>Ga0137368_10000846_pt1 | contig 31320 bp, 28 predicted proteins | sample SagtaG_13_FD_104917 | JGI IMG/M metagenome (GOLD analysis project Ga0137368, IMG submission 104917) | Vadose zone soil microbial communities from Sagehorn Ranch, Mendocino, California, USA - Sage1_L_100_16 metaG | ecosystem: Environmental > Terrestrial > Soil > Vadose zone | place: USA...
GAGCTGGCCACGGGCTACGGGACCCTTTACGGCGACATCGCTGGAGGCTACGCCGTGCTCAAGGACATCACCAAGACGACGGTGTACGAGCTGTGCCGCTACCGCAACACGCTGGGTCAGGCGATTCCCCAACGGGTCATCACCAAGGCCCCTTCGGCCGAGCTGAAGCCCGGTCAGAAGGACGCCGACAGCCTGCCTCCGTACAGCGAGCTCGACCCCATCCTGATCGGCTACATCGAGGACGACCTGAGCCCCGAGGAGCTCGTCGCCGCCGGCCACAGGCCGGAAACGGTCGCGCGCGTGATCCAGCTCGTCGACCGCAGCGAGTACAAGCGGCGCCAGGCGCCTCCGGGCGTGAAGATCACCGAGCGCGCCTTCGGCCGCGACCGGCGGATGCCGATCGTCAACCGCTACAGTCCGAACGGGCTGCGCCGGGAGGGTGACTCGTAGCTCCCGGCATAATTTCTGTCGATATCCCGTATAGGTAGGAGCTATGGGCGGAAGCTTTGACGTGGTCGTGATCGGCGGCGGGCCAGGGGGCTACGTCGCGGCGCTGCGCGCCGCCCAGCTCGGAGCCAAAACCGCCATCGTCGAGAAGGACCGGATGGGGGGCACGTGCCTGGTCCGGGGCTGCATCCCGACCAAAGCTCTGCTCCAGTCGTCCGAGCTCTACACCCTGGCCAGGGCCGGCGCGCCGTTTGGCCTGGTCGCCGACCACGTGGGGTTCGACTGGCCGGCCGCCCAGAAGCGGAAGACCGCGGTGGTCGACCAGCTGGTCAAGGGCGTCGAGGGGCTGCTGAAGGCCGGCGGGGTGACGAGCCTCAAGGGCAGCGCGCGCCTGGCGGGCAAGGGCGTGGTCGACGTGTCGGGCGACCAGCACCAGGCCAGGGACATCGTGATCGCCACCGGTTCGGCGATCGCCCGCATCCCGCTGCCCGGCGCCGAGCTCACGATCGACTCCGACCAGATCCTCGAGCTCAACGAGGTGCCGCGCAGGCTCGCCGTGATCGGCGGCGGCGTCGTGGGCATGGAGTTCGCGGCCATGTTTGCCGCGCTCGGGAGCAAGGTCACCGTCCTCGAGATGCTGCCCCAGGTGCTGACCATGGTCGACAGCGACCTGGTCGCCGTCTACACCAGGCACCTGTCGGGGGTGGGCGGCGAGATCCACACCGACAGCAAGGTGTCGGAGGTCGTCAAGCGCGACGGGGCGCTGCAGGTCCGCTTCTCAACCGGTGGCGAGGGCGGTGTGGTCGACGCGGACCAGGTGCTGCTCGCGGTCGGGCGGGTGCCTTACACGCAGGGGCTCGAGGCCGAGAAGGCGGGTGTCAAGCTCGAGCGCGGTCGCGTCGTGGTGGATGAGCACCTGCACACCGACGCCGACGGCGTCTGGGCGATCGGCGACGTCATCGGCGGCATCATGCTCGCCCACGTCGCGTCCTACGAGGGCGTGTGCGCGGTCGAGAACATCGCCGGGGATTCCACCAGGACGCCCGACTACCACGCGGCGCCGAACTGCATCTACACCGACCCTGAGATCGCGCACGTGGGCCTCGGCGAGAAGGAGGCCAAGGAGAAGGGCATCGCGGTGAAGGTCGGGCGCTTTCCGTTCGCCGCGTCGGGGCGGGCGCTGACGCTCGGCCAGTCGGAGGGCTACGTGAAAGTGCTCGCTGACGCACAGTCGGGAAAGCTGCTCGGCGCGCACATCATCGGCCCTCGGGCGACCGACCTCATCGCCGAGGCCACGCTGGCCGTGCAGAACGGCCTGACCCTGGAGCAGCTCGACCTCACGATCCACGCGCATCCCACGCTGCCGGAGTCGCTGATGGAAGCGGCGCTGGCGGCGCAAGGACGAGCCATTCACGTCGCTAATCGGCGAACGGACACCCCCACCCGGCCCGCAAGCGGGCCGACCTCCCCGGTGAGCGGGGAGGTGAAGAACCTGCAGAATCAGGAGAAGCAGATGGCTGCCACGGTGAAACCTTCCTCTACACCCCCCACCCCGAGCGCGATCACACCGAAATCGCTCGAGCTGACCAAGGACAACAAAGACTTCCTGCTCGGCATGCATCGACAGATGCAGCTCATCCGGCGTTTCGAGGAGCGCGCGCAGGAGCAGTACACGAAGGCCAAGATCGGCGGCTACTGCCACCTCAACATCGGCGAAGAGGCCACCGTCGTCGGTGGCGTCCTCGCCCTCAAGAAGAACGACTACATCTTCACCAGCTACCGCGAGCACGGCCACGCGATCGCACGCGGCATCGAGCCAAAGGCCGTGATGGCTGAGCTCTTCGGCAAAGAGACCGGTACCTCACACGGCCGCGGCGGATCGATGCACATGTTCGACGCCGGCCGGCGATTCATGGGCGGCTATGGGATCGTGGGCGGGCACCTTCCACTAGCAGTGGGCGGCGGCTGGGCGGTCAGGTACCGCAAGCAGAAGGACGTCGTGTTCTGCATGTTCGGCGACGGCGCGACCAACATCGGCGCCTTTCACGAGTCGCTCAACATGGCCAAGGTCTTCCACCTGCCCGTCGTGTGGTTCTGTATCAACAACCGCTACGGCATGGGCACACCCGTCGAGGCCGCCTCGGCGGTGGCCGACATCTACAAGAAGGCATGCGCCTACGACATGGAGTCGATCCAGGTCGACGGCATGAACCTGCGCGAGGTGATGCTCAAGACCAGTGAGATCGTCGAAAAGACCCGTGTCGACTCTGAGCCGAGGTTCATCGAGGCGCTCTGCTACCGCTTCAAGGGCCACTCCGTCGTCGACCCTGACAAGTACCGCGCCACTGAAGACAAAGAGAAGTTCCGCAAGGCCGACCCGATCGTCGCGTTCGAGCACGAGCTCGAGAAGAGCGGGCTCGCCGACGAGGAGTACTTCAGGAGCGTGCGCCAGGAGGTCGACGCCGAGGTCCGCGAGGTCATCCAGTACGCAGACGAGAGCCCCGACCCCAAACCGGACGACCTCTACAAGTACGTCTACGCGGGGCAGTGGGACGAGAGCCCGGCGCTGAGGGCCGAGAAAGTCTGATGGCGACGGCCATGCAGGAGAAGGCGCCCGCGGCCGCCGAGGAGAAGCTGTACCGCGTCGCTCTTCGTGAAGCCCTCGCGGAGGAGATGGAGCGCGACGATTCGATCTTCCTGATCGGCGAGGACATCGGCAAGTTCGGCGGCGCCTATCGCGTCACCGAGGGCCTGCTCGACAGGTTCGGTCCGCAGCGCGTGGTCGACGCGCCGATCGCCGAAGAGGTCATCGTCGGCACCGCGATCGGGGCGGCGATGCTCGGCCTGCGCCCGGTCGTCGAGTTGATGACCATCAACTTCTCGCTCGTCGCCTATGACCAGATCGTCAACAACGCCGCCAAGATCCGCTACATGTTCGGCGGCGAGGCCAAGGTGCCGATGGTGATCCGGATGCCCGGCGGCGCGGGCCACCAGCTTTCGGCGCAGCACTCGCACAGCTTCGAGGTCCTGTACGGGCTCATCCCCGGGCTGCTCACGGTCGCTCCGACGACACCGGAGGACGCCAAGGGGATGCTGAAGTCGGCGATCCGCGGCGACAACCCGGTGATGTTCCTCGAGTCGATGAGCCTCTACAACGTGCGCGGCATGGTGCCTGCCGGCGATTACACGGTCCCGCTCGGCAAGGCGGCGGTGCGCCGCAACGGGTCCGATGTGACGGTGGTCGGAGTCTCGAGGATGGCGGTGCTTGCCAACGAGGCTGCCAAGCAGCTAGAGGAAGAGGACATCGACGCCGAGGTGATCGACCTGCGCTCGATCCGCCCCATCGACTGGGAGCCGATCGTCGAATCGGTCCGCAAGACCAGCCGCTGCGTAGTCGTCGAGGAAGGATGGTCGACGTACGGGGTGACCGCCGAGCTCACCGCCGGCGTCCAGGAGCGGTGCTTCGACTACCTGGACGCCCCTGTGCGACGCCTGGGTGGTGCACAGGTCCCGATGCCGTATAGCCAGCCGCTCGAGAAGGCGTCGATCCCGACCGCCGAGGACATCAAGCGACTGGTCCGCGCCACCGTGGGCAAGAAGGCCGAGTAGCAATGCCCGACATAAACATGCCCAAGCTCTCGGACACCATGGAGGAGGGCACCATCGTCGAGTGGAAGAAGAAGAGCGGCGACGAGGTCAAGACCGGCGAAGTCCTGGCTGAGGTCGAGTCGGACAAGGCGACCTTCGACCTGGAGGCCGAGGCCGACGGCGTCCTCCAGATCCTGGTCGAGCAGGGCGTGCCGGCGAAGATCGGCGCCCCCATCGCAAAGATCGGCGAAGGAGCTGGTGAGCAACCGTCTAAGGAGGCTCCGCCCAAGGAGGCTCCGCCCAAGGCTAAGCCGAAGGAACCCGAGACGCCACCCACCGTCGCGGAGGAGCGCGAGCCGGCCCCCAAGGCGGCCCCTCCTGCCAGGGCGGCCCCTCCTGAGAAGGTGGCGCCGAAGCAGGAGAGCCAGGATGGTCAGCAGGACGGCGTAAAAGCCTCACCGCTCGCCAAGCGCCTGGCGTCGGAGATGGGGGTCGACCTCTCCTCGATCAAGGGCAGCGGGCCCGAAGGCCGGATCGTCAAAGCGGACGTGATGGCGGCGGGAAGCGCCCGGCCCAAAGCCGACAGGCGCCGCCAGCAGCCCGCGATCGAGCGCCCGGCCGGTCCCGACGTCGAGGTCGTCGAGCCGACGCGCATGCAGGCGACCATCGCGCGCCGCATGGCCGAGTCCAAGTCCACGGTGCCCGAGTTTCACGTCACCGTCGAGGCGCGAGTCGACCTGGCCGTCAGCCTGCGCCAGCAGATGAAGGATTCGATCCCTGGCGCCGAGAAGGTCACGATGACCGACTTCCTGGTCAAGGCGTGCGCGCTCGCGTTGCGTAAGTTCCCCGAGGTCAACAGCTCGTGGGCCGACGGCAAGTTCCAGCGAAAGCGCGCGATCAACATCGGGCTGGCGGTAGCGCCGAGCCAGGGCATGGGACTTCTAGTGCCGGTGGTGCACGACGCCGACATCAAAGACCTGATCCAGATCTCGATCGAGTCACGCCAGGTAATCGAGCGCGCCCGCTCCGGCCGGCCGGGCGAGGGCGACCTGAGCGGCGCGACGTTCTCGATCTCCAATCTGGGCATGTATGGCGTGGACGAGTTCACGGCCATCATCAACCCGCCGGAGGCGGCGATCCTGGCCGTGGGCGCCATCAAAGACGTGGCAGTGGTCGAGGACGGACGGATCGTTCCCGGGAAGGTGATGCGGATGACCCTTTCGGTCGACCATCGCGTCTTCTACGGCGCGACCGCGGCGCAGTTCATGGCCGAAGTGAAACGACTGATCGAGAACCCGGTAACCCTCCTGGTCCCACAGGGGTGACGCCGGGCGAGATCGCCCGCATCCTCGAGACGTCGGAGAGATCATGACGTGAGCTACCGGGACTCGATCCGCACAATGCAGATTCTCGACGGGGTCACCATTCGACGAAGACGGAACGCTATCGGTCGGCCTTGATTCCTTCTCGGGCCAAGCTGCTCCGGGGCGGCGACGCATTCGCATTTCTCGCGATTAGAACGATCGGCGAACCAATTTGGAATCGCCCATTTGCGCGTAGATTTTCAGCCGATGGCAGACATCGCCAGGGCTCTTCTCTTGCCAATTCTGGGCGGTCTAATCGTGGAGATCCTTGTCATTGAAGCTGGGGTCAAAGAGCCTGTCCGCCTCCTAGCGACAGGGGCCGTCGCAGTAGGAGCCAGCTTCATCGTTGTTGAGTTGGCACGACGTCCGTCCGTTCAGCGTCGACTACCAGTGCTCAGCTGGTTTCTCATGCGAGCCACCCGACGCAAGTTGAACGCAAGCCTCAGAATGCCGATCCAACGCTTCGACGCGTCGAACGCATACAGCCTTGGCGTCGACATGGAGCAGGTTGAACTTCGACGCCAGCATGGCTATGCGATCTCATACCTCACGCGCGACCGCGACCGCGACCTCCGCATCGAACTCGACCGGGCCCTACGGCCAGACGGTCCGCTGATGGTGGTTTTGGATGGACCATCCAAGGCAGGCAAGTCTCGAACGCTGTTCGAAGCGCTCAAAGGCCACCCGGTGCTGTCGCGTTCGTTGGTCGTCGCCCCACGTGACGTGGGAGCTCTGGATGGGTTGTTCGAGCCAGGCCAGATGCCAAAACGCCAACAATGCGTTGTGCTGTGGCTGGACGACTTGGAGCAATTCATTCGCATAGGCGGCGGACTGACTGCTGCCCTCATCGAAGCAATCGGGAAGCGCGTTCCGCGAGTCGTGATAGTGGCCACTTCTGGCGGCAAAGGAGTTCATGACCTTACAAGCGATCCGCGCTTAGTTGAACCATATCGTGATGTCCTTCGGCACCCTCGGGTGAGCGTGCTGAGGCTACTCGGAAGCCTTAGTCCCTCGGAGGCGAGTCGCGCCGACGCGGTCTACGAGATGGCAGACGCGGCCCGCGTCAAGCAATTCGGCATTGGTGAGACCCTCGTGGCGCTGCCCGAGCTCATGGCTAAACTCGCGGAAGAGCGTCACCCGTCGGACATCGCCACGTGCCATGAGGGAGCCGCCGTGGCTTGGGCAGCGGTCGATTGGCGTCGATCGGGTCTTCTGCGACCAATTCCTAAATCCGTTCTGCGAACTCTCTGGGTAAATTATCTGGCCGGAGGGCCTCAAGACGACGCTGCATTCGAGCGCGGTTTGTCCTGGGCGTTGATGCCAATCTATCGAACGATCGCGATTGTCGCGTCGGATCCCGAGCACGAATCAGCCTTATCAATCTATGACCCCATAGCGTCGAAGGTCGATGAGTTGAATAAAGCAATCAACGGCCGATCTTGGGATCGAGCGCTTGATGTGGCGCAGCCCGAGGATAGCTTTCATATGGGAGTTGCCGCTTACGTAATGTCACCCGAGACTTTGGAGAATCCTCTTGCCAGAGCGGAGTCAGCTTGGCGCAAAGCTGCTAACGGAGGCATTCCAGCAGTGGCTGCCACAGCCAACTTCAACCTCGGCATTTTGCTCGAAAAACAAAACAACGCGAGCGAAGCTGAAGTCGCTTACCGTCTCGCTGATGAGGCCGGATACCCTGATGCGCCGCTAAACCTAGGCGTTCTACTGCAGGCGCGAGGTGATGCAACTGCCGCGATCGCAGCTTACAAGCGTGGGGATGAGCGCGGCGATCGGCGTGCATCGTTCAATCTAGGCCGGACACTATTCGACAGCGGCGACTTGCAAGGAGCAGAGGCAGCTTACCGTCGGGCGGATGATGCGGGACATGGAAGCGCCGCCTACAACTTGGGTCGCATTCTTGAATCGCAAGGAAAGGTCGCGGAGGCAAGGTCCGCCTACCTACGTGCGGACGAGCGCGACACTCCAGACGCGGCGAACAATCTCGGTGTGTGCTTAACAAAGATCGGTGATTTCGCCGGGGCCGAGGCTGCATTTAGGCGTGCGGTTGCGCGAGAGGATAAAGGCGCATTGGGTAACCTCGGGTATCTCCTTCAACAGTTGGGTGATCTTCCCGCTGCGGAAGAAACATACCGACGGGGTGATGAAGCGCAAGATTCGGACTGCAGTGTCAAGCTCGGTGTCCTTTTGGAACAACGCGGCGACTTTCAAGGCGCTGAAGCCGCATACCGCAGAGCTGACGAACGCGGCGATGGCCTAGCCGCCTACGACTTGGGCATCTCCCTCAGACGACGCGGCGACATGGCCGGGGCAGAAGAGGCTTGGCGTCGCGCGTACGAGCGCGGATACGCCGATGCCGCCAACAATTTGGCCCTAGCCATTGAAGAGCGGGGGGACTTGGCGGCCTCCCGTGAGATGCTCGACCGAGCAGACAATCGGGGAAGCGGCAAGGCGGCGTACAACATCGGACTGCGCCTTCTCCAGGGAGGAGACACACCTGCGGCCGAACAAGCTTTCCGGAGGGCAACTGAGCGTGGTGAACTGCATGCCGCAAACAATCTTGGCTTCCTCCTGGAAAAGCGCGGTGACGTTGCTGGCGCTGAGTTGGCATACCGAATCGCCGACGAAGGCGGCAATGTTAGCGCGACCTTCAACTTGGCTCGGTTGCTACACGCGATGGGGGACGAGGTCGGATCAAAGTCTGCACTAGAGAGGGTTCGGATCCGAATGGAACGAACACCGCAGCAGTTCGCCGACCCGACCATGACCCGTTTCGATTTACTTGGTTAGGCGATCACGATGCTGGTCCTGCATTTCGGGGACTCAAATTGAATGACCCTTGTTGCGCACATTGGTCAATCGGACGCGTGGACCCACAAATGAATTCTGATCTCAAGCGCCGGAATTGGCGACATTCGGTCAGTGCAACGTCAATTCGGCTCTAGGTTTCTGAACCCGGCTCCGGCGATGTGACCGCAAGGTTCAGAGTTCAGGTCCTAATTCCGAGCAGTTTCTCGGGTTAGGTTCAGGCGACCGCAGCCGCCGCGGGAGTCGCCTCCTCCGTGTCGTCCCGTGACGCCGGCAGGCGCAGATGCACCCGCAGGTCGCCGGTCGGGCCGAAGTCCGCCCAGAGCCTTCCCTTCATCGCGGTCGCGAGCTCGCGCGAGATGGACAGACCAAGGCCCACACCGCCGGCGGCTGCGGACCGCGACGGGTCGGCTCTGTAGAAGCGGTCAAACATCCGGTCGGGATCCGGCCGGTGCGGTCCCACCGGATTCGAGACGACGGTTTCTACCGCGGAGCCGCTGAGCTGCGCGGCCGCATCGATCGTCGCCCCTGGGGGCGCGTACTTGACCGCGTTGTCGAGGAGGTTGTCCAGGATCTGGTGCAGGCGCTCGGGGTCGGCCAGGATCGGCGGGATGTCGTCCGGCACGCTCGAGCTGAGGGAGAGCTCGCGCGCCGCGGCGCGTGGCCGGACGATCTCGAGCTCCTGCTCCAGCTGACCCGCCAGGTCCACGGCGGCGATGTGCATCGATATGGAGCCGGCCTCGACGCGCGCGAGGTCGAGCAGCTCCTGCGCCATGCGAAGCACTCGCTCCGATTCTTCATGGACGATCGTCGCGGCGCGCTTGCGCTCGGCATCGGTCAACAGGCTGCCGTCGACCAGCGCCTGGCTGAAGCCGATCAGGCTTGTCAGGGGCGTCTTCAGCTCGTGCGAGACGTTGGCCAGGAAATCGCGCTGGACCTTGCGCGCACGCTCCACAGCCTCGGCCATGCGGTTGAAGGCCGAGCCCAGCATGCCGATCTCGTCGCTGCCGTGGATGCTGACGCGGCGCGAGTAGTTGCCCGCCGCGATGTCCTCGGCGGCCGCGCCGAGCTGGGTGATCGGCCGAGTCACGGACTGGCTGACGAGGAGGACGAGCAGCATGGCGACCACCAGCGCTGCTCCACCGGCCTCGAGGAGCCGAGTCGTCAGGTCGCCGGCCGCGGCCGTCGCGACCAGCGACTTGGGCTCCGCCAGGACCACGTACGAAGCACCGAGCGGATCCCGCCGCGCCGCGATCTGGACCGCTGCGGCGAGGTAGTCACGGCCGTCCAGGAAGGTCTCCGCCTCCCCGACGCCGGCCACTCGCTTGGAGGCGGTGATGCTGAGCTGGGTGCCCAGGGTGTCGCCGGCCTCGCTGTCGAAGACGATCCGCCGGCTCGCGTTGAGCAGCAACAGCCGCTGCCCGCCGAGCTGGGGCACCATCGCTCGCAGCCGGTCGGTGAATTCCGCGTCGGAGGCCGGGCGGCACGAGCCCGCGGTCGCTCCCTGGAACTCGCACTCGCGCTGCTTGACGGCGACCGCCGCCACCATCACCTGGCGGTCGAGCTGGAGCTGCACGCTCTGGAATTCGAGGTCACGAACGAAGACCCAGGTGAGCGCACCCGCCAGCAGTAGGCTGACGGCCACGATTCCGGCGGCCGACGCGAGGAGCCGGATCCGGAGAGTCAGCTTGCCAACAGCTCCAGGCGATAACCGACGCCCCAGACCGTCTGGATCGCGGGGTCGGTGACATGAGCCGCCGCCAGCTTCTCGCGGACCTGCTGGACGTGGACGTCGACCGTTCGCGTGTAGCCGGGGAAGTCATAGCCCCACACCAGGTCGAGGAGCTCGCTGCGCTGAAAGACCCGTCCCGGGTGTCGAGCGAGCAGGGCAAGGAGGTCGAACTCCTTCGGCCTGAGCTGCAGCCGTTCGCTCCCGTAGCGGACCTCGTGGCGCTCGATGTCGACCTCGAGCTTGCCGGCTCGGACGAGCCTGGGCTGATCCGACTCGGTGCGCGCCCGGCGCAGGAGCGCCTTGGCCCGGGCCACCAGCTCTTGGGGATGGAACGGCTTGGTCAGGTAGTCGTCCGCGCCGACCTCCAGACCGACGACCTTGTCGGTCACCTCGTCGCGGGCGGTCAGCATGATGATGGGGACCTGGCTCAACTTGCGGATCTCCTTGCAGATCGTCAGCCCGTCGACCCCGGGCAGCATGATGTCGAGGATCACCAGGTCGGGCTTGACCTGGCCGAACCGCGAGACCGCCTGGGCCCCGTCCCCCACTCCCTCGACCTCGTAACCCTCGCGGGTGAGATACAGGCGCGTCAGCTCGACGATGTGCTTCTCATCGTCGACGACCAGGATCTTCGAGGTCATCGCGGCAACCATCGCGTGAACTTGACCATCGGAGCGTCAGGCGGCTGTTTTACAGACGTGAGAAATGTGTAAACGAGGGCTATTTTGCGGTGCGGGCCCGGGTTCGGCGCCCTTCTTCTGCGCGCAGGACCAGTCTCAACGGGTTGCCTGTGATGCCGAAACGGTCGCGGATCTTCTTCTCCAGATAGCGCCGGTAGGAGAAGTGCAGCAGGCCGGTGTCGTTGACGAAAAGCACGACGGTGGGCGCCTCGTCGCCGGCTTGCGTGGCGTAGGTGAGCTTGAGGCGCCGGCCTTTGTAGCTTGGCGCGGGATGCTCGAGAAAGGCTTCGCGCAGGACGCGGTTCAGCTCGTTCGGCGGCATCTTGATCCGCCGCTGCCCCACAACCTCGAGCGCCGTCGGCAGGACCGAGGCAATCCCTTCCCCGGTCTTTGCCGAAACGGCGACGACCGGCGCAAACCTGGCGAATTTGAAGTCTTTCGCCAGCGCCTTGCGCCAGTACGCTGGCTTGCGCATCGCGGGTTCCACCAGGTCGATCTTGTTGACCAGCAGAACCAGCCCCTTGCCCGCCTCGAGCGCGTACCCGGCGACGTGCTGGTCCTGCGCGAGCACGCCCGAGGGTGCCTCGATCACCAGGAGCACCGCGTCGGCGCGCTCCATCGCGTGGATTCCGCGGAGCAGGCTATACCGCTCGAGGCGGTCGCGGCTCGAAGACTTGCGGCGGATGCCGGCGGTGTCGACGAGCACCACCGGCACACCTTCGAAGTCGAGCTCGGTGTCGATGGGATCGCGCGTGGTGCCGGGCGTCGGGCTGACGAGCGCCCGCTCGTCGCCGAGCAGGGCATTGAGGATCGACGACTTGCCGACGTTGGGCCTGCCCATGATGGCGATCCGATCTGCCTCCTCCCCCCCGGCCGGTGGCGGCTCTGGCGCCGGCAGCAACCCGAGCAGGCGGTCCAGCATTTCGCCGACCCCCAGGCCATGCTGAGCCGAGATCAACGACGGCTCGTCGAAGCCGAGCTCGGCGATCTCGTGCGCCAGGTGCCGCTCGTTCTGCGTGTCGGCTTTGTTGGCCGAGACGAGGACGCCTCGTCTCGACTTCCTGAGCAGCTGGGCGATGTCGCGGTCGATGGGAGTCAGGCCCTGGCGAACGTCCAGGAGAAGCACGATGACGTCGGCCTGCTCGATCGCGATCCTCGTCTGGGCCTCGATCGCCGCCCGGGAGGAATCGTTGGCTGTCTGCAGGTCCAGGCCCGCCGTATCGACCACCGTGAACTCGCGACCGCGCCACTCGGCCACCCCGTAGAGCCGATCTCGTGTCAGCCCAGCCTGGGCGTCGACGATCGCCTTCCGCCAGCCGATCAGCCGGTTGAACAGGGTCGACTTGCCGACGTTCGGCCGGCCGACGATCGCCACGATGGGTCGCGCCACGGGCTCAATTAGACGGGTTTCATCCCACGAATTCAGAGGCTGCGCCGGTGAATTCGCGGGGGGCCTCCTTATCTGGGAGGCCTGAGCCACAGGATCCCGGCGGCCCCCAGGCTCAGCGCGGCGCCGAAACCCAGCGCCGCGCCCGGGGTGACAAACGTCCACAGGAGCCCGGCGGTGACGCTCGACGCAAGGTCCGCCGCTCCATTGATGCCGTTCAACAGACCGAACGCGGTCCCCAGCCGGCGCTCTTCGACGAGGGAGCTGGTCAGGGACCCTTCAACGCTGCTCACGACCGGCGCCTGCGCTCCGACGAACAGGGCCATCAGGGCCAGGGCGGGCCAGCCATGACCCAACAGCCCGACCGCGCAGGCGATCGCGAACGCGGCGTAGGCCGCGGCCAGCACAGGGGCCTTGCCCACCATGTCCGCCAGCCAACCCGCCGGGAATGACACCACCGAACCGACGGCGTTGTGGGCGAGATAGAACCCGACCGCGGCGGCGAGGGCGGCGGCCTCGCTGAGCTCGGGGCGCATGAGCTGGGCGGCGCGAAGCGTGAAGAAGGCGGTCGCGAAGTTGCCCACGCCGAAGATGGCGACGGGAAGCATCAGCCGCCAGAACTCGGACGGCATCGGCACGCGCAGCGAGACCGGAGCAGGTGGGCTGTGGCGCGGGTCTCGCGTGATCACCGCGAACAGCACCACGCACAGGACCCCGGGCACCAGCGCCACCCAGAAGATCGTGCGGAAGCCCTGACCCGAAGACAGGAGCACGAAGGCAATCGCCGGCCCCAGCAGGGCTCCTGCGGTGTCGAGCGCCTCGTGAAAGCCGAAAGCCTTGCCGAGGTCGCGCTTGTCGACAGAGCCCGCCAGCATCGCCGAGCGAATCGGTTGCCGGAGGCCGCGCCCCATCCACGCCAGCGACCGCGCGACGACCGCTTCCGGCCAGCTCGTGATCGCGACCAGCAAGCCGAGGCCGAAGACCGTGGTGCCGTAGCCGCCGACCGCCAGCCGCTTGCGCCAGGCGATGCGGTCGCTGTACCACCCGCTCCACAGCTTCACGGCCGCGGAGGAGCCGTCGCCGATGCCTTCGATCAAGCCGACCGCGAATGCGGGCGCTCCCAGGCCGGTCGTGATGAAGAGGGGCAGGACCGCAAAGACCATCTCGTAGTTGGCGTCCGCCGCGAGATCGGCGATCCCGATGCCGATGACGTTTCGATTCAGCCACCTCACCGGCGCTCGGGTGCTGGTGTCGGCTATTTGAGGATCTCCAGAGGCTCCGGATGGAACGGCCCTCCGTCTCTGTCGGCGACGAAGGCGTTGGCGTCGACCGGCTTTCCGTCGTGGACGGCAACGATCAGGTACACGTACCCGGACCACGCGCGTTCGGTGTCGAAGCGGGACGCCTGCGCCGGGTGGTCGGGATGGCTGTGGTAGTAGCCGACGATGTCCATGTCGGCCGCGTCCGCCTCACGCTGGATGCGGATGTGGTCCCGGGGATCGATCTCGTAGCGATCACGCGCCCGCTCGACGATCAGGTTTCGCGCCCGCTTGACCTCGCTCACGGTGCGGTCGCCGCGCGGACCGACCATGACGCCGCAGATCTCGTGGGGATAGCCCTCCGCGCCGTGCGCTCGGATCTCCTCCATCGCGGCGTGGGCGATCTTCACCCGCTAAAGGGTAAGGAAGACCGAGACGCCTCTACGCCGGGCGCGCCGCCTCGAACAGCCAGACCCGGTTGGCCATCCTGGCCACGACCTGCCAGCCCGCGGTGTAGCCGGGCCCGTAGGTGCAGATCGTGAGCACGTATGCGCCTTTGGGTCCGTTCACGACCAACGCGGCGTCGCTGATGTACTTCCCGTTGTAGCTCACCTGGTGCACGACCGGAGCCCTCGGCGTCCCGGCCGGAATCCCGGTCTCCCAGTGGGTGCGCGTCATGAGCGGGTAGAGCCACTTCTGGGCCGCCGCTCCCCCACCCGCCCCTGTCGCCTCCGACGCCCAGATTCGCGCGAGGTCGGCGCTGGTCGTCGTGTTGGGGAGGAAGAACTTCGGCTGCGTCGCGCCCATCGTTCGGGCGAACGTGTTCAGCGCGGTCGAGCCGCCGAGGTAGCGGAGAAGGATGTGAGCGGCCGTGTTGTCCGAGTACCGGCCGACGCGCAGCGCGAGCACATTGCGCGTGAAGCACTCGCCGGCCGTGTAGTCCTCGTACCAACCCGCCACGTGGTCAGATGTCTTGTAGCAGAGAAGGTCGGATGCCTTGAGCTTGCCGGAGGCGATGCCCTGCGCCTCGGCCATCAGGAGGGGCAGCTTGTACAGGCTGTCGGCCTGCCAGGTCGTGTCGCCCTTGATCGACCACAGGGCGAGCGGCGCCGTGCCGGACAGCTCGACCAGGGACAAGCTAACCCGTGCGCCGCCGGCGATCCTGGTCAGGTCTGTCGCCAGCTTCTGGATCGCAGCCGTGCGCGACGGCGGGCTGGGGCTGGGACTCGGACTGGGGAGCGCGCTTGGGCTGGGTGTGATGACGGCGACCGGGCTCGGCGAGCCCACCGGACGGCTGCTCGTGAGCATCGCCGGGATCGTCCCCGGCAGGACCACCACGACGAAAAGGCTCGCCAGGACGAGAACGACAACGACCGTCAGCGCCGCCTCGCCTGGCTTGAGCACGACCGCGGGAACTATACGGTTATGAACCTCACTTGGAGCCGTACAAACCGGTGGAAAGGTAGCGGTCGCCCGAGTCCGGGAAGACCGTGACCACAACTCCCTGCTTGATCTCCGCGGCCAGCCGTCGCACGGCCCAGAGCGCGGCCCCGCTCGAGTGGCCCAGGAGGAGCCCTTCTGAGCGTGCCGCGGCGCGCGCCAGCTCGTACGCGGGCTCGGTCGGGCAGCCCCAGACCTCATCCGCCAGCGACGGATCCCAGATCTTGGGCACGATGGCGGTCGGCAGGTGCTTCAGGCCTTCGAGGCCGTGAAACGCATCCTCCGGCTGGACGGCGATCGTCTTGATCGAGGCGTCGTGCTCCTTCAGCCGGCGCGACGTGCCGACGAAAGTGCCGGTCGTACCCAACCCGGCCACGAAATGCGTGATCCGGCCTGCGGTCTGCTCGAGGATCTCGACCGCGGTGCCGTGGTAGTGAGCGAGCGGATTGGCGGGGTTGGAGTACTGGTCGGGATAGAAATACCGGCCAGGTGCGAGCGCGACGAGCTCGCGGACCATCCGGATCGCGCCATCCGATCCGTCGCCTGCATCGCTGTACACGATCTCCGCGCCATAGCCGGTGACCAGCGCCTTGCGCTCGGAGCTGACGTTGCCGGGCATCACGAGCTTCACGTGATATCCCCTGGCGGCGCCGACGAGCGCGTATGCGATCCCCGTGTTGCCCGACGTGGAGTCGACGATGGTCTTCTCGGGGGTCAGGGCGCCGCGGCGCTCGCCGTCCTCGATCATGGCAAGCGCCGCGCGGTCCTTCACCGATCCGCCCGGGTTGAACCATTCGGCCTTGGCGTAGACCTCGACGTGCGGAAACTCCTTCTCGAACAGGCGGACGCGAAGAAGCGGTGTGTTGCCGATCAGGCGCGTGATGTCGGCCATCGATCAGCCCACGAAGTGATAGGCGACGATGCCGCCGAGGACGAAGAGGGCGGCGACGCCGTAGCCGATCAGCGAGCGGCGGTACACCGATCCTCCCTCAGGCCAGAGGATGTTCAGGATGGATTTGCCCATCAGCAAACCGCCACCCAGGAGCGCCAGGGGTGCGGAGCCCACCAGGACGCCCGTCAGCAGCACGGCTGACGCGATGGCGACCTCGACCAGCTGCAGGAGCGTGTAGGCGGCCAACGGTTACAGCGAGAGGGCCTGCTCAAAGTCGCCGATGATGTCGGCCGGGTCTTCGATGCCGACCGAGACGCGCACCGTGCCGGCGCCGACACCGAGGGCTTGGCGCTCCTCGGCGCTCATCGATCGGTGCGAGGTGATTTCCGGGTAGCTGACCGTCGTCTCCACGCCGCCGAGGCTGGCGGCGAAGCTGACCAGCCGGAACCGCTGGATCATCCGCTGCACCGCGTCGCGGCCGCCCTCGAGGTCGAACGCCATCATGCCGCCGGCCCCACCGCCAAGCAGCCTGGAGGCGACCGCATACGACGGAGAGCCCTCGAGCAGGGGGTGGTGGACGCGCACGACGCCCGGCATGGAACCCATGGCTCGAGCCAGCGCCAGCGAGTTCTCGCTGTGGCGGCGCATCCGCACCTCGAGCGTGCGCAGGCCGCGCAGCGCAAGCCACGCGTCAAACGGACCCAGCTGCGTTCCCGTGCGAGCGGATCGCGCGTGGACGGCGGCCATCGTCTCCGCGGCGCCGGCGACGATGCCCGCGACGAGGTCCGAATGGCCGCCCAGGTACTTGGTCGCGCTGTGCATGACGACGGTCGCGCCGAGCTCGAGAGGCCGGCACAGGATCGGCGTGGCGAACGTGTTGTCGACAAGAAACGGCACCCTTCGCGCGCGCGCAATCTTCGCGATCGCTTCGATGTCGGGCACCGCGCAAAGCGGGTTGGTGATGGTCTCCGCGATGACCAGGCCGGCGGTGCCGGCGGCCCGCTGTACGGCTCCCAGGTCGGTGAGGTCGGTGAACTGGATCTCGTATCCCGCCGGCTCCAGGTCCTGGCGCAGGAGCGCGGCGGTGCCGCCGTACAGCTCGCGAGTGGCGACGATGGTGGCCGGCCTGGGGACGAGCGCGAGGATCGCGCCGTGCAGCGCGGCCATGCCGGAACCCATCGCCACGCCTGCCTCGGCGCCTTCGAGCTCCGCGGTGGCGCGCTCGAGCATCTCGCGGTTGGCGTTGGAGTTGCGGCCGTAGTAATAGCCGGGTCGCTCACCTTTGGCCACCGCCTCGTAGTCGGCCAGGTCGGTGAATACGTGGACCGAGGCGGGGCTCAGATCGGGCGCGAGCGGGCTCCGGGCTTCCAGCTCACGGCCCGCGTGGACGGCGCGGGAGGCCGGTTTCACCGCAAGGCGCTTCGCCCGGCGTAGACCGCCGCCTCTCCGAGCTCGGCCTCGATCTGGAGCAGGCGGTTGTACTTCGCCACCCGCTCTGAGCGCGCGGGCGCGCCGGTCTTGATCATGCCGGCGCCCGTCGCGACGGCGAGGTCGGCGATGGTCGCGTCCTCCGTCTCCCCCGACCGATGCGAGATGACCGCGCTGTAGCCCGCCTTGCGCGCGAGCTCGATGGCGTCGAGCGTCTCCGTCAGAGTCCCGATCTGGTTGACCTTGATCAGGATCGAGTTGGCAACGCCTCGCTCGATACCCTGCTTCAACCGCGCCACGTTGGTGACGAACAGGTCGTCGCCCACCAGCTGCACCTTGCTTCCGATGGCGCCGGTCAGGTGTTCCCATCCCTCCCAGTCGTCTTCCGCCATGCCGTCTTCGATGGAGACGATGGGGTATCGCGCGGCCCAGTCCTCGTACAGGGCGGCCAGCCCGGCGGAGTCGAGGCTGCGCCCCTCGCCCTTCAAGGCGTAGCTGCCGTCCTCGTAAAACTCGCTCGAAGCCGGGTCAAGCGCGATCGCCACCTCCTGGCCGGGCTCATAGCCCGCCTTCCTGATGGCTTCGACTATGAGCTTGAGCGCGTCTTCGTTCGACGCCAGCTGGGGCGCGAAGCCCCCCTCGTCCCCCACCCCGGTGGCCAGGCCCTGCGTCTTGAGCACGTTTTTGAGCGCGTGGTAGACCTCCGAGGTCGCGCGCATGGCTTCGGGGAACGTGGGCGCTCCGACCGCGCACACCATGAACTCCTGCAGGTCGACCGACGTGTCGGCGTGGGCACCGCCGTTGAGGATGTTCGCCATCGGAAGAGGAAGCAGAGACGCTTCGTCACCGCCGAGATGCCTGTAGAGGGGGATGCCCCTGGCGTTCGCGGCCGCGTGCGCCGCGGCCAGCGATACGCCGAGGATCGCGTTGGCGCCCAGTCGCGACTTGTTGGCGGTGCCGTCCAGCCCGATCATCGCCTCGTCGAGCGATCGCTGGTCGTCGACATCCAGTCCCGTCACCCGTTCGGCGATCTCGCCTTCGACGTTCGACACCGCCTTCAAGACGCCCTTGCCGCCGTAGCGCTTGGGGTCGCCGTCGCGCAGCTCGACCGCCTCGTGCACGCCCGTCGACGCACCCGACGGGACGATGGCGCGTCCGCTGCCTTTGTCCGTGTGAGCGGTGACGGCAATGGTCGGGTTGCCGCGTGAGTCGAGCACCTCGAGTGCGGTCAGTCGCGTGATCTTCCCCACGAACCCGAAGTCTATCTAGTGACCGGTGATCGCCCAGGGACCGAAGCCGCGCCTCGGGTGCACGCTGAAGCCGTAGTTCAGCAGCACCGTCGCGTCGGCGGCGGAGAAATGAGTCGCGTTCATCACCACGGCGATCAGGTGCCGGCCACCGCGCGTTGCCGTGGCCACGATGCACCCTCCCGCGTTGTCGGTAAGCCCCGTCTTCAGCCCGGTGGCGCCCGGATAGGTCCCCAGCAGCGGGTTGAGGTTGTACGGATGAAACGCCTTGTGGGTCGCGGTCGCCGGGATCGAGATCTCCCTGGTCGCGGCGATCGCCGCGAGCTGCGGATAGTACGTGTCGAGGTACGCGGCCGTGTGAGCAAGGTCGTGGGCGGACATGCCGTGCCCCGGCGCGTCGAGACCGCTTGGCGTGACGAAGTGGCTCGCCGCAAGCCCCATGCTTTTCGCCTTCTGGTTCATCTGGCGGATGAAGCGGTCGCGCGGCACGATGCCGGAAGCCAGGGCCTCCGCGGCGTCGTTGCCGGAGTCGAGAAACAGGCCGAAGAGAAGATCACGCACGGTGACGCTCTCCCCCGGGGTCAATCCCATGACGCTGGGGACGACGCTTGTCATCGGTTTGCTGATGTCAACCACCCTGGTCAGCGACCCCGCGTCGTCCACGGCCACCATCGCCGTGATCATCTTGGTCAAGCTCGCGGGGGCGCGCGACGTCTCGGCGTCGCGCTGCCACAGGACCTGTCTCGTGTCGAGGTCGACGAGAAACGCCGCCTGGCCATGGATCGGCAGAGCCGGCTGGCCGCGGGTCGCCAGCCAGTAGTAAGAGAAGTCGAAGTGGTCGAAAGTCCTGGCTGGGGGGGCCGCTGCGCTCTGCAGGCTGAACTGGAAAGGGACCGTCCGGGTCCGGGCCACGTAGACGGTCGTCGTGATCGCGGCGACGATCACGACAAGAGAGATGAGGAACGTGAATCGCTCGCGACGCTGCCGGCGCCGCGCCCGCGTGCGGGACATTCCAAGTTCTGAGACGTAGGCTGTGACGGCTGGAACTCCTTGGTTGGGCTGTCGCCCGGGATTCTACCCTGAGGGTGCGTGCACGGGCGCGTATGCGGGAGGCGGCGGCATCTTCGGGATCGGTGAGGTCGTCGGCTCGTGCAGGCGCCTCGCGAGCTGATCGCTCGCCGCCTCCATCGTCTGCAGCGCCGTCGCCGAATCTCGCGCGTTCATGAAGATCGGCTGGCCGTAGTCGTAGCTGCGGACCGCGCGCCACGACGCGGCGACGAGCTTCGTGCCGTAGAAGGTGTAGGTGCCGATGATCCCTTCGCGTGTCTCTTCGGACCACATCTGGTCGAACACGAAGTTCCCATGCGAGTAGGTGATCAGCTTGCCGCGATAGACCTCGACGCCCTGGTACCAGTGCGGGTGGTTGCCGATCACGATGTCCGCACCCCAATCGATCGAGAGGTGACCGATCGCGACCGGGTCGTCCGGGGTTGGAACACCCGGGTCCGCCTTGGGCAGGCGCTCGTACTCCTTGCCCCAGTGGAACTGGACGACGACGATGTCCGCCTGCTGGCGCGCCCGCTTGATACCCGCCTTCAAGGCCACCCTGTCGATCGCGCGGCCAACGCCGTTGAACGAGATGAAGCCGAACTTGATGCTCCGGACGTCGATCACGGCCACCGGCCCCAGACCCGAGGTCTTGATCCTGTTCTGCTGCAGCAGCTGGTCGGTCAGCCTGATGCCTTCGGCCCCGTAGTTGGAAAGGTGGTTGTTGGCGAGACTTGCCACGTCCGCTCCCATGAGCTTGAAGCCGTTGACGAACCGCGGGTCGCCACAGAACGTGAAGCTGCTCGCGGGACTCACCGGGCAGCCCGTGAAGAGCGGCGCCTCGAGGTCGATGTACGTGATGTCGGCGTTCTTGACGAACCCGGCGGTCGGCCGGAACGGCCACAGGAAGTCGTGGCGTTGTGTCGCGAAGAAGTTGACGCCGCGCGCCGGTATCACGTCACCCGTGACCACGAGAGTCCTGACGTGAGTCGGATCGTTCGGGACGACATACGTGGGGTGAAACAGCTCCTGCAGGCTGAGTGTGGGCAAGCGGCGGTTGGTACGGTCCGTGAACGACGGTTGATCGGCAACCATGGGCCCGGTCAGAAATACGCGTGAGCTGGACGCGGCGTGGCTCTTCGCGGTCGGTGCCGGTGAGCTGTTGCACGCTACGAGCGCCAGCAGCCAGACAGCCACCATCGCGGACCGGGGGTTCACCTGACCGGCAATTCTGCCAGCAGATCCTCGATCGCGATCAGCCTTGCCACGTACGACCGCACCGGCTCGCCCAGGTCTCCGGCGGCGCGGAATACGCGCTGGTTGCCTTCGGCACGTCGCGTGGCCAGCATGGTGGCGAGGTTGTGGTCGAGCGATCCGTGTTCCAGGGCGACCTCGACCATGCTCCCGACCCACGACGCGTACAGGGCTACCTCCTGCTGCCTGGGGTCGGAGCCGCTCGCTGGGGATGGAGCGTGGATGTGCTCATCCCAGAGGCGCCGCAGCCGGAGGACCTGCTCGGAGGCAGTCCTCAAGCGCCGGCTTTGAGCTGCGCGATCACGGCATCGGCGACCTGGCTGGTGCCGACCGCGGTCGGGTCGTCGCGTTTCTCCTTCAGGTCATAGGTCACGTTCTCGCCGAGGGCGATCACGTTGGCGATCGCCTTTTCGAGCGCGTCGGCCGCTGCCGTTTCCTCCAGGTGGCGCAGCATGAGCACGCCGGACAGCATCACCGCCATCGGGTTCACCTTGTTCTGTCCCGCGTACTTCGGCGCCGAGCCATGCGTGGCCTCGAACACCGCGCCGTTGGTGCCGATGTTGGCGCCCGGCGCGAGGCCCAGGCCGCCGATCATGCCCGCGCCCAGGTCCGAGATGATGTCGCCGTAGAGGTTTGGGCAACACAGCAGGTCGTACTCCTTGGGCCGGAGCACCAGCTGCATGCACATGTTGTCGACGATCCGGTCCTCGAACTCGATGTCGGAGTTGCGCTCCGCGACCCTCCGGGCGACGGCCAGGAACAGGCCGTCGGTGTGCTTCATGATGTTCGCCTTGTGCACGGCGGTGACCTTGCGGCGGTTGTTCTTGCGCGCGTAGTCGAAGGCGTGCTGCACGATTCGCTCCGAGCCGCTGATCGAGATCGGCTTGATCGACAGGCCGCTGTCTTCGCGGATCTTCTTCTTGAGCAATCCTGAAATTTCCTCGATCAGGTGCCGCGCATCGGGAGTCCCCTGCTCGAACTCGATGCCCGCGTAGATGTCCTCGGTGTTCTCGCGGACGATGATGAAGTCGAGGTCGTCGCGGAGGTTGCGCGCGCCTTTGTAGGCCTTGACCGGTCGGACCAGCGCGTACAGGTCGAGGGCCTGGCGGAGGGCCACGTTGACGCTGCGAAAGCCGCTCCCCACGGGCGTCGTGATGGGCCCCTTGAGGGCGACCTTGTTCTTGCGGATGGACTCGAGGACGGGCTCCGGCAGCGGCGTGCCGAACTCGGCGATCGCGGCCTCGCCCGCCTTCTGGACGTCCCATTCGAACTCGACGCCCGTGGCCTCGAGCACCCGGACGGAGGCCTCGCAGATCTCGGGGCCGACGCCGTCCCCCGGGATCAGCGTTACGGCGTGCTTAGCCAATCCGTTGAACTGGGCGTGAAGGTGGCCGGGTTACCGGTTTTTGAAGTAGTCGGCGTTGATCTGGATGAAGTTGCGCCATTGCTCAGGCACTTCATCCTCCGGAAAGATCGCGTCGACGGGGCACGGATCGACGCAAGCGCCGCAGTCGATGCACTCATCGGGGTCGATGTAGTACATGTTCGCCGCGTCGTCGGTGTGGATGCAGTCGACCGGGCAGACCTCCACGCACGAGGCGTCTTTGACGTCTATGCAGGGTTGAACGATGACGTATGCCACGTACCGCAAGGGTACCATGCACCCTTAAGTGCCCGAGTCTGAGCCGAAACCGAAGCTGATCGAGCTGGTGGCGCCTGGCGCAGGCCAGGGCTGGAAGGCTGTGCTCAGGAACGGCAAGGCCGTCGTCGTGCACGAGATTCCAGTTCCCCCCGCAGAGGCGACCGCGGCGGCGCCGCGCATGCAGCGTCTGTTTGAGCACCGCCATCCAGCCCTCTCCCCGGTGCTTGGCTGGGGCCTGGACAACAACGGCCTGTGGGTGGCGGTCGAGCCCAATGAAGGCACCCCACTGGGCTCGATTCTGACCCGCGGACCGCTCACGCCGCCCGCCGCCGCGGCCCTGGGTGCCGCCGTGCTGTCCGGCGTGGCGGCGCTGCACGAGGCCGGCATCGCCATGGGCGGGTTCGGCGCGACCGCCATCCGGGTGACGACCAACGGCGACGTGCGCCTGGCCGGCCATCCGGCAGCCGCCGTTCGCGGCGCGCCCGCCCAGAGCGACCTGCGCGCCGATGTCCGGTCCTGCGGCATGGCCGTCTGCGCCGCGTTCGGCGTCGACCCCGCGGGCGCCCCTGCCCCGGCCAACATCCCGCCCGGCCTCGTGGTGACGATTCGCTCCATGGCGAGCGGCGCCATGGGCCCGTCCGCCGATCGGGCGCAGGGCGCGCTGCGCGAGATGGCGGCCGCGCTCCTCGCACCCGATCGCCAGATGCAGGCCCAATCGGAGCTGGCGACGCGCGCGGGCGGCCGTGAGCTGCCACCGATCACGCCCTTCCTGCCCGCAGGCACCGTCGCTCCAGCGGGCCAGGGCGTGGCGCCGCTCACAGCCGCGGCCGCTCCGGCGGCAGCATCGCCCGCGCCGGCGCCTTTCATCGCGCCGCCCCGGCGGGACGAAACCCCGATCCGGCAGTCGGTGTCGTATGAAGCTCCCGATCGACCGCTCCAGACCTACCCGTCGATTCCAGCGCCTGTGTTTCCCCCGGCGGAGGCGGCCGCGCCGGCTCCCGTGGAGCCTCCTCCCAAGGAGCCCGCTTCGGCGTCGCCGTCGATTCCGCTCTGGTCGGACGCGCCGTCTCAGCCGCCGGCTGCCGGCGACGCCAGCCCATCGGCGCCTGCCCCGGTGGAGGAAGAGCCCGCCGAGGTGGTGCAGCCAGCCGTCGAGAACCCGCCCGCCGCTCCGAGCTGGTTGATCACGTCGGCGTCCGCGCCGGCCGAGGTCGAACCTTCACCACCCCCCCAGGTCGAACCTTCGCCACCGCCCGCGGCCGAAAGACCGCCGGCCCCCGCGACGTGGTCGACCAACCCGCCGGCACCGGCTGCGACGTGGTCGACCAATCCACCGGCGCCGGCCGCGACCTGGTCGACCAACCCACCGGCGCCTGCGCCGGTCGAGCCGCCATCCCCCGCGCCACCGGAACCAATTCGTTCCCCGGAGCCTCCGTCGGGCGGGGCGACGTGGACCCCGCTCGAGCAGCCGGTCTGGAAGCCGGGAACGGTTGCCCCGGCCGAACCGCTGGGCACCGGCGAGACATTCCAGGCCCCGGTGGCCGAGCCGGAACCGGTCCGGGCTCCGAGTCGCCCGGTCCCCTTTGCACCCGCGCCCGCGCCTCCACCCACGCGTAAACCCGCGGCGCCCAGGCCCAGGTCCGGCGACGGCGCGCCGTCCGAGCGGCCCCCGTGGCTGGTGCCGGCCGCGATCGCGGTCGCCGTCGTGCTCCTCCTCGGCACCGTTGGCGTGGTCGTGCTCGCGGGCCGCGGAGGGAACCCAGTGGCCGGTGGCAGTCCTTCGCCGTCGTCGCGGGCGTCGACGTCGCCGAAGGGCTCACCCAGCGGCGTGCCCACCGGCCTGCAGGCGGTCCCTGTGTACGCCCCCTCGAGCGCCGCGCCTGTCAGCAAGGTCCAGATCTGCACGACGGCCTCGCCGTGCAACATCCCGGGCGCCAAGGCCGAGAGCGCGACCGTGTGCGACCTGAGCTCCTGCCGCGTGGAGGTGGCGCTCTACTTCACGAGCGTCCAGAAGTCGGCGCAGGTCTCCTACACGCTGAAATTCTTCGACCGGTGCACCGGGACGACCACCGACCTGCCGGGGACGCAGACGACGACTTCGTCCAGCGGATGGATCGTCGCGATCCCGACCGACCACCTGACGGTTCGCATCCCATCCGGGGTCAAGGCGGGCGCGCTGGTCGCGGTGTCCCAGAAGCCGGCGGTGGCGGCGTCCGCGCCGCTCCTGCTCGGCTCGACCTCCTGCTAGCGGTCCCTCAATCCATACCTGAGAAAGACGAAGTCACCGTGCCTGCGTGCGCTGATCAGCTTCGCCCACAGGCCGCGGCCGGGTAGCAGCTCCACACCCGCCACCATGCCGAGCCGGGCGTCGCCGTCGCGACCCGCGATCACCGGCGAGATGGTCACGAACGCCTCGTCGAGCAGGTCCCGGCCGACGAGCCCTCCCATCACATGCGGTCCGCCCTCGGTCAGGATGGCGTCGTGGCCGCGCTCACGCAGCGCGTCGATCGCGCTCGCCATGTCGATCGGTCCGCCGGCGCCGATCTCGACGACGTCGCACGAATCGGGCAGCCGTGCCTTGAGGCGCGCGGCGCCGGCCGCGGTGGTGACTATGGTGGCGCCTGCGATCACGGCGGGGTGCGACACCGCGACGTCCCCGCCGGCCGTCAGCAGGACCAGCCTCGGCCGCGGCTTGCGGCCGAGGTTGAGGCGGAGGCCGGCGAACGCCTCGCCGAGGTCGGGGTAAACGTGCTCAGGTGTCCAGTGATGGCCGGGGGTCGCGTGCAGGGTGCCGGCCCCGATGAGCACCGCGTCGGCGAAAGCCCGGAGCAGCGCCATGAGAAACCGGTCGGCCAGGTTGCGGCCGCTGATCGCCGACCCGGCCGACGGCGTCGAGCCAAGCGTCGCCACACCGTCCATCGACTCCACGAAGTTCGAGTAGACGACCCGTTCTGCAAACCCGAGCCGGCCGTAGATCCGCTCGAGCTCCGCGGGCATCTTCGAACGAGGCGCCGGTGCCTCGTAGAGAACGTCGAACGGTTCGATCAGTGGTCGTCCCGGGACCGGGCGGTGTCGAGAAACTCGGCGCGGAGCTGCGGGTCCCTTTCGTAGTTGCCGCGCCAGTAAGAGGTCCAGGTCCGCGAGCGGCTCTCGCGCACGCCGCGCATCTGGGTGCACAGGTGCACCGCGTTGAGGTGCACCGCCACGCCGTGCGGCTGGAGGACGCGGACGAGCTCGTCGGCGATCTCCACGCCGATGCGCTCCTGGACCGTGAACCGGCGCGCGAAGACGCGGACGAGCCTCGTCAGCTTCGAGATGCCGATGATCTCCTCGTGCGCGATGTAGCCGATGAACGCGTGGCCGTGGAAGGGCAGCGCGTGGTGCTCGCACAGCGAGTAGAACTCGATCGGGCCTTCGATGACCTGGCTGATGCTGCAGTCCGGGCCTCCGTGGCATTCGGTTGGGAAGGCGGTCAAGAGCTTCGGATCGCCCTCGTAGCCTGAGGTCGCCTCGTAGAGCGCACGCAGGTAGCGCGTCGGCGTGTCCCGCGTGCCTGGAGTGTCCAGGTCCATGCCCATCGCCTGGAAGATCTCGGATGCGTAGCCCTCGAACTTCTTCCACTGGTCGGGGTAGATTTCGCGAGGACGAACCTGCTCCCAATGGGTGGTCTCTTCGGGATCGAACGCGACCGATGGCATGCTTTTCTCCTTCGGGGGGCGCGGAGGACTCATCGGCAACTCTACGCCCAGGGGTAACAGGCCTCGGGTTAGAGTGACAGTCCCATGGACTTGAACCGGGCGCTCTCGGTCATGATTCCTGCCTTCAACGAGGAGCGCACGCTCGAGGTCATCCTCAACCACGTCCTCGACCGACCCGAGGTCGGAGAGGTGATCGCCGTCGACGACGGATCGACGGACGGCACATGGGCGATCATCAGCCGATTCGCCACAAGCGATCCGCGCGTGCGGGGGTTTCGGCAGGAGGCCAACCGCGGCAAGGGCGCCGCACTGCGGCGAGCGATCACCGAGGTGCGCATGCCGTTCGCGGTGGTCCAGGACGCCGACCTCGAGTACGACCCTCGGGACTACCCAACCCTGCTGCGTCCTCTCGTCGAAGGGCGAGCCGACGTCGTCTACGGCGTCCGCGGCTTCGCCGGCCAGACCGCGTTCAGCTTCTGGTTCGTGATGGGCAACAAGGCGGTCACCCTGGCCGCCAACCTGCTGTTCGACTGCTACATCTCGGACCTGGAGACGGGATACAAGGCCCTCCGCTCGGATCTCTGGCGGCGCCTCAACTTGCAGGGCAACCGGTTCGACATCGAGCCTGACATCACGGCGCGCGTGCTCCGCCTCGGCTACCGCATCCATGAGGTGCCGATTCGCTACTACGCGCGCAGCCGCGCCGAGGGCAAGAAGCTCACGTGGCTGGATGGCGTGCGCGCCGTCGGCGAGCTGGTCCGTCTGCGAGCTGCCCCCTACGGCGCGCTGTTCGGGCCCGCCGCCGATCCCGACTACCATCGGGACCGGCAGCGCCAGCTGTCTCTGCGTCACCCGCTGATGACGGAGGCCGGTAGGCCTCGAAGCTAGCCCGCGTTCTGGACGTCGATCACCAGGCGGTAGGGGTTGGTCAAGTAAAAGGCGTGGTAGCACGCCGGCCCCTCGATGCCGAGGCCGAACCTGACCACGCCCTCGAAGTCTTCGACCTGGCGCACTTCGACGAGCGACCCGCTGGTTGTCCAGTCGAGCGGGCCCGAATAACTGGTGTGCATGTCGGCACCCTGGATGATGACGTGAATGCCGTTCTTGCCCCGAAGCGTCACGTCCTGGCCGCTCTCGCCGAGCGGAAACTTCGTGTTCGCTTGCGGCTGGAGCTCGACGCTCCTGGTGGGGATGCCGTCGTTGCTGAACTCTATGGTGACCCGGTCGTAGCCCGAGTGTGACGCGACGCGAACGGCGGTCACATACGCGGTCAGCGGCGCCGCCGGAAGCGTGTGCGCCACCGCGTCCGCGGTGCAGATGTACAGCGGCGACGGTGATGGCTGCGTCGTCGGCGACGCGCTGGCGCTTGGGGTCGGACCCGGGCCGGCCACGCCCGTTCGCCGGAAGGGGTTGTTCACGTACAGGATGCCGACGATCAAAGCGGTGATCACACACGCGGCGACGGCGGCAATCCAGTAGGTGCTTCGCTCCGCCGGCGCCTCGGCGAGGGCCGAGCGCACGCGGTCGCGCAGGGCAGGGCTGGGCGAGCCGCTCACATCGTCGAAGACGTTGTTCAGCTCGCGGCGAAAGTCGTCGTTGGGGCTCACGTCAGAAACACCTCCTCCATGGTGAGGTCGCCCCGCAGCCGCTTGGCGGCCCGGTAGATGCGCGACTTGGCGGCGGACGCGGAAACGCCGAGCGTCCTCGCCACCTCGTCGAGCGGAAGGTCGAGATAGAAGTGCAGAACCAGCGGGAGCCGCTCGTCAGGACTCAGCCGGAGCAGTGCCTGGCGGAGGTCGGTGTAGGTCTCGCGCGGCCGGTCCTCGGGCTCGCGGACCTCGGCAAACTTGAGTACCGACCACCAAGGCGTACGCCTGGCCATCCGGCACTCGTTGGCCACGATGGACAGGAACCACGGCCGCAGCGAGGTCGCGTCCCCCCGCAGCTGCTTCAGCTTGCGCCAGGCCTTGATCGAAGCCTCCTGGACGGCGTCTTCGGCGGCGGAGCGGTCGGCAAGCATGACGGCCGCCAGGCGGTACGCCGGGTCGAGCAGCGGCTCGATCAGGCGGGAGAAGGAATCAGCGTCGCCCTGGACCGCGCTGAGCAGGACCTGAGGCCGTTTCTCCATGAGTGCAGCAGACATCTTGCCTGCTGGTTGGATGCCGCCGACGGCTGTCTGGTTGCAGCCCGGGTCAGGTTTCTCGAGTCCGGACCGGCTCAGGCGCAGGCGGAGCGCCGCGCGAAGGGTGGCGTGGCGGGCGGACGCCGAGTCCCCCGGGCGGGCCAGGCGGACCTTCGGGTTCGGGCGGGTGCCGCCATCGCAGCTTTGGCGGGCGGTCGCCGCGGTACTCGCGGGCCCGCTCGGCGGCGATCTCGAAGTTCTCGCAGAACTTCTCGTTGCCCGTCTCGCTTCGCAGCGCCAGCACGTCCTCCCGCAGCTCGTCCCAGTAGAGATCGAAGGCGAAAGCATCGAAAAGCAACGCTTCCGGGATCAGGTGATGGAGCGCGAGCACGCTGATCTCCTCGAAGAGGTGAGCCAGAAGCATGTAGTCGTCGGGCTCCAGCCGCTTCTGCAGGAGGCGCCCGAAAGCCGGTGCCGTCGGGCCGCTGTGGAGCGTGTTGATGATGGCGATGAAAGTCTGGGCGTCCTCGGCGGTGACACGGCCGAAGTCAGGTGGCGGAGGTCTTGGATCGTTCGGCCTGCGCACCACGCCGAGCGTATCAGCGCGCGGCGGCTGAGGCGAGGACCTGGTTCAGGATCGCGAGCACGTCACGCAGGATCTGCGGAGGCCGGGCTCCGTCGCGGGTCATCGTCTTGATCGTGCGGCCGTCGACTTCGACCGTGACGACGTAGTCGTGCAGGTCCGCACCGCCGGGGGCGGGCAGGTATGCCGGCTCAAGTTGAGCGAACGCAGGGTCGGACACCAGGGAGTGAAGGCGGTCGATCGTGGCTTTCTCCACCTGGTGGGTGCCGGCGTTGGGGGAAGGCCCGCGCACGACCTGCACCCGAGCAGTGCCGTCCGGCTCCACGGTCAGGATCCGGTGCCAGCCGGTGAAACCACCGCTCACCTCGTAGGTGACACGCCCGACGGATTGGCTCGACGGCTGCGATGCCGACCCGCAGCCGGCGATCACCGAAAGGATCAGGAGCAGGAAGCCTGCCCGGGCGACCCGGTTCATCGACGAATGAACGTCTCCACCAGTGCTGAGGTATCGCCGCGTATCGCTACGTGGCGCTGACCAGGATGGGTATCGCCTTGTACTGCACCGGCGAGGAAGTCACGCGGTCGAACCAGAACTCGTGCTCCTTGACCATCAAAGCTTCCAGGTAGACGTGGCCGAAGAAGTTCGGGGTGAGAGTGAACACCACCGTGGTGCTGGCGTTCGGCGCCACGGGACTGGCGAGTGGTCGGGCCAACGAATACAGCCATTGCGCCGCGTTGACCGATCCACCCGGATACGAGGCGAAGTGCATGTCCATGTCCACTCGGTTGTAGCCGGTGTTCGGCCATGTGGTGCTGCCGCAGTTTACGGCCGTGACACTGAACGTCTGTGCGACGCCCTTGACCCAAACGGTCGGTGCCGAGCTCAGATCGAAGCTCGCGCACCAGACGTTCCTGACGACGCTGACGAACACCGACGCGAACTGCGTCGGCGTGGTCGTGACGGTGTCGAACCAGAACTCGTGCTCCTTGATCATCAAGGCTTCCAGGTAGACGTGGCCGAAGAAGCTCGGCGTGAGCGTGAACACCACCGTGGTGCTGGCGTTCGGGGCCACCGGACTCGCGAGTGGTCGGGCCAACGAGAACAGCCACCGCGCCGCGTTGACCGATCCACCCGGGTACGAAGCAAAGTGCATGTCCATGTCCACGCGGTTGTAGCCGCTGTTCGGCCATGTGGCAGTGCCGCAGTTGGTGGCCTTGACGCTGAATGTCTGCGCGACGCCCTGGCTCCAGGTGGTCGGCACGCCGCTCAGGTCGAAGACCGCGCACCACGAATTGGCCTTGTAGGTGAACTGGTCGGACGGAGTAAGGGCGCTGGTGCCCGAGGCCGTCGTCACAGTGACGTCGACCACCCCGGCCGGAGCCGCCGGGCTCACCGCGGTAAGCGTCGAGTCGGAAACGAAGTTGACGGTGCCCGCGCTCGTCGAGCCGAATTTGACGCCCGTCATACCGGTGAAGCCACAGCCGGTGACGGTCACGCCGGCGCCGCCTGAGGGCGGTCCAGATTTCGGGCTGATGGACGTGATGGTCGGCGCCCCACCGGTCCCAGGTGTGCATGCGGCACCCAGGGGTCCGACCGTGAAGGACCACGAGTATGGCCGCGAGTTGACCGTGAGGTCGACCACGTATCTGACGCCGGCACTGAGCGGTTGCCTCGGAATCACGATCACGCCGCCGCGCGACGTGAGGTTGCTTCCAACAGAGGGGCTGTGCGAGTCGATCACGCAGTGAGCGAGCGCGGTTCCGTTGCCGGTGAAGGAGTGCACGGTGCCGGCGGTGGTCGCGACATTCCCACCGACCTGGATGAAGACAGGCAGCCCCGTCGGCGCCGCATAGCCGGAACAGGCTTGCAAGGGATCCGGGAACTCGCCTCCGCCATAGGACGTGAGCGGTTCCATGGAGCCGTTGCCCGGAAAGTAGACGGGGTAGGTACCGCCCGTGAAGGAATTGCCTCTGACGGTGTCCACCGCAAAGCCCGCCTGCCAGCCGGACTTGACCTGGCGGTAGGATCCGAAGCCGGTTTGCTTCAGGCGTGGGTCCATCATGCCCATCGCGTGAAAGGGCGCTGCCATCCACCAGTCGATGGCTTGACTGTCGCTGGTCGCGGTCGTCGAACTTACCTCGATGTTGCCGTTCCGGGCCGCGGTGTCGCCGGCGGCACTGTAGTAGGGCACGCCGGGAGTCTCGTAGTGGGTCACCAGGTCGTTCTTGACCATGTACTGGGCGTGGGCGTAATCGCCCGCGCTCCATGTCGTGTTCTCCGTGAGGGTGGGAACGCCCGCGTTGGCACGCCAGGCGTTGAAGCGACTGAGCCAGGTGGGGTCGGCGACGGAGGCCGCGTCGATGTGCACGGCGGGCGGGACCAATGCCGGCAGGGCAAGCAGCATCGCGACAAGCATTCCGTTGAAGAGCGTCCTCAGGACCCAAGGGAGGACACGCGCGCTCCTGGTTGCCACCTCTGGCCATAACGACCCGGCCCCGCTCAATCTTGCCCGACGTGCAGATGGCGGGGCATCGTAGATACTTTTCGAACTTTTCCGGGATCGTTTCGACCTCCTGCGCTCGCGCGGTAGGGGATCAAGTCCGCGATCGGCGGCTCGCCTTGGGTGGCGAGGCGTGGTAGCCTCCACCGGCCCAAACCCCCGTGACACGCCACAGTTCGTAGTGGGCGA
>Ga0137368_10000856_pt1 | contig 31101 bp, 38 predicted proteins | sample SagtaG_13_FD_104917 | JGI IMG/M metagenome (GOLD analysis project Ga0137368, IMG submission 104917) | Vadose zone soil microbial communities from Sagehorn Ranch, Mendocino, California, USA - Sage1_L_100_16 metaG | ecosystem: Environmental > Terrestrial > Soil > Vadose zone | place: USA...
TCGGTGATATCTCGATAGACCAGGGCCCGTTCGCGCTGCGGCTGGTAAAAGCGCGCCAGTGACTCGGCGCGCGGGTTCAGTTCGCGCATCCAGGCCTCGGCGAGGGGGTGAGTTACCAGGAAAAAGACCCGCTCGGCACAGATGATCGCCGCTTGCGCCTCGGCAGTAATATGCGCCATCATCGTGATTCCGATGCCGACGATTGTGAGTGATCCAGATGTCACGTCTTGCTCTATTAGGGTCGAAGAGGGCCGTAACCTTTGAAAACCAGATCTAATGTTTTCGTTTCTAAATCATAACGACTTCCCTCACGTAGCTCCGTACTAAACGGCAATTTCGCGATCAGTAGTGCGAATTCCTCATCGTCGGTCGTAACATTAACTATTACATCTTTACAACTGTATTGGGGGGGTTTCTCCTTGGTTTCGATAGTCACAACTTGTTTGTGGCTCGTCTTAGGATCAGTATATATTAATTTAAAGATGAATTTCTTAGCATTAATGTCCGCATAACTACCCTCTAAGAGTAGGCCAGACCCAGTAGTGCCCTTATCGATAAAGAAATGCTCGTCTGAATACAAAGTTACTGCCTCTCCTTCAAGATCTATCTCCTGAGTAAGATCCGAGTTAAGTGATGCTGTGAGAGTCATTACCGTGGCAACCTGCCGTGGGCTACATTGATTCAGTGTATCACTGAAGAGTTTTCGGGCCTTTTCATCTAAACCCCGGCTTGATAGGTAAGCTTCCGGATTCTGTTTGTACCTGATCCGCTCCGTCGGATCAGAAATCAGTCGTTGCAGCAGCTCAAGCGCTTCCATTGCTGGTTCCTCCTATACCTGCATAGTATGCAGTGCGTCGCGAATAATCCCCATTCGAGGTGTACCTGCTATCCAGGAGACTATAACCTCTCGCAATTCTTCTAACGACCATTTCTGGTCCAACGGCTCTGCGCCCGCAACAAGGCTGAGAAGCTGATCGGGACAAACGGACGCGAGATACTGTTTGGTATCTGCTGTGCAGGCTGGATGACGCCATACAGATATGACTGCGATGGAGAATACAGGATCTGTAGCCATCGTGGGCTGGAAGGCCAGCAATAGGTGCAACGCACCAGCCATGGTCTCAAGCAGCAGCGGTGTTGACCGAACGCTCTGTGAAACCTGGATCGCCTGCAAGAAATATTGCTGCGCTTCGCGATAGTGGCATTGGGTTACGGCTAAGCGCCCTAGGTGACACGAGACGCGACCAATCCCTGATTCAAGCCCGAGATCTTGAAACATCGCTAACGCGCGCGTTAAGGTGTCCGCGCTCTGCTCGTGCTGATTTTCGTATAGATACAGCAAACCCTGTTGATCGAGAACCAGCGCTTCACCGAGCCGATTACCGAGCTTTTGCGCAATAGTCAAACTATTGTGCAAGTAATGGTGGGCCGCTGATATCTCGCCCTGCGCTACGGCAAGCATTCCGATGAAGCGGAGCGAGTGCCCAATGCCCCATTCAAAATCCATAGCTCGGTACACTGCGAGGCCCTTCTCGAGTGCCTCTTCAGCCCTTTGCCAATCTCCTTGGGCCAGCGCTACTGCTCCTATCGCTAATAGAGTGTCGCCAATTATGGCATTGTCAGCGGTCTCCTCGGCAATTGCTAGCGTAAGTTGAAGATACTGCATAGCCTGATCACATGCGCCACGCCAGTGGGCAATCAGCCCAAGCTGCTTGTAAATGAACGTGACATCCTGCGAATCTTCAACAGCGATTCCTTCCAGGAGCATACGAGCTTGCTGGAACGCTTCTTCGGCGGCATCCAAGTCGCCGAGGATGTGCTCCAGTTCGGCGTAGCACGATAGCACACGTGCCGCCGAAGGGGTATCTTGCTCTTGGCAGTCATCTTGCGTCATCCATAACCGGACCGCCGCAGCACCCGATTGAAATAACTGCTGCCCCTCAAGTTCCCAGCTACGAATAGCGCAGAAGTCGTGCAATGCTATGCTGTACTGCCCCAAGGTTTGGATGTCACACTTGTCAGCAGCCCAGCGCCAACCAGCACGTAGGTTATCAAACTCGGATTCGAGGATACCTAATACGTCAGCTCCTTGAGCGCTACGAAGCTGCTCCTCGTGCTGTGCAGCAAACGTCGCGAAATAGTCTGCGTGCCGGGCTCGAATGGCTCTCTCCGCAAGTGGATCACAGCGGAGTTTTTCTAACGCGAAGCACTGCAGCAATGGATGCAGCATATAACGTGTAGACGGCTTCATTTTTATACTTTGCACGAGTGATTTGTCGTGGAGAGATGCCAGAACCTGTAGCGGAACTTCACCTATCGATGCGGCAGCATCAGCTGTGAAACTACCTGGAAAGACTGCCAGATTTGCTAGTGCAGTACGCTCTCTTTCCAACAGCAAACGCCAGGAATATTCGAAGACCGCTCGAATACTTCGATGTCGTTCTGGTATGTCCACCCTATCGACGCTAAGCATATCGATATTTTCAGAGATTGCCTGCCAGATCTCACTTGGAGAGCATAGTGATAGCCAGGGTGTCGCCAGTTCGATAGCTAGCGGAAGGCCATGCACTAACTCGCAGATGCGCCCAATCGCGACCTGATCTTGCATAGCATAATCGTCGATAGTAACCATTCCCTGTACGCGGCGTGCACATTCTAGAAAAAACTGCACAGATGCAAAGTCCGGAATATTCATCCGCACTGCTTGCTCTCGCTGGGGTGAAATCTTTCGCGACGAAAATATTGGATACGATAATCCTTTGAGATGTAACACACATTCTTCGCGTAATTTGAGGCGTTCACGTGATGCCACTAGTACCCGGAGACCAGATGTGTGCTGGAGCAATGTGCTGAGTGCCAGTCGAGCTGATGGACGAAATAACTCACCGTTGTCTATGGTCAGCAATATCTCTTTGTTGCTGATATGCTGAACTAATTGATCGACCACTGTTCCCTTGTTGGACAGTGAAATGTGCAGTGCTTTGGCCACTGCCATCAAGGCCTCATCATCCTCAATCTGTGGTGTCGCTTGATCATTTGAAACGAGTGAGAGATAGAACACACCATCACTGCACGGCCCCAGATGATCGTTAGCAATCCGCCATCCAGCTGTGAGGGCGAGTTGCGTTTTACCACTTCCACCCGGGCCAGTTATGGTCATGAGGCGATCCGTTGGTCTGGAGAGCCATTCAAATACCTGCGCTAACTCGGTCGCTCGCCCAACAAATAGTTGAGTAGCTGGGATTAGGGTAATTGATCGCTGCGCTGGAGTGCTACTGAGCCGTTCTATCAACGCCTCAGTAGCCGGCTCCGGCTCAAGTCCATACTCCTCTCGTAGTAACTCCCGACAAGCTTTGTATTGGCGGATCGCCGCCTGCCGCTGACCGCTACGGGCAAACAGAAGCATCAACTGCCGATGAGCAGCCTCGTCGAGCGGATCCATTTCAAGGATACCTTTCGCCCAAATGATCCCATCCGCGTAACGGCTATATGCTGTATAGCGATCAACAAGCAGCCGCATCCACAGGAGCGCCTGCTGACGAAGATGCTCGGTTTGGAGGAGCTGCCATTCGGAGAAACCCCGCGCATCTCGCAGATAGAATCCCTGTAAGAAGTCACCCCGATACAGCCTCAGTGCCTCCGCTATGGTATCCGGATCGTACGGCTTTGCAGCAAGTACACGTGCGAACATTTCTACATCCAGCCAACATACCATATCGTCGCGCATCGCGATAGTCTGGCGCGTAATGTCAAGAAACGGTGCTGCGTGTTTGCGAAGCTGGTTGAGGGTTAGACGCAAATTTCCTGCTGCCCGTTCGGCTGGCAAATCGTCCCATAAGAGTTCGGCCAATGTTTCGCGCCGGTGTGGCCGTGGGTTACAAACGAGGTAGATCAGGAGCGCTTCGGCTTTGCGTGTTGCAAAGTCTGTGACTCGGTTCCCATCAACAGAGATGGTTACACCTCCAAAGAGCTCAATCTGAAGCGCAGCATTACGCTCATGACTATGGTGACGCCGATGACCTGCTGCGCTCATATCAGGGTCACCCAATATTAAACGATCTTAAAACGATGATGGAATATGCTGGCATTGTAGCAGAGATCGAGAGGTGCGTAAAGAGGTGAATGTTACAGGACGGGCAGAAAGGAGGTGAGCGCGTCTATGAGCTAACGAGTGGTCATCGAATGGTAGGAATGTCCCTAGTAAATTAGAAGCATGATATCGACACAATAAGGAGGATAACCATGTCGGCTATCTACTACACGGATGGGACACTGGTGCGTGGGGGTGACGGCAAGGCCTATGTCTTTGTCCAGGGCCAGTTGCGTATCGTGACAGGCCCGCTGGTCGTGGATAAGGAGGGGCGTGACGTTGGCGGATCAGTGCTGGAGCGTCTGCCGCTGCTGCCAAGTGAGCAACTGGAGGCGTTTCCGATTGGTGAGGCCCGCCAGTTGGAAGCCGCCATCTTGGGCGAGCAGCCGGAGAAGTGGCCTGAGAATGGCTCGTGGTTCGAGGTACGGAGCGATATGCCACGCCGGTACATGCGGACGCAGGCGACGTTGTGGCAGGAAGAGCGGCGGATCGGCTGCTATACCGAGACAATGACACGGCAGCCCTGGTTTGGGTTCGTCGGCGGCGTCATGGTCCTGCTCGCTGACGGTAACGGGAGTTTCTTGTGGAACTCCGATCTCAAGCAGTTCGGAGTCGACGGATTTCGCATCGGCAAGTCGATGCGCGGCGAGGAATGGTATCAGGATGTGCCCGCCGAGATCGCGCAAAAAGCTTCGCAGGTGCGCGTCGTCCACACCCACGCGCCCAGAGCTAACATCTATCAGCAACTTGAAAAGACGCTGCAAGTGACGATGGACATCATCGCAATCGTCGCACAACTGGCCGCGTTGGTGGGGTGATCGGTCAAGGGCACTAGTCGCCCTGCTATGAAGCAAGGAGACTACGCAGGGATGGGCTAGTCTTCCCTGCACCGCTCAATTCTGAGCATCTTGACGACAAGAGGAGCAAATCTATGAGTGACAGGCAACATGCTAGGTTCGAACTGGCGGAACTGTCGTCCGGCATCCCTTTTTTGACCGAGCCCGAGCTGACAATGCTGGAAAGAACGATCGGCCCGCCGAACTTCCGTCCGGCTTACTAGCTGGAGGTCGGCGTGCAACGTGCGGCGGCGGTGTGCAAGCTGACTATCAGCAATAGCCAGGACTATCAGGGACGTGCGGGAAGTTGGGCAGGCACCGGCTTCATAGTGTCCGAGCATATCCTGCTGACGAACCACCACGTGTTGAACTCGCCGACCACCGCCAGGAACGCCGTTGCCATCTTCAATTACGAGCAGCAGCCCGACGGTGCTCCTGCAAAGACCACCGAGTACCGGCTGGATCCGGATCGGCTGTTCCTCACGAGTCCGCTCGACACCGATGGGGATGGGCCAGGGCTGGATTTCACCTTCGTCTGGATTGAGGGCACGCCAGGGCAGACCTTTGGGGTCATCCCGCTGCTAAAGAACCTGCCGGCGGTGGCGGCGGGCGAACCAGCCAACATCATTCAGCACCCGCAGGGCCATCCGAAGCAGATCGCGGTGCAGGAGAACACAGTGGTGGGTCAGACGGCCTCCACGATTCGTTACACCACCGATACAGAGCCCGGCAGCTCAGGGGCGTGCGTGATGGATAACAACTGGAATCCTATCGCGCTGCACCACGCGAGTGGGTCGGACGGCAACCCAGGGACGTTCTACAATGAGGGAATTACATTCGCAGCGATTGCCGCCCGCCTCGAAGCCATCAGCCACGATCCGGCGCGTGGTGCGGCTGCACGCGAGCTGCTTGCAGTCTTTCAAACAACAACGAACTGAAAGGATGAAGACCATGAGTGACACAACCCACAGTAGCTCCAATACGCTTCGCGGGCTGCAGGAAGGATTGAAGGAATGGGTAGGGCTTATTGCAGCCGTCGGGTTCTTGATCGGGTTCTTGGTGCTCAACTACCTGCTGTTCTCTCAGTACCTGGGGCTGGGGACTGAGGCCTGGAATCGAGCCATGGTGCTGTACACCAGCGTTGAGGCGCTCGCGCTCACAGCAGCCGGCTATCTGTTTGGTCGCGAGGTGAACCGCGAGCGGGCAACGAATGCAGAGCAGCAGGCGCAGAAAGCCCAGCAGCAGGCCGTCGTTGCAGAGAAAGAGGCAGCGCGAGAGGCGACGAAGGGACGTGACCTAGCCGTAACCATCGAGCAGCTTCTAGTGAGATCTATGCCGAAGCAACCCCAGCCCGAGCTGGAGGCCGCGACTCCAGTGACGACACTCGACCAGATCAGGCAGGTGGTAAGGAGCTTCTATCCGTAATCAATTGAACCAGCGGCAGACATGCAGGAATGAGATATTTCCTGCATGTCTGCCCTGAACACTCTCGTAAAGAGACACAGTTCATAGGACGGCAGCCAACATTCATTTCATAGCAAACGGAGGAAAACCAATGACTACATACAGTGAATTCGAGGATCGGTCGGCCCTCATGCCGGAGGAGCCAAGCCACTCGCACGATCATCCGCATGGAAACAAGGGAGAACAGATGCAGGAGCTGGAGCCACGCATTGACGAGAAACTGTATCAGAATAAGAAAGTGTTCGAGGCGGAGATTGTGTACGAAGTGACGACCCAAGCAAATGGCTTACCGTTCGGCATCGCGATCGCAGATATCAGACAATCAGTGCCGCACTTTCACAAACATACAACCGAGACGTACACGGTTGTTCAAGGAGACTTGGAAGTTCGTCTCGATGGCGAGAAATACAGACTGGATCCGGGCGATGTGATCAAGATATCGCCAGGAGTGATACATTCAGCCAGATCGCTCGGTGGAGCGCCAGCGCGAATCACGGTGACGTGTATTCCCGAATGGTCACAAGAGGACCACCACATTGCAGAAGGTGGGGCTGGCCGACCCTAGAGCCGTCCCCAGGTAAATGATAAAGCTCCCAGAGTAGCTACAGGCTAATCAAGGGAGTAACCATTGGGAAGCAGGATTCCCAAAGCGTACAAGGAGGGAGCACATGGCACCTAATCTCACGTACATCTTCGTCACTAAGCAGCTTGCCGAACATCCAGACTACTTCGCTCCAGACGGTTCAGAAATCCGGCTACTCCCGTGGGTGCGAGGAGGTGGGTTCGCACATTGTCAGCTTCCAGTTGGGAAAACGTCGCAGACTGTCGTTCACCGCAATGTGGAGGAGATTTGGTACTGCCTCTCAGGCGAGGGGGAGATCTGGCGTCAGTTTGGAGAAGCGGAGCTCATCAACGGATTGCACCCAGGGGTCAGCATCACCATCCCGACAGGTGCGAGCTTCCAATTTCGCAACACCGGTAGTCAGCCGCTTTGCATATTGATTGCTACTATGCCGCCTTGGCCGGGCAAAGAAGAGGCGGTGCCTGTCGACAATCACTGGACAATTGATACATGACGCCGGCCTTTACACAGGAACAGACAACGCACGAACCGCGAGTCGTACAGATTGTACTTGCGCCTGTTCCCTGAATATCTAGCGAAGGTATACGTCAGTTCGTTGTAGGTGGTATCAGTAAGATGCGGCGCTGAGGCATCTCCTCGACGCCGCACCCTTATCGTATGTTATGCCGTCCGATCCGAATCAGCGTGCAGTATAGCACATTGGCTGAGTATCGCTACCGCCTACTCCACACTCTTGGTCAGGCTGACCTTGAGCAGGGCATCGGTGATCCGGCCCTGTTCCTCGATCACCAAGTGGCTGCGGACGATGCTGCCTGAGGTTGTTACCCTCAAGAGAGAATGTATACCTGCGTACTGTCCGCGGCAATTCGGTAAAGCAGTGGGACAGCGTACTGCTTCAAGACAGAACACGCCTCTGCGGGCTTGCCAGCATGCGGGCAGGCAAGGCTATGAGGGCATAGGGGCAGAGTTGGAAGTAGCAGCGGAGAACCAGACCTGAACCGGATTTACCCGAGAAAGGACGCACTGGGTGTGATGCAGTGTTACACTATACAGCTACATGGAAAGGGCTATACCAAACGTACCCGTCGCGGCAACCGGGCAAACATCGTTAGGCGGATCTTGTCTTTGTAGACCATCAATCTTGAAAGCAGGGTAGCCCATGTCGCGGCACTGCACGGCGAAGTCCGCGTAGGCCTCGGGACTGTCCAGGCCGCCGCTCGTGTCGCCGTGATAGGTGCTGGCGTAGCAGGGTAGTCGCTCTTTGTAGCCACCCAGCAGGCGGTAGATCGGGGTCTGATAGTATTTGCCTGCCAGATCCCACAATGCAATATCCACCGGAGCTAAACCGATACGGGCGACCTGCCGTAGCGCCCGCTTCACATCTGCATAGATGCGCTCGCGCTCGAGCGCGTGCTTGCCGATCAGGTAGTGGGCGAAGGATGGAAGGATGGCGTAGTCGGCAGCACTGCCGCCAGCATACTCGCCAACCAGGCCCACATCGGTGAGGATACGGATGATATGGTTGGTTTGCAGGACGGTGCTGCCAGGGACATACACCAGGTTGAAGCCATTATAGTCTGTGCCCAAGTCGTTGAGCGTGTAGGTGTACGTGTGGACCTCGATGCCAGTGATGCGTGGCTCAGCCATCTTGCACCTCTCACAATATGTTTGGTAAGAGTTCGAACTAGACAATAACGAAACGTGCCCATAGAATCTATGCACTTGTGTGCCTCATCCGGCCAAGGAAAGGAGCACATCGATGCTGGATCTGGACACCTTTCTGACCACATTGTACGTGCTGATCGATGATACGGTCAAGGGCGTGCTGACCGATTCCGGATTACGCACCAAGCATACAATGTCGAGTTCTCACTATCTGCGACCTACTTCCCGTCGCATCTCCGCGGAAGCATGACTTCGGCACCTGGTAGCGTACCACATCCCGGTTCTTCGGAACACGACTTCTGGTCAGTGATGGTCAACGCTGCGCGTACTCAGGCCGGCCAGCGCCTGTGCAACGGGGTCGTGAGCAGCAGCGCCTCGGTTCCATCCCGAAGGCAAACAGCACAGCGGTCTCGAACGCGCTCAACTGAAACCGCAGGTTCCACAGCGGCCGCGCGTTCCACGCCGGGAGAGCCGCTGCCCCACCACAACACTCGTGCCCATCACCGCCGTATGGATCACCGTCGCCGTGGCGCCGACGGACGCTGATCCCAGCCGCGAAACCAATCACCAAGCAGCACGGCTGATTCCGACCGTGACACTCCAACTCGTGACAGAGCTGTTCCGCTCGCCACCCTCACCGCACGCTTTCTTCGCGACCTGCCGAGGTAGGACATATAGTCCTATCCAAGAGGGGGCACTGGCCCCCTGACAGCAGGCCCAGTGACGGCGTAGGATGAGCGCATACCAGATCGAGGCTTTCCGCAGACCAAGAACGTGGTGCTTCGCATCCCAGGAAGCAACCCGATGGCGACACCGTTCGTGCCGGTGGTCATCGCGATTCCATTCCGCCGGCACGAACGATGGGCCTGGTATGCGAGCTGGATTCTGCCGATTGGGCTGGCCGCCCCCGCGTTCACCGACCCCAACATCGCACTCTTTTATTTTGCGGTCGCCGCTGTATGCGTGTTGGGGTTGCTGCTGACGATGCGGGACTTCTTCGCAAGTGATCGCCATGTTCCGCGTCATGAAATCGCTGAAGGACAGTAGTCGACCGCATCTCATCATTTCTCGCGCATTGCGTTCCTGTTTCCTTGCTACTGCGTACCTATGAAGGAGGAATCACATGAGTACACCACTGGTTGTTACCCACACGCAGGAGCGGATGCGCCTACCAACCTACGAGTTGATACTGGGCAGCGTATGGGTTGCGCTCACCCTCATCGTCGTCGCTGCCGGCATCGCCATCCTGCGCCACCGGCTCTACGACATCGACCTGATCATCAATCGCACGCTAGTCTACGGCACGCTAAGCGCCGGCGTCGTCGGGATGTACGTGCTGCTCGTCGGTGCGCTTGGCGCCCTCTTCCAGTCGAGCGGCAACCTGGTGATCGCGCTGCTGGCCACCGGCCTGGCCGCCTTCCTCGTCCAGCCGCTGCGCGCCCGCTTGCAGCGCGGCGTCAACCACCTGATGTACGGCGAGCGCGACGATCCCTACACTGTGCTCTCGCGCCTGAGCCAGCAACTCAAGACCACGCTCGCACCTACAGCCGTACTGCCCAATATCGCCCAAGCGGTTGCGCAGACGCTCAAGCTGCCGTATGTGGCGCTGGCGCTCAAGCAAGGCAATCGCTTGGAAATCGCGGGTGCGTACGGTCTGCCCGCTGGCGAGCCGATGCGGCTGCCGCTGGTCTACCAGGCCGAGACCGTCGGCCAGTTGCTGGTCGTGCCCCGCGCGCCGGGCGAAGCGTTCACACCGGTCGAGCGGCGGCTGCTCGAAGATTGCGCTGCAAGCGGGCGTCGCCGCTCACGCTGTGCGCCTGACCGCCGATCTGCAGCGCTCGCGCGAGCGGCTCGTAACCGCACGTGAAGAGGAGCGGCGGCACTTGCGCCGCGACCTGCACGACGGGCTGGGACCACAACTCGCTAGCCTGACGCTTACGCTCGCTGCGGCGCGCGAACTGCTCCGGCACGACGTCGATGCGGTAGATATGCTGATCCAAGAGCTTGCCATCCATACCCAAGCCGCGATCGCCGATATCCGGCGGGTGGTCTATGATCTGCGCCCGCCAGCCCTCGACGACCTCGGGCTGGTGCTGGCCTTGTGCGAGCAAGCGGCGCAGTATAGTCACGCCGGCTTACAGATCGCGGTCCAGGCCCCGGAGCACCTGCCGCCCCTACCGGCGGCGGTTGAGGTGGCCGCTTATCGTATCGTGCAGGAGGCGCTGACCAACGTGATTCGCCACGCCCAGGCACGCACCTGCACGGTGTGCCTGACGCTCGGCGATGCACTCGACGTGGCGATTCGTGACGATGGGGTGGGGCTGCCGCCGGGCGGCCGGGCTGGGGTTGGGCTGACGTCGATGCGCGAGCGAACCGCTGAGTTGGGTGGGACGTGTCGAATCGAATCCGTGCCGGGCGGGGGCACCTGCATTCGTGTGCATCTGCCGCTGCACCAGGAGGAAGCATGAACGCCATCCGCATCGTGATTGCCGACGATCACCCGGCGGTTTGGGCTGCGCGCGCTGCTGAACGCGATGCCCGATACCGAGGTGGTGGGCGAGGGAACAAACGGGGAAGAGATCCTCGCGCTGGCGGGCTCCGTGCGTCCTGATGTCATCTTGATGAATATCAACATGCCCGGCGTGAATGGGATCGAGGCGACGCGCCGCATCCGTGAGACCAATCCTGACATCCGTATCCTGATTGTGACGATGCTGGAAGACGACACGGTCTTCGCGGCGATGCGTGCCGGCGTCCGCGGGTACATTATCAAGGGCGCGGAACCGGCTGATGCATACCGCGCCTGATCGCTCGCCAGACCTAGCTGGACACGCGTCAGCTGCTCGACCATAGCTCATCGTACATCTGCCATGTATCCATGCCCAAGTATTGAGGTCGCTCACATGCTGCGTACATAGGCTCACGCGTTCAGCTCGTTCAACATCCCCTGGAGTGCCCTCACGACCTGCTCCACACACCGTTCGGTGAACCCATCGAGGATGTCGGCGTCGCCTGCCCGCACATACCGGCACCATATCTCTGGAATCTCGGCTGCAAACTCCTGTTCGAGTTTGTCAAACCGTGCCCGCACGATCTGGTTCCGGTGCGGATAGTAGCCTGGCCGGGCCACAATCGGATCGCCTTTCACGCTGTCCATCAGCTGCCGGAACAACCACCAGTAGGATGTCGACGCAAAGGTGTCGACGGTGGCCTGCGGCGGTGGGATAATCTGCTTCCCGGCTACACCGGCCTGCGAGACGATCGCGGGCAATTGGCTGCCATGGACGAAGAAGGGCACGTAGCATCCATTGCAGGGCGGACCCGGCGTCCACCAGAACACGGACGGTTCCTCCGGCGCATGCCCTAAGACGGCCACGCACGAGCTCGCGGTATTGCCCCAGGTAAAGTCGGCGCGCGAGACATGCATGCAGAGCGAGAGGAAATCCGGGTCGGCGGCATCAAAAGCGGGTCCCTCGAGGAAGGTGCCTTCGTAATGGTCACGCGCGATGCGCATCATCCATTGGGGGGTGATCTGCCCGGCTGCCTCGGCGAGCAGCTGACGCGAGCGCTGCATGCGGATGTGCGAGATCTGGCGGGGCACGCGCTCGTCGATATACGCCCGGGCCACATCAAAGGGCGCCTGCGTCGCCGGCCACCAGGCGTTGTGCTGAGCATAGTCCACGAGCTCGGGGCTCTGGGCATCCCAAGCCGTCCGGATACTCACCTGGTTGGAGATGGATGTGCAACCCTGAATCAGGCGCCGCGCAGCCCATTGCCGACCGAACGCTTCAAAGACCCAGGCTTCGTCTGGATCGGCCACGAGAAAGGCATTATCATATCCGCCCGCGGCGTGATCCTTGGTGGGAACGCCAGAGCCGAACTGACCATAGCGCTCGATCAAGCTCCTCAGCACGTCAATCGCCTGTGCGGCACTGCGGCTGCGCTCAAGGGCAAGCCGGATAAGGTCCATTCCCAGCAACCCAACGGCAGGACTGTGCCCAGCACAGTAGGCTTCGGCTTCGGCGCGGAAGGTCTTGGTGTAAATCGCCTCGTTGCCAATCGCCACGCGATACTCATTGATACCTTCTTCATAGCCCCAGCACCAATAGGGGCTAGAGCCAAGCGTGGCAAACGTGATGTCCACCTGTGGCAGGGTGACGTACTCCAGCTGAAGCGTGGCGTACTCGGGCCAGGCAGTTCGTGAAGTGAACACGAGGGGCTGGCAGTCAAAGATCGGACGATCACTATTCTTGGCGAAGATGACGCTCTGCGTGGTCGTCATATCGCCCAGTGCTACCCAGGTATCACACATCGCCAGGCCTCCTTTGAACTGCGCCCGCCTGCAGGTCGGTGTGTCGCTACACGCAACGCCGGTACCCGCTCCACGGAAATGCCACAGAGTTCTGGTGGTGTATCGATGCGAACGACGGGCAGAACATAGCGGCAGTATAGCACGCACTCCAGATCGTTGTCAGCAGCAGAAACCGTGCGTGGTGATTGTGTGGCGACGAGCAAGCGGCTACGGTATCCTGGTGGTCCTATCCGCGACTCGTTTGCGGACAGGCACCTCACCCCAAACAGCGGTGTTGTGCTATCACATTCGATAATGTGCGCTATGATCGATCAGAAGGCTCCCGATCGCTGGCGTCCTCGTTCCTGACACGAAAACGTGCGCTCAGGCTGCGCTGGCAGCCTGGGCGTGTCCATCTGGCATCGATGGTAGCTGCAGAACGGCCGGCCAATTCGATCAGGGACCAGGCATGTCAACCGAGGCAGGGCGAGATAGCCCGAGCGCCCCGTCGGGCGGAAGCATCCCGCCCGCGACGAGGGCACAACCGACTGGCTACGCACCAGAGCGTCCTTCCGTGCTCATCACCTATGCCGGTCGCTCTGCTTGAGCTGCATTCAGGATGACCTGTCAGATGACATCCGAGCAACGATGCTCTCTATGCAATCGCTCACGTTCACGATTGTCGCGGCGATGAGTCAACCGACCTTAGGCGCTATCGCCGATCACTGGGGATTGCCGGCTGCCTATGTCGCATTGGCGGGTGCGCTCAGCGTAGCGATGGTGCTCTTTTTCTGGAAAGGCCGCCAGCATTTTCCACAGGCAGCCATGGCTACGTGCTCTGCGCAGCTGCTGGAGCCGCTGGAACCGGTGGCTGAGTGATGGGAACGAGCTCGAAGACTGGCACCAGTACTGCATTGAACCCGACCGGCTGGCTTGCAGCTGCTGGGCAGTTCTCTTCATCCCTGACCTGAGAATCGTGGAACCTGATATACTACGCGTGGCCAATCCGCTGGAAGTGGAATCCGCCTTGCATCGTACAGTCTGGAGGATCGGATGGCACACCTGATCACGACTCTCGGCCCCAAGCGTGCCGACCAACTTAGCATGATCTTACCCCACGAGCACGTCTTCGTCGACCTCCGGACCCCGGATCAACCGGGCCACGCGCAGGCAGACGTTGCGCAGGTCTTGCATTTGATGGCCCCAGAGATCGAGCGTGTGCGTGCGGTCGGTGTCACAGCGATTGTGGAGTGTACACCTCTCGGAGTGGGACGCCGTGCCGATATTCTGGCTGCCCTGTCTGCGGCAACCGACATGCCGCTGGTGGTCCCCACGGGGATTTACCGCGAACCGTGGGTGCCAACCTGGGCGCAGACGGCCAGTGAGGATGCGCTCTGCGACTGGATGCGCAGCGAATTGGAGGGCACGATCGAGCAGAGCGGCGTGCAGGCCGGCTTCATCAAACTCAGTGCCGGCGACGACGGCCTGTCGGTCTGCGAAACGAAGATCCTGCGCGCCGCAGCGCGAGCCGCAGCCGCGACCGGCGCCGTGATTGGGAGTCACACCATCCGCGGCCAGGTCGTGCGCGAGCAGCTGGCCATTATCGAAGCGGCGGGCTATTCCAGCCACCGCTTCATCTGGATCCATGCCAGTGCCGATCCCGACGTTGCCACCAACATTGAGATCGCGCGGCACGGCGCGTGGATCGAGTATGACTGGATCGGTGACCCAAGCACTGACGATGGGTTTATCGATCGGATCGGTCGGATGCTTGATGCTGGCTTGGAGCGGCATATCTTGCTCAGCCAGGATCGCGGGTGGTACGACCCCGCCCAGGCCGGCGGTGGCACGCCCAGACCCTACACGTATCTGAGTGAACAGTTCCTTCCAAAGTTGCGAGCCGCGGGCGTCGATGCGGACAGCATACGGCAATTGATAGTCGCCAATCCCTTCTCGGCATTCGCCCGCTAGCGGCCGGTACCTGGTCGCAGCGGTACGATGAGTTCTCGCACGCAGACTGGCTGGCTGGTGCGTAGACGGCTAATTGGCGAAGCTCACGATCGGATAATGTGCGATATGAGGGCTTGAAAGCGCTCGCGCCGAATGTGGTTCACCCTCACTTTCTGTGGAGCCGATTCCTGACGCAGCGTGCTGATGCCGTTGTGCAGAATCGCGAAGCCTGATTTTCGGCTTGGATCACAGAAAGTGAGGGTGCACCGATAATGTGCGGTATGCATGTTCGAGAATGGCGCGCAAAATGTGGAGCGCAGCCTAGATGAAGCGCCGGCTGGGGACGTATATGCTGACCGAGCGACCTTGTGTGGTCGAGTTCCTGCAGACCCGTCCAAATCTTCGCGTGTGAGGACGTCTTGATGGATTGGTGCGTTGTAGCGGTGTGTTGCCATCAGTGGTTCCTCCAACGTGTGATTTCATCCACCCATCAGACCTCATACCAAAGCCAACCAACCAATTATATGACAAATCATACTCAGCCGCGTCATCCGAACTGACCATGATATTGTGAAATGCAGAACTACCGCGGATACGGTAGAATAAACAGGCTCGATACACGCGCGGGACAATGAATGATAGTTGGGCGGCAATCATCAACATCGCGCGCGATCAACATCTGTTCTTCTTTTCTTCGATCTGCCCCGATGGCCATTTGCATCTCCAGTTTCTATCGACTACAATGCTGCAAGATAGAATTGGAGTATCAGCGACCAGGCACTGATGGTCCTCATCGCTGTCATCCACTACAATCGGCAGAAGGTATACATTCGGGCAGTCTTGACGCATGATGAATATGATGAAGGCAAATGGAAGGAGCACTTTGACGACCAGCGAGATGGAAACGGTGGAGCAGGTGTGGCCAAGCTTGGCCCCACTCCTGTTTGTCCCGCATACCGAACGCGAGTACGACCGTCTTGTCCAGATGCTCGATACCTTGATCGATGTAGTTGGCGAAGATGAGGACCATCCGCTTGCCTCGCTGATGGAAATCATCGGCGTGAAGATCGAGAAATACGAGGATGAGCACGTTCCCGAATTAGCATAATCGGATTGCAGCGCGTGACACAAATGCGATACCTTTAGGCTATAGAGAGACAGATACATTTCCGTCCTGTAAAGCAATATACGATTGCCGCCCAACAGGCGCGTGCAGCTGACGCCGCTAGCGGCGAGCAAGATCGTGGCGATTTTGACAGCTGGATTTGTCTCGAATGTTGTCTCGATCTATTGAGGCGGCGCGGCTGACGCGCAAGACGTTCGCGTGAATCAATATACCCCCAGCGCAGGAGAGACTGCTCACAGCAGATCCCAGTTCCGACATCCTTATGCAGCGGGCCGCGTGCAGGGAAACGACGCAGTCATGCTCCTGGGTGGTCCCCGACTGGATCTAACCTCGAGCGGTTGACCGTCTAGGAAGGAGGATCACGATGGTAGCGGACAAGCAATCTACCGAGCGGATTCCGGGTTACTGCGCCATGTGCGTCTCGCGCTGCGGCTCGATTGCCGTCGTCGAGAACGGCCGTTTCGTTGCCCTCGAGCCCGACCCATCGCACCCAACCGGCAAGGCACTCTGCGCCAAGGGGCGGGCGGCGCCGGAGCTTGTCTACCATCCAGACCGGCTGCTCTATCCGCTGAAGCGCACGCGGCCGAAGGGCGATCCCGACCCGGGCTGGCAGCGTATCAGTTGGGACGAAGCACTTGACCTGACTGCTGCCAGGCTGCGCACGATCGCCGAAGATCATGGCCCACAGAGCGTCGTTTTCAGCGTGGTCTCCCCGTCTACGTCGGCATCGGACGACTCAGTGATCTGGATTCAGCGCCTGATGAATGCGTTCGGAAGCCCAAACCTGTGCGCGGCGATGGAGTTGTGCGGGTGGGGGCGGTTTCTGGCCACGCAGTATACCTTCGGCGCTGGTGTTCCTGGCGTCTATATGCCTGACCTTGAGCATGCCGGCTGCATCCTGTTCTGGGGCTATAACCCAAACATTGCCCGGCTGGCCCATGCCACCGCCACGGTGGAGGCGCTCAAACGCGGTGCGCGCCTGATTGTGGTCGACCCCCGCCGCACTGGGCCTGCTCAAAAGGCGGATCTCTGGCTGCGCGTGCGACCGGGTACCGACGGCGCCCTCGCGCTCGGCATCGCCCAGGTCATGATCGAGCGCGGCTGGTACGACCGTGAATTCATCCGTGACTGGACGAACGGCCCACTGCTGGTGCGCACGGACAGCGGCCGTTTGCTGACCCATAGCGATCTTTCTGCGCAGGGCAGCGCCCACCAGTACGTGGCCTGGAGCGAGGCGATCGGCCGTCCGATCATCTATGACCCGGTCACCGGCGGCTATGAAGGAGACAATCCTGAGCCGGCCCTTTTCGGCACGTTCACGATTGACACGCTGCAAGGCAAGGCCGTCTGTCAGCCGGCGTTCGAACTCACCGCCGAGCTTTGCCGGCGTTATCGACCGGAGCGAGTGGAAGCGATCTGTGGAGTCGGTCGCGATCAGATCGAGAACACCGCCCGGATGCTCTGGGAAGCGCGGCCTGTTGCCTACTATGTCTGGAGCGGCGTCGAACAACAGACGAATTCCACCCAGATCGCTCGGGCGATTGCCCAGCTCTACGCGCTGACCGGCAGCTTCGACACCCCAGGAGGAAACGTGTTGTTTCCAGCCGTGCCGACAACGAACGCAGTCGGATGGGAATTGCTGCCTGCCAGGCAGCGCGCGCTGACGCTCGGCTTGCCGGAGCGGCCGCTGGGCCCGTCCCGCTGGCAGTTTGTCACCTCGGACGAGTTATACCGGGCCATCCTGGAGCAGCGGCCATACCGGGTGCGCGGATTGGTCGGCTTCGGTGCCAACCTGCTCATCGCCCATGCTGACGGCCTGCGCGGGCGCGAGGCCCTGGCGGCGCTCGACTTCTATGTCCACATCGACCTGTTTATGAACCCGACTGCCGAACTAGCCGACGTCGTGCTGCCGGTTGCGAGCGCCTTCGAGCGCGAGGCGCTCAAGGTCGGCTTCGAAGTGAGCTCAGACGCGCAATCGCTGGTGCAATTGCGGCAGCGGGTGGCCCAACCCCGTGGCGAGGCCCGCTCTGATACCGAGATTGTGTTCGACTTGGCGTGCCGCCTGGGTCTCGGTGCCCACTTCTGGGACGGTGACATCGAGGCCGCTTACCGCTACCAACTCCAGCCATCCGGCGTTTCGCTCGACGCACTGCGCGAGAAGGCGAGCGGGGTGCGGGTGCCACTCCAGACACGCTACCGCAAGTTCGCTGAACAGAACGACGGCAGACCCCGCGGTTTCGCCACGCCGACACGGAAGATCGAGTTGTATTCCGAGACATTGTTGGAGCACGGCTATCCGCCCCTGCCCGACTATGAAGAGCCGCTGATCGGTCCGTCCTCGCGACCGGACTTGCTGGAGCGTTTCCCGCTGATCCTCACCTGCGCCAAGCACACGCTCTTCTGCGAGAGCCAGCATCGGGCGCTGCCGAGTTTGCGACGGCGTGCGCTCGATCCGGAGGTCGAGGTGCATCCGGCGGCAGCCGCCGAGCGCGGCATCGGCCCTGGCGACTGGGTACACATTGAGACACCGGGAGGGAGCGTGCGGGCGCGTGCCCGGATGAATGACACACTTGCGCCGAATGTCGTCTGCGGCCAGCACGGCTGGTGGCAGGCCTGCCCAGAGATTGGCGGGGCCGGCTATGACCCATTCGGTCCGGACGGAGCCAATCTAAATCTTATTATCGGCAACGAGGCAATTGACCCGGTGAGCGGCTCGGTCCCGCACCGCGCCTACCTCTGTCAAATCCGCCGCGCGAATTGAGGGTTGAGGCGATTACATCAGGGTTGACGGCATTCACGATATCCGCGCTGTTGAACCGCTGATAGCACGATTGCGTGCAGGTCGCGGCTGCATTGGCGCTTGCTCACATTGGTGATATGCGCGCCGTCGCTCCCATTTCGTACGTTATCATGCCGCCAGGGCATTGGGGCAGCTTGGGAGTACACATGCAGTCGAGCCGTTGATACAGACCTTACACGATCGGGTATGGACCATCCAGGTTGCCGCAGCAGAGGCATTGGGCAATGTGCGCGATGTCCGTGCTGCCGAGCCGCTTCGGGCGCTCGTGCAAAATGTGGCGCGCTTGGCGGCAGGGCCACGGGAGGACCATTTCCATTGCACAAAGCCGCCCAACACGCGCATGTAATCCGACCGCCTTCGCGCGCGAGATTGAGCAGTCTGCTGCGCAGCGCTACGAAAAGATCACCAAGACTACACGCCTGCTGGCCTATTGCTGGCGGGGCTTCGCTTTGCTCTTTGCGTGAGTACGGGCGCCTGCATGCGCTTTTGCATGCGCTAATTGTAGCGAAAAGCGCCTTCGTTTGGCACCGGATTTGTGGTGTAATAGCCACACGGTATTCGACTATCAAACTGAAAGGATGGAATAGCAATGAAGATCACGCATATCATGCTCGTCGCGCTGACGGCGCTGGTGCTCAGCCTGGCGTCGATCTCAGCGCGCGGGGAGGTATGCGTCAAGTAAGCGATGGCGAAGTTTGTTCGTCTTGAGACTCCAAAGAACTGGTACTTGGCTGGATAAGGCATTACAAACCTATCACAAGGAGAACAAGGTATGGTGACACTAAACGACGCGCGCCGGGTCATTGCCGCAGCCGAGAAAAAGGCGGCCGATCTCGGCCAGCCCATGAACATCGCTGTGGCTGATAGCGGAGGCAACTTGGTTACTCATGTGAGGATGAACGGAGCCTGGATTGGCAGTATCGATATTTCGATCAAGAAGGCTTTCACATCTCGCGCTTTTAACATTGCCACGAAGGACTTGGCTGAACATAGCCAATCAGGGGAACAGTTCTTCGGGATCCATGCATCAAACGATGGGCGTGTGATGATCTTTGCCGGAGGGATACCGCTAAAGCGGGATGGTCAGGTGGTCGGGGCAATCGGCGTCAGCGGAGGGTCAGGAGAGCAAGACCACCTAGTAGCGGCCGCAGGCGCAGCGGCGTTCTAGCTGCTGCGACGCCGCGTCTAACAATCGCATGCTGCGCTGGACTGGTGCAGCCTACGCCCTTGGTGACGAGCCAGGGGCTTCACTGTGTGCCGCTGCGAATCTTCATCTGCGACTCATACTTACGGGGTATAATAGTAATCATATTATGTCAAACACCGTGCACAAACGCCAAGCGGAGGCAGATGTCTCCAATCCGCTTTCAAGGTGGCGATTGCGTCAAGGCCCGGACTTCTCGATTGGTCCCGGCCGGCACGTGCGGCACGGTTCAGCAAATACTGCGCTCGGTCCCACATTTGTACTATGTCCAGTTTGAGAGCCTAGCTCGGCCGCACCTGATGTACGCGTGCGACCTGGAGCGCATCGAGGATGTGATGATCATCTCATGCGCCACACTCGAAGCTGCCGCACGGGTGCTCGCCGTGCTCATCCAGGCGAATCTGCGGCTCGGCCGCGACTTTCGCATCGCGCCGCTGGACGGCATCGCGTCCATCCACATTACTGTCCTGGCGGAGCTGCCGGCCGGCGTGCTGCACCAGTTGCGTGCTATCCCCAACACCAATATCACGTGAGGCGGCGCGTGCGCGGGAAAGCGCCCGGTGAACTCAGGGCACCGCGAATGGGGTGCAACTCCCCTCGCCGCCAACACGATAATCCACCGCGCTCCAACTTCTGCGCCCACCGCTGCGAGCCGGCGATACACAGTTCGTAGTACTGTCGGCTCGCAGGGTCGGCGCTGGCCAACTTTTGTTCAAGGCGGGCGATAGTTGCCCTGGTGCGCTCAATGTCGGTCATGGCCTTGTCGTTGGCACGATATGTGCTTTATACATTTCTGACACTTCCGCTGGAGAAGAGCGGAGCGAACATAGCGGGACGATGTGAGTATACATCGTCCTGCATTTATTATCTGTCAGCAAAACTCTATGCGCTTTCAGATGCGTTGCCGCTGAAGTGGTACAGGCCGATCGCCTGCGTGTCCGCAATCGTGTGCGCACTGCCAATGGCATCACACTGCTCCGCTGGGTTCGCCCGGAAAATCTTCGCCCCCGAGCGCTAGACGAGCCGGCCGAGCCCTATCCAGAGCCGCCTTGACTACCCACGCTGATATTTTCCCATGTTCCGTGCGGCCCTCGTACCGCGATCGTCACGCTATAGCGCTCGTCGAGATCAGTGCCGAGCGCTACGCGCCGATCGCCGATCTCTTCACTGTCGACACCCGAACTGCCGCCCGATGAGCCGCTGAGCCCCAAGGAGCAGCGGATCCCTTGCCTGCTGGCGACTTTCAAGACTTTGGCCGCATCGGCTGCGGTGAGCCATGGCTGATCGTTCCTGCCGGCGATTATACCCGACTACTCTGCGATATCCGCTGCTAACTGCCTCAATTCCCTTGTCATGACCTCGTCTGCCGCTGCAGCTGTCACGTCAGCCCAAAAAAGCAGGATGTCGCGAATTCCTTCGATATCGTCCAGGAGATCAACCAGCACCTTCGAGCCGATCGATATCTCGCCGTTCTCGCTGTTGTGCTGCATAGCGTATTCGCGCAGCGAATCGCGTATGGCTTTCTTTACTTTCATGCTATCACCACCTGCAATCTAACTTCTGGCACTCGACCACCCAGCCGCCCGATATGCCGCCATTCCAACCTGCGCCGGGTCGAGTTGGTGAACGCGCGGCGTGTCGCTCTCCACTGGCGTCCATCGCCGGCCACGCCTCGGCAGCGGCCAGCACGACTAACAAGCTCACTCATCGCTTTTGTCCTCCCTCCGCTCCACAACGCCGCGTATCATGCCTATCAGAATAGGCGCCAGCATTGTGGCGTCTGTGCAATCCGCCACGACGCGCGAGAGCACCTCCAGCGCTTCAGATGGCGAGAGCTGCTCCACCAGCGCTGCTACTTCGTGGCGGCGCGCTCTCCAGAGGTCGAGCTTTTGCTCTGTCATCGTCACGGCCCTCGCTACTTATCGCCAAGATCTGGCGAATGTTCTTTCATGCCTTGATAAGCATCCGCCGATGGACTGACCTCGCTCTCGCCGTCAACATCCCGGGCCGCACCAACGTTGAATCGATGTATGTCGCTACATCCGCTTGCTTGAAGCGCAGCCGGCCACGCTTGGCGCCGATCCGATAGGCACGCAGCTTGCCCGAGCGCACCAGAGAGCGTATGGTGCTCTGGGATACTTTTAACTGTTCGGCGACCTCTTCGATGTTGAGCATACGATCCTCTGTCAGTACGAGCATTGTGTATCCCTTCGTGCAATAGATAATAACACTAGCGCTGGTGTGAGATCAAGCTGCCTCGTTTGTCAATATAGAACAATATTTGATAACACTTGAGAGCAGCTGCATACGAGGTCTCTGAGATAAAGCAAAGCCCCGCCGCCGACGTGAAGCGCCAGATCGCGCTGAATAAAGGCCAATACGATCTGGTGATGGGCACGTAGATCGCGATTGTGCCGGGCGCATTTCTGGTGCCAAACAGCAGCCGCTCGGGCCTTATCCATCGGGTTGCCCAAGTGACCGGCTGCAGCGGCGAGCCTGGGCTCGCCGCTGCAGCCGGCACAACACGGCGATCGAGATTGTCGAGAATGCCCCGCAGCGCACCATGCCGCGCCTGGTCGATACCGACCGCGCCACCCAGCTGGAACGCGCCCGGACCGCCGCTGATGCGTTGAATGAGTGCTTCCAATCGACACTGAGCGCGGGCGGCCGGCTCGACCGCCCGTATGGAGACAGAAACGATGACACCACAACGCGCTCTGCACACGACAATTCACATGGAAGCCGCCCTTGATGGCCTCCACAGCATTGGAGAATATACCGGCGGCCTTGCCAGCATTCCCGCTGCGGTCGAGCGCCTACGCGCCGCCGGCGTCCTCGACCTGGTGAAGCCTACCGCAGCCACAGCGCCGGCCACCAAGCCCAAAGATGAGACGGTCGAGCCGCTGTACAAGCGCGATCCGACGGCGTGTTGTCCCGTTCACAAGCGCGCGTTGAGTGATGGACAATATGGATTGTACTGTTCGGCACGCGCCAAGGCAGGAGAAGCTGCCAACACCAAGGGTATTGCGCGCTTCGATTCGCCGACTAGGAACCGCGTCCGCTGATCATCAGGATCGGCGGGGCGTTCTTGCGAGTGAAGGACCGATGAAAGAACGAACCGATTGACAGAGCGGCGCGCCGATCGCCCAACCGATCCGAGGCCGCTGGCACCGCTTCTGTGGGGATGCGTGCACTAAATATTCCTTGACCCGACGGCGCGGCAGCTACCTGCTACGGAGCCCGTTAGGCGGGCGGTAAGAAGAAGCCCCAGCGCGTGAGACGCTGGGGCTTTGCCTATCGCAGCCGCCTCCTCGCGCTAAAACGGCACCGACTCGCAGCGCCTCACCGACTCACCATGAACACATGTGTCGGTGCCCCTGCCGCCGTCCAGCCTGTCGGTGCCAGCGACGGCCGCGCCGAAATCGCCATCGACGAAGTCGTTGCCGTCACCGCCCTTCACGCTATCACTGCCAACTCCACCGAAGACACCATCATCACCGGGGCCGCCACTGATAGTATCGTTGCCGGATTGACCGAAAACGGAGTCATCACCAGCGCCGCCACTGAGGGTATCGTTGCCAGCTGCAATGCTATCGATGAGGCTACCGGCTTCATCTCCATGGATGCCGTCATTGCCGTCCCCACCCGAGATGATGTCATCCCCCGCGTCACCGAAAATAACATCGTCCCCCGCGCCGGCGCTGATGCGGTCGTTGTCACCACCGCCGCAGATCAGGTCGAAGGCGCCGCCACCGCCATTGATTGTGTCGGCGCCGCCCGAGCCGACGATCACGTCGGAGCCCGATGTGCCCTGGATCGAGCCGGCGCCGACGATCGTGGCCGGCACCCCATTGCAGAGCGGCATGCCCGCCATCGGCGCGGCCTGGGTGGCCGCCGGGGCTGCTGCCAGGGTCGTGAGCGCGAGCAGCGCCAGCAGGCTCAGACGCAGCAGCAAGCGGTTAATCGGAAGTGTAGATATGGTCATTGAGAAGTTGTTCCTTTCGATGATAATCGTAGTTGGTCATAGCTTTGCGACGCCCCGCGCGCCGCCAGAAAACACTATGCAAGGATAGCGTAAGGGCCGCGCGCCGTCATCAGCATTGTGATGGGAGATGTGCTAGGGAAAAGCCTTAGCGGGCCGAAGCGCGCGGCACGAGGGACCGCGCACAGGAGACGTAGCGCTAAGAACGCTGGGGCTGCGCTAGGGTTGGTGCTTCCCGGATAGGCAGTGGCTGAGCAGACGCACGCATACTTAGTGCCATAAGGCACAGGGCGGCGCACTGGGCGGCCGAGCGCCTGGGCGACTGCGGTGGCGACCAGGCCGGGGTCGCGGATCGGCGCCAGCGCGATATAGCACACGTCATCAGCAAAAGCGCCACGCACGTTTGCTGCGACCTGAAGACCCGGGCGCGCCGACCAGCGTGAGCAGACGCACCTCCCGACGCAGCAGACACGCGCCGAGCTCACTAACCTCCTGATCCCGACCGAGCAGCGGTGTAGCCGGTACTGGCAGCAGGCTCCGCGACACTGCTGGCTCACGCTGCGCCAGCAGCGCGGCGACCTCCGTGGGTGCGGGCAGCCAGTCGGCCTGCAATTCGGCGCGCGCCGCCTTGACGAAGGTTGTCCACTGATGGGGCGCCAGGCCCAGATGTCGTGCCAAGCGTTCGGCGATCTCCGGCGACGGGCGCCGGGCATCCGCCTCGATTTTGCAGATCAGCGCAACGGAACAAAACACCAGGTCGGCGAGTGCATTCTGGGTCAGTCGCAGCGCTTGGCGCCGTAGTTTGAGCCAGTGGCCAAAGGAGATGATCTCCTCCATCCTGGTCTCCTCGCGCGCTCAGGTTGCGCGATGGCAATACGACGAGCTTTGGCAGCTGATGATGGCGGGATGGTGGTACATGCGATGTATCAGCATTGTACCGCACAACTCGTACCAACGGAAGCCAATAAGCTGGTGTAATGCTGTAGCACAGATTTTCTGTAGGCTCGTAAAGCGTTACAATAAGAGTGAGGCACCAAGAATCATCCGTATCCGTACCGAACCAAGGAGGAGAACCTATGCTACTCACGGACAAGAACGCCGTCATCTATGGCGCAGGAGGACGCATCGGCAGCGCGGTGGCGCGTGCCTTCGCGCGTGAGGGGGCGAACGTCTTCCTCGCTGGTCGCACACAGTCAACGCTCGACGCCGTGGCTGAGCAGATAGCCGTCGCGGGAGGAACAGCCGAGGTGGCTCACGTCGACGCCCTCGATCCACAGGCGATCGAGCAGCATCTCGATGCGATCGTAAAGCAGGCAGGCCGGATCGATATCTCGTTCAACGCGATTTGGATCCGCGGCGACCTGCAAGGAACACCGCTCATCCAGATGCCCTAGGAGAACTTTACTACTCCGGTCGTGACCGGCACCAAAACACACTTCCTTACGGCCATAGCAGCGGCCCGGCACATGGTGCCAAAGCGATCGGGCGTCATCCTGACCCTCTCGTCCTCCGCGGCCGGACTGTCCGGGCGTGACCGCAGATATCATTTGACGGGCGGCTTCTCAACCGCATGCGCGGCCATCGAAGCGCTTTCGCGCAGCCTGGCGGGTGAGCTTGGTCCGCAGGGAATCCGGGTCGTCTGCTTGCGCCCCGATGCCATTCCGGAGACGTGGCCTACCGACCACATTGAATCAAGGACGTACATGGAAAACGGAACCGTCCTCGGACGGCTGCCAACCCTGGACGAGGTTGCCAATGCAGCGGTCTTCCTGGCCTGCGATCGGGCCAGCGCGATGACCGGAACCATCGCGAACCTGACCTGCGGCTCAATCATGGGTATCCGTTCAGGGGGGTATCAGAATCGCGTAGTGATGCGGCCACGAAACGCAGAAATGGAGGTCGACGCTGCAAGCTGCATCTGCAATTCGGCATCAGGATGGGCGCTCATTGTCACACCCCCCTGAACGTTTACGGTCCTTACTCGCCTAGTAGGCGATACTGTGGGTCGCCTTCGACTGCAATTGCATTCCTTATTAAGGCCACTCGTCGTAGAATCGCTGTCAGGGAATCGCGCTTACCCAACGACCAAGCTCACCTGCGGCTATGAAGCGTAACGGATTAGCGGCAGGTGCAGCGCTTTGTCAGGTGTTGTTATTATGCTCCACAGTTATGACTACTTTTCCTCGGGCGTGTCCTTCTTCAAGATACCGCAGAGCTTCAGGAACCGCGCTTAACGGGTAACGTCTATCGATAACAGGGACAACTTTGCCGGCTTCAAGCAGCTCTTTCATAAAAACCAGATCATTCTTGTTTGGTTTTACAAGCATGTTACCCATTGTTTTGCTTCCGGTCATTGAAATTATTGGTCCCTGGAGCATGGCTTGGAACATTTGAGCGCCGGACCCCCCGGTCATGACATAAATTCCTTTGGGACTTAATGCACCCTTATAATCTGAAAGCGGATGATATCCGTTAGCGGCAAGGATCAGGTCATAACGCTGCCCATTTTGGGTGAAATCTTCTTGCGTGTAATCAATAACGTGGTCTGCGCCAATCGAGCGCGCCATGTCCAAATTCCTCGTGCTGCACACGGCCGTGACTTCAGCCCCGAACGATTTGGCAATCTGCACTGCAAACGACCCCACACCACCAGATGCACCATTAATCAAAACCTTTTGCCCTGGCTGAATCTTTCCTTTATCGCGAAGACCCTGCAGGGCGACGACGGCCGATTCAGGTACGGCCGCTGCTTCCTCGAATGTCAAATTGGCAGGTTTCAGTGCTATTGCATTTTCAGGAACAGATACATATTCGGAAAAAGCGCCCCAGCCACACACGGATAGGTCCCCGAACACTTCATCACCTGGCTGAAACTGCTTTACGTTTCCACCAACTGCTTCAACCCGCCCCGCCATTTCTTTTCCGGGTATCTTGTGTTTTGGTTCTAAAAGTCCAGAGCTCAAGCGGACCAAGAACGGCTCGCCTTTCACGACGATCACATCACCAGCAGTTACGGCTGCCGCATAAATTCTTATCAGTACTTCATCCTCCTTAGGCGTAGGTTTTTCTACCTCTTTGAGCTGAAGAACATCCGGTGATCCGTATTTTGTGTATACAATCGCTTTCATTTGGTTATCCTTCCTTATATGAGCCATTATGTGTAGCAATTAGCGGCAATTGGTCAGTTTCTAGTGCCTGCGGCGTCCATCGCAGCCCCTGTCCAGGTCACCCCCACCTACTCCGAGACCCTGGTCGCTATCCGCGTTGCTTCTGAGTCTCGGGGAAGGTGTTCGACAGGCGCTGGCTCAAAAACGCAGTCCCTATCCCTGCGGCATCGGTTCTATTGAGACAGCTTCAAGAACACGCTTTTCCCACTTTGCGACGTTTACACCCTTGATCAAAAGCCACAAGGGAAGCGCTATTTCAACAGCCGAAAGAAGACCAACCGCGGTAAAGATCCCTTTGTACTCAGGTAAAAGAATGTTTCCAAAGCTTTGTGTTAGATAGCATAAAGATGCCATTATCAACAAGACGCCCGGAATTCTAGAAATGTACCCTGACTTATAAACTAAATATCCAAGCACCAACAGATGAAGGCTAAAAAATAACCCCCAAATAAGAACCACGTCTGCATGCGCATTGAGAAATAGCAACCCGAGCGCGTGCAACTGATCTGGTGCGAATACTGTCAAGTAACCAGCCCCACTTAGGAGTAGCAAAACAACAAAGTGAGTCAGCAGATTGACTCCCTGAATAACGGTCATTGCCAGCCTAGAAAACGCCGCAACCAGAGAAAGTGTCTTGCTTACTGGTTTGAGTAAAACGTAAAGAAGTACGACGATCACTATTTCAAGCAAAACGACGACGGCGTCGCTCGCAATACCGAGACGGAATAGGCCCTCAGAAGCCATTATATTTTGAGCTGTTGTTGCGGCATCTCCGGGCACAATAAGAGTGGAGGGAACATATATCATGCTGAAGGGGGCGAAAACAGCCATAATGAGGATCAGGAGCCCTACCAGTCTTGCGGTCCTTTGGATTGCATTTGACATCTGGCGCATCTGCCTGGCCGGGGCCTGTGTCGTTTTGGACGCAGTAGTTGGATTTGTCGTGTTAGTCATAACTTCCATTGTCGGTTTCTCCTTGAGGAATACTTTGTCTTGGGTGCTATTCACGAATTTGCTGGATCCAGGTATGGTACAACCTGTTCCTGGGGGCTGAAACAGGCTAGAAATTTATCAAAGGCAGATCTCCTTCCTAAGCAGCTTGTCTAAGCTGCTTGCCTCAATTCAGTGTTTGACATCTAACGCATTTGCCTGGCCGGGTTGAACGCGAATGACCGAGATCAATGGCATTCCTAAATCACGCACTTTTTTTAGCAATCCATGCAATGCGGCCTGATCGACCACCGGGCCGGTTAAGAGCGTGTCGCCGTTGTCTTCCAGCATGATGGTCAGGCCTCCAAACCAGTCGGTCCATTGACGGCCCAGATGGCCCTTGATCCTGATTTGATAGATCATCGGTTGACTTGGATCAGTTGTTGGGTTGAGTTCGTTTGACATTACTCTGTCCCTGTTGTGGCCGGTCATACCAGTCTGTGCCACTTGCTTGATGTACACATAGCATAGCGGCAATACGGTATTACGGTATAGCTACTAAAGGATTGTTTGAGGTATTGTTGTGGGGGTAATGCTTAGGGGGAAGTACTATCGAGCAGGTACTGAAGTATTGGGAGGGGCATTACACTCTGAGCTACAACAAAGCGGCTATAGCAGACCCAACTCGCGGGCGCGCGCGATGGCTTCGGTGCGTCTTTGCACCTGGAGTTTGTCGAAGATTTTCCGATTGTGCCCTTTGACTGTACTCAAGGCGAGGAAAAGCCGCGCGCTAATCTCGCGATTCGAGAGTCCTTGGGCAATGAGTTGGAGTACTTCTAACTCGCGTGCGCTCAACGGCTCGATCAGGGGCTGGGCAGGCGAGGCCGGGGGCAGATCAGCTTTGTCCGCGCGCGGCTGTGCCTCAGCTTCAACGGTAGCAAAGGCAGCCAGCAACTTCCCGATATAGTCGGGCATCATTCCTTGCGCGGCGGCGGCGGACAATAAACGCGCCATCGCCAGCCCTTCGTCGAGAAAGATGCGGACGTAGTCCTCCGGCTCCGCCGGCCTCAGGGCGCGTTCCAGCGCGACGAGCGCCGGGGCAAGGTTACCCTGCACCTGGTGGGCAAGCGCCTGCAACACCCCGATCTCGATCACGCTGCCCATCCTTCCACCTGCTTCTGCGGCTTGCTGGAGGCGATCCAGTAGCCGCATGGCCTCACGAATGGCGCGGTCGGCAGGGGCGCGCGTCCACTCGGCAATGAGCACCCGCGCCAGTGTGATATGTTCGAACTCGCGCAAAAAGCTGAGTTCATCGTCAACAGACAAGCCTTGTTCATGCACCCAGCGCAGGGCTTCGCACAACTGGCCCTGTGCCACCCACACCCGCGTCTTCAAGGCCGCGAGGGGACGCACGTCGGGGAGGGGCGTCCTGTAATAGTGGCGTTCTGCCTCGTCGAGCAGGTCGAGCGCGCCTGCCAAGTCGCCCTGAGTCTCCTTGAAGCGCGCCTGGACACGGCATAGGCGATAGCGCCAATCTGGTAACGCAGCTTGTTCGCCCAGTTCCTCGCTGCGCAGCAGATGCTGGATGGCGGCGTCCAGATCACCTTGCTCACGGTGTAGCTCGCTCAACCCCGAAAAGAGATCCGCGGTGCCCCGGAGTAGAGGCTCGCCCTGCTCCAGCGCAAGCTGCAATGCCTGTGCATAACACTTGACCGCCTCGCGCAGACGACCTTGCGCCATCCTGATATTAGCTAGACCATAGGTGACACTGATGGCGAAATGCAGGTTGCCGACCTTCTGAAAACCAGCCATGGCGTCGGCAAGCGCGCGGTGGGCTGCCTCTAGGTCGCCGCTGGCCCATTGGGCGAGGCCTAGGAGCGCAGCAGCCGGTCCGCGCCGCAGATGGTCTCCCTCTGGTAAGAGGTCGAGCGCCCGCCGACCGTACGCCACGGAGCCGGGGAGATCACCGCGCGCTTGGGCAAGGTAGGCACGGGCAGTGGCGATCGACGCAGGGAGAGTCCGAAACTGCGCTTCGTCCACGATTACCCTCTCGGTTGCACTCTCAGCTATTATCCGGGCCGAAGGGGCTTCCAGTCGCTCACTGCCCTCTGCCGAAGTGTCCAGCCACCGTTCGGCATCCCCCAATCGGGCCTCAGCGGCCTCTAGCTTGCCACCATTCAGAAACGCCCAGGCATACGCAACGCTGAGCACAGGCCTGGCGCGGACCAACTCGTCGGGGAGCGCCTTCGCCCAGCCCAGCCACGTGGCGGCCTGGAAACGCCCGTCCATTGCCGGCCATGCCAGTTCGACCAGGCCCGCCGCGCGCGCGAAATCCTTGGCGGCGAGCGCATGGCGAATCGCATCGGCGGGCAAACCATTGTCCGCGTACCATGCGCTCGCCCGCTGATGCAGGATCGGTACTTGCGCGGGCTGCTCCTGCAGCGCGTGGGCAGCCAGCACGTCGGCAAAGAGGTGGTGGTAGCGAAACCAGTGGCGTGTATCGTCCAGCGGCACGACAAACAGGTTGCCTCGCTCCAGGGCATCCAACAGCACCATGCCATCGTTCTGGTCGGTGATGGCATCGCATAGCGGGCCACTCAACCGGTCGAGAATGGAGGTTTGGAGTAAGAAGCTGCGCACACGTTCGGGCTGACGCTGGAGGACCTCTTCGACCAGATAGTCCACGATGTACCGGTTGTCTCCGGCGAAAGCCCTTACGAACCGGGCAACGTCCTCGCGCCCCCGCATCGAGAGGGCCGCCAGTTGGAGACCTGCAATCCAGCCTTCGGTGCGCGTCTCCAAGGCGGTAACTTCCTCCGCCGAGAGGTCTAGATCCATCACCTGGTTGAGAAATCCGGCGGCTTCGGAGGGGGTAAAACGCAAGTCTGCGGTGCGAAGTTCGGTCAATTGGCCCCGGACGCGTAAGCGGGCCAGGGGTAGCTGTGGATCCTCACGGGTGGCGATCACCAGGTGCATCTGGGGTGGCAGGTGCTCGAGCAGAAAGGTGAGGGCA
>Ga0137368_10000866_pt1 | contig 31000 bp, 30 predicted proteins | sample SagtaG_13_FD_104917 | JGI IMG/M metagenome (GOLD analysis project Ga0137368, IMG submission 104917) | Vadose zone soil microbial communities from Sagehorn Ranch, Mendocino, California, USA - Sage1_L_100_16 metaG | ecosystem: Environmental > Terrestrial > Soil > Vadose zone | place: USA...
CCTTCGCCTGCCGGACGAGTTGGACGGCGATGGCGCGACTAGCGAGGAAGTTCTGGCCGTACGCGCGACGGCGGGCGTCGCGCAACGAGCGGGTGCGGCGCGCGCCCACGGAAGACCAGCGCGAACGTCATTGCTGGAATCGTCACCGCACCGGCACCTGGCAGGCGCCTGATCCGCGGGCGGCGGAACGATGTGCGCCTGCGTGTCCCTCGGACGCCTTCGTGGCAGCTGCCACAGGTGTTGCGCAGGTCCACCGCCCGCGCAACTTCTGCGCCGGCCAAAGTTCCTGCAACCATCATTAAAGGCGTCGCTTACGATGCCGAGTGCGTCTTGCGGGCCTGTGCGCCCGCGCCCCGGGTGGGCGACGATCTCGTCAACGGCAACTTCCCGCACTGGCGCGACCGCGACGGTGACGGCCCCGACCCTCCGGACGGCGCGCTCTGGGGTCCGCCGCCTATCTAGGCGACGGCCGCCCCTCGCCTGTCGAAGACGTTGTCGAGCGCGGAGCGAAGGCCCACCGCGAGCGCGCCGGTGAGCACGGCGGCTTCGCCGAGGCTCGAGATCTCGACCCGCGGCGGATAGGGAATCCAGCGCGCCAGATGCCCCCGAACGGGCTCGAGCAGGAGGTCGCCGTTCGCCCCCAGTCCGCCGCCGAGGACGACGAGCCTGACGTCCGCGACGGCGGCGATCGGGGCGATGTGAAGAGCGATCCTCCGCGCCTCCTCCTCGACGACGGCATTCGCGAGCGGCTCTCCGCCCCGCGCGGCGGCGAAGATCGCGCGCGGGTCGTACGGCGCGGCAAGGCGCGTCGCCAGCCGCCCTTCCGCCGCGATGCGCTCGGCGAGGGCGGAGAGCGCCGTCGCGCAAGGGTCGAGCTCCTCTTCCAGCCCCGCGAGCGCGAAGTCGACTTCGCCTGCGGCCCCGTGATGGCCGCGGCGCACCTCTCCGTCGAGCACAAGACCGGCGCCCATTCCGGTCCCGATCGAGAGGAAGGCGAAATCGCCGACTCCCCTGGCGACGCCGAGCCATTGCTCGCCGAGCGCGGCCAGGTTGATGTCGTTCTCGAGCGTGACGGGTAGCTCGAGCCGCTCGCGGAGATCGTCGGCGAGCGGGCGGCCCTCGAGCCCCTGGACGTTGGCCGCGAGGCGGAGCTTCCCGCTCGCGGTCTCAACGACTCCGGGAACGCCGACCACGGCGACGTCGATCAGGTCGCCGTCGAGACTCGAGGTCTCGACGAGCGAGTCCCGCAGGCCGGCGAGGGCCGTCAGGGCTTCCGCGACATCCGCGGCCCGGAGCTCGACATCCTGGCGAGCCCGAACCTGGCCTTGCAGGTCGCAGATCGCCCCGCGAAGAAAGCGGGCCCCGAGATCAAGGCCGAGAACAAGCGCGGCCTCGGGAACCGACTCGAAGTAGACGGCGCCGTAGCTCGGCCCGCTCGGAGCCACGCCGGCTTCCCGGACGAGCCCTGCCTCGAGGAGCGATTGGAGCGCGAGCGAGACAGTCGGCTTCGAAATCTCGGCCCGGCGCGAGATCTCGGCCCGCGAGATGGGCGCGCCGGTTCGAATCGTCTCGAGCACCGTCCGCTCGTTGAGCCGACGCAGGAGCGGTGGCGTCGCAGAGAGCTGGCGGCGTCCATCGGCCATGACGTCAATGACTCTAACTCAGGAACCGCCTGATATCACCCTTGACATCCAGGGCGGGAGGGGATATGAGTACTTTCGTAAAGTTTCCTAACTTCACGTTGGACGCACTTCCCACCTGAGGAGGGACGCGGATGAGACGCGTGGCGACCATTGTGACCCTGCTGGCCGTGGTCTTCGCTCTCGTCGCCGTGAGCGCTTGCGGTGGCGACTCGGAGCCGGCGGCGGAAGGGTCGGCGAACATCACGTTCTGGACCGGCTTCACCGAGCGCGAGCTCGGCGTCATGAAAGACGTCGTCGCCGATTTCGAGAAGCAGCACCCCAACATCCACGTCAAAGTCGTCGGCGGAATCGATGACGACAAGATCGTCGCGGCCATCCGCGGGGGTACGGCCGGCGACGTCCTGCACTCGTTTGCGTCGGACAACACCGGCGCGTTCTGCTCGAACGGCGCCTGGATCGACCTCGCCGACTACATGGAGCAGGACGACATCAGCGACGACATCTTCCCGCCCGCGCCGCGCTACTACACCCAGTACAACGGGACCCGGTGCGCGCTACCCATGCTCGCCGACGTCTACGGCCTCTACTTCAACGAGGACATGCTCGCCAAGGCGGGGCTGAGCGGCCCGCCGAGGACCATGTCGGAGCTCACGGACTACGCCAAGAAGCTGACGGTGCGGAATCCGGACGGCTCCCTCAAGGTCGTCGGCATCGATCCGCTGGACGGGTTCTACGAGAATGCAGCCGCCCACTGGGGGCCTTCGTGGGGCGCCGACTGGACGGACGACTCGGGCAAGTCGAGCCTCTCTACCAACCCCGGCTGGGCGAAGATGCTTCAGTGGCAGAAGGAGCTCATCGACTGGTACGGCTATGACGACCTTGTCCGCTGGCAGAACACGGCGGGCGACGAGTTCTCGCCCCAGAACGCCTTCGAGAAGGGCAAGCTCGCCATGAACGTCGACGGCGAGTGGCGCGTCGCCTTCATCAAGGCCGAGGCGGCCGATCTCGCGTTCGGGACTGCCCCGATGCCCGTCGACGACGCCCAGCCCGACCTCTACGGCTCGGGCTACACGACCGGCAGCATCGTGGGCATCCCGAAGACCTCGAAGCACCAGGACGAGGCGTGGGAGCTGCTCAAGTACCTGGCCACGGACACGGGCGCGCTCGTCAAGATGACGAACGGGATCCGCAACGTGCCCACGACGTCGGACGCGCTGATGTCAACCGACATCGAGCCGGACGAGAACTTCCAGGTCTTCCTCGACATCTTCGGGCACCCGGAGACGAGGACAACTCCGATCACGGTCGTCGGGGCCGCGAACCAGGAGCTCTTCGACGCCTTCGTGACGAAATGGCAGGCCGGCAAGGTCTCGGACCTCCAGGGCGGGCTCGCCAACGTGGACGAGCAGATCGACGCGCAACTCGCGAACGCAGGCGGGGCGCAGGTCCCGTGAGGTGACCTCGGCCGCCCAGCCGCAGGCCGCCTCGGGAGCGCCGGTGCTCGAGCGCCGGCGCTCCCGCCGCAAAGCCGCCTGGCGCCGGCGTGGAACGGTGTTCGCGTTCATGAGCCCGTGGGTCGCCGGCTTCTCGATCTTCTTCGGCTATCCGCTGGTGATGACGGCCTACTACTCCTTTACGCACTACGACCTGCTGTCATCGCCGCACTGGGTGGGCCTGGCCAACTACCGCTACCTCTTCCAGTCCGACCAGATGATCTGGCCGGCGGTCTCGAACACGCTCTGGCTGATGGCGGTGGCGGTGCCCGCGAACGCCGTCTTTGCGTTCGGCATCGCCCTCATGCTCTCCCGGGCACGAGCGGGAATCGGCTTCTTCCGCACGGTCTTCTACCTACCCGCTCTCGCGCCGCCGGTTGCCGCCACGCTCGGCTTCGTCTACCTCCTCAATCCGGCGACGGGGCCGGTCAACACCCTCCTTCGCCACCTTGGCATCGAGGGTCCCCTCTGGTTCGACTCTCCTGAATGGTCGAAGCCCTCGCTCGTCCTGCTCGGGATCTGGGGCGTCGGGAACCTGATGATCATCTTCCTCGCCGCGGTGATCGATGTGCCGCGGCATCTGTTCGAGTCGGCGTCTCTCGACGGCGCGGGGCCGCTGCAGCGGCTGCGCTACGTCACGCTTCCGACGATCAGCCCAGTGATCCTCTTCGCCATCGTCATCGGGGTGATCGAGGCGCTTCAGTACTTCACGCAGGCGTACGTCGCGAGCACGATCGCGGGTGGCTCGGCGGCGGCTTCCGCCGAGAGCGCGAACGCGCTCGGCTATCCGCTCCAGTCGACCCTGTTCTACCCGGTCTTGCTCTACCAGCAGGGCTTTCGCTACTTCAACATGGGCTACGCCTCGGCCATGGCGATGCTCCTCCTGGCCGTGGCCTTCGCCGTCACCCTCCTGATCCTGCGGAACTCGCGCCGGTGGGTGCACGTCTCGGGGGCGATGCGATGACGAGCGCGACCGTCGGGGCGGCCGCGAGCGCGTTCGTGCGGCGTCGGCCGCCGGCGGAAGTGCGTCGGCGCCGCTTCCTGCTCGCCGTCGCCAACCACAGCTTGCTCATCGCCGCCGCGATCGTCTTCCTGGCGCCGTTTCTCTTCATCGTCCTGACCGCCTTCATGACGAACGACCAGGCACTCTCGCCCGACCTCTGGCCGCATCCCTTCCGCTGGCAGAACTTCGCGGACGTCTTCCACAATGCGCCGCTCTGGCGCTACGCGCTCAACTCGCTCATCTACGGCGGCCTCGCGACGCTCTTCCTGCTCGTGTCGAGCATCCCCGTGGCCTACGCGCTCTCGCGCCTGCGCTGGCGCGGCCGCCACGCCGCCTTCCTGATCGTCCTCGTGGCGATGATGCTGCCGCCCCAGGTCACGATCATCCCCGTGTACGTGATGTGGGCGAAGCTCCACCTCGTCGGCACGCTCTGGCCGTTGATCCTGCCGAACCTCCTCGGCGACGCGTTCTCGATCTTCCTCCTCCGCCAGTTCTTTCTCACCATCCCGGAGGAGTACATCGACGCTGCGAGAGTCGACGGCTGCGGCGAGTTCCGAATCCTGACGACTGTCGTCCTCCGCCTGGCCAAGCCGGCCATCGCCGCCGTCGCTCTCTTCTCGTTCCTCTTCACGTTCAACGACTTCTTCGGGCCTCTTCTCTACACGCAGGAGAATCCGGCCAACTGGACCGTCTCGGTCGGACTCTCGCAGTTCCGGACGCTCTACCAGGTGCAGTGGAACCTGACAATGGCGGCGACGCTGATGGCGATGGCGCCGGTGATCGCCCTCTTCTTCCTGGCTCAGCGGGCGTTCGTCGAGGGCGTGACCCTTACGGGGGTAAAGGGATGAAGATCGCGGTCGTCGGAGGGGGCTCGACCTACACGCCCGAGCTCGTCAGCGGTCTCGCGCGCGAACGGGAGCGCCTCGATGTGCATGAGCTCGTCCTTCACGACATCGATGCCGACCGGCGCGGAGTGGTCGGAGGGATGGCGGCGCGGATGCTCGAACGGGCGGGTTTCGCGGGGGACCTGGTCGTCACCGCCGACCTCGATCGCACGCTCGACGGCGCCGACTTCGTCCTCATCCAGATCCGCGTCGGGGGCCAGGAGGCTCGGCTCGGCGACGAGACCATCCCCCTTGCCTGCGGCTGCATCGGTCAGGAGACGACCGGGGCCGGCGGGTTCGCCAAGGCGCTGCGGACCGTCCCGGTCGTGCTCGAGATCGCCGAGCGCGCCCAGGCACGGGCCGCTCCCGGCTCCTGGATTATCGACTTCACCAATCCGGTCGGCATCGTCACCCGCGCGCTCCTCGACGCCGGTCACCGAACCGTCGGGCTCTGCAACGTCGCCATCGGTTTCCAGCGCTCCTTCGCGCGCCGGCTCGGCGTCGAGCCCGAGCGCGTCCTCGTCGACCAGGTCGGACTGAACCACCTGACCTGGGTGCGCGCGGTGCGGCTCGATGGCGAGGACGTCCTTGATCGGCTTCTCGCGGAGTACGGCGACGAGATCGCGAATCAGATCGAACAGCCGCGCCGGCTCCTGGAGGAGCTCCGAGCGGTGCCGTCCTACTACCTGCGCTACTTCTACGCACACGACAAGGTGCTCGGGGAGCAGCTCGAGGGCACACCTCGCGCGACCGAGGTCCTTGAGATCGAGCGGCAGCTCCTCGAGCTCTATCGCGACCCGACGCTCGCCGAGAAGCCCCTCCTCCTCGAACAGCGGGGCGGGGCGTTCTACAGCGAGGCCGCGATCGGACTTGCGAGCTCTCTCGCCACGGGCGACGGTGCCGTGCACGTCGTCGACGTCCGGAACGCGGGCACGCTCGCGGGGCTCGCCGACGACGACGTAGTCGAGGTGCCCGCGCGGATCGACCGCGAGGGAGCGACTCCGCTCGCTCAGACGCCGTTGGCGCCCGAGCTCCTCGGCCTCGTCCAGCACGTCGCCGCCTACGAGCGCCTGACCGCCCAGGCAGCGGTCACCGGCGACGCCGTCCTTGCCCGCAAGGCGCTCCTCACGCACCCGCTGATCGGTCAATACGCCGTCGCCGAGGAACTGCTCGAGCGGCTGCTCGGGGCCGGGGTAGAGCGTATGCGGGGAGCGGCCGCGTGACCGCGCCTCTCGTACTCGCCGTCGACGGGGGCAACTCCAAGACCGACCTTGTGCTCGCAGGCGCGGACGGCGAGGTTCGCTCCCTAGTTCGCGGCCCGCTCAGCTCGCCGCACCATCTCGGGCTCGAGGGCTCGCTCGACGTCCTGGAAGACCTCCTCTCCGCCGCCCTCGACGAGGCGGGTATCGAGGGCGAAGACAGGCCGGTGGCAGACGTCGCCCAGCTCCTCATGGCGGGCGTGGATACGCCCGCCGAGGAGGAGGACGTGCGAGGGGCCGTGGAGGAGCGGGGCTGGGCACGGCTCACCCGGGTCGGTAACGACACGTTCGCCGTCCTCCGAGCCGGGACAGAGCGAGGCTGGGGCGTCGCCGTCGTCTGCGGGGCCGGCATCAACTGTGTCGGCGTCTCGCCGGACGGGCGCCAGGCGCGCTTCCCCGCCCTTGGGCCGATCACGGGGGACTGGGGCGGTGGCTACGACGTTGGCCTCGCGGCACTCTCGGCGGCGGCGAGGAGCGAGGACGGGCGCGGGCCGAGCACGACGCTTGAGCGCGCCGTCCCGGAGTACTTCGGCCTCTCGACTCCTCACGAGCTCGCCGAGGAGATCCACCGCAAGCGCATCGACCCGCGGCGCCTTGCCGAGCTGCCGCCGGTCGTGTTCGCAGCGGCCGCTGCTGACGGCGTGGCCGTCGTGATAGTGGAACGGCTCGCCTCAGAGATCGTGGCCTTCGCGCGCGTAGCGCTCGAGCGCCTCGGGCTCCAACGCGAGCGGGCGGAGGTCCTCCTCGGCGGCGGCCTCCTCCAGGCAGGCGACGGTCGTCTCATCGGCGCCATCGAGGCCGGCTTGCAGGAGCTCGCACCGGGCGTCGTCGTCCACCAGGCGGACGCGCCGCCGATCGTGGGGGCGGCGCTGCTCGCCCTCGACGCGCTCGGCGCAGACGCCGCCGCTCAAGAGCGCCTCCGCCGCGACCTGGGTGCGGCGGCCAAAGGAGGAAACGATGGCTGACGTGCGCTTCGAGCAGGCGACCAAGATCTATTCGGGGAATGACACGCCGGCAGTGGATGCTCTCGACCTGCACGTCGAGGACAGTGAGTTCGTCGTCCTCGTGGGCCCGTCCGGGTCGGGAAAGACGACGGCGCTGCGGATGCTCGCCGGCCTCGAGGAGGTGGACGCGGGCGCGATCTACATCGGGGAGCGGGATGTCACCGACCTGCCTCCAAAGAAACGTGACGTCGCCATGGTCTTCCAGAATTACGCGCTTTACCCGTACTTCACGGTCGCGGCGAACATCGGCTTCCCACTGAAGATCGAGAAGGTCAAGCGGAGCGAGCGCGAGCGGCGGGTGCTCGAGGTGGCGGAGCTGCTCGGCCTCACGCCCTACCTCGAGCGCAAACCGGCCCACCTCTCCGGCGGCCAGCGCCAGCGCGTGGCCATGGGGCGCGCAATCGTCCGCGAGCCGAAGGTCTTCCTCATGGACGAGCCGCTCTCGAACCTGGACGCGAAACTTCGCGTCCAGATGCGGGCGGACATCGCCGCCCTCCAGTCGCGCCTCGGCGTTACCACCGTCTACGTCACGCACGACCAGTCGGAGGCGATGACGCTGGGGCACCGAGTCGCCGTGATGAATGACGCGCGGCTGCAGCAGTTCGGTCCGCCTCGAGAGCTCTACGACCGACCTGTGAACACCTTCGTTGCAGGCTTCATCGGCTCCCCGGCTATGAACCTCTGCACGCTGCCAGTCGGGCCGAACGGGGGCCTCAGCCTCGGCGGGACCGACGTGCCGCTCTCGGCCTCGGCCAACGGCCGCAAGACCCTGGTGCTCGGGCTGCGCCCGGAATCCCTGGAGCTCGCCCCCGACGGCGTCCCGGCCGAGGTGGAGGTCGTCGAGGAGGTTGGCGCCGATGCGTACGTGTTCTGCGTCGCCGAGCTCCCCGGCGGCGCGACGAAGTTCGTGGCACGGACCGACGCCCGACGCGCCCCCGAGCGCGGCGCGCGTGTCGCTCTCAGGCCGCGGACGGAGGAGGCGCATGTCTTCGACCCCGACACCGGTGAGCGACTGGAGCGGTCCTGACGGCGGCGAAGCGTCAGCCCGCAGAGGCGCTCGGACCGCCCGGCGAGCTCTTCGTGGCCGAGATCTGGGATCAACCTCAGGCGCTCCTCCGCCTTCTCGAGCACGAAGCGGACTTCGCGGCCGTGTCGCGCGCCCTCGCCGAGCGGTCTCCGTCCGCAGTCCGTCTCGTCGGCCACGGGACTTCCGATGCCGCAGCCACCTTCGGCACCTACGCGTTCGGCCTTCTGCCCGGATGGACGGCGCTTCGCGACACGATCTCGCTGACCGTCTACTACGGCGCGAGCTTCGATCTCTCCAACTCGGCGGTGATCGCGCTCTCGCAATCCGGGCGCACGCCGGACGTCGTCGAGTACGTCACACGGACGCGAAAGCGAGGAGCGCTCACGATCGCGCTCACGAACGAGCCCGACTCCGAGCTCGCGGCCGCCGCCGAGGCGACGATTCCGCTTTGCGCAGGGCCGGAACGATCCGTCGCGGCCTCGAAGACGTACATGAACGAGCTCGCCGCACTCGCGCTTCTCGCGGGCGGCGCCGCAGGCCGCGGAAGGGAGATCGCCGAAGGATTGCGGACGGTGGCCGACAGGCTCGCCGGCGCTCTGGGGCCGCTCGAGCGAGCCGTCGCCGCGCCTGCCGTCGCCTTCGCCTATGTCGGGCGGATGTACGTGATCGGCCGCGGCCTCGAGTTCGCCACCGCGCGCGAGATCGCGTTGAAGCTCACCGAGACGTGCCGGGTCGCAGCCGAGCCCTTGACCGCGACGGACCTCGCCCACGGGCCGGTTGCGGCTCTGGACTCGCTCTTCCCGGTGTGGGTGATCGCCTCTCACGACGAGAGCCTGCCGGCGGTCATCGACGGTGTTGCGCGCGTGAGGGAGGCTGGGGCCACGATCGTGGCGAGCGGCACCGCGGCGACCGAGATCGAGGGAGCCGCGTACCGCCTGCCGGTCCCGCAGCCTCCGATCCCCTTGCTCTCGCCGCTCCTTTCGGTCGTGCCGGGTCAGCTGTTTGCCGCTTCGCTCGCCCGGGCAAAGGGGCTCGATCCAGACCACCCCGTGCGGCTCACGAAGGTCACGCTCGCGCGCTGAGGCAGGCTTGCGGGTCGCGCTCACCTTCGACGCGGAGCACCCCGGCCGGCCGACGACCGCCGGGACCGAGGGGCGGATCCTGGAAAGCCTCGCCGCCGCGGGAATCCGCGCCAGCTTCTTCCTCCAGGGCGGATGGGCGCGGGCGTATCCGCGACCGGCCAGCGCCATCGCCGACGGCGGCCATCTGGTCGGGAATCACTCGCATCATCACGCGCCGATGGACGCCCTCACCGACGAGGGCGTCCGCGCAGACGTCCGCAAGGCCGAAGACACGATCCGCGCGGCAACCGGCGCCGACCCGAAGCCGTGGTTTCGCTGCCCCTTCGGCGCCGGGATGGACGACCCGCGCGTGCTCGGTCACCTCGGTGAACTCGGCTACCGGCATGTCGGCTGGGACGTCGATCCCCGCGACTGGGAAGAAGGGCGCACGCCGGACGAGCTCGTCACGCGCGTGCTCGACGACGTCCACGGCTTCGCGGAATCAATCGTCCTCCTGCACACTTGGCCTGCAGTCACGGCCGAGGCCCTCCCTCGCGTTGTCGAGCGGCTGACCGCGCAGCGAGTCGAGTTCGTCTGCGTCGACGAGCTCTCCGGGGAGGCTCAGCGGATTCCGGCGCGGTAGTAGAAGGTGCGTAGATCATCGATCCCGTCGCCCCGTGCGCCGTGGGCGCGCGGCGAGTTCATCGCGGCCAGCCGCCCTCGGCGACTCGCGTCCAGTGGACGCGCGTCTCCCACGACCGCCGGTAATCGTCTGCGTTCAGCAGGAACCTCACCCGATCGAGCAGGCGCAGCCGTTGCGCGTCGGGGAGATCACCGATCCAGCCCATCGACTCGAAGAACGTGTGGGGTGCGTAAATTCGGTTCTGCCTGCAAATCTATGATTTTCGGAGCGCTGTCCGAGTTTACGCACCCCACAGGGCAACGACTTGCCTGCGAGAGCTTCGGGGTGACCGACCCGAGGCGCAACGGCGTCTACTCGATCCGCTCCTCCGACGGCAGTGTGCGTCGCCTTCTATCGAAAGGACGACACGAGTCCGTGACTACGCGACCGCTTCTCGGATGAACGGCTCGACCGCGTCTCGCCAACGTTCAGGTCGCTTCCCTGCGATGTCGTATCATCGGTCACGAATCGTGGGATGGCCACAGCGACCGTCCCGGGCGAGCCCGACGGGTCGAGCACGCGAGCAGGTCCCGAGATCCCGCCCGACTGAGGAGGATCGACACGATGATCCATGGAATCGACGTCCACGGTGCAAAGGGGGCGATCGACTGGGAGCGCGTCAGCGGCTTCGACGTCTCGTTCGCCTGGGTCAAGGCGAGCGAGGGCAAGACGTTCGACGACGAGCGCTTCGCGCAGAACCGTCAGGCCGCGAAGGCCGCCGGGATCCGGCTCGGCGCCTATCACTACGCCCGGCCCGATAACAACTCCCCGCGCGAGGAGGCGGAGCATTTCCTTCACGTTGCGAAACCGGTCGCCGGCGAGCTCCTCCCTGCCCTCGACTACGAGGAACCCAAGGCCCGCGCGCTCGCGCCCTCCGCGCTTGTCCGCTGGGCGGATGAGTGGCTCGAGATCGTGGAGGCCGCGATCGGAGCGCGCCCGATCTTCTACTCGTTCCCGTCCTACATCTCTTCCGAGATGGGCGGAGGGGGGCTCGCGCTCGGCGAGAATCTCCTCTGGCTGGCAAGCTTCGGGCCGAACGACGGCGATGTCCATTCGGTCTCCCCGGTCGGCGTCTTCCAGAAGATCGCGGTCCACCAGTTCACCTCCAAGGGCCACGTCCCCGGGGTCCGCGGCAACTGCGATCGCAGCCTCTTGCTCGACTCGAGCCTCGACGCAATCACCTATCGAGGCCACGCGTCGAAGGTGAAGTTCGAACTCTGGGATGACGAGCGCAAGCTCACCGAATCTCGGGCCGTTGCCGCCGGCGGCGCGGCCGAGGCCGACCGCTACCGCCGCTTCATCGTCTCCCGCTCCGCCCTCGCCCTCCGCCAACTCCGCGGCGAGAAGCCGGTCGGCAGGATCTCGATCAAGCGCAGGTCGACCTAGCCTCCCATGGTGCTATCGCCAGGTCGTCGAGCGCGTTCAGGCATTCGTAGACGATCTCTCTCATACCTTTGACGGCACGCGGATCGTCGTCATCGGACATGCGGCGACCCGCTGGGCATTCGACCATCTGCTGTGCGCGCCCCGCTCGCGGATGTCGTCGCCGCGCCGTTTGAGTGGCAAACTGAGCGGCTCCACGTTCTTCCAACGGCCCAACCGTGAGCGGTCAAGAGCCGAGAGGCGATCTCGATAGAACTCCTGTCGCCCTCTATCGAGAAGGCGACAGGCTCGGCGCTCGGGCTCGGGGCTGCAGCTTGACCTAACCTCAGTCGAGTACGAGCCTCCAGTGGGATGGCGCTTCTCACATGAGACCAGCGGCCGAGAGAATTCCCCGGGCGGCACGGATGCCGGCCCGGACCGCCGGACGTCGCCGCCCGCACGTTCAGGGGGAAGTAGGGTCTAGCCGCGACGCGATGGCTCGGAGAAGGCCGGGCCGAAGGTCCCCGGGCGCGACAACGCCCCCGGTGCGGCTCCGGGATAAAGGCTCCGGCCCCTCCGAGGCAGAGCACGCTACCGGGCCCGCTCGACGCTGAGAAGCGTAAGAGCGATTTCCTCACAGAAGCTTCACCGCAACTTCATTCATTCCGGCACGTGCGGCCGGCCTCGCCCCGAGAAAGGACCCGACGTCTGTCCCACGTGCTAGTCCCGGTGGACGGCTGCCGTCTGCCTCGCTCGCCCGCACCCGCCTCGCGCTGCGGACGACAGCACGTCTTGACGGCGCCGAGGGGCGTACCCGTAGCTGGAGGCATTCCGCACGCCGGTCGGGCGCTGACGCGGTGTCGCCTTCCTGGCAAAACGCGACCTTGGTGCGGACCACCCGGGTGGACGGTGATCGAGTTATCCGGTGCTCGGCACCTGGCCTGAGCGTTTGCGGCGCACCGTTCCACCCTATCCGCAGCACGCATCTCTCATGCAAGCAGCTCTCGCGCTGCATAGGCGGTGGGCGAACTCGGCAAGCGCCGCGTTCCTAGCCATTTTCTCCATCTCCCGGTGCGCAACTGGCGCCGGCGGAACGGGTGGGAGCGGCTCGGGCGGCGGCTCGGGGGGCTCTGGCTCGGGCACGGGCGGAATGGGTTCGGGCTGCTCGTTCATCGTCTTCCTTCTATTGTTCGCACCGAGTCTGTTCGCGGAGCCGCTGTTCGCGGAGCCGCCCACCTAGCCACTCGAACCCCTCGCCGCCGGCTCCTGGTCACGCCGACTCGACCTGCCGATGCCGGTCTAAGGATGCGCCGCTCTATCCACTGAGCTACGGGGGCTTCGGAGGGGTCAGGGTAGCGCGTCCACGCCTCGCGCAGAGCGCGCCGTAGTGCCTCCATGGACGTGTTTAACGTCCTCGGCGAGCAGGACTGGGAAGCGAGAACGATCGCCCCGGATACCGGCACAGCACGACGGTCATCGGAAAGCGGCTCGGTTGCCCGGTGATCGGGACGCGCGCTCAATCAGCTCCCGCCGACGTTCGCCCGGAAGGCACGGACGAGGTCTTCCCGCGCGCTCCGAGGCCGTGTCCGTTAGCAGCGCGCTCGTGCCCGGCGACCTGCCAGATTCGACCGTGATGCTCGTACGTCTGCCGCAGGCCGCGCCGCTCGAGCACGGCGAGCATGGCGCGCGGCGGGTGGGCGAAGCCGCGAAAGCCGCTCCCCGCCAGCCGCATCACAAGGTTGAAGACAGCGTAGAAGATGCGCGAGAGCACGTTCCGCGGCGGATAGCTGAAGACGAAGGCGCGCCGCGCATGGTCGGCGGCCGCTGCGAGCAGGCGCTCGTAGTCCGGGTAACAGCACACGACCCGGTGCATGACCACGATGTCCGCCGGCTCCACCGCCTCGGGGTCCTCGGCGACGTCGTGGATTCGCCAGTCGACGCGCCCTCCCACACCCGCCTCCTCGACGAGAGTGCCCGCCTCCTCCTCGTACGCCGGCGAGAGCTCCAGATTCTCCGCCCGTGCCGCGCCCGCCTTCAGGAGCTCGATCTCGATCTCCCCGACGCCACCTCCGATCTCGAGGACGGTGGCGCCCTCGATGCCGCGGCCCCGGAGGAAATCGGCCATCTCCCGCGCGGTCTTGTCGAGCCCGCGCTTGCGGTACTTCTTCGCGAGCCTCTGGGCGAACCGCTTGCCGAAGAAGCGGTCGTAATCGCGCGGGGAGCAGCAACTCGCCATGTGACTAGCTTAAGTCACCCTCAAAATCAGTCAGCCGTAGCAGCTCTAGGGTCGGTGGGTTCGCTCCCGCGTCGCGCCGTTCCATCAACGGTAGTACTGGCCGCCTTTGAGCCCGACTAAGTAGCGAGCGCGACCCACGCGCTTAGCCCCGGCTACTGACATTGTTGAAGGCGATTCAGAGCGGGCGAAGACGGCAAGCAGGACGGTGGTCGATGGCGGGGTTCTGATTCTGCCCAGCCTCCTACTAGCTTGCCGCGTCGCGTGGACTCGTCGGCCACGCCTCGCCCTCAATGAGCTCGACGGAGTTGCCGGCGGGGTCGCGCACGTACAGCGAGCGGCCACCCTCATCCCACGTGATCTCGCGCTCGATCTCGACTCCCCGCCGGCGAAGCTCCACCGGCGACGCCTCGAGGCGGCCCGCACCCATTGCGAAGGCGACGTGGCCCGGTCCTGAGCTCGTCGGGCTCCTTAAGCAGGCGCAACTTCCGCAACCTCGGGAGTAGAAACGTGCCGCTGCGGCCACGTCCGAGGCGTAGAGAACCGTCTCGTAGACGCCGACGAGCTGCGGATCAGACGACGCCATGTCGCCACAATCGTATTCGTGCCCCAAGCCTCGGCTCTTCGTGACAGGTCCGCCACGCGTCGCTTCCGATGCCACCTCACCCGCTGTGGTGAGTTCGCAGCGTTGACTGCCGAGTCAACGCGTCCGACCCTAAGCGAGAGGAGCCCCCATGTGCTTCGTTCTGGAACGGGTTCTAAGCCGCGAGGTAGCGGCCGAACCACTCGAGAATGAGCTCGAAGCGCATGACCCTGTGCGCCGGGGAGCCCGAGCGGCTCAGCTCGTGCCCTTCGGCGGGGAAGCGCACGAGCTCGACCTCGCGCCCGAGGAGGCGCAGGGTGGTGAACAGGTGCTCGGCCTGCTCAATATGGCAGCGGAGGTCGTTCTCGGAGTGAAGGATCAGAAGCGGCGTCCTCATGCTCTCCGCGTAGGTCGTCGGCGAGATGCGCAGGTAAGCCTCGACGTCCTCGAAGAGGAACGCGCCGAAGTAGCCCTTGAGCATCCAGTCGAGATCGCCCGAGCCGAAAGCGGAGACGAAGTTGTTCCCGGCCCGCTCGGAGCAGGCCGCGCGGAACCGGTCCGTGTGCCCGACGATCCAGGAGGTCATGAAGCCCCCATACGAGCCGCCGAGTACCCCGAGCCGGTCCGGGTCGCAGAAATCGAAGCGCCGAAGCGCCTCGTCCGTCACGGCCATCACGTCCTCGTAGTCGACGGAGCCCCAGCCCGGACCGCCGTTGGAGGGGCCACGGATCGCCCGCGCCCAGGCTTCGCTGTAGCCGGAGGAGCCACGGGGGTTCGCGTAGAGGACGACGTAGCCCGCGCCCGCGTACACCTGGAACTCATCGAGGAAGCGGTTTCCGTACTGGGCGAACGGGCCGCCGTGGATGTTGAGCAAGACCGGGTAGCGGCGCCCGGGCTCGAAGCCAGCCGGGCGCATGATCCACGCATCCACCTCAGAGCCGTCGGCGGAGACGGCGGTGAACCGCTCCGCCTCCACGAGCTGGCACTTTCCCTGGAGGGAGCGCCCGACCTCTGTCAGTCTCCGCCCGCCGCTATAGAGCTCCGGCAGTGAGCGGGGCGTCGTTGCCGTGTGGACGATCGTCCCGGCCTGCGCGTCGTACCCCGTGACCGCGACCTCGCCCCCGAGCACGAGCTCGGGCTCCTCCGAACCCCCCACGTGCACGCGGTAGAGGTGCGTGTTGCCCCGGTCCTCGACCGCGAACACGATCCGCTCGCCGTCCCAGATCGGCTCGCGGATCTCAGGGTAGGGAGAGCAGTTGCGATCGAGGGTGGAGGTCAGGACACGCGGCTGGCCCCCGTCCGGGTCGACGACGGCGATCTGAGGGTGCCGGGGATAGTCGAACCGCCCCGCGGTATAGCGGAAGGCGATCAGCGACCCGTCCGGCGACCACATGGGCGCCGCGCACTCACCGCTCGAATCCGTGACGCGGACCCGATCTCCGCCGCCGGCATCGACGACGTAGACGTCGCGCACGTCCTCGACGTCCCAGTCCTCGCCCCGCGCGGATGCGAACGCTATCCGCGTGCCCTCCGGCGACCAGGCGGGGTAGCCGTCCTCGTAATCGCCCGAAGTAACCTGCTTGGGAGCGGCAGAACCGTCCGCGGGGACCGTGAAGACATGCTGGCGGCGGTCGGTCGTCCAGCCGACGTCATCGAGCTTGTACTGAAGGCGGGTGATCCGCCGTGGTGCCCGCCGCTTCTCATCCGGCTCCTCGTAGGCCGGATCCGGCACTCGCATCGAGAAGGCAAGGCGTGTCCCGTCAGGCGACCAGGCCACCTCCCCGACGTCTTCCGGAAGGTCGGTCAGGCGGCGCGCCTCGCGGCCTTCCACCGGAAGCACGTGGAGCTGCTTCTTCTCGCTCTCGGCGTTGGAAACGAAGGCGAGCAGACGGCCGTCGGGCGACCAGCGGGGCAGGACATCCTCCTTCTCGCCACCGGTCAGCTGCTTGGGCGCCGCGGAGCCGTCGATGGGAACGAGATGGATCGAGCTCCGGTAGGCGTTGGCGTCCCGGTCGACGCCCCAGACGACGTAGGCGATCGTACGGCCATCCGGCGAAAGACGCGGATCAGCAACCCCCGTGAGCGCATGGACATCCTCGGGAAGCATTCCAGCCATCGGCTCTCCCCTCGCCTGGTTCACCCGCAGTCAATCGCGGCCAAGGATGTCAGCACGGAGAGCTCGGCGCGCGGGTTGTGTCCGAGTTGGCAGACGGTGGTGAGCCGAGGCGGGGTGCAATGGCGACTCATCGATAGTTCCATCAAACCGCATACCCAACGTGGACTCTCGGAGCGCAAGAGGCGCTGAAGCCCAGATCCCGTTTGATCCAGGTCGATCCCAAGAATCGATCTCACCGCTCCGCTGGAGTCGCTGAGCTCCACCCCTCAGCGAAGGCGGTGTTCACCGCGGCGAGGAGGAGGATGAGACCCCAGGCCGCGACGGGGATTCGCGGGATGCCCTCCGCTGCGAGCGCCACGAGAACGAGAGCCCCCGAGCCCCAGGCCATCGAGCGCCAGGTGAGATCGAGCGCTCCCGCTCCACTCACCAGGCTCCGGTTGCACGATGCAGAGCGCGTAGCCGACGCCGGCTGCGAACACGGGAAGCGCAACTGTCAGATCGTTCGCACCGAGACCCGAGGGGTAGTGGAAGAGAACGACGCCCGCGAGCGCGCCCCCGATCGCGAGCCCCTGGAGACGCGTCGGCCACTCGCGGAGGAGAAGCGCGCTCCAGAGGAGCACCTGGAACGTGTTGTTCAAGCCGAGGAGGAGCCCGACCTGGGTGGCGTCGAGATAGAAGAGCCCGATGTTGTAGCCGCCAGCGTTGACCGCATAGCCAGCGAGATCTAGAAGGAGGGGAAGCCAGAGCGGCAGTCGGGACTGAGAGGTCGTCACGGCTCGGTGGCGGCTCCACCAAAGTGGGGCGAGCAGGAGCACCGCCAAGCCGTAGCGCAGTCCGCTCAGGGTCAGAGGCTGAACGCGATGCGCATAAATCCACTTCGTGACCACGAACGACGTCGACCAGATGAAGGTGACGAGCAGTGCCTGGCCGACCGCGACGAGACGGCGGGAGGGATCGAGCGCCATGGGGCACCTCCTTGGATAGAACCGGCACGCTGCTGCGTGCCGACCTATCCCCCCAGGGCTTTTCTCCCATCAGGTGCCTGCCGTCTCCGGCTTTAGGTGGCGCTCGGACCAGTCCCGGCCCTGTGAAGTGCCGGCGGAACCCTAGCCACCCTTCGGTCGGCAAGGAGATCGTAGCGAAGCCCGGATTGGGAGTTCGGCGAGGCTCCGCCCGGCATGCCGGCCGCGCCGGTCAGCCCGTCGTGCCGGGGCGGCCGGAAGCGCGCCTCCTGTCGATCGTGCGCAAGCACACCCTCGGACCGCGCTCGGGCTTTGATTCGTACCATCGGCCAGTGAGGCGTATCCTCCCCACTCGATCTGCGCTCTTGCCCTCGCCGGCGTGGTTGCCGTTGCATCGGCGTGTGCCGGCTCCGGCGAAGATTCGCCGGCCGTCGAGCCGCTCAAGCACTCTGAGGGGACGGCCACCGTCCGGGCGAGGATCCCGCTGGGCGGCGCAAACCGGCTCGCGATCGGGGCAGGAACCCTCTGGGTTACCGACGACGGCGCCGGCCAGCTCGTCCGGGTCGACCCGAGAACCAACCGTGTCGTCGCTCGCATCGCCCTGGGCGAGAGTCCGCAAGGCCTTGCCGTCGGCGAGGGCGGGGTCTGGGTAGCAAGCAGCCAGCGCGGGAACGGCGATACATGGAGCGGGGGCACCGTATGGCGCCCGACGACTCAAGGATTCATTTCGAAAGGGGCTCTTAACCAGCCGCCCGCGATTCGCCGCGTTCGAGCAAGTCCTCGACGACCGAGATCAGCTCGAGCGGACTGAACGGCTTCGCCAGATAGCGGTCGGCCCCGGCGGCGGCGGCCTCCTCCTGATCCGCCTGCCGGGCCCTGGCGGTGAGCATGATCACCGGAGTCCTGCTGAGGGCGGGGTCTTGGCGCAGCTCGCGCAGAACCTCGAGGCCGCTACGGCCGGGCATCATCATGTCGAGCACGATCAGGTCAGGACGACGGCTGCGAGCCAGCTCGAGCGACTCGTCTCCGTCCGCGGCCTCGACGATCTCGTACTCGCCGTTGTCGAGGGTCGCCCGGACGAGGTGCCGGAGAACTTCTTCGTCGTCACAGAGCAGAACGGTCGCAGGCATCGTCGTTGACAACTGTGTCGGCAAGAGCGGCGAAAACCCTTACAGCCTAGTGTTCCCCCACCGCTTGGATGACGAGCGTCCTGAGCTCGCGTGCCGAGTACTCGCTCTTCTCGAGGAGACCGAGCGCCCTCGTTCGTAGCCGAGCCCGCTCGTCGCTCGAGAGGCGGTGCGCAGTCAAGACGACGACCGGAATCGATCGCCACTCGGGGTCCGCCTGTAGGCGTTCGAGCACCCCGAAGCCGTCCAGATTGGGCATGACGAGGTCGAGCACGATCGCGTCGGGGATCCGAGCCCCGATCTCCGCGAGGGCTTCCTCTCCGTCGGCGGCCTCGCGCAGCTCGAGCCCGTAACCAGCGAGCGTCTCGGCGACGAGCCGGCGCACCGAATCCTCGTCGTCGACGACGAGCACCGAGCGCCCCCCGGCAGGAAGGAGGCGCTCGACAGTCTGGCGCAGCTGTTCCGCCGTGAAAGGCTTGGCCAGGAAGTCGGAGGCGCCGAGAACAGCGGCGTTCTGCCGTCCGCCGTAGGCCGTGCAGACGAGCACGGGGATGCCGGCCGTATCGGCGGCTTCCTTCAGCCGGGAGAGAACTCCCCATCCGTCCACTTCGCCGGCGAGCCTGATGTCGAGACAGATGAGCGCGGGCGGGCTTCCGCTGCGGACGCGCGCGAGACCATCCTCTCCCGTCCGGGCGACCTCGACCTCGTACCCGTCCTGGCCCAGGTACTCGTGGAGCAGCTCGGCGGCCTCAGCATCGTCCTCGATCACGAGCAGCCAGGGCCGGCCGTTTCGTGTCCCCGTCCGTCCCACGGGAAGCTCGAACCAGAAGGTCGAGCCCTCGCCTTCGACACTGTCGAAGCCGATCCGGCCGCCGTGGGCCTCGACGATCTCGCGGCACAACGCCAGGCCGAGGCCGGTACCCCCGATGCGCCGTGTGTCGGACGAGTCGACGCGGAAGAACTTCGTGAAGATCTTGCGCTGCTGCTCCTCGGGGATCCCGAGGCCGCTGTCGGAGATAGAGACACGCGCAGCCGAACCCGTCGTCTCCGCTTTCACGCGTACGCGGCCCCCCGACGGCGAGTACTTGATCGCGTTCGAGAGGAAGTTGGCGAGGATCTGGGCGATGCGATCCCGCTCGCCGAGCACGATGACGGGTTGCTCGGGGAGCTCCAACTCGAGTGTGTGGCTGGAGCTCTGCCCCGTGAAGACGCCGACCTGCTCCTGGAGCAGCACGCGCGCGTCGAACGGCTCGAGCGAGAGTGTGAGGCTCCCATCCTCGATCCGCTGGAGGTCGAGGAAGTCGTTGATGAGAGCGGTGAGGCGCGCCGCCTCCTTGTGGATCGTCCCGAGATAGCGAGCCCGGGTCTCCTCCTCGAGGTCACGCGTGACGAGCAGCTCGGAGAAGCCGAGGATGCTGGCGAGCGGGGTCCGAAGCTCATGCGACACCGTGGCCATGAGCTCGGACTTGAGCCGCTCGGCCTCGTGCTCGCCGGTGACGTCCCGCAGGACGACGATTCGGCCCTGAATCGTTCCGCTCGAGTCGCGCACCGGGGCCGTGTAGCGCTGCAACGCCTCGCCGGAGACAAGCTCGTACTCGTAGAGACCGACGTGCTCTGGATCATTTGCCATCGCGTCGACGCTCGCGCGGTAGGCGTCCGGATCGGTGGTGCTCCCGGCGATCTCAGCCGTGCGCGCTCTCATCGTCCCGTCCGGGCGGACGTTGAGGATCTCCTTCGCTAGGCGCTGCATGGCGACATTTGTGAGGGCGACGTTGCCCTCGACGTCCAGAAAGGCAATGCCGTCGCGCGTCGAGTCCAGCACCGCGCGGATCACGGCCGCCTGCTGCGAGAGCTCCTTGTTCGCCGTCGCCAGCCGCTCCTGCTGCTCCTCGAGCTCCACCTGCTGGTGCTCCAGCTCCACGTTTTGACTCTCGAGCTCGGTGTTGGCGGCTTCGACCTGCGCAGTTCGTTCGTGGACGGACTCCGCCATCCGGTTGAACGCCTTTCCGAGCGCTCGGAGCTCCCCGGAGCCATTCTCGGGAACGCGCACGGACATGTCGCCGGCAGCGAGCCGCTCGGCGGCGGCCGACACGCGTCGCACGGGAAGGACAATGATTCGCGCCAGGTAGCCGGTGAACAGGAGGATGAGGATGAGGGAGCCCGCCAAGCCCCCAGTCGTGAGAACGAGCGAACGCCGGGTAAACGAATCGCTCCGCGCCTCTCGCGCGGCCCCGATCTTGTCCTGACGCTGGAGGAAAGCCGCGAACTCGGCGCGGAGAGCGTCGATGCGGCGCTTTCCCTCGCCTCCGGCGACAATGGCACGTGCGGCCTCGGAGTCGGTGCGCGCGGTGTCGACGAGGGGCTCCCCATACTCCGTGATGTAGGAGCGGATGTCCTGATCGATATCGGCGAGCCTGGATAGCTGTTCCTCGTCGATGATCAACGCCCGGAGCCGGGCCACCTGCCGTGGAAACAACGCCCGGGCCTCCGCCCACGGCTCGAGGAAGCGCTCGTCCTGCGTGATGACAAAGCCTCGCTGCCCGGTCTGGACATCGATCACAAGCCGCTCGAGCAGGTTCGCCGCGGCCGTGACGTTCTCGGCGCGCTTGGCGGCCTGCGAGGAGGAGCGGAGCTCCCTGACCGTGAGAAAGAGAGTCGCGAAGACACTCGCGACGACGAGGAGCAGCACCGCGCTTGCGACCACCATCCGGAACGTCAGCCCGCGGCCGCCGCTCATCGCGGCCTCCGATACGCGTGCGGGCCGACACGCTGGAGGCCGAAGGAAGACGGCGAGGCGAGCCGCTCGCTTCGTCCGAGCAGGAGGATGCCACCCTCGGCGAGTGCCCCGGCAAGGGTCTTCTGGAGCCGGCGTTTGGCCGCTGGAGCGAGATAGATGGCGAGGTTGCGACAGAGGACGAGGCGCCACGTCCCGAGTGGGGGCCCCTCGCGAACGAGGTCGCGCCGCTCCCAGCAAACGCGCGAGCGCAGCCGGTCCGAGACCGTGAGGTCGCCGTACACGCCGCCCTCGGCGGCGGCGAGGTTCTCCTCCAGCACGTCGCTCCCGAGGAGAAGCGAGTGGTCGAGCGCCCCTAACCGGTCGAGAAGGATCGCGACGCTGTAGAGCTCGGAGCCGTCGGCGCGACCGGCGGACCACGCGCTCACGTGCCCGCTGTGGGCCACGAGCGGCGGAAGAAGCTCGCGTTCGAGGAGGTCGAATTGAGCGGGATCGCGGAACAGACCCGAGACCGAGACGGCGATCGAGCGGCGGAAGCGCGTGCGCACCGCGGCGTCCAAATCGAGCAGACGGACGAGGCCTTCCAGGTTCGCGACCCGCTCGCGCTCGAGTGCGCGTCGAACGCGCTCGCCGACGTGCTCGGGCCGGTAGGCATCCAGGTCGAGGCCGGCCGCGATTGAGAGCGCACGCGGAAGGACCACGGCGGTCGCGGTCACGGGCCGCCTTTCAAGAGGTCGTCGACGACCGAGGCGAGCTCGGCGGGGCTGAACGGCTTCTGCAGGTAGCGGTCGGCGGCAAAGCTGGACACAACGCCGCGGCCGACGGACTTCATTCCGGCGCTGCAGAGGACGACTCGGGCCTCTGCGAGCGCCGGATCGCGCCGCAGATCAGCGAGGACGTCAAGGCCGCTGCGGTCGGGAAGAACCAGGTCGAGAATGACGACAGCCGGGCGAACCTCCCGGGCGAGCCGAAGCGACTCGTCGGCATCCCGAGCTTCAACGATCTCATAGTCCCCGTCGGCGAGCGCGGCGCGTACGAGCTCCCGCAGGGCGGGCTGGTCGTCGCAGACGAGGACGGTCGCCACGCCGCTGGTATCGGCATGCGCCGAGGGAGCCTTTACAGACGGAAAATCGCGTCCTCGGCTTCCTAGTGATCGGACTAAACAGCCGGGTCGTTTCTGCCGAAGAACTGATCAGCCTTGCCAAGGACAAAGGTCTGCCGCCGTGAATGAGAAGCTCGCGATCGCTCAGTCGCTGAAGTACGCGGAAGAGCTCCAGCAGCTCTACGTCCGCGAGCGCGTGCAGCGGAGCAAGGTGGAAGACGCCGTCGCCCGGCTCGAGGAGTCGTATGCAACCACGGTCAGAGCGCTCGCCGCAGCGCTCGAGCTACGCGACGATGGTACCGGCGCTCATGCCGGCCGGGTGACGACCCTCGCGCTTCTCCTCGCAGCGGAGGTGGCGCCCGAACTAACCGCCGATCCCGAGCTCGAATACGGATTCTTGCTCCATGACCTGGGCAAGATCGGCGTTCCGGACGCGATCCTGCTGAAGCCAGGTCCGCTTAGCCGCCGAGAGATGGAAGAGATGCGCTACCACCCCATCCTCGGCGAGAAGATCGTGGCGGCAATCCCGTACCTGAACGGGGTTGCCAGGCAGGTCGTCGCCGCCCACCACGAGCGGTGGGACGGCGGTGGATACCCACGCGGCCTCGCAGGGCCGCGGATTCCGCTCAGCGCGCGGATCTTCGCCGTCGCCGACGCGTTCGACGCTATGACGAACGACCGCCCTTACCGGAAGGCGCTGACCTTCCAGGTAGCGATCAGCGAGATCGTCATGGGAGCCGGAGCCCAGTTCGACCCGACGCTGGTCGACGCGTTCGTCGAGCTCGCTCCCGCGCTCTCGAGGGCAGCCGCGTGAGCGCCGAAGTTGGGGTTCTCATCGTCGAGGACGACGCGATGGTGCGCGGTTGGATCCGGCTCTCGCTCCGCAGCTCCGAGTTTCGCGTCATCGGCGAGGCGGAGGACGCCGCTCGCGCGGTCGATCTCTGCGAGAGGCGCGTGCCTGGCCTGCTGCTCGTCGACTACCGGCTGCCCGACATGCTCGGCACCGAGCTCGTCCGCGAGTTGCGCCGCGAGGGGCTGGCCGCACCCGCAGTCCTTATGACGGCCAACACCGAGCGCGGCATGAACGAAGTCGCGCGCGAGGCGGGAGCCCAGGGTACGGTCCTGAAGACGGGGAGCGCCGAGGAGCTTCTCCTCGCCCTGCATCTCGTCAGCGACGGAGGCGATTCCTTCGACGGGCGCCATCCAAAGCGACCTTCCGGTCAGAGCGCTCTCAGCCCTCGCGAGCGCCAGGTTCTCGAGCTCGTCGCCTCAGGCGCTACCAATCGCGAGATCGCGAGCGCTCTCGGTCTCGGCGCAGAGACCGTGAAGACGCTCCTGGCGCGAACGTTCGCCAAGCTCGGCGCGCGCAAGCGGGCGGAAGCCGTCTCGGCGGCACACGCCCGGGGCCTCCTGTGATCGACGAGGCCATCCTCGCCGCGGTGGCACACGAGGTGAAGACTCCGCTCGCGGTTCTGCGCGGATACGCAGAGCTGCTCGCCAACGGAAGAGACGGAAGGATTCTCCGTGAAGCGCCTGCGGCGATCCTCGAGGCCTCCCAGCGGCTCGCGCCGGCCGTCGACGACCTTCTGCTGGCCTTGGAGATCGAGAGCGGCCTCGAGACCGACTTCGAGTCCCTAGATCTGGCGGAGCTCGTGCCGAACGGGAACGAAACGCTTTCGGTCACCGGGGACGCGCGGCTCCTGGAACGAGCCGTCGAGATCCTCGGTGCCGAGTCGCGCGGGGTTTCGGTGACCGTTGCGAACGGCGTCGCGACCGTCGTCGCAGGCGAGGCTCGGCGCAACGAGCTGGAGCTCTATGTCGCCCGCCTGATCGCGCAGGCTCATGGAGGCGAGCTCCGCGAGAGCTCGACCGGGCTCGCGATGATGCTTCCGCTTGCCTAGGCGGCGAGCAGGCGGTTCACGAAAGCGCGAAGCTGCTTCGGAGTCATCCGCGGGGCGATCGCCTTCGCGTCCGCGCGGAGCACGTTTGCCTTCGTGGGCCAGAAGGCCCAGCTGAAGACGTCGGCGAAGCGCTCGCAACCATGCTCGTCGTGACCAAGGCCGGCCGTCTCGTAGCACCAGTCCCTGCCGCCGAGGATGCGGCGAACAGCGGCGCGATCGCTCTCCTGGAAGAGGAAGTAGTCGATCTGGTGCGCGTATTCGTGTTGGATGATTCCCCAGGAGTACCGAGAGCCGAGCGACGCGTCGGTGAGGACCGCCTCGTCGAGGACGATGACGCCAGGGCGAGCGCCGGCGCAGCCGCAGCGCGAGATCTTGATCGTGATCTGAGCAGGTACACGGTTGAAGTCGAAGCGGCTGGCGCTCAGTGCCGCGCGCACCGTCTGCTGGGCTTCGGGGCTCCCGCCCTCGATGACGTAGTTGCCGCCGGCTGCCTGGGCGGTGCCGGCGAGCGCAAGCGAGGCGAGGAGAGCGATGAGCGTTGTGCGGAAGCTGCGTGCCATGCTCTAACCATCCCTCGCGGGGACATGCCGGATGTCCCCCGTTCTCTGGCTAGAAACCTCGCTTTGTCCCCCGTTTGGCGGCTCACCGCGTCAAGCCGCCAGCAACAAGCTCGTAGACCCAATTAGCGGTGGCAACGCGACCAGCCCCGCACGAGTTTGTCCACAACCGTTAAAACTTCGTCTGCGCCGCTCGGTCAAACCCGCATGAACGACAACCCGGCCCGCTCAGGCCACTCCTGCGGTGGCTGAGGCCGACGGAAGAATTGCCCCGAAGCCATTGGATCCGAGATCTCAATGGGCCACGATAGGCCCGTACCTGTACTCGGTACGCATGGAACGGTGACATCTCGCTCGCCTACCAGCTCCTGGGCGACGCGGGCTTTCGACGCCCGTGTGGGCGCTTTGGCGGACGGCTCCGAGATCCTCGTCTCACAGACCGTCAAGGATCTCGTTGCCGGCTCCGGGCTCGACTTCGAGGATCGCGGCGAGCACGTCCTCAAGGGCGTTCCGGGCGAGTGGCGCGTGTTCGCGGTGCGCTAGGACCACCATGACGACCGTTCGCACGCCGGCCACGACCCCCTACGATCCCGTGGGGCGGAGCGCCGCCGCACCCCGCGCGCATTTCGTCCAAAAGCGGACGAAATACCCCGGAAGCCTGCAAACCGGCATGGAACGCGCCTTTCGCCTACTTGGCGGTGGGATTTCGTCCAAACCGCACAGCTCAACCTCTACGCCGCCGATCCTCGCGGCTCATACGTACTCCTCGGCTGGGATTGCGGGGACGATCGCTTCGCGCGCGAGTTCCTCCTCTGCGTCGGGCGCGAACCAGCGCTCGGCGACCGCCGTCGGTACCACAGCGGAGAGGACGACCACCGTTACGAGCAGCGAGAACTGAGTGCGGTCGATGATCCCGGCGCTCAGACCGTAGAGCGAGGAGATCGTCCCGAAGGTCAAGCCCGTACTCATGAGCAGCGTCGCGAAGGTGGCGTGCCGGGGAATCGCCCGGCGGGCGAGGGGGAAAATGAACGCGACCTTCGGCACCATCTTCGCGAGCAGAAGCGCGCCGAGGACTCCGAGGTTGGCAAACACCGCCCCGAGCGAGACGTTGAGGCCACCCTTCAAGAAGAAGAAGGGCGTCAGGAAGGCGAAGGCGACGGCGCGGAGGCGCTGCTGCTCCTCCCGATGCTCGGAGTAGTGCTGGCTCATGACGAGCCCGAGGACGAACGCGGGCAGCACCGCATGGCCCTTCGCTCGATCGGCCAGGACCATGAGCAGGAAGAGAGAGACGAAGATGAGCTTGATCTCCGGCTCGATGACGCGGTCGCCGTAGCGACGGAAGAACCAGGGAGTGATCCGCGGCAGGGCGACGATGAGCGCCACCGAGACCACCAGGAACAGCGGGAACCAGAAGTTCGGCTTGAGAAAGATCGCCGAGAGGGCGATCGCCGTGCAGATGTCGGTGACGAAGGTCGCGCTCATGAGGAGCTTTCCCACCTGGGTGCCGTTCAGCCCACGCTCGACGAGGACGGCGTAAACGACTGCCAGCGAGGTGGTAGAGAGGGCGGTGCCCGCGATCAGTGATGCTTTCAGCGTCCAGCCGATCAAGAAATAGCTGGCGAGGGAGGCCACGACGAACGGCCCGGCGAAAGAGGCGAAGCCGATACCGAGCGAGGCGGGGAGGCGACGGCGCATGAAGGCCGGATCGACCTCCATCCCGGCCAGGAACGTCAAGACGATGGACGCGAACTTGGCGATGAAGTCAAGCCAGTCCGCAGTGCCCAGCTCGAAGACGTTGCCGACCAGGACGCCGAGCGTCAGCTCGATGAGCGCCACCGTGACTCCGAGCTCGACCGAGATCATCGAGGCGATGACCACAACGCCGGCCAGGACTGCTGCTAGTTCGATCGGGCTCACCCTGGAACCTCCACTCCGCGTCGGCTTGACGTTCGGTAGAGGCCATCAGCCCCGCAGGGCGGTTAAGAGCGAGCCTCATCGCTCGACACCAGAATAGCGGCGCGCGACAGCCGGAAAGCGGCCATCCTCCCTGTGGCTGCGTGGGCAACTCGGCCGTCCACCCCGCGCGCAGGCCCGCGCACGAAGCTGTCCGTTCGACAGCTTCAGGAGTCGGGGATGGGTCCGTGGGCGCACGCACACGGTCACCCCGCGCGCAGGCCCGCGTGCATTTTGGCCAATTCCGCCAAAATGGCGAGCCCGTCGAGGACGCCCTCCTGATCCGCCGCTGACCCGTCCGATGTGTCAACGAGCGTCCTTCCGTGTCGCTCGGTGTCACTGAACAGGCTCGAGCCGGAGGGGCATGGACGCAGGCGATCCGCCTCGCCTAACAAGCCGACGCCCGGACTCGAACCGGGGACCCCTTCATTACGAGTGATGAACCGATGTCCGCTCGGGTCCTCTCCTGTCAATTCAGGCCGCTTTCGATGCCGGGGCATCCGGACTTGAGCGGACTGGAGATGACTCGAGAGGACAACCTCGTGGACGGCTGGTGCAACGCTGTCGCCACCGCTCACCCTCGACGCTAACCCAAGTGCTCGACGCGATCGCCCAGGCTGCTTTACAGGTGGCTGAACTCGAACTGCTGTGATCGCCGCGGCGCCGAGCGCCGCGACCGCGCACATGTCTAGAAGCCGGAGTGAAAGCCACCGCCCAGAAGGAGATAGATCCGATGCCCATCTGTGACGTCTGCGGCAACGACTACGACAAGGCGTTCGAAGTACACGCCCAGGGCACGAGCCATACCTTCGACAGCTTCGAGTGCGCGATCCAGGCGCTGGCGCCAATTTGCGACCACTGCGAGGTGTCGTGTGATCGGACACGGGTTGAGTCGAACGGCCGCATCTTCTGCTGCGCCCACTGCGCAGGCGAGGAAGGCATCACCGACCTGCGCGACCGCAAGTAAACGCCAGCTGGCTGGGACGCAGCGGCCTCTTCTATGAGCAGCGTGGCGGAGACGACGGTCGGGAACACCCTTAGGGGATAGATTTGGCTAGGCAGCCTGTCGCTTGACGGGACGAGTCCGCTACAACCAGGGCGATGGCTCGCCAGAATCGCTTGCTTCGCAATCGGCGTGTCATTTGGAGCGCCAGTCAAGCACGATCTGCTTGTGCGTCCCCATTTGCAGGGCTTTGCCGCTGAGAGCTGCGCGAGGACGAGGCGGCCGGCGAGGTAACGGCCGACTGCCGAGGTTGTCGTTCAGGTTGTCCCAACCGAGACGTCGCGCGAGCTGGACGATGAACAACGCGGTAGCCGCGAGCAGCAAGACGCCACCGAGTCGCCGCAAGGAAGTCCGCCGGGAGGATCCGTGACCTCTGGCTCCTACACCCCGACGGAACCGAGCTGCCCCGCCTCACGATTCGGCCGGAACCCAACGTCCAGTCGTACTCGTCGTTCTTCTCGCGGACGGCACGAAGATCGTCACGAGCAAGTCCCCAGGAGCGGGGCGGCAGGCAACGCCGATGTCTATGTCCTGAACTGGGACGGGTCCGGTCTGCAGAACGTCACGCAAACGCCGCGTGGGACAGCGCTCCAGATGGGGGCCGCGCCGCAGGTAGAGCAGATGCCGACAGCCTTCGACAACGGCCAGCGCTTGCCGCGGAAGCTGCTCGCGGCGGTGGTGCGGAGGCTGCTCAACCTCGGCGTAAGCTGACAAAGGAGCCGTGCGGGGAACGGGGGTGGCCGCAGCCCTCTCCCTACCCGCACGGCTCTCTGGTGAGAGTCCCGAGCCCCTCGCTTTCTTGCCGAAGCTTGGGTAGCGAATAGCGATGAGGGCAGAGCCGCCGCAGCAGCCCCACCCCCGACTCACGGAAGGCCGCCCGATCGATGCCGACGATCACTGCTCGGGTTGTTTGCGACTATCCGAAAGCACGGTTTTGTGCTATCTCGGATTGGGAGCCGAGGAACAGTCCTCTCCCAAGACTGATCGGCCGGCGGAGGAGGCCGCAGACTCCGCTCGCCACCTCGGCTCCCCATGCGTGTAAGAACCCTTAAGCGCGCGCGCAAGAAACGCCCAGCGCCTCGCGTCTCTCCGGATTGGGGGTCGGGTGCGACGAGGGGCCGCTGAAAGTCGGGCCGGGAGTAGCCCCTGCCCCTTGAAGCCGATTGGGGCGGGTGAAACATGCCCGCGGGGGCCGGAAGCAATCAATCTAGCCCGGGTTGGTCAGCTATGCCGAGGCGGCATACCCCTCGCCTGGCGAGTTCTTCCGGCCCCCGCCGGTGTTCGTCCTTGAGATGTTCGGTTGCCTCAGCGGGCCTGAGAGCCGAGAGCAGAGAGGCCCCACCTCGCGGCGGGGCCTCTCGTTCATCGTGACTTGCCTTCGTGATGCGCTTCTACGAGACCGGAAGGGTGATCGTGTCCGAGACGGTCGAGTCCTCGGTCAGCGTGATGGTGACATCGCCGAACTCGACGTCAACGACTTCGGCGGTCCACATCGGGTTCGGGCACGAGCCGGGTGGGGCCGTAGGCGTGTCCGACTCCACGGTGAACCGGAACTGGCCGTTCCTCGGCGTCGCGAGGGCCCGCTGCTTCCGGTCGTTGTCGTCGTGAAGATCTGACCGGGAGCCACGTTCCCGCCTGAATTGGTGCATTCGACGCTCGCGGTGCCCGGCGCGGAAACCGTGATCTCGAACGTCGTCCCGCCGAGCCCGGCGACCTTGCCGGGGCACTCCACCGTCGTCCCCTGGTCGCTGCATGTCGGCGTGCCGACGAAGTGGCCACTCTGCGCCTCGCTGTCGCTGTCAGCGAGAGAGCGGCAAGGACCGCGATGGTGAACGCAATCAATGTTCGCCGCATTCAGTCTCTCCTCCTTCCCTGTGCCGCCCGAGGGGCGGCGTTCCGCGTCATTTGCGGGGCGCGACGGGCTGGCCGCGCCTCAACAGCTGCAACTACGCGACTACAGTTCGGCGTGGCATCACCTGCTTCCCAAGCAGAGGCGAGGGTTGTCGCGGGACCGCCTGGGCGGACCGAGACGGCGAGGCGGGGCGGTCCGCTTGTCTGCAGGCTGGCGCCCGGCGCAGGGCGACATACGAGGAAACGGCAAGCCGCCGAAATCCGTTCCTCCTCTCCCCGGAAGACGTTCCCTTTCGAGCGGACAGTTTCCACCCGCAAGGGCAGTCAAAGACCCGAGCGCGGGCGTGTCGGGTGCTGGGGAGAAACGTTGCTCCAACTACGGCGAATCTCACGATTCGTCTTGTGCAGAACGTCGGCATGGCTGCGGAAAAGAGCCTGGGAGCGCCGGAAACTGCCGTCCGCCTGACTCTTAGTGAATGGGGGCGCCGCACCCTTTCGATTCCCCGGAAGGCCGGCGACCGGTCCGCACAGAGACGCTAGTGATTGAAGAGCTCGGCCGTCCCGGCGGCGGTCGCTTGCCAAATGCGAAGGTGGAGCTCCACCTCGCGCCGGGCTTGTTCGGGGTTCGGTGCGTCCGGGCGGTCGACGTCGATCACGCTGCCGCCCATCGGCTCGGCCGCGAAACCCGAGCGGCGGAAGTGCGCACAGAGGTCGTCCACGAGGGAGGGGTCGCTAATTCGGATGAGCATGGCCGCAGAGCCGCGTGTCTTTTACCACTTCGACAACCAATGGGGCTTGGTCGATCCTCAGAACGAGTGGCGCGGGAGCCGACTAGCGCACAGACAGCGATGAAAGGGCGACCTGGATCTCGGCGCCGTGCTAGCCATACCACTTCCTCGTCCTGAGACGCCGGCTCTTGTGAAGGGTCGGCTGGCGGTTGCATCTTCGATGTTCAATGCCGCTGTACAGCGTCTTCCCGCTCCCGTCAACGTGCCCGAGATTGAAGGGCTCCCTGGCTTGATTAGCTCGCCCCAGCGTGCACAGCGGACGATTCCCGCCTCGACCATCGGAGCAAGCCGCCGGCGCGGAGCTGGGGTTCGCCCTGCCGTACGGGTTAGGCACGCTCGTTCCTGGCCGCAGAAGCGAGGCATTCGGAACCAGAACTCAGAGAGTCAGGCATTTCGCCCAAGTTACGAAGGCGAGAAGAAGCGGCGAGAGCCTTGATAGAGGGAGAAAATGACTGGGCGCGCTGTGTCGGCGATCGCTCTCAAAAAACCGCCTCTTCGCGTCTCCCCTGACCGCGTTCCGCGGGGGCGCCGATCGGATCCTCGCTGCTTCACCGAGCCGCTCACGCGACCGCCAGCATCGGTGCCGCTCACTCGCGCTTAGGCTCCAACGAACGCATGATCACTTGCCGCAACTCTCTTTTTTGGTCGCTGGCGAGTGTCTCATCTGTGAAG
>Ga0137368_10000876_pt1 | contig 30816 bp, 36 predicted proteins | sample SagtaG_13_FD_104917 | JGI IMG/M metagenome (GOLD analysis project Ga0137368, IMG submission 104917) | Vadose zone soil microbial communities from Sagehorn Ranch, Mendocino, California, USA - Sage1_L_100_16 metaG | ecosystem: Environmental > Terrestrial > Soil > Vadose zone | place: USA...
GGGACCGACTACCGGCTCACCGACCGCGACGCGATCATCGCGAAGACCTCGCTGCCGATCGCGTCCGCCGGGTCGGGCACCTACCCGCACCTCGCGACGCTGCAGTTCCCGCCGCCGCTCCCCGGTGCGCCGCCGATCCAGGCGCCCATCCCGCGCGGCTGGGTCGCTGCGGATCTCCGCGCCGGCGGCAGGACGATCCGGCTGTTCGCGACGCACCTCGAGGCGTTCTCGGCCGACGTCGCGACGGATCAGGTCCCCGACCTGCTCGCGGTCGCGAGCCCGACGCGCCAGCCGACGCTCGTCGTCGGCGACATGAACCTTCCGCCGGGCTCGCCGGGGTACGACCGCTTCGTCGCGCCCGAGACCGGGCTGCGCGACACCTGGACCGAGGCGCAGGGCTCCGACCCCGGGCTCACGTGCTGCTGGAACCCAGATCTACGGGGGGGCGCCTACTCGACGCGCATCGACCTCGTGTTCGCGACGGAGCCGCTCCACGCGACGCGCGCGACCCGGGTGAACGACTCGGCGCGGACGCCGGGCGGCCTCGCGCCGTCGGACCACGCCGGCGTCGTGGTGACCATCGACCCCAGCGGCGCTGCATCGACGACGGTCGCTGCTGCGGGTCGCTGAGCTTCGCCGTGCCGCCCGCCGACTAGGGCGCCGCGGACACAGGCTCGGCGGAAGGGCAGGACGGTGCCTGCTCGTGGGCCCGGACGACAGCGCGCGCGAGCTCGGCGGTCCCCGCGCCGACCGCCGCCATGCGCCTCTGGAGGACGGTCTCGATCGTGGACGCGTACACCTCCGGCAGGAGGAAGCCGCGCGCGGAGTGCAACATGCGGCAGAGCTCGCCGTCGTCGGCGCGCACGCGCGCCTCGAGGTCGTCGGTCCCATCGTCGCCGGCGAGGTTGCGATCGGCGATCTGGCGCGACAGGTCGCGCATCTCGGCGAGCTGCGCCGTCAGGCGGTCCGCCCAGCGTTTCGCCGAGCGCAGATCCGCCGGGGGAAGCCGCGCGCTGAGGACCGCCGCGATGTTCTTCTTCTCGAACTCGGTCTGGATCCCGCCGCACCGGCACTTCGCGAGGGCGCTCCACGCGTCCTCCCTCGCCGCCTCGAGCTCGAGCAGCGCCGCGCGATCGGCGCTCTGGCAGACCTTCAGGAGGCGGGTGGCCGCGTCCGCGGCAAGCCGCTCCGGCACGTCCATCCTGAGCGAGAGCTCGAATAGCCTCGGGGCGCTCAGCCGGGAGACGTCGATTTCCGGCCCGAAGCTCACGGGCGGCGCGCACGCCGCGAACGCCGCGGCGCACGGGTTCGGCGGCACCACGTTCGGCTTCATCGTGACGACGCGCGGCGGCTCGGGGTTGACACTCGAGCACGCCGACAGGATGGCGAGGATCGCGGCTGCGGCCGCTCCGGCGATGGAGCGTTTCACGACGGGCACGACTGCAGGGTACCACGGGCGCCCTCGTCGCCCGAGCGAGGCGGTCCGGACCTGATCCCGGGCCGCGGTACAGTCGCGATCCCATGCCCCTCGTCCACGTCCACCTCCGCGCCGGCCGGACCGCGGCGCAGAAGAAAGCGGTCCTCGATGGCGTCCACGCGGCCTTCGTCGAGGCGTTCCAGCTGCCGCCGACCGACCGGCACCAGCTCGTCCACGAGTACGCGCCCGAGGACTTCGAGGCCCGCTACGGCCCCGACGCGGTGTTCGTCGAGGGTACGGTCTTCCCCGGCCGCACGCTCGACGCGAAGCGCCGGCTCTACCGGCTCCTCGTCGAGAACCTCGAGAAGGCGGGCGTGCCGCGCGACGGCGTGCTCGCCGTGCTCCACGAGCCGCCGCTCGAGAACTGGGGCATCCGCGGCGGCCAGGCGGCGACCGACGTGCAGCTCGGGTTCAAGACCGACGTCTGAGCTTCGCGGGCGGGCCTCCTTCGTCCGCACCTGGCGCTGCGGTAACATCGGGCGTGCTCGCCGCGCTCGCCCTCGCCGCCATCGGCATGCTCGCGGGCTCGCTCGGCGCGCTCCTCGGCATCGGCGGCGGCGTCATCGTGGTCCCGGCGCTCTCGGAGCTGTACGGTGTCCCGTTCCGGCACGCGGTCGCGGCCTCGCTCGTCGTCATCGTCGCGAGCTCGTCGGCGTCGTCGGCCGCCTACGTCGAGCGCGGCGCCGCGAACCTCCGCGTCGGAGTGGTGCTCGAGCTCGCCACCGTCGCCGGCGCGCTCCTCGGCAGCGCCGTCGCCGGATTCGCGCCCATCCCCGCGCTGAAGCTCCTCTTCGCGCTCGTCGCGCTCTACTCGGCGGTGATGCTCTGGATCGGCCGCCGCGGCGCGAGCGACTCGGCCGACGCGTCGGCGCAGGCCGTTCACGGCTGGGTGCCTGGCCTCGCCATGAGCACCGTCGCCGGCGCGATCTCTGGCCTCCTCGGCGTGGGCGGCGGCCTGTTCAAGATGCCGGGCATGACGCTCGCGATGGGCATCCCGTTCAAGGTCGCCGCCGCCACCTCGAACTTCATGATCGGCGTCACCGCGGCCGCAGGCGCCTACGTCTACTTCGCGCGCGGCGACCTCGACCCGCAGCTCGCCGCGCCGCTCGTCGTCGGCGTGTTCGCGGGCGCGATGCTCGGCTCGTCCCTCCTCCCGCGGCTCCCCGCGCGGCGGCTGCAGGGGGCGTTCGCGATGCTCCTCGTCTTCCTCGGGGGCCGCATGATCTGGGGCGTGCTGGGGGGCGCGCGGTGAACCGCGCCGTCGCCCGCGCGCTCTGGGCCGGGACGCTCACCGGCGTCGGGCTGTGCGCCGCCGCGACGCTCGCGCGCGCGCTCGACCTCGCGGTCGCGCCGCGCCTCGCCCAGCTCGGCGTCATCGCGCTGTTCATCACGCCGCCGCTCCGGCTCGCCGTCGTCGCGGGCGCGTTCTGGCGCGAGGGCTCGCGCCGGCACGCCGCCGCCGCCCTCGTCGTCCTCGGCGCGCTCCTCGTCACCGCCGCGCGCGCCGCGCTCCTGTGAAGCGGCCGGGCGGGCGGCCGCCCGCCACCGCGCGGCGTGGCGCGGCGCCCTAGCTTTCGTCCCGGGCGACGACGCCCGCGCATGATCTGTCCCTTCCTCCGCAGGGCACAGCCTCCCCGATGCCGCGCCGTCCAGGACGGCCACCCTGTGACGCGCGAGGTGCTCGCGACATACTGCCGCGGCGCTCATGAGGGCTGCCCGGCGTTCAGGTACCTCCGCGCGAGCGGTCACCCCACACATCCTGCCGACTTCCGGGCCTGGGTCGTGCGCTCCGTCCCTCCCGGTCGCACCGATCCTGCCCAAGACGCTGCGTCGGGTCGGACGGATTGTAGAGCGGCCACGTCCGCAACACAGACCGATGGGTGCTCCCCTCCAGCGGCTGACCACTCGCCCGAAGGGCTGTAGTATGGATCGCTTGCAAGCGCATTTTTCGACGGGGGGTGTAACCATGATGCGCGCCAACATCCGCGTCCCAGCGCCTCGGGGAGCCGCCGCCCACACGGACGCAGACGGCATTCTTCGCTGCGATCGCCAGGCGGAGGAGATGCTGAAGGTCTTCTTCGCCGACGCGGCCGACGGCGCATCGGTGCCGTCCGAGCTCCAAGGGCTCACGCAGGGCGCCCAGTCCGGTCCGCCCGGCATCCGCCGCACGCTCGTGATGGAGGGGCTCGGCGAGCGGCTGCGCATCGAGGTCACGGCGGTCGGCAAGGGGCGCACCCAGCTCCACCTCTGGCGCGAGCCGCTGCCGGAGCCGGTGCAGCTCGGTCCGGAGCCGGTGCAGCCTGTCTCGCCTGCGGACGGTCTCACGCAGCGCGAGCGCGAGGTGGCGCTCCTCGTCGCCGACGGGCTCCGATCCCGCGAGGTCGCGGAGCGACTCGGGATCGCTTCTCAGACCGTGAAGAGCCACCTGAAGACGATCTTCGACAAGCTCGGCGTGCGGAACCGCGTCGAGCTGGCCCGCCGTCTCGTCCAGCACTGACCCGGCGCACGAGGCCCGCCTGCGGCGCGCGGGCGCCGGCGACTGCTGCGGCCGCCGGTTCGGAGACTTGCCGGGTGGCCGCGCCGGCGGTATCTCCCGTCGGATGGTCACCCTAGAGGACGTCCAGGCCGCCCTCGCGCGCGTCCGCGACCGCATCTACCTGTCGCCTTGCGCGCGCAGCGAGACGCTCTCGAAGCTCACCGGCACGATCGCGTCGCTGAAGCTCGAGAATCTCCAGATGACGGGCGCCTACAAGGAACGGGGCGCGCTCAACCGGCTCCTCCTCATGCCCGCCGCCGACCGCGACCGCGGCCTCATCACCGCGAGCGCCGGGAACCACGCGCAGGCGGTCGCGTACCACGCCGGTCGCCTGGGGGTGAAGGCGACGATCGTGATGCCAGAGGGGACCCCGATCATGAAGGTCGCGAACACCCGCGCGCACGGCGCGCGCGTGGTGCTCCACGGGGGCAACTACGACGAGGCGTACGCGGAATCGCGGCGGCTCGAGCAGGTCGAGCGGCTCACCTTCGTCCACCCGTTCGACGACCAGGACGTCATCGCCGGCCAGGGGACCATCGCGCTCGAGGTGCTCGCGCAGGAGCCGGAGCTCGACGCGATCGTCGTGCCCATCGGCGGCGGCGGCCTCGCGTCCGGAATCGGCGTGGCCGTGAAGGCGCTCCGCCCGGCCGCGAAGGTGATCGGCGTCGAGACCGAGGTGCTCCCCTGCATGCTCCAGGCGGTCGAGGCGGGCGCGCCGGTGACGCTCGACCCGGCGAACACCATCGCCGATGGCATCGCCGTGAAACGCGCGGGAGACCTCACGTTCGAGCACGTGCGGCGCTTCGTGGACGAGATCGTGACCGTCTCGGAGGAGGAGATCGCGAGCGCGATCCTGTACCTCCTCGAGAAGGAGAAGACGGTCGTCGAGGGCGCGGGCGCCGTCGGGGTCGCCGCCCTCATGCAGCGGAAGGTGCGCGGGCTCGAGGGGAAGAAGGTCGTCGCGGTGATCTCGGGCGGCAACATCGACGTGAACCTCGTCGCCCGCGTGATCGAGCGCGGCCTCGTGAAGGACGGACGGCTCGTCCGGGTCAGCGTCGCCCTGCAGGACAAGCCCGGGCAGCTCGCGAAGGTGTCGTCCATCGTCGCGAACGTGCGCGCGAACGTCATCGAGGTGCACCACACGCGCGCCTTCGCCTACCGCTTCGGCGACACGACGCTCCAGCTCACGCTCGAGACGCGCGGCCCCGAGCACGTCGAGGAGATCCTGCGGGCGCTCCGCGAGCGCGGCTACCAGGTCCAGCAGATGGGCCTCTGAGTCATGCGGAGCGGCGGCGGCCGGCGTGTGCTGATCCTCGCCATCGTCGCGGCGATCGCCGTCGGCTTCCTCTTCGGCTGGGTCGCGCACGTCTTCATCGAGCCCTCTCTCGAGTCGCGGATGCGCGACGCCGCGGAGGCGATCCGCACCCGGGTGCGGGAGCTCACGCACTAGCCTCGCCGCGCGAGGCGCTACCCGCGCCGGCCGAGGAGCCAGAAGAGGAGCGTCAGCACCACCGAGACGACGAGCGAGGTGCCGAGCGGGAAGTAGAAGCGGAACCGCTCGCGCTCGACGGCGATATCACCCGGGAGGCGGCCGATGCGGAGCCCGGGGAAACGCTCCGCGAGGATGAGGAGGAGCCCCACCAAGGCGAGGACCGCGCCCGTGGCGAGGAGCAGCTTCCCGAGACCACCGAGACCACCCGTCGGCATGGGGCGATCCTAGCGCGGAAGCACCGGGCGCGCCGGTCGGCCAGGGCAAGGGCCGGCGGTCACGCGCTCACGCGCGCCGCGCGCCGCCGGCGCCGCACGAGGAGCAGGACGCCGATCGCGAGCGCGACCGCCGCGAGGATCGAGAGCTCTACGACACGCACGTCGCGCCGCGCCTGCTCGAGGTGCTGCCAGAGCAGGTACCCGGCGCCGACGACGAGCGGGACCGACACGAGCGCCGAGAGCCCGTCTGCGACGACGAACGTGGAGAGTCGCACGCCCGTCGCGCCGGCCAGCGCGAACGCCGGGAAGCGAACGCCGCCCGTGTGACGCGCGACCGCCACCGTCCAGAACGCGTGGCGCGCGAAGTGCCGCTCGAGCTTCTCCTTGCGCTCGGGCGTGAGCACCCGCCGCGCGGCGCGCGTCGCGAGCAGCCACGGCCCGTGCCGGCGGGCGAGGAGGAAGAGCACCGTGTCGCCCGCGACGATCCCGGCCCAGACGACCGGGATCGCGAGCCGCACGTCGAGGTACCCTTCGTGGGCGAGGGCGCCCGCGGTGAGCTGGGTCAGCTCCTCCGGGATCGGGACGCCGACCCCGGCCACCGCGAGCGCCGCGAACACGGCGACGTAGCCGAAGTGAGCGAAGAGGGCCTGCACCGTCTGCAAGATAGCGCCGCGCCGGGGTCAGGGGGTGGAGCGCGGAGGAGGAAGCTCGCGCACCACCTCGGCGAGCGCGCCGACGAACGCGTCGACCTGCGCCTCGGTGTGGCCGGCGGTGAGCGCGACGCGCAGCCGGCTCGTCCCGCGGGGCACCGTCGGGGGCCGGATCGCGCGCACGAAGAAGCCGCGCGCGCGGAGCGCCCTCGACGCGGCGAGCGCCCGCTCCTCGCTGCCGAGGACGACGGGAAAGATCGGCGCGACGACGCGAGAGAGATCGAACCCGAGCGCCTCGAGCCCCGCCTTCATCCGCGCGGAGAGCGCGCGGAGCCGCTCGCGCCGGGCGGGCTCGCCCTCGAGCACGTCGAGCGCCGCGAGCGCCGCGCCGCAGGCGGCGGGCGGGAGCGCCGTCGTGAAGATGAAGGTGCGTGCGCGCGAGACGAGGAGGTCCACGAGACGCCGCGACCCGGCGACGTACGCGCCGAACGACCCGAGCGCCTTCCCGAGCGTCCCCATGTGGACGTCCACGCGGCCCTGCACGCCGAGCGCCTCCGCGAGGCCGGCGCCCGTCGGGCCGAGGACGCCCGCGGCGTGCGCCTCGTCGACGTAGAGCATCGCGCCGTGCCGATCGCAGGCCTCGGCGATCTCGCGGAGCGGCGCAGCGTCGCCGTCCATCCCGAAGATCGAGTCGGTCACGACGAGCTTCCGGCGCGCCTTCGTGCGGGCGAGGAGCTCGTCGAGCTCGCCCACGTCGCAGTGCCGGTAGCGGACGAGCTCCGCGCGCGAGAGCAGGCACCCGTCCACGATCGAGGCGTGGTCGAGCACGTCGCAGAACACGGCGTCGCCGCGCCCGACGAGGGCGGGCGGCACGCCGGCGTTCGCGTGGTAACCGGTGTTGAAGAGGAGCGCGGCCTCGGTCCCCTTGAACGCCGCGAGCCGCCGCTCGAGGGCGCCGTGGATCGGGAGGTCGCCCGCGACGAGCCGCGCCGCGCCCGCGCCCGCGCCCTCGCGCTCCGCCGCCTCAGCCGCCGCGCGCTTCAGCCGCGGGTCGGAGGCGAGGCCGAGGTAGTCGTTCGAGCAGAGGCTCACCATCGGGCGGCCGTCGACCGTGACGACCGGCCCCTGCGCAGAGGCGAGCGGCTCGAGCGAGCGGCGCAGGCCCTTCGCTGCGAGCGCGTCGAGCTCGCCGTCGATCCAGTCGAGTGCCGTCTCGCCCATGCCGCGTCCCTATCCGACGACGGGGAGCGTGCCCTTCCGCTCGCCCTCGACGGCGCGCCGGTTCCAGTCCGCGTCGTGCGGCGCCTCTCCGTCGTACGCCCAGGGCCGGCCGGTCTCGGGCGGGCGGAGCGCGAGCCCCTGGCCCTCCGCCATCGCCACCGTCTGGTCGGGCGCGCGTCCTGCGCTCGTGAGGTAGTTGCCGACCATCGTCCCGTTCGCGCCGGCGCGGAAGATGAGGTCCTGCCGGTCGCCCAGGTTCACCTCGCGTCCACCCATCACGAAGAGGTGGGCGCGCGGCATCATGAGGCGGTAGACGGCGATCGCGGCGAGGCACTCGCCGGCGGTGATCGCCTTCACCTTCGCCATCGGCGTGCCGGGACGCGGGTTCAGGAAGTTCATCGGCACGCACTCGATCTCGAGGCCGCGGATCTCCTCGGCGAGCTCGACCCGCTGCTCGGGCGTCTCGCCCATGCCGAGGATGCCGCCCGAGCAGAGCTTGAAGCCGAGCCGCTTCGCGGTGCGGATCGTCTCGAGCTGCGACTCGTAACTGTGGGTCGTGCAGACGTTCGAGAAGAAGCTCCGCGCGGTCTCGAGGTTGTGGTGGTAGTGCATGAGCCCCGCCGCCTTCAGCCGGACGAGGTCTTGCTCGCGCATGAGGCCGAGCGAGGCGCACGGCTCGACCGCGGTCTCGGCGCGGAGCCGGCGGACCGCCTCCTCGAGCGTGGCGAGCTCGCGCTCGCTCCCGATGCGCGTCCCCGAGGTCACGATGGAGAACTCGCGCGCGCCGGCGCGCTCCGCCGCCTTCGCCTGCGCCACGATCTTGTCCGCGCCGACGAGCGGGTAGACCGGCGCTTCCGCCTCCGGGAAGTGCGCCGACTGCGAGCAGAACCCGCAGTCCTCGGCGCAGCGGCCGCTCTTCGCGTTCGTGATGCCGCAGAGCGCGACCTCGCGCCCGTGCACCGCCTCGCGCACCGCGCGCGCGCGCTCCGTGAGCGCCTCGAGCGCGGCGCCCGAGTCGTGGCGGATGAGCCGGCGGGCCTCGTCGCCGGAGATGGGCTCGATGCCGGCGGGCAGCGGGCGGGTGTTCGTCTCGCACATAGGGGCCGAGAAGATACCAGCCCGGACCCGCTCGTCAACCGAGCGCCCGTCCGCGGTTGACGACATGGACGAGGGCAAGCCCGGCTGGCGACTCGGGAATCGTCCGGCGGCGCCGCGCCGACCCCGCAGGAGGTGGCGGGGCGTGGTCCCCACGCGGTTTGCCGGTGGCTAGGTTTTCCGGAGGGAGGGGAACACGATGCTCTGGACGATCACGGTCATCCTTCTCGTGCTGTGGGCCCTGGGGCTCGTCTCGGGGTCCGCGATCGGCGGGTGGGTTCACATCCTGCTCGTACTCGCGGTCATCTCGCTCATCTTCGCGGTGATGCGGCGCGGGTCGGCGACGGTCTGACGCGGCGTGTGTCGGTGACGGCGCTCCGGTACGCCTGAACGGCGTGTCGGAGCGCTGTGTCATTCTTCGCGCGCGATGTCCCGCGCCGCGTCCCGCCAGAAGACCGTCTTCGCCTGCGCCGAGTGCGGCCAGTCGAGCCCGAAGTGGCTCGGCCAGTGCCCGGGCTGCAGGCGCTGGAACACGATGCAGGAGGAGGTCTCCGCCCCGGAGCCGAAGGGTCCCGCGCGCGGCTGGGGCCCGCACACGACGGCGGCGAAGCCGATCCCGCTCCACGAGGTCGAGGCGAACGACGAGGCGCGCCAGAAGACCGGCATCGGCGAGCTCGACCGCGTCCTCGGCGGCGGCGTCGTGCCGGGCGCCCTCGTGCTGCTCGGCGGAGACCCGGGGATCGGAAAGTCGACGCTCATGCTCGCCGTGCTCGACCGGCTCGCGCGGAACAGGCCCGACCGACCGGTGCTCTACGTCTCCGGCGAGGAGTCGCCGCGGCAGGTGAAGCTGCGCGCGGACCGGCTCGGCGCGGGCGCGGAGAACCTCCAGATCCTCGCCGAGACCGACGCGGAGCGCGTGCTGCGCGCCGCCGAGGCGCTCGAGCCGGCCGCCGTGGCGATCGACTCCATCCAGACGCAGTACCTGCCGGAGCTGCAGAGCGCGCCCGGCACGGTCACCCAGATCCGCGAGGTGACGGCGCGGCTCATGGCGTACGCGAAGACGACCGAGACGCCGGTGTTCCTCGTCGGCCACGTCACGAAGGACGGCGCGATCGCGGGCCCGCGCGTCCTCGAGCACATGGTGGACACCGTCCTCTACTTCGAGGGCGGCGGCGCCCACCCATACCGCGTGCTGCGCGCGCACAAGAACCGGTTCGGCTCGGCCTCGGAGATCGGGGTGTTCGAGATGAAGGCGGGCGGGCTCGTCGAGGTGGCGAACCCATCGGCGCTCTTCCTCGCCGAGCGGCCGGAGGACGCGCCGGGGAGCGCGGTCGCGGCGGTGCTAAACGGGACGCGGACCGTGCTCGTGGAGGTGCAGGCGCTCGTCGCGCCCACCGGGTTCGGCACGCCGCGGAGGACCGCGCTCGGGATCGACTCGAACCGCGTCGCCTTGCTCGCTGCGGTGCTCGAGAAGAAGGTCGGGATGGAGATCCTGGGCTGCGATCTGTTCGTGAATGTCGCGGGCGGGCTCTCGGTCGACGACCCTGCCGCCGACCTCGCGACGATCGCCGCGCTCGCGTCGAGCTTCCGGGACCGCCCGATCCCGCGGCGCACGCTCCTCCTCGGGGAGGTCGGGCTCGCGGGCGAGGTGCGCGCGGTCTCGCAGCCGGAGATCCGGCTCGCGGAGGCGGCGCGGCTCGGGTTCGAGCGCGCGCTCATTCCGGCCGCGAACGCGAAGCACGCGGAGATCCCGCGGGGCATCGCGGTCGAGGGGGTCGAGTCGGTGGCGGAGGCGCTCGACAGGATGGGGTGAGGAGCCGCGCGTCGCCGGGCGAAACGGATCTGGCGCGTTCGTGCGCGCTCGCGTCACAGCCGGAAAGGCAGCGCGACCGTGAGCTCGAAATCGGGAGCGGCCGGAGTGACCCCAACGCCGGCCGCGACGTTCAGGAAGAGATCGCGCGCCACGCTCGTGTAGAGGCCGATGTTCAGGACGCCGCTCAGCCGATCGGTCCCCGGCTCCGTCACGCCCTTTGCCTTCGTTGCGAAGACGCTCGCGACGTCGAAACCGATGAGGAGCGAGGTGTCGGGGGTGGCCGCGAGCAGCGTCCGGAGAATGACGCCGACGGCGTCGCCACGCGCCACGTCCCCGGAACGGAGACTCCACATGTAGTACGCGGTGCCGACGAGCACGAGCGGGTCGTCGCGCCGAACGCCCGTGAACAGCGCCTGGATCGTGTTCGCACCGGTGCCGGGCGACCGATCGCCGTCGCTCGCGCCGGTGGTCGTCTTCCACCGCGCCGTGAGCAGGAGATCCGGCAGCGGCGTGCCTGGCCCGCCGACGAGGAGCTGCTTCGTGAGCCCGAGGGCGACGTCACCGAGCGCCGAGCGCGTGCGGAACCCTGGCGAGTGGTCGGCGATCATGTAGGGAACACGCGCATCGGCCTGCGCCCCGAGCGGCAGCCCGATTCGGGCCGTGATCGTTCCAGTGACGGTGTCTCGCCGCAAGGCATTGGACTCCCGATACAGGTAGTCGAGGTCGGGCTCGAGCTCGATCGCGGCCGGCCTCAGGACGAGGCCACCTTGCCGGACCAGCGCACGCTCCAGCGCGCGAGCGGTCTCGTCGCGCGCCACCTCCGGGTGGTCGGTCGGCTGAGCGGTCGCGAGCGCGCTGCAGCCGAGGATCGCCGTGGCGAGGAGCAGCCGGTGCGCGGCGAGAGTCCGAGCGGTCATCGCGAAGGCCGCCGCGCGATCACGAACGCCACCCTGAGCTTCCAGACACGCTCGAACTCAGCGAGCGAGGCGGTGCGGCGCCCGAACGCGGGATCGGCGAGCTCGACGCGGCTCCCGCGCACGCCGCGGAAGACCACGAAATGGTCGTACCCGTGGAGAGTGACGGGGACGATAACGGGAGCCATCGCGACGAGGTCGTCGAGGGAAACGCGGCCATACCCGTCTGCCTCGTAGCCACGCGCCTCGGCGTATTCCTGGAGATCGAGCAGCGAGAACCCACCTTGGACCCGGACCTTCAAGGGGTCGGTACGACGGAGCATCGCTTCCGCAACCGCACGCTCGGTTACGGGATCGCCCAGATGGTAGGTGAGGAGTGTCGCGAGCGCGGCAGCGCCACAGCTGAGGTCCCACTGCTGCATGACGACGGTCGCGTGCCGCGTCTCGGCGAGCGAAACGACGACACGCCTCGACGGGGACGAGGACGCGGTACCGCACCCAAGACAAAGGGCCGCGCACCAGCAGAGGCGCCGTCGAGCTGGCCAGGATGGCACCCGGGTGCGTTCGACCGCCGGCATGGAGTCGTGGGATGGCACTTTCGTGAGCGCGCCGTTCCCGCGCGACCGAATCGTATGCACCGCGCCGCGCGCGGCCGCAGGCGGGGTATCGGCCAGCGGCAACGGGCGCGCAGCGGACCGACTGCGCCGCGAGACCGGCAGCAGGCGGGCGCCAGACCTCGTCGCGGTTGCCGTGCACGAGCAGCGCCCACCGCGGGCCCGCCGTGCGTCTCTCGGCGCGTTCCTTGCCTCGCGGCGTTTGGTGAATCCCCTCTCGCATCCGTGCTGACACACGCGCGCGCCCAAGCGCCTGCTGCGGGTCACGAAGTGCGTGTTTAAGGTTCACCGACAGAAGATCGCTGGCGGTCCAGCGGTCGAGGACGGAGGAACCGATGAACACGGTCATGAAGACTCTGGTCGCAGCCGCGGCGCTCGCCTTCGCGATGAGTGCAACGGCGGCGAACGCACCCCGCCAACCCGCGAAGAACGACAAGCCAGTCAAGCTCACCAAGGCCGAGATGGCCTCGATCATCGCGGGGCATCCGCCCGGATCGGTGAACGGGCTCGTGCAGAGCAACAAGCACGGCACCCCGGCGAACAACGGGCCGCCGCCTTATCCGAACAAGTAGCGCAGACAATCGCAACAGCCGCCTCGCTGCCGTCTGGGCCCCCGGCCGGCGAATCGACGGGCGGCGCCCTTCGACTCCGACCCGGTCCGGCTACGCCGCCTCGAGCGCCTTCTTCCACCTCGCGAGGTGCGCCTCGCGCTCGACCGGGCTCATCCTCGGGTCGAACCGCTTCCCGACCTTCCAGTTCCTGCGGATCTCCTCGCGGTCCTTCCAGACACCCGTCGCGAGGCCGGCGAGGAACGCCGCGCCGAACGCGGTCGTCTCGATGAGCCGCGGCCGCTCCACCGGCACGCCGAGCAGGTCCGCCTGGAACTGCATGAGCAGGTCGTTCTGCGACGCGCCGCCGTCCACCTTGAACACCGGGATCGGCCGCTGGGCCTCGGCGCGCATCGCCTCGACGAAGTCGTTGATGAGGAAGGCGATCCCCTCGAGCGTCGCGCGCGCGACGTGCGCCGCCGTCGTGCCGCGGTCGATCCCGCGCAGCACGCCGCGCGCCTCCGGGCGCCAGTGCGGCGCGCCGAGGCCGGCGAGCGCGGGCACGAAGGTGACGCCGCCCGAGTCCTTCACCTGCTTCGCGAGCGGCTCCACGTCCGGCGACTTCTTGATGATCCCGAGCCCGTCGCGCAGCCACTGCACCGCGGCGCCCGCGATGAACGACGACCCCTCGAGCGCGTAGGCGACCTCGCCGCCGACCTGCCACGCGACGGTCGTGAGGAGCCCGCGCGACGAGAAGACCGGCTCGGCGCCGGTATTCTGCAGGAGGAACGCGCCCGTGCCGTAGGTGCACTTCGCCTCACCCGCCTCGAAGCAGGCCTGCCCGAAGAGCGCCGCCTGCTGGTCTCCCGCGATCCCCGCGACGGGGATCCCGTCCGGCAGCGCCTTCACGCCCTTCGTCGTCCCGTACACCGCCGACGACGGCCGGATCTCCGGCAGGAGGCTCCTCGGCACGCCGAAGAGGTCCATCATCTCGCGGTCCCACTCGCGGGTCCGCAGGTCCATCAGCAGCGTCCGGCTCGCGTTCGAGACGTCCGTCACGTGCGCCGCGCCCGCGGTGAGCCGCCAGGCGAGGAACGTGTCCATCGTGCCGAACGCGAGCTGCCCGGCGTCGGCCTTCTCGCTCGCGCCCTTCACGTGATCGAGGAGCCAGCGGATCTTCGTCGCCGAGAAGTACGGGTCGAGGACGAGGCCCGTCTTCTCGCGCACGCGCGCCTCGTGGCCGGCGGCCTTGAGCCGCGCGCAGTCCTCGGTCGTGCGCCGGTCCTGCCAGACGATGGCGTGCTGGAGCGGCCTTCCGGAGCGGCGCTCCCACAGGCCAGTCGTCTCGCGCTGGTTCGTGATCCCGATCGCGGCGATTTCGCCGCCGCGCAGCCCGGCCTCGCGCAGCGCGCGCTGCACGGTCGAGATGGTCGAGCCCCAGATGTCCTCGAGGTCGTGCTCGACCCAGCCCGGCTTCGGGAAGATCTGCCGGAACTCCTGGTTCACCTTCGCGCGGACGCCGAGCCGCCGGTCGAGGATCAGCACCGTCGTGCCGGTCGTGCCCTGGTCGATCGCGAGGACGTGCGTCGCGGCCATCGTTCACCTCGTCCTTCGTCGGGCCTGCCGCGCGGCGCGGCGGCCCGGGAGCGGCAGCGCCTCGAGGAAGCGCGTCGCCTCGTCGGCGCAGCGGTCGCGCTCGACGTCGATGCCGACGAGGTGCCAGCTGCGCCGCAGCACCACGAGCTCGGCGGGGCCGCTGCCGATGCGGCGCGCGAGCCGGCGCGCGCCGGCGAGCGTGACGGTGTGATCGTGCGCGCCGTGGATGACGAGCGCCGGTGCGGCGATCCCGGGGAGCTGCCGGGCGACGTGCGCCTCGAGGGCGAGGAGCTCCGCGACCGCCGCGAGCGGAACCGCGTCCATGCAAGGGTTCCGCCGGCGCATCTCGGGATCCGAGACGTCCGAGCCGGCGCGCTTCGGGACGATGGTGCCGCGCAGGAACGGCAGGCCGCCGAGCAGCGCGCCGAGCTTCCCCGAGAGCGTCAGCTCGAGCGCGGGCGCGAGGAGGATGAGGCCGTCCACCCGCGCCGGCTGGTCGTGCGCGAGGGCGCACGCGACGAGCGCGCCCATCGAGCAGCCGACGACGAACGTCCGGCGCGCCCCCTCGAGGCGGGCGAGGTCGCGGCGCGCCTTGCCGATCCACTCGGCCCACGGCACGCCGGCGAGGGCCTGCGGGGCGCCGCCGTGCCCGGCCATCACCGGCGCGAGGCAGCGCATCCCGGCGCGGTGGAGCGACTCCGCGACGGGGTAGAGCTCGAAGGTCGAGCCGGTGAGGCCGTGCAGGAGCAGGACGGCGTCCGGCCCCCCCGCCAGCTCGAACTCGCCGCCGTGCTGGATTCCGGTGCGCGCCAAGGAGACCCACGGTTACCCCCACCGCGCCCGCCTTTCAACGTTCCGGTGCAGGACGCCCCGTCGCGGCCGGCCCCGAATCCTGTTAAGGCCTCGCCATGGCCGACAAACCCACCTCGTCCCCGCCGTCCATCCAGATCCAGATCGAGATCGATCCCGCGACCGCGAACGGCGTCTTCGTGAACTCCGCGCTCGTGAACCACACCGAGACCGAGTTCACGATGGATCTCATCTACATCCAGCCGCAGGCGCCGAAGGCGACCGTCCGCGCGCGCGCCATCACGACGCCGAAGCACATGAAGCGACTCCTCCACGCGATCCAGGACAACATCGCGAAGTACGAGGCCCGCTTCGGGCCGATCGACCTCGGCGACACGCCGCACTTCCCGCCGCCCGGCCCGGTGAACTGAAGGCGGCGCCGGACCGCCGCGCGGCCGCGCCGGCCGAACCTGAACCTCCGTTCCGTCCCCGCCCGCCGTGATCCCGCGGCGTTGGCGCGGGCACGGCCGCTGCTCCGCCACGCCCTCGGCGCGCGACGAACGCGCGCCCAAGGGAACGGAGAGCGTCATGACCGAGGCGAACGGAAGTGGGAAGCGGCTCGCGGTGCTCGCGGTGCTGGAGCGTCCGGACCGCGACGACGAGACGAAGAAGCACACGCGCTGGGTGAAGGTCGGCGTCGGCTGGGCCAACAAGGACGGCAGCATCAACCTCTACCTGGACGCGTTCCCGGTGGGGACGAACAAGCTGCAGATCCGCGAGGACGACCGCGTCCCGCTCGCGCCCGGGACGCGGCGGAACGGCGTGGAGACCATCGAGGTGCGGCCGTGACCGCCCTCCTCCGCAGCCTCGTCGTCGCGGTGGCGCTCCTCGCCGCCGCCCCCGCGCTCGCCGCGAAGAAGGGGCTCCCGTCCGGCGAGCGGATGGACCTGAACCGCGCGACCGTCGCGGAGCTGATGCGGCTCCCCGGCCTCGGCGAGAAGAAGGCGCAGGCGATCGTCGCGTTTCGGCAGAAGCAGCCCTTCCGCCGCCCCGAGGACGTCATGAAGGTGAAGGGGCTCGGCCCCGCCTGGTTCCAGAAGGTGAAGGGAAACCTCGTCGTGGGCGGCGGGGCGCCCGTGGCGAGCGCGGCCAGCGCGGCGCGGAAGTGAAGTGAAGAGCGTGCGACCCCCTCTCCCGGGCGCGTGCCCGGGGCGAGGGGCTCGTCATCAGCGCAGCGTCGCGGCGGCGAGCAGCGCGGCCTCGGCGACCTCGATCGTCGCGCCGTAGACGTCGCCGGTGAGCCCGCCGAGCCGGCGGTTCACGCTCACCGCGACGGCCGCCGCCGCGGCGAGCGCGACCGCCGCGGGAAGAAGCGACCCCGGCGCAAACGGCGCGACCGCCGCCGCCGCGAGGACCGCGGCGATCGCGATCTCCCGGCGGCCCGCGGTCCCGCGGAACGCGCGCCCGAGCCCCTCCTCGCGCGCGTAGGGGAAGAGGACGAGCAGCGGGACGACGGCGAAGCGCGCGACCACCGGCGCCACGACGAGCGGCCAGAGCGATCCGCGCGCGAGCAGGTCCGAGAGCGCCGCGACCTTCACCGCGAGGACGAGCACGAGCGCCGTGGCCCCGTGCGCGCCGATCCGGCTGTCCCGCATGATCCGCAGGGTGCGCTCGCGATCACCGTGGCCGCCGCCGAGGCCGTCGAACACGTCGGCGACGCCGTCGAGGTGGAGCCCGCCCGTCATCCACGCGAGCGCCGCCACCGCGAGGACGGCGGCGAGCGGAGCGTGCAGGTGCGGCCCGGCGAGACGGGCGACCGCGGCGACGAGGAGCCCCATCGCGGCGCCGGGGAGCGGGAACCACGCGCACGAGCGGCCGAGGTCGGCGCCGTCCCAAAGCCGCGGCGGGACCGGCAGCCGCGTGAGGAACCCGAACGCGAGCATGACGTCCCGGAGCACCCGCCCGGCTGCGCCCGGCGCGCGAGGCGGGGCGACGCTCTCGACGGGGAGGCTCATCCGCGCGCCCCGCGATGGTGGACGGCGATCGGTCCGGGCGCGAGGCGCAGGACGACCCCGAGCACCGCGAGCTGGATCTCGGTGGCGACGCTCGCGAGGCGCTGGTGTGCTCGCCCCGCGACGTCGCGGAAGGTGCGGCCGAGCGCGGACTCCGGATGGACGCCCATCCCGACCTCGTTCGTGACGAGGACCACGTGGCAGGGCGCGCGCTCGAGCGCGACTGCGAGATCCCTCACCCGGCGCTCGATCTCGTCCTGCCCCGCGCCGTCGATGAGCTGGTTCGAGAGCCAGAGCGTGACGCAGTCCACGACCGCGACGTCGTACCCGGTCGCCCGGCCGAGGACCTCCGGGACCGCGAGCGGCTCCTCGAGCGTCTCGAACTCCTGCGCGCGCTCCGCCCGGTGCCGGGCGATCCGGTCATCCATCTCGGCGTCGTAGCGGCGCGCGGTCGCGATGAACAGGCGGCGCACGCCGAGCTCCCTCGCCCGCGCGAGCGCGAAGGCGCTCTTCCCCGAGCGCGCGCCCCCGCCCACGAGGACGATCTCCCGTCCAGTCGTCACGCCAGCGCCTCCTTCTCCACGTCCGCGAGCACCGCGAGCGAGTCGTCGAGGTCGGCCTCGCGGAACACCTCGAGCGTCATGACCCCCGCCCAGCGTGCCCGGGCGAGCTCCCGGACGAGCGCGACGGCGCCGGCGCGCGGATAGTGGCGGAGCGACTGGTGGTCCCGACCCGAGGGATCCGTCCCGTGCCAGTGCACGACGCGGGTCCGGGCGAGGTTCCGCCGGAGGACGGACTCCACCGCCACGCCGTCGCGGGCGAGGTGGCCGACGTCGAGCGCGACCGAGAGGCCGAGGTCGTCCACGATGGGCTCGACGAGCGCGAAGTCGTACTCGAGCGTCTCGACGGCGATCGTGGAGGGCGAGACGCCCGCCGCGACGAGCTCCCCGAGCGACCGCGCCGCGCACGCCCGCCAGGCGTCCACGGCGTCCGCCGCGCCCTCCCGCTCGACGTGCACGACGAGCGCGTGCGGCGCGAGCGGCGCGGTGAGCTGCGCGGCGCGCAGCACCGCCTCGACCGCGAGGGAGCGGCAGCCGTCGTCTTCGCTCGCGAGCGAGACGATCGGAGCGTGCACCGAGTAGGTGAGCCCCGCGTCGCGCGCGAGGCGAGCGAGGCCGGCAATCTCCTCCGGCGCGGGACCGCTCGCGGGAGACGGCGGCTCGAACAGCAGGATCTCCACGTCGCGGACGCGCCCCGCGACGCGCTCGGCGTTCTCGAGCCAGCCGGCGGGGTGCACGAACGACGTCGCGCCGACGCGGTAGCACGGCGACGGGCTCACGCGCCCACCACCGGCGGCCGCGGAACCCGGAGCCCCGCGAGCCCGCACACGACGTCCCAGTCGAGGTAGATGGCGAGCGCGTCGGCGAGCCGGTCGTACTCCGCCTCGCGGCTCGCGATCGGCGGACCGGAGGGCTCCCCGAGGCCGCGCCGTGCCCGGAGCCGCGCGAGGAGCGCCGCGCGGAGGCCGTCGTCCTCGAGGAGCCCGTGGACGAGCGTCCCGACCACCGCGCCGTCGGGGGACACGGCGCCGTCCTCCACGTCGCACGCGGCGCCGTTCCGGGCGAGGAGCCGGAGCGCGGGGGGACCCGCGAGCCGCTCCACCTGTCCCATGTGGATCTCGTAGCCGCCCACCTCCACGCCCTCGCCGGGCTCGAGGAGCGCCGCGATCGGCCGGGCGCGCACGCGGGCGGTCGTCTTCTCGCGCCGGAAGCGGGTCACGATCGGAAGGAGCCCGAGCCCGGCCGCCTCCTCCTCGTCGGACTCCACGCGGTCCGGATCGAGGACCGCGCGCCCGAGCATCTGGCATCCTCCGCACACGCCGAGGATGGGGTCGCCTCGCGCCGCGCGCGCCGCCAGCTCGTCCGCGACGGCGCTCGCGCGCAGCCAGCGCAGGTCGGGCGCCGTGCTCTTCGAGCCGGGGAGCACGACCAGGTCCGCTCCGCGCAGCTCCTCCGGCTGGTCGACGTAGCGGACGACCACGCCCGGCTCGTGCTCGAGCGCGTCGAACTCGTCGTAGTTCGCGATCCGCGGGAGCCGAACGATCGCGATCTCGAGCTCGCCGGGGGCCGCACGGCGCGTCCGGCGGCGATGGTCGAGCGAGACGGAGTCCTCGTCGGCGATGCGCAGGCCGCGCAGGTACGGGAGCACGCCGACGACCGGCACGCCCGTCCGCTCGCGCAGGAAGTCGAGCCCGGAGTCGAGCAGGCGCGGGTCGCCGCGGAACTTGTTCACGAGGAAGCCGCCCACGAGCGCGCGCTCGTCCGGCGGCAACAACTCCATCGTGCCGACGAAGGCGGCGAACACGCCGCCCCGGTCAATGTCGCCGACGAGGAGCACGCGCGCGCCGGCGGCCTTCGCGACGTCCATGTTGACGATGTCGCGGTCCTTCAGGTTCACCTCGGCGGGGCTGCCCGCGCCCTCGATCACGACGACGTCGAAGTGGGCGCGCAGCCGCGCGAGGGCATCCCGGACGACGGCACGGAGCTCCGGCTTGTGGCGGTGGTACTCGGTCGCGCTCATGCTCGCGGATGGCTTCCCGAGCACGACCACCTGCGAGCGGGAGTCGCCCTCTGGCTTCAGCAGGATGGGGTTCATGTCCACCGTCGGGTCGATGCCCGCGGCGTCGGCCTGCACCGCCTGGGCGCGGCCGATCTCGCCTCCGTCCGCCGCCACCGCCGCGTTCAGGGCCATGTTCTGCGCCTTGAACGGCGCGACCCGGAGCCCGGCGCGGCGGAACAGCCGACAGAGCCCGGTGACGACGAGGCTCTTGCCGACAGAGGAGGCGGTCCCCTGCACCATGATCACGGACCCGGTCATCGCTGGACCTCCTCCTCGAGCGCGGCGAGCAACATGTCCCTATCGCGCGGGGGACGGGCCGCCACGCGAACGAACCCGGGCAGGCCGAACGACGCGCAGTCGCGCACGAGGATCCCGCGCCGGAGTAGACGCCCGCGGAGCGCGGCGGCGTCGCCGGCCTGGAAGGCGAGGTAGGGCGCGATGGACGGCAGGGGCGCGAACCCGAGCCGCTCGAGGCCGCGGCGGAGCGCCTCGCGATCGTCCGCGAGGCGCGCGCGGCTCGCAGCGACGAACTCGTCTTCCGCGAGAGCGGCGAGCGCCGCCGCCTGCGCGGGTGCGCTCGTCGACCAGGACGGACGCGCCGCCTCGAGCGCGGCGACGAGCGACGGCTCCGCGAGCAGGTACCCGACCCGCAGCCCGGCGATCGCGTGCTCCTTCGTCATCGAGCGGACCCTGGCGACGTTCGGCGGGAGCGGGACGTCCGCGTCGCGGTGCCGGTCGGAGAGCGCGAGGAACGACTCGTCGAGGACCAGGAGGACGTCCGGGTGGGCGTCCGCGAGCCGCGCCACGTCGGCCGCCGCGACCGGGAGGCCGGCGGGACTCGTGGGCGCCGCGAGGTACGCCGCCGCCGCCCGCGACCGCCCGAGCGCCTCGGACACCCCGGCGAGGTCCAGGGCGAGGCCGCGCTCGACGCTCGCACGCCACGTCACCGGCTCGCCCCCGGACGCGAGGAGGCCCGCGCGAAACTCGGAGAACGCCGGCTCGACGATCAGCGCCGGCGCGCCGGACCGCGCGACGTGGCGCGCGAGCTCCCACAGGAGCTGGGCCGCGCCGTGCGCGAAGAACACCGCCTCGGCGGGCACCTGCCAGCGACGGCCGAGCGCGGCCCGCACGGCCGTGGCGTCCGGATCGGGGTAGCGCGCGAGGTCGGCGCGCCTCGCCGCCTCGGCGACGGATGGGGCCGGACCGTATGGGTTCACGTTCACGCTGAAGTCCACGAGGCGGTCCGGCGAGAGGCCGAGCTCGGTGAGCTCGGCGGCGACGGGTCCACCGTGGACGCGGCAGCGGGGCGCGAGCGCCGCGCCGAGGCGCGCGGGACGCGGCGGAGCTTCACGCAGCGCCATGGATCCCTCGCGCGACCGCCACGGCGATCGCCGCGCCGAGCGCCGCAGCGGCGAGCGTCGCGAGGAACGCGATCCGCCACGCGGCGGAGATCGTGTCCGCTCCGACCGGCCGCAGCGGCTCGCCGAGCCGGTAATGGCCCACCTTCTCGAGCTCGACCCCGAGGAGCCCGGCCATCACCGCCATCGGCCTGCCCGCGTTCGGGCTCTCCGTCCGCGCGCCGTCGCGCCAGAGGGTCGCGAGCCCGCGCCCTGCGTCGGCGCCTCGCGAGGCAGCGCCGGCGGCGAGCAGGAGGACCGCCGTGACGCGCGCAGGGATGAGATTCAGAAGGTCGTCCGCGCGCGCCGACGCCTTGCCGAGCCATTCGTACCGGCCGCGATAGCCGACCCGTGCGTCGAGCGTGTTGACTGCACGGTACGCGACCGCGCCGGGGACGCCGAGGATGACGAACCACAGGAGCGGCGCGATCGCGCTGTCGGAGGCGTTCTCGGCCACCGACTCCACCGCGGCGGCCGCGACGAGCGGCGCGTCGAGCCGGGAGGGATCCCGGCTGCAGAGCGCCCGCAGCGCCTCGCGTGCCTCGTCGAGGTCTCCCCGCCGGAGCGCCGCCGCGACCGCGCCCGCGGCGTCTCCGAGCGCGCGCACCGCGAAGGTGGACTTGAGGAGCGTCGCCTCGACGAGGACCGAGAGCGCAGGATGGACCCGGACGGCGCGGCAGACGAGCGCGGCGCCCGCCGCAAACAGGCCGGGCACCGCGACGGCCATCGCCGCGCCGAACGCGAGCTGGCGCCAGCGGCCCGAGGCCGGCGCGCGGCGCTCCAGCGCCGAGATGGTGCGCCCCATCCAGACGACCGGATGGAGCCGCGCAGGGTACTCGCCGAGGGCGAGGTCGAGCGCGAGCGCGCCGGCGAGGACCGCCGCGGCGTGGAGCGTCGGGCCCATCGTCACCGCCCGGAGTCCGTCACCCCGGCCGCCTCGAAGGTCGCCATCTCGCTGAGGACGCGGACGGCGGCCTCGAGGAGGTGCAGCGCGAGGACCGCGCCCGTCCCCTCGCCGAGCCGCAGGTCGAGATCGAGGAGCGGCTTCTTCCCGAGCGCCTGCAGGATCGCGCGGTGGCCCACCTCGACCGAGCGGTGGGACGCGAGGAGCGCCTCGGCGGCGCGCGGGGCGAGCCGCGCCGCCGCGAGCGCGGCCGCGCTCGCGATGAAGCCGTCGATCACGACCGGGACGCGGCGGGCGGCCGCCCCGAGGACCACGCCGGCGAGCCCGGCGATCTCGAATCCCCCGAGCGCAGCGAGCGTCCCGAGCGGATCCGCCGGATCGACCGGGTTCACCGCGAGCGCGCGTCGCACGACCTCCACCTTGCGCCGGTGCGCCGCGTCGTCGATCCCGGTCCCGCGGCCCGTGACCTCGTCGGGCGAGATCCCCGTGAACGCCGCGGTGAGCGCGCTCGCCGCGGTGGTGTTCGCGATCCCCATCTCGCCGATGGCGAGGACGTTCACGCCTTCGTCGGCGAGCTTCGCGGCGACGCCGATCCCCGCCTCCAGGGCGCGCACCGTCTCGGCGCGCGTCATCGCCGGACCTCGCGCGAGGTTGCGGGTCCCCGGCCCCACCCGCAGATCCAGCACCCCCGGGAGCCCGGGGACCGGCGCCTTCACGCCCATGTCCACCACGACCACGCGCGCGCCGACGTGCCGGGCGAGGACGTTGATCGCCGCGCCGCCGCGGGCGAAGTTCGCGACCATCTGGGCGGTCACCTCCTGCGGGAACGCGGAGACGCCCTCCTCCGCGACGCCGTGGTCCTCCGCCATCACCACGACCGCCTTCGACTCGGCGCGCGGCGCCGCGGTGGCCTGGATGGCGCCCAGGGCGCACGCGACCTCCTCCAGGCGGCCGAGGCTCGCGCGGGGCTTGGTCTTGCCGTCGAGTCGCCGCTGCACCTCCGCGGCGGCGACGGCATCGGACGGCGGGATGTTCGCGATCGTGCTCTCGAGCAGGCTCATGTCTGGTCTCCCCTTCGTTGGAACTGCTGGAGCCATGCGGCCGCGCCGCGCGCGACCGCGGCGTGCACCGCGGCCCCGACGGCGTGACCGATGGCGGTGTGCTTCCCGGCGTATGCGGCCCCGCGTGTCCGCTCGGGCGCCGCGATGACGATGCAGTCGGTCCCGGTCCCGGTCGCCGGGGCGCCGCTGACGCGGCTCCGGACGCCGGCCTCGAGCACGGCGAGGGTTCGCGCCTCGGCGGCGATCGAGAGCGCCTCGACGAGCCCGTGCTCCGCGAGCGGGTGCGAGAGCTGGCAGACGACGTTGATCGTGCCGATGCGCGCGGCGGGGCCGAGGGGGTCGCCCACCCGGAGCGCGTTCCCGAGCCCGACCGTCGCGACGCAGCGAGCGGCGATGCCGGCGGCGCTCCGCTCCTCGACGACGTGGCGATCGAGGGCGCGGCTCGTGAGGAGCCCGACCGCGCCGTCGAGCCCCCGCGCGGCGAGCCGCTCGCGCAGCAGGCGCGCGGGATCCACCGGCGGCCGGAGCTCCGCGTCGCGCACCTCGTGCCACGCGACCGTCGTCGCGGTGCGGCGCCCGCCGTTCACGATCGCCCACGAGAGGACCGCGTGCGGCTCCGGGAAGCGGACCACGAGCCAGCGGCCGTCGAGCGCGGTCGCCGGAGCCTGGGCGAGCGCCGCCGTCATCGCGGGCCTCCCCGGGCCGCCTCGCACGCGGCGACGAGCGCCTCGGCGCCGGAAGGACAGGACGCCCAGTGCGCGTGCACGTACGAGGCGAGGACGTTCGTCGCGGGGGCGTACCCCTCGAGGAAGGGGTCGCCGCGCCGGCGTGCGACCGCGTAGACCCGCGGCACGTCCGCCGGCACGCCGACGAGCTCGGAGTAGCGGAACTGGTGACCGCGAAAGCGGACGCCGGCCGCGCCGAGGAGCGACGGCTCGCGGGTCGTGACCTCGGCGTACCCGATCGCCTGCAGCCGATCGTGCACGACCGCGACGCCGGGGAGGACGCCGAACGCCTCGTGCTCGCGCCCGTCGCGCGTCCGGATCGCCTGGGCGAGCGCCATGAGGCCGCCGCACTCGGCATAGACCGGGCGCCCAGAGGCGGCGAACGCGCGGACCGCGGCGCGCATCCCGCCGTTCGCGGCGAGCGCCGCCGCGTGCTCCTCGGGATACCCGCCGCCGAGATAGAGCCCGTGCACCTCGGGCAGGGCGGCGTCGCGCAGCGGCGAGAAGCGGACCAGCTCGGCCCCGAGCGCGGCGAGCCGGGCGAGGTTGTCCTCGTAGTAGAAGTGGAACGCCTCGTCGTAGGCGACGCCGATGCGGCAGCGCGCGGGCGCGGCAGCTGCCACCGGGACGTCCGGCATCGCGAAGGGCGGCGCCGTGCGCGCGAGCTCGAGGAGCGCGTCCACGTCCAGCCACTCCTCGGCGACGCGCGCCCAGCCCGCCACGACCTCGTCCGGCAGCACCGCCGCCGACGCGCTGACGAGGCCAAGGTGTCGCTCGGGGAACGCGAGCTCCGGGCGCGACGGGAGCCCGCCCCGCAGCGGCGGCTCGGTTACCGCCTCGCGCAGGAGCTCGAGGTGACCCCGGCTGCCCACCCGGTTGCAGACGAGCGCGGCGACCCGCAGGCCGGGATCGAAGGTGGCGAGCCCGCGCGCCACCGCCGCGGCGGTGCGCGCCATGCCCGAGGCGTCGATCACGGCCACGACCGGCGCGGCGAGCCACTTCGCGATCTCCGCGGTCGAGCCCTCCTCGGAGGCCGGCGACGCCCCGTCGAACAGCCCCATGACCCCCTCGACGATCGCGACGTCGGCGCCGCGCGTGCCGCGCTCTAAGGTCGCGAGCACCGCGTCCCGTCCCATCATCCAGCCGTCGAGGTTGTGAGCGGGCTCGCCGGAAGCGCGCGCGTGGTACCCGGGGTCGAGGTAGTCCGGGCCACACTTGAACGCCGCGACCCGCAGGCCGCGCTGGCGCAGCGCCGCGAGCAGCGCGACGGTCAGCGTCGTCTTCCCGCTGCCGCTCGAGGCCGCCCCGATGACGAGGCGAGGGATGCCGGCGCCGATCGCCATCAGAAGTCCACCCCTGCGATCGCCTTCACGCCGCTCGCGAACGGGTGCTTCACCGAGCGCATCTCGGTCACGAGGTCGGCCGCTTCGATGATCGCCGCCGGAGCGTCGCGCCCGGTCACGACGACCGTCGTCGCGCGCTCGCGCGCCGCGATCGCCTCGAGGACCTCGTCGCAGCCGACCCAGCCGCGGTTCACGACATGGGTCAGCTCGTCGAGCACGACGATGCGGTGGCGCGCCGAGGCGAGCAGGTCGCGCGCGCGCGCCCAGCCGGCGCGCGCCGCGCGCGCGTGCAGCTCCGGGTCGTCCCCCTCCCAGGTGAACCCCTCTCCGAGCGTGAGGAGCTCGAGGCCGGGGACGCCCTCGGCGAAGAGCCGCTCGCCCGTCTTCCAGCGGCCCTTCACGAACTGCACGATCGCGACCGGCAGCCTCCGCCCGAGCGCCCGGAGCGCCATGCCGAGCGCGGCGGTCGTCTTGCCCTTGCCGTCGCCGGTGTAGACGACGAGGAGCCCGCGTCCTTCGCTCACGGCCGCCCCCCGGCCCCGGCGAGCGCGAGGAGCCGTGCCCGGAGCGCCACGACCTCGCCCACGACGACGAGCGCGGGCGCCTCGCCCGTTCGCTCCCCGACGCGCGCGGCGAGGTCCGCGAGGGTCCCGACCACGACCTCCTGCTCGGGCCGCGACGCGGACGCGATCCACGCGACGGGCGTCTCCGGCGCGCGCCCGTGCTCGACGAGGCGCGCGAGGTTCGCGGCGAGGGACCGCGAGGCCATGTAGAGGACGAGCGTGCCGCCCGCGGCGAGCTTCGACCAGTCGCTCCGGCTCGGCCCCGCGCGACGGGTGAGATCGTGGCCGGTCGCGAAGGTCACGTCGGAGCTCAGGTCGCGGTGCGTGAGCGGGATGCGCGCGGCGGCGGCGGCGCCGAGTGCGGCGGAGACCCCCGGGACGACGTCGAACGGCACGCCGGCGGCAGCGAGCTCCTCCCCCTCCTCGCCGCCGCGGCCGAACACGAACGGGTCGCCGGCCTTGAGCCGCACGACGCTCTTCCCCTCTCGCGCCCGCGCGAGCACCGCCGGGTGGAGCTTCAGCGGATCGCGCGACCGCCCGTGGCAGCGGCGGCCGACCGCGAGCCGCTCGGCGCCCGGCGCCGCGCCCTCGAGCAGCACCTCGGGGACGAGCTCGTCGTACGCGATCACGTCCGCCGTCCCGAGCAGCTCCGCCGCCCGGAGCGTGAGGAGCCCCGGATCGCCGGGGCCGGCGCCGACGAGGTAGACCCAGCCCGGGCGCGCCGACCAGTCCCCGCGGATCACGGCTCGCCCTCTTGGCTGGCGGCGCGGAAGGCATGCCCGAACTCCGGCGCGTAGAGGCGCGAGTCGGGGAACGCGTCCGCGGCGAGCGCCGGTCCCACGAGCACCATCGCGGTCGCGCCGATGCCGTGCGCGCGCGCGAGCGCGGCGAGCTCCGCGACGCGGCCGCGGACCACCTTCTCGTCGGGCCAGCTCGCGCGGTGGACGATCGCGGCGGGGCAGTCTGCGCCGTACGCCGGGACGAGCGCGGCCACCGCGTCGTCGAGGAGCTGTGCGGAGAGGAAGAGCGCGAGCGTCGTCCGGTGCGCCGCGAGCGCCGCGAGCTCCTGCCCCTCCGGGACCGGCGTCCGGCCCGCGGCCCGGGCGATGATCACCGCCTGCGCGACGCCGGGGAGCGTCAGCTCCCGCCGGAGCGCCGCCGCCGCGGCGGTGAACGAGGAGACGCCGGGGACGATCTCGTACGGGATCCCGAGCGCGTCGAGCCGGCGCATCTGCTCCGCGGTCGCGCCGAAGAGCATCGGATCGCCGGTGTGGACGCGGGCCACGTCCTCGCCGCGCGCGTGCGCCGACTGCATCTCGGCGACCACCTCGTCGAGCGTCAGCCCCGACGAGTCGAGGACGCGCGCATCCGGCCGCGCTCGGGCGACGACGGCCCGCGGCACGAGGGAGCCCGCGAAGATGACGACCGGGCAGCGCGCGATCAGCTCCGCGCCGCGCACCGTGATGAGGTCGGGCGCGCCGGGCCCCGCCCCGACGAAGTGGACGGTCATGGCGCTCCCTCCCCGGCGAGACCCGCGCCCTCGCGGCCATACTTCTCGGCGTAGCCGCGCGGCGTGACGAGGAACCCCTCGAACGCGAAGGTCCGGGTCGAGCCGACGATCACGGTGGTGGTCATCCCGATCTCCGCCGCGAGGAGGCGGTCGAGCGTGGTGACGACCGTCCGCTGGCCCTCGCGGTAGGCGTCAGTCACCACCGCTACCGGCGTGTCGCCGCGCCGGTGGCGCGCCAGGATCGCGTGGGCCTGCTCGAGCGGCCTGCGCCGCCTCGTGCTCGCGGGGTTGTAGAGGACGACCACGAAGTCCGCAGCGCCGGCGGCCTCGAGCCGGCGCGCGATCACCTCCCAGGGCGTGAGGAGGTCGGAGAGCGAGATGGCGCAGAAGTCGTGGCCGAGCGGCGCGCCCGCGAGCGACGCGCACGAGGCGAGCGCGGTGACGCCGGGGAGGATCTCGAGATCCGGCGTCTCGCCGCGCGCCCATCCTTCGTCGCGCAGGACCTCGAGGACGAGGCTCGCCATCCCGTAGACGCCGGCGTCGCCCGAGGAGACGAGCGCCACGCGCGCGCCGGCGCGGGCCTTCGCGATCGCCTCGCGCGCCCGCTCGAGCTCCCCGGTCATCCTGCCCGCGACGAGCTCCTTCCCCGCGACGAGCGGCGCGACGAGCTCGAGGTAGGCCCGGTAGCCCACGACGACGTCCGCGCCGGCGATCGCCGCGCGCGCTGCCGGCGTCAGCTGGTCCGGCGCGCCGGGGCCGAGCCCGACCACCGCGAGCGTTCCCCTGTTCGTCATGCGACCTCCCGTGGTGCCCGGGCGATGGCCACGGTCACCGAGCGCCCGTCCGCCGGATCGCGCCACGCCTGCTTCGGGGCGAGGAGGCGCGTCGCTCCCGCCGCGAGCAGCGCGGCGGGCTCGCAGACGCCGCGGGTCCCGACGTGCCGGCGGACCACGGCCGAGGGGCGCTCGATTCCGGCGACGCCGTCGAGCGCCTCGGCCGGGAACAGGCGCAGCGGACACCCGAGCCGAGATGCCAGCGCGACGATCCCTGCCTCGTCGTGCTTCAGATCGATCGTCGCCACGGCGCGCACCGACGCCGGCGCGAGCCCCTGCGCCTCGAGCGCGGAGGCGACCGCGGTCCAAACGGCGGCGGCCGACGCGCCGCGATCGCACCCCACCCCGACGGCGAGCGTCCGCGGCCGCCACAGGATCGCGCGGCGGAGGACCTCGTCCTCGCGCGCGGCGCGGTCGGTCACCGCGATCACCGCGGCCCAGCGCGACGGGTCCCGCCCGTCGAGCGCGCGCGCGACCTCGACGTTCGCGGGGAGCGGCCGGCCCGCCGGCCACCACGCGCCGTCGCCGGCCTCGTCGAGGACCAGCACGGGGTCGCCGTTCACGATCGCGGCCGCCGTCCGCGTCGCGTTCCCGGCCGGGTCCTCCAGGGTCCAGCCGAGCTCGGCGCCGAGCAGATCGACGCGGAGCGTCCCCTGCGCGTCGGACGCGGTCGTGACGACGGGGACCGCGCCCACGACCCGGGCCGCCTCCTCTGCGAGCGCGTTCGCCCCTCCCGCGTGCCCCGAGACGACCGCCACGGCGAACCGGCCCGCCTCGTCGACGCACACGACGGCGGGGTCCGTCCGCTTGCTCGCGAGGAGCGGCGCGACGAGCCGGACGGCGGCGCCCACCGCGAGCACGAAGACGTGGCCGTCGTACTCGCCGAACGTGCGCGCGACCGCCTCCCGCATCGGCAGCGCGAACGGGCGCGCTCCCGGCGCCGCGTCCGCCACCGGATCGGCGACGAGGAGGTCCGCGGCGAGCCCGTCCGCGAGCCTCCGCCCGAGCGCGGCCCCGCCGCGGGTCACCGCGTGGACCGCGAGCCGCCGGGTCATTCGCCGCCCTCCGGGCGCGTCCGCACGAGCACGGTCGTGAAATAGCCGCTCGTGCCGGCCTCGGCGTCGGCGAGGCGGGCGACGCGCTCGCCCGGCCGCGACGCGTCGGCGACCACCCAGGCGCGACCCGCGAGCCCGTGCTCCGCCAGCCGCGCGCGCAGCTCCGGGAGGTGCCGTCCGGCCTTGAGGAGGAGGAGGGTCTCGAAGTCGCTCACGAGCCTCGCGAGGTCCGGAAGCGCGCGCGCCGCAGGGAGCACCGCCACCCGGTCGTCCCCGTCCGCGAGCGGGACCTTCGCGGCCGCGGCGACCGCGGTGAGGGACGAGACGCCCGGGACGACCTCGATGCGCGCCGCGAGCCGCGGTGCCGCGACGAGCAGGTCGAGGAAGGTGCTGTAGAGCAGCGGGTCGCCCTCCGTGACGAACGCGACCGAGCGCCCTGCCGCGAGCCGCGCGCCCACCGCGGCGATCGCTTCCTCCCGGGCGGCGCGCCGAAGACCGGCGTCGCGCGTCATCGGGAAGGTGAGCGGGAGCGTCTCCTGCCCCGGCACCGCGCCGACGGCCTCGCGCGCGATGCGGAGCGCGAGCGACTCCCCTCCGTCCGCCGCGCGCGGCGCCGCCAGCACCGCGGCGGCGCGGAGCACGGTCACGGCGCGCAGCGTCAGGAGATCGGGCGCGCCGGGGCCGACGCCCACGCCGAAGAGGGTCGCGGTCATGCGGTGGGACCCCCGGGCGTGGCGCCCGCCACGAGGAAGACCGGCGACAGCGGCTCGAGCCGGGTCCGGCCGGCGAGCGGCGCCGCGCGCGCGATCGAGAGCGCCGTCACCTCGGGCTCGATGCCCGCCGTGCCGAGCGCGCGCCGCGCCTCCTCGAGCGTCTCGAGCGTCACCGCCGCGACGACGATCCGGCCGCCGGGACGGAGGCGCGCGAGCGACGCGGCGATGATCGCCGCGACCGCGCTGCCGCCGCCGCCGACGAAGATCGCGTCCGGGGCGTCGAGCCCGGCGAGCGCGCCGGGCGCCTCGCCCTGCACGACCGTGACGTGGTCCATGCCGTGCCGGCGCGCGTTCGCGCGGCAGTGCTCCGCGGACTCGGGATCGCGCTCGATCGCGAACACGCTACCGTCCGGCGCGAGCGACGCCGCCGCGAGCGCGACGGAGCCGGACCCCGCCCCCACGTCCCACACGACCGCGTCGGGACGGACGGCGAGCGACGCGACCGCCACCGCACGGACCTCGCGCTTCGTCACGAGCCCGCCGCGCGGGTGACGCATCTCGAGCGCCGACTCCGGGAGGAAGGGGAGCGCCGACGGCGGCCGCCAGGAGGGGTCGGTCCGCGCCAGGAGGAGCACGTTCAACGCGGAGACGTCGTCGCACGCGGCGGCGGCCTCGAGCGAGTCGAAGCGGCGGACCCGCTCGGCCGGGCCCCCGAGGTCCTCGCAGATCCACGCGGCGAGCCCGGTCTCCCCGTGATCGAGCAGGTGGCGCGCCACGCGGGCGGGCGACGCCTCGCCGCCGGTGAGGAGCGCGACCTTCCGTGCGCGGCGGACGCGCGCCGCGACGCCGGCGAGCGGCCGGCCGTGCACCGACAGGATCGCCGCGTCGTCCCAGGAGAGCCCGGCGCGCGCGAACGCCCATTGCACCGAGCTCGGCTGCGGGAGGATCTCGACGTGCTCCGGCCCGAGGCGCGCCACGAGGCGCGCCCCGATGCCGAACAGGAGCGGGTCGCCGGAGGCGAGCACGCACACCGCGTGCTCGTCGGCGAGCGCCGCGACGCGCTCGACGGCGCCGGCGACGTCCTTCCCGAGCACGATCCGCTCGCCCCGGAACTGCGGGAA
>Ga0137368_10000885_pt1 | contig 30684 bp, 17 predicted proteins | sample SagtaG_13_FD_104917 | JGI IMG/M metagenome (GOLD analysis project Ga0137368, IMG submission 104917) | Vadose zone soil microbial communities from Sagehorn Ranch, Mendocino, California, USA - Sage1_L_100_16 metaG | ecosystem: Environmental > Terrestrial > Soil > Vadose zone | place: USA...
CCTCTGCTGCCAGGGTGATGGGCAAGGCCGTCTCCTCAGGAGTGGCCAGCCACTGTGGAAAAGCCACCGGTGCATCGTTCAACGACATCACCGTGACGCTGACCAAGCCCGTGGCGTACAATTGCCCGTCAAACACCGCGAATGTGAAGGCATCAGGCCCGTGGTAGTTTGGTGCTGGGGTGTAAGTCAGTGCGCCCGTGTTCGTGCTGAACGTGTCCAGCGCGCCGTGCGCTGGCGCCGCCAAAAGCGCGAATGTCAGCGGGTTGTTTTCCACATCGTAGCCCGCAAGCGTGATCGAGAGGGAGGTATCTTCAACCGTCGTCACCGTTTGAGCCACCGCCACAGGCGGATCATTGACGGGGGTCACGTTGATCGTCACCGTTGTCTCGGGAGAGGTCGCCTCGCCGTCGCTGACCCGGAACTTGAGCTGGTCCGTCCCATAGAAATTCGTTGCGGGGACATAAATTCTGTGCGACCCAATCCCGCTCAGCGTGCCATTGGCAGGTCCAGCCAACACTTCATAGCTCAACGTGTCACCGTCCACGTCCTGCCCCGCCAGCGTGATTGGCAGGGCCGTGTCCTCAGGTGTAGCAATCGTTTGAGCCAAGGCGGTTGGCGAATCATTCACGGGAGTTACAATTATGGTTACCAGGCCTGTGGCAGACAATCGGCCCTCAAACGCCGAGAATGTGAAAGAATCAGGCCCGTTGTAATCCCTCACCGGAGTGTACACCACGGCACCGGTGATTGGGTTCAGCGCCCCGAGTGCCCCATGAGCTGGCCCACTGAGAATCGAATATGTCACCGTGTCCCCTTCCGGATCCACTCCCCGTAGAGTGATCGCCAGAGCGGTCTCTTCAGGCGTGGCCACCTGCTGGTTTAAAAATATCGGCGCATCATTCACCGGCGTCACCGTGATCGTCACGATTGCCTCTGACGACGCCTCAACGCCGTCCGTCACACGGAATATGAATTGGTCGGGGCCGTTATAATTCGTTGCCGGAACGTAGATCACTTGCGGACCCGTTCCGCTCAACGCGCCGTGCGCCGGGCCGGCGACCACCTGGTAAATCAACGTGTCGCCGTCCCCGTCCTGCCCCAGCAGGGTAATGGGCAATGCCGTATCCTCAATCGTCACCACCGCTTGGCCCACTGCCACCGGCGCATCGTTTACGGACGACACGCTGATAGTTACGGTGGCCGTTTGAGACCAAGCCACACCGTCGCTGACACGGAACGTAAGTTCGTCCAGGCCACTATAGTTGGTGGCTGGACGGTAGTTCACTTGCGGCGGAACCCCAGTTAATTGCCCGTGCGCCGGGCCGGCGACCAGCTCATAGGTCAGGCTATCGCCGTCGGCATCCTGTCCAGCCAGAGTGATTTGCCGGGTCGTGTCCTCTTGCAGGGTGACCGCTTGAGCCAGGGCGACCGGAGCGTCATTCACTGGCGTCACATTGATCGTCACTTGCGCCTCCGGTGAAACCGCGTGGCCGTCGTAGGCGCGGAAGGTGAACTGGTCCGGGCCAGAATAATTGGTAGCTGGAACGTAGGTCTTTTGCAAGCCCGTTCCAAACACCACGCCGTGGCTGGGTCTGACCACAATCTGATAGCTCAAGAAGTCGCCGTCGAGATCCGTCGCCAAGAGCGTGACCGGCAGGCGAGTGTCCTCCGGCGTGGTAACGGTCTGTGCGAAGGCGACTGGAGGATCGTTTTGCGCCGTTACCGTAATGCTCACGTGGCCCGTCGTATAGAACTGGCCATCGAATACTGTGAAGGTAAGCGAATCTGGCCCGGAGTAATTCGGCGGAGGCGTGTAGGTTACCGACCCGTTGATCGCATTCAGTATCCCTAGCGTCCCGTTGGTGGGCCCGACCAGAAGCGCATACGTCAGCCGGTCGTGCTCGACATCGTAGCTCCAGAGCGTGATGGGCAGGGCAGTATCCTCCGGCGTGCTCACCGCTTCAATCAACGCGACCGGCGCATCGTTCACCGGCGTCACGTTGATTTTCAATGTGACTTCCGAGGATACCGCCTGACCGTCCCGGGCACGGAACTTGAGTTGGTCGATCCCGTAAAAATTGGGGGCTGGAACATAGATCACTTGCGACCCCGGCCCTTTCTCCACGCTGCCCACCGGCCCGGCCACCACTTCGTAAGTCAGCGGGTCGCCGTCCGCATCCAGCCCCGCCAACGTGATGACCAAGGGCGTGTCTTCCGGCGTGACCACCGGTTGGGCCATTGCCACTGGCGAATCGTTCACCGGGGTGACTGTGATGCTTACCAGGCCAGTGGCATACAATTGACCGTCAAACACGGCAAACGTGAACGCATCGGACCCGTTGAAATCAGGGTTTGGTGTGTAGGTCACCGCCCCGGTGTTCGTGTTTACCGAGCTGAGCACCCCGTTGCCCGGCCCCGTCAACACGGCGTACGTGACTGAGCTCCCATCCACATCGACGCCCGCCAGCCTGATCAGCAACGCGGTGTCCTCAGGCGTCGCCACCGATTGGCCTACCGCCACGGGCGCATCATTCAAGCGTGTCACCTCAATCGTCACGGTCACCTCCGGGGAGACCGCCAGACCGTCAGAGACGCGGTAGCTGAATTGATCCGGCCCGTTGTAATTTGTCGTCGGAAGGTAAATCACATTGGGCACCGTCCCGCTGAGAACGCCGTGTGTTGGTACCGTTACCAACTGGAGAGTTAACGGATTCCCGCTCCCGCCCTGACCCGACAGGGTGATGGGCAGTGCTGTGTCTTCACGCGTCGTCATCGCTCGGGCAAACGCCACCGGCGAATCGCTTACCACATTGATCGTTACCGTCACGGCGGGCGACGTCCCCAAGCCGTCGCTCGCTCGGAAGGTGAACTGGTCTGGGCCGTGATAGTTCGTGGCTGGAAGGTAGCTCAATTGTTGCCCCTGGCCGCTCAAAACCCCATGCGCAGGTCCGGCCACCACTTGGTAGGTTACCGCGTCGCCTTCCTCATCGTGCGCGAGCAGCGTGATGGGCAGGGGTGTGTCCTCAGCCGTCGCCACGGTCTGGGGCAAACCCACGGGTGCATCATTTTCCGGCGTGACGCCGATTATCACGGTTACCTCCGATGAAACCGCGGCGCCGTCATTGGCGCGAAAGGTGAAATAGTCGGATCCGTAATAATTGGTGGCTGGGCGGTAGGTCATTAGCACTCCGGACCCGCTCAATGTCCCGTGCGACGGGCCTGACAGCACCTCGTAGGTCAACAGGTCCCCGTCCACGTCCTGCGCCTGCAGCGAGATCGGCACCGGCGTGTCCTCTCTGGTCTGGACACTGAAACCGTTTGCCGTTGGGGCGTCATTGACCGGAAGCACCGTAAACCGAACTGCGGCTCGCCCGAGTTCGGGATTGGATTGTCGTATCAGAAACGTGGCCGTGTCGGTGCCTGTGTAGTTCGTGTCCGGAACATAAGTCACCACGGGTGGAGCCAGACTCACTGTTCCGTGTAGCGGTAAATCGAGGATCTCGGCGTCCCAGCCAATCCAATACTGGCCGCTGGTGGACGCCAGGAGGAAGACTGCGGGGACATCTTCGTTTGCGGATTGTGCGATCTCTCCCAACAGCGGGACGGTCTCGAGGTTCACCACATTAATGCGTACTGTGGCCGAGGCGGAAGCAAGCGCCCCGTCGCTGACCTGGTAGGAGAAACTGTCTTCTCCAACGAAGCCTGGTGCGGGGAGGTAGCGACGTTCGGCAGAAGCCCCAACGAGAGTTCCGTGACGAGGTGGCGTCACCAAAATGTATTCCAAGACGCTTCCTTCCGGATCGGAGCCCTCCAGTTGAACGTTGAGACCAAGGCCGGCCACTGTTGACACCGCTCTGTCATAGCCTCGCGGCGGACTGTTGACGGGCGCCAAGACAACCTCGACTTCGACTTTCGTCACCGTTGGACTTCCATCGAACACGATCAAGGTGAAGTAATCCTGGCCGTTATAGTCGGCGTCGGGCGAATAGAGAATCTGCGGAATGGCCCCCGTGATCCTGCCATGCGCCGGCGGGGTCGCGATAAGGTAGCTGCCGCCTGGAACGTTGGTTTGAATCTGACTCCAGGGCAGAAGAGCAGGCTGATTCTCATTGGATTCGATCCTGACCGCTTTCAAAGCCGGAAGATCATTGGTCGATGTTACCGGGACGCGGTAGGTCAGCTCCGCCGAAGGCTCGGTTTCGACGCCGTTGGTATAGTACCCTTTGACGGCAAAATAATAAGTTTCCGCAGGGATCAAATTTGAGATTAGTGTTGTTGTTAGCTTCCCGACATCGTTCGTTACGACATAGAACCCGCTCGTGAATCCGTAAAATACGCGGAATCCATTGAGGTTGTTGGTGTTGGTCAGTGGGTAGTCCCAGGCGATGGTTACATTTTCAGAGGCACGGGCGAGGCAGCCGGCCAGAAGGAGAATCGAGCAAACTCCTGGCAACCAGCATCTCACAAAGGACATGGAGAAGGGCCGTTTCATCTATTGTTCATTAGCGTGCCTTTTACACCCCATGGGACACTCCTCCTGGTGCCATTACACACTTGCCGACAGCTTTGGAAGCGAGGCGGACATCGGCCCGATTCCACGCTAAAAATGATCTTACAACGACTTTGATTTGAAGACAGTTAAGCGAGTTCCGAACCAAGAAGAACTACGGATAAAACAGCCTTGGAGCTAAGGAGCTTGTTGCGTTTGGTAAGGAACCAACGACCCCTTCAGGCAATGCAAGTGCATTGAATCGGCACGGATTGGCTTCCCGAATCATCGGTCTGGTTCGCCGCGCCCGAAGGAGCTGCTGTCTGGACCGTTCGGAAACGAGGGACAGCGCGCCGATTGCACTCAGTAACGCGCTTTATCGGAGGCCAATTCGACGCGTTGAATCACCGGCCCTAATGATCGTGGGCAGACACTTGGCCAATCAAGCAACTCGCTCATGCATTCCACTGGTCGTGCAGCCCGGTTGGGCGAGGCTCTGCCAGTCCGACGGCGCCGGTGACAACCATGCCCGGCGTCAGCCGGGTGGCCAGCCCATCAGGCGACCGCCGAGGATGTGACAGTGCAGGTGGGGAACTGACTCGCCGCCGTCCGGGCCATTGTTTATTACAATACGATAGCCACTTGCCTTCAGCCCGACCAAAGCGGCCACCTCCGCCGCCTTCAACAACAAGTGTCCAAGCAGTCGTTGGTCGTTCTGAGTGGCTTCCGCGATACGCGGGATTGGCTTCTTGGGAACGATCAACAAGTGGACCGGGGCCTGCGGTTTGATGTCACGGAACGCCAGGACGAGATCGTCTTCGTACACGATCTCGGCCGGGATTTCCCGCGCGATGATCTTTTCGAACAGGGTTTTGCTCATGGGAAGCAGGAAACGGAATTCGCCAATCGGCTCCAACCTATCTGACCACCAGCGCAGTCGCGACCGACGGGCCTTCGGCGTTCCAACAGGTCCGCAAATAATCGACGATCTGATCATTAAGTTTCTGGCAGCGGCCGCTCCAGCGCCGCGCGCCGGTCAATTGCTTGACGCAGGCGCGCAGGCCCTTGAACCGGATGACCTGCGCCGCCTGGCCGAGATGCTGTTGAAGTTCGGCCCGCAGGCGCGGGAAAAAGGCCAGCTCGAAGCTCTCTCCGGATTCATAGGCGAGCCGAAGCAGGTTGGATTCGGTGACGCGGCGCTGTTCCGCTTCGGCATAGGCTTGGCTTGCCGGCAGGCCAAAGCTACGCAGCACCTTTGCCAGCGCCTGTGCAAACTCACCGGCTGACACGAAATCCAGACCGCGCTCGACCTTGAAGTAATGAAGGACGGCCCGGGCGGCGTTGCGCACCAATTCCGGATCGACCCCGGCGTCACCGTCTCCGATCAACTCAACGGTGAGGGCTTCTGCGGAGCAGGGAATTGCCTCGCCGTCCAGCAAGTGAACGATCAAGGTATCGGAGTGCAACTGGATCATGTTTGTTCTTCGAGCTTTTTGACGGCTTGGACGAAGTCGGTGGGTTCCTGGAAGCGGCGGTACACGCTGGCAAATCGGACATAGGCCACTTCGTCAATTTCACGGAGCCCGAGCATGACCCGCTCGCCAAGCGCCATCGACGGAACTTCGCGGTCGTACTTGTCGGTGACCTCGTCCACGATTTTTTCCACGAGATCCTCGATGAGCTTTGGGCTGATGGGACGCTTCTGACAGGCGATGCGAAGGCCGGCGAAGAGCTTCTCCTTGGAGAACTGTTCGCGCCGGCCGTCTCGTTTAAGCACCATCAGGCCTTCGTGTTCGATTTCTTCGTAGGTGGTGAAGCGATGGCCGCAGCCGAGGCATTCGCGGCGGCGGCGGATAACGGAACCTTCACGAGACCCTCGCGAGTCGATGACTTTGTCATCCAGCCGACCGCACTTTGGACAACGCATATCAGAGATTCCAGCTACCGAATGCTGTGGTTTGCTTTTCGTATCACACAAAATGTTGTGGCGTCAAGCGTGCTGAGCGGTTAAAACGTCGAAGCGTTCAAAGCGTTGAACCGTTTACGCGTGGAATAGTGTCTGACCCCATCATGAAGCAGCTCGCGCAATATCAGGACGGCCGTCTGGAAATGCAGGAGGTTCCCGAACCCATCCCGCCACCCGGCGGAGTCCGCTTGCGCACCACTCACTCGGTTATCAGCGTCGGGACGGAGCGGATGAAGATTGAACAGGCTCAAATGAACCTGCTCCAGAAAGCCCGTGCGCGCCCAGACCAGGTCCGCAAGGTGCTTGAGACCGCCCGAAATCTCGGCTGGCGCGCGGCGCTGGAGAAGGTTCGCAACCGATTGGAGAATCCAACGCCGCTCGGCTACAGCGCGGCCGGCGTCATTGAGCAGGTTGATCCGGCAAACACTCGCTTTCGTGTGGGCGACCGGGTGGCGTGCGCCGGGGCGGAATGCGCCTTTCACGCCGAGTATCTGGCGTTGCCGGATTTGCTGGTAGCGCCCGTGCCGCCCGGTGTGGAGAACTGGCAGGCGGCGTACACGACGCTCTGCGCCATCGCCCTCCAGGCGGTCCGCCAGACCGGGCCACAAGTCGGAGACCGGGTCCTGGTGATTGGACAAGGCTTGATCGGATTGCTGATCACCAACCTGCTCACCATTGCCGGCGCCCGAGTGATGGCGGTGGATTTGTTGCCGCCGCGAAAACCGTTCTGCGAAGCGATGGGCGCCGAACGGGTCGTGATCGTCGCGCAGCAGAATCTGGCCGATGACGTGCGCGTGTGGACGGAAGGTTTTGGGGTGGATGCGGCGGTGATTTGCACGGCGACACAGAGCAACACACCCATCGAGCAGGCGGCGGAGGCGATGCGCGACCGCGGACGGATGCTGATCGTAGGGAACACGCGGGCCGATTTGCCGTGGAAGATTTTTTATGAAAAGGAAATCGAGGTTCGTTACTCCCGTTCCTACGGCCCCGGCCGGTACGACGCGAATTACGAGTGGGGCGGCAATGATTATCCGATCGGCTATGTGCGCTGGACGGAGCAGAGGAATTTCCGCGCCTCCCTCGATTTGATGGCCAAGGGGCGAATCAATCTCGCGGCGATCACCACACGCCGCGTGCCGTTCGTGGATGCGCTTGCGATTTATCAGGACTTGCGGCGGGAAGGTGCCGAGGAGATCGGCGTCGTGCTCGAATACGGCAGACAGCCTGTTGAAAGTGGTCCGTTGTCCGTCGCGTCTTCGGCCGCTCCGCGCCGACCGGCCGTGAGCCAACAACGTTCTGCGGACCCCGGACGACTGACACAACCGGTTCTCCGGCTGGACGTGATCGGGGCCGGCAACTTCGCTCGAACGATGCTGCTGCCCCATCTGCGAGGACAGATCGCGTTCGGCACGGTGGTCAACCAAACGGCGCTGAGCGCCAGCCACGTTAAGAACAAGTTCGGGTTCGCCGAGGCGATGACGGATGCCGCCGCCGCTCTTGGCGCGCCGAACTCCCGTTCGGCGCGCGCTGGTCAGGAGACCGGCGGTCCGAAGGCCGTTCTCATTGCCACGCGCCACCATCTGCACGCGCCGCTGGTCGAACAGGCTCTCGCAGCGAACCGTCACGTGTTTGTCGAGAAACCGCTGTGCCTTTCGCGGCAGGAAATGGTCCGGATCGACGATGCCTACGCGAAGAGCGCCGGCACACTGATGGTCGGGTTCAATCGCCGGTTCGCGCCAGCGAGCGTCCAGCTCAAGCGGACCCTTGCGGGCTGTCCGGGACCGAAGAGCGCGAGCTTTCGCGTGCTGCCCGGGAGGCTCGATCCGCATCATTGGTACGCGAATTACGCGGAGAGCGGCGGGCGGGTGCTCGGCGAGGCGTGTCATTTTTTCGATTATTTTTGTTTCCTCTTCGACTCGCGCCCGGTGCGCGTGCTGGCGCAGACCACCTGGCCGACAACGGGACGCGCGCCGTTTCCTGACAGCGTGACGGCGCAGGTCGAATTCGCCGATGGCTCGTGCGGCCAGCTCGTTTACAGCGCCGAAGGCGATGCCGCTTTTCCGAAAGAAGTGCTGTCCGTGTACGCGGCGGGTCTGGTCGCGGAGATCGTGAACTTTCAGAAGTTGACCGTCCATTGCGGGCGCAAGAAGAAATCGCATTCCTATTCTTCCAAGGGGCATGCCGAGGAAATGGCGGCCTGGGCGTCGTTTCTCCGGGGCCAAACCGAGCTGCCACTGTCTCACGAAAAATCCCAGACCAGCATGTCGCTGACGTTTGCCGCATTGGAATCCATCCAACAGGCGCGGGCGGTGGAGATTTGAAGCAGCCATGCGGAAGCCCTATGCGGAAGCTCGAAGTTCAAAGCTCAAAGCTCAAAGTAAGCTCCAAACTTCAACCACCAAATGCAGACACCACAGCGTTACATGATTGCGCAATAATTTCGAGACATGCTGTAGGCCGCATCCAAGCGCACCCCTCACCCAATCCCTCTCCCCTCCGAGGGGAGAGGGATTGGGTGAGGGGTATCTGGCATATCCCCAAATTTTTGCACGGCTATGTAATGTTGGAGCTTGATCGTTGGAGTTTGTCTGGAGCTCGGAGCTTGGAGCTGGGAGCTTCGCACGTTGCGTTATGAGCAAGGCGCTGTGGTACTGGCACCGCTTCCGTGCGATGGGTCCGGGCGAAATCGCGGCTCGTTTGCGCAAGAAAGCTTTCCAATGGAAGGATGTGCGCCGACTCCCGGACTGGTCCCTAGTTGAGCTCCGACGCGCTCCCGCGTCGGCGTTTCCAGTGCTTCCAAAGCCGGACGCCGCGCCGTCCGCGGTGCGCGAGGCGCTGGCGCGTGACGTGAACGAGACTGTGGCCGGACGTTGGAAAGCCTTTGGGCATCTGGACCTCCAGGTCGATGACCCGCCGCGCTGGCACAAGGACTATTTGGCGGGGAAGGAACTGGGCACAGCGGAAAGCGCTTTCAAGTTGAACCATCGCGAGTTGCCGGACGGCGCGGACATCAAACTGATCTGGGAGTTGAGCCGCTGGCATCCCCTCGTGCGGCTGGCGATGGCGGCGTATGTCCTCGATGACGAGCGGGCGGCGCAAAAGTGTGTCGAGTGGCTCGCCGATTGGGTGAAGCACAACCCGCCGTGTCGCGGCTGGAATTGGACCAGCGCGCTGGAAGTCGGGATGCGGCTCGTGCAGTACACCTGGATCGATGCGTTGTTGAGCGACGCCATCATGCGGAAGGCAACGCCCTCCGGGCCGGGAAGCGCTCGGACACGCCTCGATTTGCTCGCGCGCGAAATCCTCCCGGCGCATGTCTGGTATGCCTGGCGGTATCGCTCGGTCGGTTCTTCCGCGAACAACCATTTGATCGGAGAACTGGCCGGGTTGATTCTAGCCGTCACGCGCTGGCCTGAACTGTCAGGTTGGGCGCCATCGCTGGACGAATTACAGAAACGTTGGGAAAGCGAAGTCCTCGCCCAATTCGCCGAGGACGGTGGCAACCGCGAGCAGGCGCTGAACTATCACTTGTTCTCGTGGGAATTGTGCTGGCAGGTGCGGGCGGCTCTGAAGGTGGCCGGACGGGAGATCGATTCGTGCGTAAGCGACCGTCTGGCGCTGGCCGCACGCTTTTTCTGGGAAGTTCGGCGGGAACCGTGGGATTACGGAGATTCAGACGACGCATTGGTGGCACCCTTCTACCTTAATGCGGCTTCGCGCGTGCAGGAGTGGCGAGACTGGCTCAGCCGAATTGCGCCAAGTCTATCGATGAATTACTGGCTGGGGGCTCCGCCACCGTTGGGACCGCCTCTTGGAGCTGGGCCTCCACTCCACGCCGCGCCGGTTGCCGAATGGTGGAGGTATCCAAAGAGTGGCGTGGCATTGTGCGAGTCAGGCGGTTGGCGACTCCGTCTGGATTTGTCTCCCTTGGGCTACCTCGAGACGGCGGCTCATGGCCACTTGGACGCGCTCCATCTTTCGGTATGGTTCCGCGGCGTGCCAATCGTGATCGATCCCGGGACCGGCGGATACCATGCGGACGGAGACCTGCGTGCCTGGCTTGCCTCCTCAACAGCCCACAATGCACCCTGTCCCACGAGCGGAACTCTTCCGCGGCGGCTTGGTCCGTTTTTATGGTCACACCACCATGCCGAGCCAGACCAGATGAAGGGACCGAGCGAAGTATGGAATTCGCTTGCCGGGGGATTACGGCTGCCGGGCGGGCATCTCCGGCGGACGGTTCGCCGAGTGGCTGCAGGCGATGGCTGGGAAGTGCTGGATGAGCATGATGCCCGGAAACCTGCGAAGTCGGAATTCTCGGTGCGGTGGCAATTCGCCCCCGACGCGCAGCTCGACCGAGTGGGGGAGCGCAAATTTCGCGCGATGTGCAAGGGGGCGCGGATTGATATTGAGGTAAGCGAAGACTGGGTCGAGGTTTATCCCGTGGTCGAGAAGAACAGCCGCGCTTTCACAAGCGCGGCTACAAATGACCTGGAGGGCAAGTTCGCCGGCACAGTATCGCCCGCCTTTCGAAAGGTCGAGTGGGCGCCCTTTCTCAAGCTGGTCGCCCGCCCGCAAGCGGGTAAACCTTGCGTTTTCCGCACGATATTTCTAGCCTCGCCCCTCTCATGAGAATCAGTATCTTTGGTCTGGGCTACGTTGGCGCGGTGACGGCCGGCTGTTTGTCCAGACAAGGGCATTCCATTGTGGGCGTCGATGTTCAGCCGCAAAAGGTGTCGGATTTCAACCAGGGTATTTCGCCGATCGTTGAGCCGGGGTTGGACACGTTGCTGAAAGACGCCCAGGCACGAAACCTACTTCGGGCCACCGAGAGTTGCGACGACGCCGTCAGCGCGACGGACGCCTCCATTCTCTGCGTCGGCACACCCTCCACACCCTCCGGCGCGCTCGATCTGAATTTTGTGCGTGGCGCGTTGAAGCAAATCGGAAGCGCGCTTCGGACCCGAACCAAGAACCATGTTCTGATCGTGCGCAGCACCATGCTTCCCGGGAGCACGGGTTCGTTGGTCGGCGAGTTGCTGGCCGATCTCGAAGCCAACGGGTCGCTGAAGACGTATTATTATCCGGAGTTTCTGCGCGAAGGAACGGCGGTGGCTGACTTCGAAAACCCGTCCCTGGCGGTGGTGGGAACGCGTGATGGGTCGCGTCCGGCGGGGGACCAGATTTCGGCGCTGTTCGGCGAGAAGACAGCCGTGGTGAACTGGCCGACGGCCGAGCTGGTCAAGTATGCGTGCAACGCATTTCACGCGACCAAGATTGCCTTTGCCAACGAGATCGGACGGCTGGGCAAAGAGTTGGAGATCGACGCGCCGGCGGTGATGGCGTTGCTTTGTCAGGACCGGAAGTTGAATCTGTCGCCCTACTATTTGCGGCCAGGCAATCCGTACGGCGGCTCCTGCCTGCCAAAGGACGTGCGGGCGCTCATGCATTTTGGCCGGCAACGGGGACTCCAGTTGCCGCTCATCGACAATCTGCTCCCGAGCAACGAGCGGCATCTGCAGAGTTTGCTGAGCCTGGTCACCGCCGCCGGCCAGCAGGAGGTGGTTATCCTTGGTCTGTCGTTCAAGTCGGACACCGACGACTTGCGCGAAAGCGCGATGGTGGAAGTGGCGCAAACGTTGTTGGGACGCGGCTACAAATTGCGCATCTACGACCCGCAACTGAACCTGGCGAGACTGGTGGGTCGGAACAAGCGGGTTATCGACGAGAAGATGCCGCACCTGGCGTCGCTGTTGCACGGCGATTTGGCCGCTGCGATCGGCGAACAGGGAACGGTGGTGGTGGCGCAGAAGTGCACTTCGATCGCCGAGTTGGCCAAATGCGTCAACCGCCGGCATCAGGTGCTCGACGTCAATGGCTGGCCGGAGTTGCGCGCCCTGCCGGCGCCGTATGAGGGATTTTGCTGGTGAAGCCGAGATCGTTGAAACGTTAAAAGGTTGAAGCGTTAAGGCGTCTCCGCGCGCATTGGAACCGATTCAACGATCTGACGATTCAATGCTTCAACCTTCGCCCGTGAGCTACCCTGCAACCCTCATCCTGGTGGAGAACCTCCCGGTGCCGCTCGACCGCCGCGTGTGGCAGGAATCGTCCGCCCTCCGTGACGCGGGCTACAACGTGGTCGTGGTCTGTCCGCAGATGCGGGGTTACACGGCCGCGGAAGAGCAGCTCGAGGGGATTCAAATCTATCGGCATTGGATCAGCGAGGAGGCGGGCGGGTTCCTCGGATTTTTCCGCGAGTATGCGTCCGCACTCGGTGGGGAGATGCGCTTGGCCTGGAAAGCGTGGCGCCGGCATCGTTTCAAGATCATTCACCTCTGCAATCCGCCGGACCTGTTATTCTTGGTTGCGTGGCCGTTCAAACTGTTTGGAGTGCGCGTCATTTACGATGTGCACGATCTCTGGCCCGAAATGTTCGAGGCGAAATTCGGTCGGCGCGGGTTGGTCTATTGGCTGGTCCGCTGCGCGGAACGGTTGACCTACGCCTGCGCGGACGTCGTGTTGGCCACCAACGAGTCCGTGCGACAAGTCGCGATCCGACGGGGCCGGAAGGCGCCGGCGGAAGTATTTGTGGTTCGCACCGCGCCCAAAATTGCCACGGAAGAAGTGAGCACGGATCTCTCCCTGAAAAAGGGCCGGCGGTACCTCGTCGGTTACGTGGGCGTGATGGGTGACGTGGATGGAGTGAATTACCTGATTGATGCGGCGGCGCACCTGGTACACAAACTGGGACGCCGCGACGTGCAGTTCCTGCTGATGGGCACCGGGCCGGAACAGTCGAATCTCGTCGCGCAACGGGATCGCCTGGGGCTCGGCGGATTTGTTGACCTGCCCGGCCGGGTCACGAATGAGTTCCTCTTCCGTGCGCTTCAGACGATCGATTTGGGGGTCTCGTGCGATCCGATCAACACCTACAACGATCATTGCACGATGAACAAGATTCTTGAGTATATGGCATTCGGGAAACCCCAAGTGATGTTCGATCTCAAGGAGGGTCGGGCCTCAGCCGGCGAAGCAGCCGTCTATGTCGGCCAGAATTCGGCGGAAAACCTTGCCGAGGCGATTGGGCATGTCTTGAGTGATCCGGCGGCCCGGGAACGAATGGGGCGCGCAGGAGCGGAACGAATGCGGCAACGCTTGAACTGGGAGCGGTCCGTGGAGCAACTGGTGCGAGCGTATGAAGCGGCGCTGCGCTAGGTCGCGTGCCGCGGCGGACAGCGTCCCGTTCCCGAGTGGGATGAAGCGGACACTCGTTCGGCAAACTTCAAGCGGGCGACAGATTTTGATTGAGCAGAGCGGGTCAAAAGTTGTCTGATGGGTCGAATTCCGGACGTATGACAGCGGACCTGAACAAGTCAGCGGACAAATCGTCGAGCCTCGCGGGCGAGCTTGCCGCGCTCTGGCGATCGCTGCCGGACAAACTGCTGTTCTTCAGCGTGTTCACAGGCTGGGTGTTGCTCTTTCATTTCCTGGGCAATTCAACATTTGGCTACAAAGATACCCCTTCGCTCTTCGGCTGGATGAATTATACGTACTCCATCTCGGCCGACGATCAGCACGGTTATCTCGTGCCGATTCTCGTCCTGGGCCTGCTGTGCTGGAAGCGAAAAGAATTGATCAAGCTTCCCAAGGGCACATGGTGGCCGGCACTGAACCTGGTGGTGCTTGGATTGTTGATCCACATCGCTGGGTTTCTGGTCCAGCAGACGCGCATTTCCATCATCGCCTTTTTCGTCGGACTCTACGGGCTGACCGGGCTGGTGTGGGGGCGGCAATGGCTCCGGGCGACCTTCTTTCCCTGCTGCCTTTTCGTCTTCTGCTTTCCGTTGGGAACCTTGGCCGAAAGCATCACCTTCCCGCTGCGCCTTCTAGCCACGAAGATCACCGTCACCCTGGCCCACTTCCCTCTTGGAATCGACGTGCTCCACAACGGCACGAGCATCTGGGATCCAACGGGACGCTTCCAGTACGAGGTGGCGGCTGCGTGCAGCGGATTGCGGAGTCTGACGGCGATCTTCGCGGTGGCGACCATTTACGGCTTTATCGAGTTCCGCACGAATTGGCAGCGATTGGTCGTCATCGCGGCGGCGTTTCCCTTGGCGGTTTTGGGGAACGTGGTTCGATTGTCCACCATCATCGTCGCCGCCGAGACTTTCGGGCAGTCAGCAGGCAACTACGTTCACCAGAGCAACGTGTTCAGTCTCCTACCCTACGTGCCGGCAATTCTCGGACTGATCCTGCTGGGTCGGTGGCTGGACCGACCGATCGTGCCGCGCATGGCCCTGGAAACCACTGCCGTATGACGGGACGTTCCAGGCGAATGCTCGTCGTGGTCCTGGTGCTGGTTGGCGCCACCGGCGGCTTGCTGGCCCATTGGAAAACCAACCAGACACTCGGCCGGCCAGGCCTGAAGCTGGTCGCGCAACCCATTTTTGATTCGGACGGGGACGTGGCCGGCACGAACAGCGTCTTCCTGCCCGAGAACGTCCTCGATTGTACTTCGGAAGCGTTGTCGATTACCAAGCTCGAACTGCGATGGCTTCCCAAGGACACCACGTACGGCCGACGGCTCTACAAAGCGCCGGACGGCTTTCAGGCGATGGTAAATGTAGTGCTCATGGGGACCGATCGCACGAGCATCCATAAACCGCAGTATTGCCTGACGGGGCAGGGGTGGCACATTGATCAGTCCGAGCAGACGACCGTTCGAATCCAACGTCCCTATCCGTATGACTTGCCGGTGGTGAAGCTCACCGGGACCATCTTGAAAGACACGGCCGGCGGCGAGAACCTCCCGGTGCGCGGGATCTACGTTTACTGGTTTGTGGCGGACGCCGCCCTCACCGCAGACCATCTGCAACGGATGTGGTGGATGGCCCGTGATTTGGTTACCACGGGCACGCTGCAACGCTGGGCGTACGTGAGTTATCTTACCATGTGCTCGCCCGGTCAGGAAGCGGCGGCGTTCGAACGGTTGAAACAATTGATTGCCGCCGCCGCGCCGGAATTTCAAACGACGGCCGGCACACGCGTGTCCACGACTCCGGTTCGCGCCGACTCCGCCGCCCGACCGTGACCGGAAGTGCAATCGATTTTAGGATTTACCGGCGCTGGTATTTCGGCTTTCATTCCTGCTAATTCATGCTCCGCCGTCAGAAACAACTTCGTACGCAGATTCGGAAGCTGATCGATGCCGGACTGTTTACGTTAGGGTTCTGGCTGGCGCACAAGCTGCGGTCGAACTGGAAGTTTGAGTTCTTCTGGGAACGGCCGGAGATCCAGCCTTTCTATGAGTACCTTTGGATGGTGCCGATCGTTTTCCTGGCTACGCCGTTAGTGCTGGGACTCCAGGGGTTCTACGACCGGCCGTTGATCGCCTCCCGGCGTCGGACCATCTGGCAGCTCTTCTGGGGCTGCGCCTGGGTAACGATCGTTCTCATCCTGGCATCCTTCTTTGCTCGCGAGCAACCCGCTCGCGCGGTCATCGTCCTTTTCGGTGGAATCAGTTTTTGGCTCGTCTTCCTGAAGGAGGAATTGTTTCGGCGCTGGGCGGAGAGCAATATCGGGCAGGAACAGTTGCGGAAACGCCTGCTCTTGGTGGGTACCTTCCAAGACCGGCTGCCCATCCAACGGAACCTGGCGGCCCAGACGCGCGAGGGGCTCGAGATCGTCGCGGAGGTCGATTTGAATGAGGTCTCGATTCGGCGATTGGTGGAGCTGCTCCACGAGCATTCAATCAACGGCGTGATCCTGAGCGTCAAGCATACTTACTTCGGCCAGGTGGAAAAGGTCATCCAGGCCTGCGAACTGGAAGGTGTGGAGGCCTGGCTGCTCGCCGACTTCTTTAAGACCGAAATCTCGCAGACGACTCTGGACGACTTCCTCGGTCGCCCGATGCTCGTGTTCCGATCCACACCCGAAGCCTCGTGGCAGGCGTCCGCGAAACCCGTGGTCGATGCGATCGGTGCGACGATGATCTTGGTTATCGCCGCGCCCCTCTTGATCGGCGCGGCGATCTTGATCAAACTCACCTCGGCCGGCCCGATCTTATTTCGCCAGCAGCGCGCCGGCCTGAACGGCAAGCCGTTTACAATGCTCAAATTCCGTTCGATGGCGACCGACGCCGAGCAACGAAAGCACGAGTTGACCGTTTTGAATGAAATGTCCGGGCCGGTGTTCAAAGTTACCAACGATCCGCGAGTCACGGCGATTGGCCGGATTCTACGCAAATTCAGCATCGACGAATTCCCGCAATTGATCAATGTGCTCCGCGGCGAAATGAGTCTGGTCGGACCGCGTCCGCTGCCGGTGGACGAAGTAAAGCGATTTGACGATCTGGCGCACCGTCGGCGGCTGAGCGTCAAACCGGGCATCACGTGTTTATGGCAGGTGAGTGGACGCAACAACGTGAATGATTTCCGGGATTGGGTGCGGCTGGATCTGGAATACATTGATAACTGGTCAATTTGGCTCGACTTCAAGATCCTCTTGCGGACCGTTCCGGTCGTCTTGCTTGGGACAGGAGCCCGGTGAGCGACAGGCCCTTGGTGGGCGCCGGTTTCGTGAGGAATCGCTTGCTGTCCTGTTTTATCTGGTATGGCGATTTCGAAGCGATCGAAGCGTAGGGAAGCCCCGAGCGGGCGCAGCGATCCACCCACGTCCGTTGTCACGGGCGGGGCGGGATTCCTGGGCTCGCACCTTGTGGACCTGCTCCTGGAGCACGGCCACAAAGTGATTGCGATCGACAACTTCGTGACCGGCAGCGTGGACAACATCGCGCACCTGGGAGGCAATCCGAATTTCAAATTCATTCAGCAGGACGTCACGGAGTTCCTCTTTCTGGATGTGCCGGTCGATTACATCTGGCATTTCGCGTCGCCGGCCAGTCCGGTTGACTACGCCGAGCTGCCGATTCAAACGCTCAAGGTCGGCTCGCTCGGAACACACAAGGCCCTCGGTTTGGCGAAAAATAAACGGGCCCGATTTCTTCTGGCCTCCACTTCCGAAGTGTACGGCGACCCGCTGGTGCATCCGCAGACCGAGGAGTATTGGGGCAATGTCAATCCGATCGGGCCGCGCGGCTGTTACGACGAGGCCAAGCGTTTCGCCGAGGCGCTGACGATGGCGTATCACCGCGAGCACGGCCTGGAGACACGCATCGTCCGCATCTTTAACACCTACGGCCCGCGGATGCGGTTGAACGACGGGCGCGTGGTTCCGGCCTTCATCAGTCAGGCAGTGGCGAACCGGCCGCTGACCGTGTTCGGCGACGGCTCGCAGACGCGCAGTTTTTGTTACGGCTCGGACCTGATCGACGGCATCTACCGCTTGATGATGAGCGATACGGTCCTGCCGGTTAACCTGGGCAATCCGGAAGAGATGACCGTGCTGGAGTTCGCGCGGGAGATCATCCGGCTGACCGGTTCGCGCAGCCGAATTACTTTCAAGCGCCTGCCCCAGGACGATCCCAGGCAGCGCCGGCCGGACATCACGCGGGCGCGAAAGTTGTTGGGCTGGGAGCCACAGGTGCCGCTGACCTCCGGACTGGAGAAAACGATCGCTTACTTTGCGGGCAAGCCTGGAGTGCCCGACCGGCGACTGAGTGCATGACTGCGCTGCCAATTCGATTTTTATATTTGACCATGCTTCAGATTTTCAGTAACCACCAACCAACTTTCACTTTCCGTACGACTTTCGGGTCGCTTGAAGTGGATCGAAGTTTGCAGACATTACATTGAGCCGGCATGCTGAATACCAAGTCATTCTTGTGCCTCGATTTCGGGGCGGGCAGTCTGAAGATCGCGGAGTTCGAGCCGAACGAAAACGGGACGCTCCGCCTGAAGGATTTTGGACTCCGACCTCTTGGCTTTGAAGGTTCACAGGATGCCGCGCGCGAACGCGTCATTCTTAAGGCGATCCAGGAATTGTTTGCCGAGCGGGCCTTTGGCTCGAAAAACATCAACGTTTGCGCCCCGGGTTTCCACGTTTTCTCCAAGTTCGTCAAGCTGCCTCCAGTCGATACATCCAAAGTCACGCAGATCATCCAGTACGAAGCTCAACAAAACGTCCCCTTCCCGTTGGAAGAGGTCGTTTGGGATTACCAGATCCTGGGCACCGCGCCGACCGGTGAGTTGGAAGTGCTGCTGGTCGCCATCAAGTCGGACGTCGTCGAAGGGCTTTTTCGCACCGCGGACGCGGCGGGACTGCGGGTGCAGTTGGTGGACGTGTCGCCGGCGGCCCTGTGCAACGCTTTTCGGTACAACTACGGCGACCTTGAAGGTTGCACCATGTTGCTGGACATCGGTGCCAAGACCAGCAACTTGCTCTTCTTCGAGAAGGGCAAGGTGTACTCGCGCGGCATCAATATCGGCGCCAACTCGATCACGCAGGACTTCGCGGCGGAGTCCAAGCTCAAATTTCCGGAAGCCGAGCGCCTGAAGATCGAGCAAGGTTTCGTCAGTCTGGGAGGCGCGTACGAAGAGCCGGAGAATCCGCAACAGGCGGCCATTTCCAAGATTGCGCGCCAGGTGATGACTCGTCTGCATATTCAGGTGAACCAGACGATTCAGTTCTACCGTGGGCAGCAGGGCGGGTCGGCACCGCAGCGCTTGTTCCTGGCGGGTGGGGCTTCCGTCATGCCGTACACGGCGCAGTTTTTTGCCGAGAAGCTCAACATCGCGGTCGAATACTTCAACCCGTTCCGGAACATTCAGATCGATTCGGCGCTCAACCTGGAAGAATTGGCCGGCGTGGCGCACTCGTTTGGTGAAGTGGTCGGCTTGGGGCTCCGTAATGTCGCCCAGTGCCCGGTCGAGATGAATCTGATGCCGAAGACGTTTCTTAAGCGGCAGCAGTTCAATCAAAAGAAGCCCTATTTCATTGCGACGGTGTTCAGCCTGGTACTGGTGGTTTTCGCCTATGGCTGGTTCTACTCGCGAGTCGCAAAAATCAAGGGCGAGGCTCTGGAAAATATCAACCGCAAGGTCACGCCCCTGGCCGATACCGAGAAGCTGCTTCAGAAGGAGGAGAACAGGCTGAAGGAGTTGAAGGGTCGGGTTGACCAATTGTCGGAATGGGTCGGGCAGCGGTTCTACTGGGCGGACGTTTTGACGGAACTCCGGCGGGTGATGATCCAGGCCGAAGCCTCGCGCAAGGCGGCGTCCGGGATCGACAACGGGATCTGGATCGAAAGCTTCACCTCCGCGACCCCGGGTCTGACCGCCGTGCCTCAAGCGGAACAGGAAGAACAGGCGCCGCAGACTTCCATCTTCTACAACCGTATGATGCTCGAACGCTACGGGTTGATTCCCAAAGGCGCGGTGCTCGAGAGTGAAAGTACCGCCGCCTCGGCGACGCCCAAAGCGGCCCCGGCTTCCACCAATGAGATCTCGGTGATCACCGTGAAGTGTCGCGGCGTGAACCTGAAGCGCCACTCGCCGACCGCCAATGATGAGCTGGTCTTCGCGGTCGAAAAGGAGCTGCAGGCGAGCCCGCTCTTTGATCCGAAAGAATCCAAGGCAGCGGGAAAAATTGAACCCGTGAGCGAAAGCGAAATTACGTTCAGCTTCGACATCACGCTCAAGCTAAAACGCCCAATGAAGTTGTGATATGAATTGGATCAAGAAGAACTTGTTGTTGCTGGCCGGGGTGCTGGTCGCACTCGGCCTGCTCGGAGTCGCGGGTTGGTTTTGGTTCACCAACAAGGCAGCCGTGGCGGCGGTCAGCGCCGAGCTGAATGCGAAGACGCAGGAGTTCCAGACGCTCATGACCCGCGATCCGCATCCGAATCAGGAAAATATCGAGGCTGCCAAGAAAGAGCAGCAGCGGGTGGCCGCACTTCTGGAGCAGACCCGAAAAAACTTTCTTCCCGCCGCCAGCTTCCCCACCAATCTGGACAAGGAAACGTTCAAGGGCCTGCTGGAGACAACCATCTTTGAGATCGGTCGGAATGCGGAGCGAGCCGGGGTCTCCCTCCCCAACAGCAACAAATACGACTTCACGTTCAAACCGCAGCGCGGCTCGGTCGTATTTGCGCCCGAGACGCTCGTGCCGCTTGCCAATCAGGTTGCTGAAATCAAGGCGATTTGTGACGCCTTGTTTCAAGCGCGAGTGCATTCCTTGATCAGTTTGCGGCGGATTCCGGTGGCCAAAGAAGACGAAGGGCCAACGGATTTTTTGGTGGGGAAGAAGCCAGTGACCAACACCGTTACCGGCGCCGTGAGCACGCCGTATGAAATCGTGTTCCAAGGATTCACGACCGAATTAGCCGGGGTCTTGGAGGCATTCATCCGGGCTCCGAACTGTTTCATTGTAAAAAATCTCGACGTGCAAACCAACCTCGTCGCGGCGGCAGCGGAAGGCGGGCCCGTTTACTATCCAACCTACACCTTTCCCACCGAAGTAACGCCGCAGATCTCCCCCGAGGAAATGATGCGGCGACGATACGGGTTGAGTGGGCGCTACGCGCGCCGACCCACCGAGGGACCGATGCCGTACACGCCCCCCCCGGTTGCTTCGGCGCCGGCGGTGGCGACCACGCCGGTCCGCCGCGGTCCCGAAACCGTGCTGGATGAGCGTTCGCTGAAGATTACGATGTACATCGAGTCCGTCCGGCTCCCGGAGGCGCCCGCCAAACTCAAAGCGGCCAATTAATCCCCGGCTCATGGAGTTCCTGACGAAAAACTACGAGAAGGTAATTCTGAGCGTCGTCTTGCTGGGCCTGGCGGTGGCGGCCATGCTCCTGCCCATCTGGGTGGCCAAGGAAAGGAGTGCGCTGGAGGAGATCGAAAACAAAATTGTCACGACCAAACCCAAGGAACTCAAGCCGCTCGTCCTCGTCACGAACGAGGCGGTCATTCAGCTTCTGCAGAAGCCACCCGCTTTGCATTTGGCAGGTGAACACAATCTGTTCAACCCCGTCCGCTGGCAAAAACGGCCGGACGGCAGTTTGATTGCCATCCGCACGGGCAAGGAAATTGGTCCCGGTGCGCTGACCATCACGCAAATCAGCCCGCTCTACACGCGCATTGAATTCGACGCCGTGAGCGGCAGCCCGGAGAGCCCTCAATACCGATTCAAAATCACGCGCGAAGCCGAGCGTCGCGCCGACCGGCGCGTGCCGACGAGTCGATCCCTCACGACGCCGGGCAGCAAGAACGACATCTTCGTGTTGAAGGACCTCAAACCCAAAGAGAATCCGGTCGAGTTTGTTCTCGAACTGATCGAGGACAAGGAGCAAGTCGTCATCAGCAAGGAGAAACCCTACGTGGACGTGGCCGGGTACATGGCCAGTCTGCGATATGAGCCGGAAAAACTTTCGTTCACTGGCAAACGCGTGGGAGATGCTCTGGTGTTCGCGGGAGATACGAACAAAATCGTTGCCATCACCGAGACAAACGTTACAGTGGCCGCTACATCGAACACCAAACGAACGACGATCGCTCGTGCACCGTGAGCGAGGGTCGGAGCTAAACTCTATGTCGTCTGATTCTAACCCGGGAACAGCCATGACTAAAGCAGCCTATCTTCTCCTCCTTTCTTTGATTGCGACGGCAACTCCGCTGCGGGCACAACCGGCGCCGGCGGACTCCGCTACGGACGAGGCGGTGCGGCGTCAGGAAGCCTTGATCCTGTTGCGACGGGTGCTGGCGGAGGCGAGGACCGCCGAGTTGAAAGGGGATCTAACGACCGCTTCCACGAAGTACGAAGAGGCCTACAATTGGATTCAGAAAGTGGGAGTGCGCGTGGAGCAGGAAACACGCGAGTTGGTCTCGGGCATGACGACCGTCCGGATGGCACTCGCGAAGCAGGCGCAACGCCGTGGCCGCTTTGAGGAAGCGGCGCTGCACGTGAATCGGGTCCTGACCGTCGATCCGAAGAACGAGGCGGCGCGGAAACTCAAAAAGGAAAATGACAAGGCGTTGAAGGCGCTCGCTGGAAGGCGATCCAGCAAGGAAGTGCAGGCTCAGTTGCCCGAATTCGAAAGACTTCAGGTCACCACGGGGACTTTGGTTCAGGATGGAAAGCTCCTCTACGAAATGGGCAAGCTTGAAGAAGCGGAGGCCAAGCTGAAGGAAGCCGCCCGGCTTGACCCGAACAACCAGCCCGCGTTCTACTACCTCACCCTCATCGAAGAGGCGCGTTACGCGCAAGGCGCCCGCACACGGGAAATCGAAGCGAAGAACAAGGCCGTAGAAGTCGAAAAGGCGTGGCTGAGGCCGACTCAACGGGATGCGCTCCCCAGCCCGAACCCGTTTGGCAATACCAACCTGGTTCATACCAGTCCGGGCATCCAGGCCATCCGATCCAAACTGCACCGGATCGTTCTGAACCAAGTCGAGTTCGATGGACTCCCGTTGCCGGAGGTGCTGAAGTTTCTGGCCGAGGAGGCCGCCAAGCGCGACCCGGACAAGGACGGCGTCAATTTCATGCTCAACCCAAACGTGTTCGCCGCCGCGGCGGCTGCTCCGACAATCGACCCATCGACGGGCGCGCTGGTACCCGCGCCGGCGCCCGAACCTCTGGATATGACCACGGTCACTATCCGCATCACGCCTGCGCTGAAAAACATGCGTCTGGGTGACATTCTGGATGCGGTCACGAAGGTGGCGGACAAGGCGATCAAGTATTCGGTCGAAGATTACGCCGTCGTCTTTTCTCAAAAACCGCCCGACACCGCCCAGCTCGAGACGCGCATATTCCGGGTGAATCCCAACACGTTCATGGAAGGCCTTCAGGCAGTCGGAACGTTCCCGCTTGGCAACCTGATCTCGAGTGGGACCGGTGGTGGCGGAGGAGGTGTCGGTGGCGGCGCTGGTGGGACCGGCCAAGGCGGTATCCCCGGTGTAACAGCCACGAATCTCACGCAGAATATCCAGGATACGGTCCGGGCGTTTTTCACTGCTGCCGGGGTCAACGTGTTGCCGCCGAACACATTGTTTTTCAACGATCGCACCGGCGTTCTCTTGGTGCGGGCAACGTCGCAGGAGCTGGACACCGTTCAAAAGGCCGTCGAGACATTGAACATTGCGCCGCCCCAGATCACCATTGAGGCGAAGTTCCTGGAGATTAGCCAAAATGATAGCAAGGCGCTGGGGTTCGACTGGCTGCTTGGGAACACTTTGATCAGCAACGGTCGGCTGGGTGTTCAAGGCGGTTCTGCGCCCGCGTTCCAGGGCGACGCCAGTATTACATCTCCAGCCAATCCGACGGGCGTCTTCCCGGGCCCTTTTCCAGACGGGACGACGGGGCTGCGCAGCTTCCTGCCGAATCCATCGACGGACAACCTGCTGACCGGGGGTCTGCGAAACACTGCGCCGGCGGTTGGCACGCTTACGGGCATTTTGACCGATCCCCAGTTCCGCGTCGTCGTTCGGGCGCTGGAACAGCGCGACGGGGCTGATTTGCTATCAGCTCCGAAGGTGACGACTCTCAGTGGTCGGCAGACACAAATCCAAGTGGTCGATGTGCGCAGCATTGTCGTAGGCAACAATCAGGGACTAACCGCTGGCGGGGGTGGCGGCGGCTTCGCCGCTGGTGGCGCTGGGGGTGGGGTGGGCACGACGCCCGGTGGCATCGGCGGTACCCAAGGTTTTACGACGGCCTCCGTACCGCTTGGGCCGACGCTCGACGTGGTTCCCTACGTCGATGCCGATGGTTACTCAATCGAGATGACGATCATTCCGACCATCACGGAATTTCTCGGGTACGACCTGGAGACGGCCGCGCAGTTCGTCCCCCAGATTATTATTGCCAGCGGCAACACGGTGGGCCAGGCGATCACATCACGATTGCCGCTCCCGATCTTTCGGACGCGCCAGGTCGTGACCAGTTGCATTGTCTGGGACGGACAGACCGTGGTCCTCGGTGGATTGCTCTCGGAGGATGTCCAGAAGTTCAAGGACAAGGTTCCAGTGCTGGGTGATCTGCCGATGCTCGGTCGGTTGTTCCGCAGCGAATCGTCCAGGACGAAAAAGAAGAACCTGCTGATCTTTGTCACGCCGACGATTATCGACCCGTCCGGCAACCGGATTCACACTGCCGATAACCTCCCGTACGACCCGAACAACCTCCCGTCGCAACGGCCGGTTGTGCAATAGTGACTGGGTGGGTTTGAGCTCGTTAGCTGCGTGTGGAGAAGGGTTTATTGGCAGGAAACCGTGGACAACCACAGCTGTGCGTGTTTAATTAATCCGAACCTTATGTTACCGCTCTTGAGCGCAGGCAGGAAGGTCCTTTTTTTTGGGTTTTTGGGATCGATCCTCACGGCGCAGTCTCAGGCCGCCTTTGCGCCGCAGGGAGGTGAATTCCGCACTGTCGAGTCGCTCCCCGGCGACCAGGTCTTTCCACGTCTCGCGATCAACGCCTCGGGCGGTTACATCGTCTGGCACGACAACAACACGGACGGGGACGGTCTGGGCATTATGGCCAGAAGGCTGGACAGCAGCCTTTCGGGGACGTTGGCGCCTTTCAAGGTGAACGAAGTTGGAATTGGCGACCAGGAATTTCCGCGGGTGGCTCTGCTGAAGAATGGCGGCGCCGTGTTCGCCTGGCAGGGAGGGGCGGGCCCCACGCAGCGGATCTACGCGCGGTTTGTCAGGCCCGACGGGACGTTTGCCACTGGCGACGTCTTGGCCAATACCTATCAACTGCAACATCAGATCAACCCAGCCGTCGCCGGCCTGGCCAACGGCACTGGCATTATCGTGTGGTCCAGCTACGGACAGGATGGCAGTCTGTACGGCGTTTTCGGTCAAAGGTTCTCGCCCTTGGGTGAGAAACTCGGAAGCGAGTTTCGAGTCAACCTGACGACCCAGAACAACCAGCGGACCCCCGCATTGGTCAGTTTGCCCAACGGAGGCTTTTTAGTCGTTTGGATTTCGGAGGCTTATCGTGCCACCGTTCAAAGCACTGGTCCGGAGGGCACGAATCCCGACGGCTCCGGTGGACTCTCGATCTACGACGTCGATGCCTACGGGCGCATGTTTGACAGTGAAGGCCTGGCACAAAGCGGCGAGTTCCGAATTAACAGTTCGCGTACGACCTGTGCCAACCCCGCGGTCAGCATCAACAGCGACGGCGGTTTTATTGTGACTTGGAGCGGCAAGCCAAATGTAATCGTGGTCGGAACCAATCTGCCGCCCGAGGGCTGGGACATCTATGGGCGCACGTTCGGCGCAAATGGTTTGCCGCGCAGTGCGGATTTTCGTGTGAACACATTCACATTCGGCGATCAATACCTGCCGAATGTGGCCAACGTGGGTGACAGCTACATGGTTGTCTGGACAAGTCTAAACCAGGATGGCTCTCGCGAGGGAGTATATGCGCAGGTTGTCGATTCGGATGGAGCGAAATTGGGCGACGAGTTTCGGGTCAACAGCACGACTGTCAGCCAGCAAATCTATCCCGCAGTGGCGGCAGATGGTGAAAAGCGTTTTGTGGTTGCATGGTCGAGCTTCGTGGGCGGTTTGGCCAGCTTCGATCTTTTTGCTCAGCGTTATTCCTCAACGCGGACGTTGGTGCCCCCGGCGACCCCGTATGTCTCCGCGCTCAGCCAGACCCGCCTGAGTGTCACCTGGCCGGAGGTTGCGGGATACGATATTGTCCAGTACGAACTGTCGGTTGACGACGGCTCTTCGTCGGTTCTTGTGACGAATACGTTCTGGACTGTTTCAGGCCTGGCGCCCAACAGTCTGCACACGTTTCGGTTGGCCTATCGCTTGACGGATGGAAGCCGGTCCCCTTGGTCGGAAGAAGCTTCCGGTCGGACGTGGGGCGAAGACGGGAATTTCGATGGCCTGCCCGACGACTGGCAGACGAAATACTGGGGTGCAGACCCGCAAGGGTGGGGGAGCGCTTCTGCGGACAGCGACGGCGACGGCGGGAGCAATTTGCAGGAATTCCTTGCCGGTACCGATCCAACCAATCCGAACAGCGTCCTGCGCACGACGATCATCTCGACGTCGCTAGGCTATCGGCTTAGCTGGGATACGCAACCGGGTTTGATTTACGAAGTTCAGGTTTCCGAGGATCTTCGCGCCTGGACAAGCGTGGGCCTCGCGCGCTTTGCGCTCACCAGTTTTGATTCCATCGGACTGGTTCCGGCGAGGAGCGCTTCGATGTATCGGATCATCCGTTTAAGGTAACCTATGCGGCGGCTCATCTTTCTCACCGTTCTCGGCCTCTCGGTTCTCATCGGCATTCCGCGGGCATTGGGGTTCAGTCTCCTGGGGCTGCGAGCGAACGTGCCCTGGCAGACGGACCGACTGGGCTACAATCTCAACCCGGCGCTGGGTGGGTTGGGCGGCCCCGTGAGTGTTGGCGAAGAATACCGCTGGAATGTTCCCGTCGTGTATTACGCATTCACGCCGGACTTTCTGAACTATTTTGGACAGAGGGGTGTTGAGGAGGTCGAGAAGGCGATTCGGTTCATCAATGACTTGCCCCGGGCCTCCCAGTTGAACCTGGACCTCTTTCCGCTTACCTCGCAGCGAGTGAACCATCGGGCGCAAGCAGTTGGCTTGGTCGATCTTAAGTCCGAAGCGCTGGGCTCGCTGGCGGAGGTGATCGGCATTTGCGATCCGACGCGGTACGTTTACACCCTGCGCCAGCGTTGGATCGGTCCCGGCGGGGCACCCACAAATTTTCACGTCATCAAGCGCAATTTCGACCCGGTCACCTGGCAGCATAGCTCGTACATCAATGGCCAGCTCTGGACTTATTCCACCATTCTGGATGGTGCAGCCAATTCGTTCGCTGTGACTGAACCGGTTGATCCGCTTGCCTTGCTCGGATTGATCAACGCTCCCGTCGCATCAACGGACGGAAATGGTCTGCTTCTGGGCGGAGGCTTTTGGACCGGATTCACTCGGGACGATGTTGGCGGTCTCAGGTACATTTATCGCAGCGATAATTACCATACGGAGAACTCGCCACCGAATGCTACCGGCACGTTTGGCGGCGGGCCGTGGGGGGTGCCTCCCGGTGGAACCAACGCTGCAACGAACCTGAATGTGTTCGTTGATCTCGCGTTGCGCCCCGGAGTTGACAAGCTTGAATTCCGAAGGGCGAACTACGATTCGCTGCTCGGGATCTTCAAGCCAATTACCAACTCCTTCACCGATACGATAATCACCAACGGGCGGGCGATCAAACAGAGCATGGAACGACCCTTGGCTATTGCCGATATTCTATTCGACGGTAGAGACATACAGGGGCCAGACGATCCGGGCGCTGGCGTGGATTTCTTTGCGCTCATTTTGTACACCATACAGACATGGGACAACAACGATGATGTCAACGGGGTTGTTGGAAACTTTGGGCCGGGTGTGATCCCGCCCGCCACCGGGCTGCCTCCCGCCGCCGGGACGCCTTCCTTTATCATCACATTCGATACCACCGGTCGGATGTTCCACAATATCTGGCCATTTTTCCTGAGCGAACAGAACTCGTTCTTGCATGTGATTTGGGGCTCGTTTGACGGCTCGACGAACGAGCCGGTGGTTTACCCCATCAATACATCCATCCAGGACCTCGAACGGCAGGTTTTGGGTGGAGGGGGGCAAGGGAACCCATGGGGTCTCCCTTAGCCAGGTCGAAACAATCGTATTTCAAAAAATGTGTGCTAACCTGACGCTATGAAGCGGGCTCTTCTCTGGCTTTTTTTAACCTTCAGTCTGATTGTTCCCGCCCGGGCGGGAACGAGTCCGATCTACGAGAATTTTGGATTCAATGACTTCGGCAGCACACCCCCGCAAATCGACGCGCTGGCGTTCGCCAACTATGGCACCTTCATCGTCGGCACATTCCTCCCTTACGATTTTCAGAACACCATCGACTTCACTAACAAGGGCACGATGCTCGGCAGTTCCGGATTTCAGTTCGACACTGCATTTAGTCTGGGTCCGCGCCGCATGGCCGGTAGTTTCGCCAATTTCCCAGGCGCGACGGTTCGGTCTGAAGACGCCGGTATTGGCTTCGTCATCTTCGAGGAGGGTGGCACCGTCTCCATTTTTTTCCCCTCATATTTGCAGATCTCCGCTACGAACGTTGTCAACAAAGGGTTGCTCAGCGTGGGTGCCGGTGGCCTTTTGGAACTAAAGGGCAAGGGCATGGACCTTTCGCGGGGCGGTTTCGAGATCCGCAACATCGACGGCATCGGTACGGGCGATGACGACACCAATTTCTTTCCGGATGTCGGGATCAATGATGTTTATTGGGGCGGAATCACCAATCAGTTGGTTAACTGCCGCACCCTGGTCACTCCAATAAACCCATTCTTCGCCTCGGTCGAAACGCCGACGCACGTCGTTACCAACGGGTTCTTCGTGGGGACCACGTCGATCACAATCCCCGTCGCCCAGGCATTCGTATTCACCAATTTGGTCACGGAGACCAACTGGATTGTCCAAGCGGTGTTCGTGGGCCTGTCCGACACCAATTTCAGTGCCGACGTTCGGTTTGCCGATAGTCCAATCTTTACCAATGAGTTCAAAACGGCGGTGGTCCAAATCAGCTTCACGGACACCAATCTGGTTTCGGGAGGATCGCTGATTCAATCGCTCTACGTGTTGGATCGACTGGCGTCGTGGACCAACTACAGCATGTTGTCGAACATCGTGACGTTTCCGACGACATTCCGTCCGGCCAACTACCAGGTCAGTCGGCTGCCGTTTTTAGATTTTTTCACCGGTGCCCCGCCCAACACTCTCCTGCCCACAAACTTGATTTACAGCACGACGTATTCGAACGTTGTCGTGACGAACCTCTATTCCGCATATGCCGCGGAAATCAATGCCACGCCCGTTCAGCTTCCGATCGTCCCGGGAGTTTCCGTTACCAATCAGCCTGGAAGAATCACGGTCCAGTCCGAAGCTTTGGATGTGTCCAATGCAAGGTTCCGGGGCAACACATTTGTGCTCCTGCAAACCGACCATTTGATCTCGAGCTCAAACGCGGTCGTTGATTCACCCAACCTCAGCTTCAGCCTTGCTTCAACCAACGGCAACTTGAAGGTGCAGAACCTGGCGAAAGACACGGTCGTGCGCTTGGGCGGCGATATTCGAGCCTGGAGCGGCCTCTGGACTAATAACATCGGCCTCCTGGTCACCAATCAGGTGGATGACGGCATGGGAGGTTTAACAAATCAGGTGGTGACCAACGTGGTCGATATTGGCTTTCACGTATTCGTCCTCGATGCGAATCCCCTGCAAACGATCCAGCCGGTCTTTGTGGAGGATTTTCTCGCCCGGAGCACGAATGTCACCATCAGTGACAACATGCGGGTGGTACAATCGTTTCATCTCGACGCGCAGAGCCTGACCGTGGACGGCCGAGTCAGTCTGGAGAGCAATGCTCGAGACTGGATCCGTGACACCGCTCCGCAACTCGCTTTACTGACCAACAACGGCACGCTGATTATCGAGAACAACGGCTTCATCGGCGCGGATCGCGCCGAGCCGTACGACGCGATTGTCAACCGGGGCTCCATGACGGCAGCCAGTTATTACTTCCGCGCGAAAGAGTTTGTGAACAATGGCGGTATTTCCGCCCAGGCCCAGCTTGCGATCACGGCGACAACCGCCACTTTCCAGGGTGGTGGAGTGGATTCCGGTGGAGACCTGTTCATCAACGCCGACACCGTCCGGTATCTGGCAGCGCTGACCTCCGCTCGCGGCGGGCTCTATTTGTCGATCACCAACTCGCTGGCGGATGCCGGCAGCAGCGCCAACAACCGTTGGACCTGCGTGGACGGGTTTCATCTGTTGAGAAAACCGCTACGGGGTGACCTGCTCGGCACAGAAGTGCGCACCAAACCGGTGCGCTTCGCCCGCGCGCTTCACACCTGGGCCGGCGAAGATCGCGGCGCTTCGGCTGCGGGCTATCAGAACAACGTGGCACTCGGTCGGTTGGTCCTGGACGCCCAGGCGTTCGGCCTGTTGGCTTTTGCCGGCACAGGCACCAGCAACGCCCTCTACGTTGATTTTCTTGACTTGGAGGGGCCCGTTTTGGCGAATCCAGAGTCGATCGTCTCCATCAGCGAGAACCTGGTCATCTATTTCGCCGACTCGAACGTTTCCCCCGAACAACTGGACGGGCGTCTCGGCGGACATCTCCGTTGGGTGAGGGATTTTGCCGGACCGAACAGTTCGGTGGATGTGCTCTTACTGAACGGCCAGACCATCACGGTTAATCGCGCCTTGCGTTTCAG
>Ga0137368_10000886_pt1 | contig 30682 bp, 23 predicted proteins | sample SagtaG_13_FD_104917 | JGI IMG/M metagenome (GOLD analysis project Ga0137368, IMG submission 104917) | Vadose zone soil microbial communities from Sagehorn Ranch, Mendocino, California, USA - Sage1_L_100_16 metaG | ecosystem: Environmental > Terrestrial > Soil > Vadose zone | place: USA...
TCGGCAAAAAAGGAGACCGTTATGAAGAACATGGCAAAAAGCAGCGGCGCCATCCTGGGGGGACTAATCATGGCTGGCGTATTGGCTCTCGTGGCAAATTCTCAACCGGAGGGAAAAAAGTTCATCCTCAATGTCGATCCCGGGATCAGCGAAGCGATCAAATGGAACGCGCCGAGCTTTCGCACGACGGACTTCTTTGCGACCGTCAACCTTCGCTCCAGGGACTGCGTCCAGCTCATCTTCCATACGGGCGCAAGGGTGAAGGCTACCGCGACGACGGGTATCAGTATCGCCGATCCCGCGGGCCTGTTAGAGTGGCTCGCCAAGGATCGCTGTCTCGTGACACTCGGCGTCGGAAAAGACATCCAAACCAGGCGGGCGGCGTTTGAGGCCATCGTCCGCGAGTGGATCCGATGGGTCTGATTCTCCGGGCGCATGCCATGGAAAGGAAGTAATATGCCGGCAGCTATGACCGCCGTGGAGTTTATCAAGAAGCTGAAAACTTACCGTTCGCCGGAAGAACTGAAGAAGATTCAGCGCTACTTCAAAACCGGCGCCGGCGAGTATGGCGAGGGTGATGAATTCCTGGGAGTGCGCATGGGACAGGTCTTCACCCTCGCCAAAGAGTTCATTGAAATGCCGCCCGGCGAAATCGAGAAATTGATCGAGAGCCCGATTCATGAGGTAAGGGTGGGCGCGGTTAGTATTATGGATTGGCAAGCCCGCAGCAAAAAAATACGCGAGGAGCGCAGAAAAGAGCTGTTCGATCTTTATATCAGGCGCCACGATAGAATCAACAATTGGGATTTAGTTGATCGTAGCGCTCCATATGTCGTTGGCGGCTACTTGTTTGATAAGCCGCGCGATGTTTTGTACAAGCTGGCGCGCTCTAAAAATGTGTGGGAACGCCGCACTGCCATTGTCAGCACCTACTATTTTATTAGAGCAGGCGCCGTCGCTGATACTTTTAAAATCGCCGAAATGTTGCTTAACGACGACCACGACTTAATCCACAAGGCCACTGGAGGGTGGCTGCGCGAGGCCGGCAAAAAAGATCCCCAGAAACTGTTGGGCTTTTTGGATAAATATGCCGGCGCTATGCCACGCACGGCTCTGCGCTACGCCATAGAACACCTTGATAAAAAACAGCGGGATTATTACATGGGCTTGAAGAAGGAAGGGTAGCGCAAGGGAAGCCTTGCGCTACAATTATATCGGTTTGCGATTGAGTCTACGGGGAAGCGGCGCGTTTGCCATTACCCACAATTTTGCGGAAATGAGTGTTCACATTCTCAGCCCGCGGATGCGGGCGGCAGCATAAAGCCTGGGGTGGAGCGTAGCGGAACCCCAGGTACGATGAGGATTTATCGCACAAGCCCACGAAGTGGGCGACAGCCATTGGCCCAATCTCAATGATGATGAAATGGCGGATGACAAAAAGCTGCCGCCCGCTCCGCGGGCTTGATGCGTACTTACGCCGTATACCTGGGGTTCCGCTGACGCTCCACCCCAGGCTATATTCTGCCGCCCGCATCCGCGGGCTAAGAACGCGTCAAAATGTGGGGAAAGACAAGGCGGCGCGCTCCCAGTATCGTACCGCTTGCCGTCCCGTACGCGCGTTTGCAAAACGCCATAGATCGGTTATTAAATGCGCGTATGGGACTCCGGGCGCGAGTTGTTTACTCGCGCCTCTTTCCTGATTGGACTCCTGATCAGAGAAAGCCACAAACAGGGCGATTAAACAAATCGCCCCACACCGTAGGCGCATTTGCTAACTGCCATAAGGGATCATACGATGAAAGAAACAATCAACCGTTTCCATTTCGCCCCTGAAGGCTGGCGCGTCGTCACCCCACGAATCGTGGTTCACGACGCGGAGCAACTCGTGGAGTTTCTCAAGCAAGTGTTTGGCGCAACGGGTGAATATCAGCAAGACATTCCGTCCGTGATCAGGATCGGCGATTCGCAGGTCATGATCAGCGACGCCGGAATTCGCAGCCCGATGTCCGCCTTTCTCTACGTATACGTCAGCGATACCGACGCGACGTATCAACGCGCTCTCGACGCCGGCGCGCGCTCCCTCGAAGAGCCAACCGAGATGCCCTATGGCGACCGCCGTTGTATGGTAGAAGACAGATGGGGCAACACCTGGCAAATCGCCACGCATAGAGGTTTTCAATGAGCGACTTAGCGAGCCTAATTGAGGCGGTAAAGCAGGGCGATCTGGAAAGTGTCAGGGCCATCCTTGACACAAAAGACGAGATCGTTAACCAACGTGACGAATCGGGCGCCGCGCCCCTTCACTATGCGACACTGAATGGGCATCGCCAAATTGTGCGACTGCTGCTTGAACGAGGCGCGGAAATAAACATCGCCGACAGTCAATTCGGCGCTACGCCGACAGGTTGGGCAATCGAGTATCTGCGCGAGATGGGTGGATACTTGGGCATTGAGCTTAAAGACCTGGCCTATGCTATTCAGCTCGGAGACGTTCGATGGGTTACGCGGTTTCTGGAGCGGTTTCCTGCGCTTCGCCAAGCGAGCGACAAAAATGGAAGACCATTTCAGCAGCTTGCGCGAGAATCGGGCAATCGAGAGATTGCAAGGGTTTTTGGATCGGAGGACGCGGAAGCTAGTAGAAGTTCGGATCGCGGAGAACGAAATGGCTTCCGAACGTCTATTACCGCCACACTGGCCGTGAGAAACTGGCCGCAAGCGATCGACTTTTACAAAACGGCGTTCGACGCGAGCGAGTTGTACCGCGTTGAGGGCGGCGGCGTCGCTCAGTTGTCGGTGTCCGGCGCAGAGTTCTGGGTCGCGGAAGAATCCCCGCAACATCTCAACTTCAGCCCCGAATCGCTGGGCGGATGCTCGGTTCGAATGCTGCTGATTGTGGAAGACCCCGCGGCGGTCTACGCACAGGCCGTTGCGGCGGGCGCAACTGAGGTGGCGCCGGTGGCTGACGAATATGGCTGGCGTCTAGGGCGCATTGTTGATCCATTCGGACACCACTGGGAGATCGGCAGACCGTTAAGCTGAGAAATGATATGTCAGTCGCCGCCACACATCGGGCGATCAACGCCGTCTGGAGGATCGAATCCGCCAAAATCATCGCCGGTCTTGCCCGCGTCGTACGCGACGTCGGCCTGGCCGAAGACCTCGCGCAGGACGCGTTGGTCGCCGCGCTCGAACAGTGGCCCGAGCAGGGAGTCCCGGACAATCCGGCCGCATGGCTGATGGCCGTCGCGAAGCATCGCGCTATCGACCGGCTGCGGCGAAGCAAGCTGCAGGAGCGCAAACACGAAGAAATTATCCGCGAACTCAATTCACAGAGCGATTCAACAACGAAGGACTTCGTCGCCGCGCTCGACGACGACATCAGTGATGACCTGTTGCGCCTCATATTCACGGCCTGCCATCCGGCGCTTTCCGCCGAAGCCCGCGCCGCGCTCACGCTGCGGTTACTGGGAGGTTTAACGACCGGCGAGATCGCGCGCGCCTTCCTCGTCCCGGAGCCGACCATCGCGCAGCGAATCGTCAGGGCCAAACGGATCCTGGCCGAAACTCATATTCCCTTCGAAGTCCCCCGCGCAGCCGAGTTCGGCGTCCGCCTGTCATCCGTTCTCGAAGTCATCTATCTCATCTTCAACGAAGGTTACTCGGCGACCGCAGGCGAGAGCTGGATGCGGCTTGAGTTGTGCGATGAGGCGCTGCGTTTGGGGCGCATTCTCGCCGGGCTTGTTCCGAAGGAGCCGGAGGTTCATGGCCTCGTCGCGCTGATGGAGATTCAGGCGTCGCGTGCGCGTGCGCGGATCGGCCCGTCTGGAGAGATCGTCCCGCTCTTTGAGCAGAACCGAGCGCGCTGGGATCAACTCCTCATCCGCCGCGGTCTCGCGGCGTTGGAGCGCGCCGAGACGCTCGGAGGCTTGCTGGGGCCTTATATGCTCCAAGCCGCAATCGCGGCCTGTCACGCGCGGGCGCGCGCGCCGGAGGAGACTAACTGGGAGCGCATCGTCGCGCTCTACGACGCGCTCGCGCAACTCGCGCCGTCGCCCGTCGTGGAACTGAATCGCGCCGTCGCGGTCGGCATGGCGTTCGGCCCGGAGGCGGGACTAGAACTTGTTGATGAACTGATCTTGGAACCTTCGCTCAAATCCTATCACCTGCTGCCGAGCGTGCGCGGCGACCTCCTCGCCAAGCTAGACCGCAATGAAGAAGCCCGCGCGGAGTTCGAACGCGCCGCGGCGCTCACTCACAATGCGCGTGAGCGCGAGCTGCTGCTCAAGCGCGCCGCGGCGTGCGTCCGGAGATGACGCCGAAGGGAGGTGGATTGATGAATATTTCGGCTCGCCATTCGGTAAGGCTATAGAGAGTTGCCAAAGCGGGGCGCTTCGCTATAGTATTTCATCCCCACAGTCGAAGTGACTAAATTCCTCTGCTCTACGACCCTGTTTTCTTGGCTGGTCTTTTCTGTCAGCCCACTTACTTCGTCTTCTCCAGAGAAATCGAAACCACAGGCCGACGTATGCCGCCGCAGCCTATTCAAGATTGGCCATCATCGGTCCATTATTGGAATAGAAGCGTGAAAAAACTAGGGGGCGAAAATGAGCAAAAAACAGACCGCGCCATCTGGGCAGCGCGCGTCACGAATGGGAACTGGCCCGCCGGCGGACGGGGACACTGAGCGCGCAAAGGCGATGGGTAAGAAAAATCCACGACAGGCGCACGCCGAGTCTGACGCGCCGGCGGAGCGCGCCGAAGGTCAAGATGGCAAGAACGACCTGGTCGCGGTGGTCGGCGTCGGGGCTTCCGCCGGCGGCCTCGAAGCGTTCAGGCAGTTGCTCAAGCGTCTGCCTGTCGACACCGGAATGGCCATCGTGCTGATCACGCACCTCGACCCGAGGCACGAGAGCATCCTGCCCGACCTGGTGGCAAAAGCCACTCCGCTGCCGGTGAGCGAGGCCGAGGAGGGGATGCGCGTCACGCCCAATCACGTCTACGTTATGCCGCGCAACACGAGCATGGCGATCGAAGGCGGCGCGCTGCGATTGTGGCCCCGCGAGAAAGGGCGCAGTCAGCATCGTCCGATAGACGCTTTCCTGCGGACATTGGCGGAAGATCAGAACACCAGCGCCATCGGCATCATCCTTTCAGGCACGGCCACCGACGGCACGTTGGGGCTGGAGGCGGTCAAAGCCGAGGGCGGGATCACCTTCGCGCAGGAGCCGAAATCCGCCCAGTACGACAGTATGCCGCGCAGCGCCATCGCCGCCGGGTGTGTGGACTTCGTGCTCACGCCCGAAGAGATCGCCCTGGAACTCACGCGCATCAGCCGCCATCCTTACGTCGTCCCCGCCGAGATCGCCGAACGCGGCGAACCCGGCGCGGAAGAGGCGGAGCAACCCGCGGTCAAGAACGGCTTCAACAAAATTCTGGCGCAGCTGCGGCGGATGAAGGGCATTGACTTCACTCTGTACAAAGCCAATACGCTGCGCCGCCGCATCAGGCGCCGCATGATCTTGAACAAGCTGGACGGGTTGATGGAGTATGCGGAGTATCTGCGCAATAACCCGGCGGAAGTGGAGAACCTGTACCAGGACATCCTGATCAACGTGACCAGTTTCTTCCGCGACCCGGATACCTTCGAAGCCTTGAAGGAGAAAATCTTTCCCCGGATCGTCGAGCATCGCGCGCCGGACGAGCCGGTGAGAATCTGGGTGGTCGGCTCTTCGACAGGCGAGGAAGCCTACTCCATCGCCATGGCTTTCTCGGAATTCGCAGGCGAACACGCCAAGCACATCCTCGTCCAGATTTTCGCCACCGACCTCAACGAAAGGAGTATCGAGAGAGCGCGCGCCGGCCTCTATTCGAAGAACATCGCGGAGGACGTCTCGCCGGAGCGATTGCGCCGCTTCTTCACTGAGGCGGAGGGCGGCTACCGCATCAGCAAGCCTATCCGCGACATGTGCGTCTTCGCGCGACAAAACATCATCACCGACCCGCCTTTCTCGCGGATGGACTTGATCAGTTGCCGCAATTTGCTGATCTACCTCGAGCCGGTCTTACAGAAACAGGTCCTGCCGCTGCTGCATTACGCCCTCAACCCGACGGGCGTTCTCTGGCTGGGCCACTCGGAGACGACCGGCGCGGCCTCTGGCCTGTTCGAGCCGGAGGACAAGAAGCATCGGTTCTACGTCAGGAAACTAGATACGGGGCGGCCGCGCCTCGGCTATCCGACCGTCGTTCATGCGTCGGAACTGGAAAGGGATATAGTCAGGCGACTGGCGACGGCGCATGTGGGCGTGACGGTCACCGGCGGCGAGGCGGTGGCGCAGCGCGAAGCCGACCGGATCGTCCTGGCGCGCTACGCCCCGGCGAGCGCGCTCATCGACGAGGAGATGAAAGTCCTGCAATTGCGGGGCGACACTTCTCCCTATCTCGATCAACAGCCCAACAAGGCGACCCGCAATCTGCTGAAGCTGGCGCGCGAAGGGCTGCTGGGCGCGCTGCGCGAGGCTGTCGACAAGGCGCGCCAGGATGAGAGTCCCGTCAGGAAAGAAAATTTGCGAGTCAAATTCGATGAGGCGCCCGGCGATGTGAACCTTGAAGTGATCCCGCTCAGGCGTTCCGCGTCGCAGCAGCGCCACTATCTGATCCTGTTCGAGACCGCCGAGGTCGCGGACCGGGGCGGCGAGCAGATGGCGGTGGACAGGAGGCGGAAATCTGAGGAGCGGAAGGTCAGGCAATTGAGCCAGGAGTTGGCAGCCGCGCGCGACTACCTGCAATCGGTGATCGAAGAGTACGAAGCGACCAACGAGGAACTCCAGTCCGCCAGCGAGGAAGCCCAGTCTTCGAACGAGGAGTTGCAAAGCATCAATGAAGAGTTGGAGACTTCGAAAGAAGAGCTGGAATCGTCCAACGAAGAGTTGATTACGCTCAACGAGGAGTTGAACAACCGGAACGCGGAGTTGGGACGGCTCAACAGCGACCTCGTCAACCTGCTCGGCAGCGTCCAGATGCCGATCCTGATGCTGGACGGCCAGCTCCGCATCCGCCGCTTCACGCCGGCTGCGGAAAAGCTGCTGAACCTGATCCCGACCGACGTCGGGCGCCCCATCGGTGACCTCAAGCTCAATCTCGACTGTCCCGACCTGGAGCATCTGATCACGGAGGTGATTGACACCGTCAGCGTCAGGGAAGTCGAGACGAGGGACGGCGCGGGGCGATGGCACTGGCTGCGCGTCCACCCTTACAAGACGCTCGAAAAAAAGATCGACGGCGCGGTAGTTGCGCTGGTGGACATTGACGCGCTCAAAAAGATCGAGCGGGAGATCGAAGCGGCGCGCGATTACGCCGAGGCCATCATTGGCGCCACGCGCGATCCGCTCCTCGTACTGCGCGCAGACCTGAAGGTGGAATCGGCCAACAACGCCTTCTACAAAACTTTCAAGGTCAAGCCTGCCGAGACCGAGGGCCGGCTGATTTACGAACTGGGCGGGCGCCAGTGGGACATCCCACAATTGCGCCTGCTGCTCGAAGATATCATTCAGCGCAACAGTTCCTTCAATGACTTCGAGGTCGCGCAAAAGTTTCCGGGCATCGGAAAGCGATCCATGCTGCTCAACGCCCGCCGGCTGGACAGTCGCGAAGGCGGCCCGATGCGCGTCCTCCTCGGCGTCGAGGACGTGACCGAGCGCAGAGAAGCGGAGCTGGCCCTGGCCCAGTTGGCCGCCATCGTCCAATCGTCGGACGACGCCATCGTCGCCATAGACCTCGATGGCGTCATCACAAGTTGGAATCAAGGGGCGGAACATCTCTTCGGTTACACTGCCCAGGAGGCCGTTGGCCAGCCGGTCACCATGCTGACTCCGCCTGAAGGCATTGAAGCGGAGAAAAATATCCTGGAGCGCATGTGGGCCGGCGAGCGCATCAATCACTTCGAGACCTTGCGCCGGCGCAAGGACGGAAGCGAGGTCGGTATTTCGTTGACCATGTCGCCTATTAGGAACGTCCGGGGCGAAGTCATCGGCGCGTCGAGAATCGCGAGGGACGTCACCGAGCGCAAGCGCGTCGAAGAGGCGATACGCGTCGCGTACGAGCAGGAATTGGCTGCGCGCGCCGAGTCCGAACAGGCCAGCCGTCTCAAGGACGAATTCCTCGCCACCGTCTCGCACGAGCTGCGCTCGCCGCTCAATTCCATTCTCGGATGGTCGAGAATGCTGAGCGCCAAGAGGCTCGACGAAGAGGAGTCGACTCGCGCGCTCGAAGTCATATACAAGAGCGCCCGCGCGCAGAACCAGCTAATCGGCGAACTGCTGGACGTCTCGCGCATCATCACGGGCAAGTTGCGCCTCGATGTGAGCATGGTCGATCTGATCCCGATCATCGAGGCCGCAATGGATATCGTGCGCCCGGCGGCGGAGGCCAAGAAGATCGGAATCATCTCATCGCTCGATCCGGCGGCGGGGCCGGTGTCGGGAGACGCCGACCGCTTGCAACAGGTCGTCTGGAACCTCCTGTCCAACGCCATCAAGTTCACGCCTGCGGGAGGAGAGGTCGCGGTCCGCCTTGAACGCGAGGACGAGAGCGTCACGATCACTGTGAGCGACAACGGCGAGGGGATCGAGCCGGAGTTTCTCCCCTTTGTCTTCGACCGCTTCCGCCAGTTCGAGGGCGGCACGGCGCGGCCCTCCGGCGGTCTCGGTCTGGGGCTGGCGATCGTGCGCCATCTGGTGGAGCTGCACGGCGGAACGGTCAGCGCCGCCAGTCGCGGAAGGGGGCAGGGCGCGACCTTCAGAGCGACGCTTCCGCTGGCGGTCAACCGCAAGGAGTCGAGCGAAGCCGAGCGCGACCGTCCGGCGGGCGCCGGCGAAATTCCGAAAAGCCACGCCCCGTCGCCCGATCTCCTGCGTGACCTGCGTGTGCTCCTGGTGGATGACGAGCCGGATGCGCGCGAGTTACTCAGCCTGATGCTCATGAGTTACGAAGCCGAAGTGAGGACCTGCGCCTCCGCCCCCGAAGCGCTTCAGACGCTGGATGAATGGCGCCCCGATGTGCTGGTGTCTGACATCGGAATGCCGGTCGAGGACGGCTACGAACTGATAAGAAAGATACGGGCGCGTGAGCCGGAGCGCGGCGGACTCATCCTGGCGGTGGCGCTGACGGCGTATGCCCGCGACGAGGACGCGCGGCGGGCGATTGAGGCGGGCTACCAGGCGCACGTCCCGAAACCAGTCGAGCCGGGCGTATTGGCGACGGCTGTGGCGAATCTCGCCGGGCGGCGCTAGGATGGCTGAGCGCGCTTGTTGTGTTGATCGGTGTAACGTTACTCTTTCCGCTCGCGCTCCCAGGCGCATCTGGTCGTCACGCTGGCAATAACCACCGCCAGTTCAGCCGGCTCGACCGGCTTGGTGATGTGCATTTGGAAACCCTCCTGGAGGGCGCGCAATCGGTCCTCGCTCCGCCCGTAAGCTGTCAGTGCGATAGCCGGAATCTGATCCGCAGCGTCTCCACGCGCGGCTTCCAGCGCGCGCACTTTATTCAGCACAGTGTAGCCGTCCTCGTCCGGCATGGCGATGTCCAGAATCAGCGCGTCGGGCCGCTTACCGCTCAACGGGTCAGAGAGCAGCGCCAGCGCCTCGGCGCCTGAAGACGCGGCTGTTACTTGCGCCCCGTATTCGCCGAGCGCCTGGACCAGCAACTCGCGGGCCTCTTCCTGATCATCCACCACAAGCACGCTCACGCCTTCGAGTGAAAGGGCGGCGCCCAGTATGATGGCGCCTCCCGTGCGCGCTTCGCTTGGCGCCACTGCGGGCGGCGGCGCTATTAATTCCGGATGGCGGCGCGGCAGCGTGACGGTGAATGTCGCCCCGCGCCCTGCGCCCTCGCTCGCCGCCGTGATCGTCCCGCCATGCAATTCAACTAGATATTTAGCGAGCGACAGCCCCAACCCCAGCCCGCCGTAACGCCGCGTGCTCGATGAGTCGGCCTGCCTAAAGTGGTCGAAGACGAACGGCAGGAACTCCGGCTCGATTCCCTTGCCAGTGTCGCTGACTTTGATGCGAATATGATTGGCGTCACTGTCCATCTGCAACTCGACGCGCCCACCTTCGGGCGTGAATTTGATGCCGTTCGAAAGCAGGTTCCACACAACCTGCTGTAAGCGCGCCGAATCGCCGACCATCTCTTCGGGCCTCGGGCCGAAATCGGCGACGAGCATGATGCCTTTCGCTTCCGCCGCCGCGCGCACCGTGTTTAGCGCGGATTCGAGGACCGTCGACAGGTCAACGGGGCGGGTCTTGATCCGCAGCTTGCCCGTGGTGACGCAGGCCGAATCGAGCAAGTCTTCGATGATCTGAAGTTGCGCTTTCGCGTTGCGCTCGACGATGGCGGCGACTTTATTGATGGCGTCTCTGTCCACCGGGCCGCAGCGCAGCATCCGCGTGTAGCCGAGGACGGCGTTCAATGGCGAGCGCAGTTCGTGCGAGAGCATCGTCAGGAATTCGTCCTTCGAGCGGTTGGCGGCTTCGGCGGTCGCGCGCGCGGCCTGCTCCAACGCCAGTTGCTCGCGCTCGCGCGCTTCAACCTGCTTGCGTTCGGTGATGTCTATGCACGAGCCGACGCAGCCGAGAAAGTCGCCGTAGGGCGAATATCGCGGGACGCCATGATCCAATATCCAGCGGTACTCGCCGTCATGACGCCGCAAACGATACTCCATCTTAAAAGGCTCCCGCGCATCGCAGGACGCGTTAAAGGTTTCCAGGCAGCAGTCGTAATCCTCCTGGTGAACACCTTCCGCCCAGCCGTAGCCCAACTCCTCTTCCATAGCGCGTCCGGTGAATTCGAGCCACGGTTTGTTGAAGAAAGCGCGGAGTTTGTCCGCCCCGGACACCCAGACCATGACCGGAGCCGTGTCCGCCAAAATACGAAACTTTTCCTCGCTCGCGCGTAGCGCCTCCTCGGCTCGTTTCCGCTCAATGCCCTGAGCGATGGGGGCCGCGACAGTGGCGATAGCTTCGACCGTGTCCTCGGTTAATGGATGGCGCGCGAACATCCCCATCACCCCGACGACCCGATCCTCAACCAGTAGCGGATAGCCCGCGAAGGCTACCATTCCCTTCTCTCTCGCCCACTCCGGGTCGCTGATGCGCGGGTCATTAACTACGTCGTTGGTCAGATGCGGTTGGCGCTCTTTGGCGATCAGGCCAATCTTGAGTTCTCCGAAGGGCACGCGGGAGTGCCTGCCATTCAGGTGCGTATACAGCCCGGCGCTGGCCTGCAGTTCCAGCAAAGACTCCTTTGGATTCAGCGTCCAGATGCGCGCAAACGCTGCGTCCAGATGCCGGACCAGGGCTTCAGCGCTCTTTTGCAGCATGCTTTGCAGCGGCGCCTGGTGCTCGGCCAAAGCGGCGCCCACGTCGGCGAGCAGAGCCACCCTCTTCAGGTTCGCCTCTTCCAGCCGCTTGCGCGCGGAAATGTCCTCAATGATGGAGACGAAGTAATCCGGCGCCCCGTTCGCCTTGCGCGCCAGGGAAACAGTCTTGTTGACCCACACGATGGAGCCGTCCTTGCGATAGTAGCGCTTCTCCAACGAGTAATTCTCGATCTCGCCCGCCAATAGCCGCCGCGCCTGGTTCCAGTCCGACTCCAGATCGTCTGGATGGGTGATGTCGCCGAATGTCTTCGTCATCAGCTCCTTGTGAGTGTAGCCGACGATGTCGCACAACCGTTGATTGACCTCCAACCAACAGCCGTCCGGAGCGACGCGGGCAATACCGACGGCGGCGTTCTCGAAGGTGGCCCTGAACCGCGCCCCGCTATCGCGCAACGTCTCGACCTTCTTATGACTCTCGCGCGGGCTCCGTATCATGAGATCACCCTTTACCAACATATTTGAATTTGCCGAGCGACGCTAACATACTTTGTTGGTATTTAAAGTTACATATCGAACAAACACTATTATACCTCCCGTCGGATAGTTGTGACGCGATAGGTTGACGCCTTTCATATTCTGTACAGTTTTGTCTGACCAAGGAGGCCGGCTGTGGGTTGCGCGCCGCCATTGGTAAATATGCTCGAACCAGGCGCGCAGATGATAGTGCGCGCCACAGTTCCGGATCGCGAGGGAGCGGCGACGCGCCTTTGACGAAAGTTATTCTTTCCGCTCGCGCTCCCAGGCGCATCTGGTCGTCACGCTGGCGAGAACTACCGCCAGCTCAGCCGGCTCGACCGGCTTGGTGACGTGCATTTGGAAACCCTCCTGAAGCGCGCGCAATCGGTCCTCGCTCCGCCCGTAAGCTGTCAGCGCGATAGCCGGAATCTGATCCGCAGCGTCTCCACGCGCGGCTTCCAGCGCGCGCACGTTCTTGAGCACCGTGTAACCGTCCTCGTCCGGCATGGCGATGTCCAGAATCAGCGCGTCAGGCCGTTTGCCTCCCGGCGGATCGGAGAGATACGCCAACACCTCCACTCCCGACGACACTGCTGTCGCCTGCGCTCCGTACTCGCCGAGGGCCTGGACCAGCAACTCGCGGGCCTCCTCCTGATCATCCACCACAAGCACGCTCATGCCTTCGAGCGACAAATCCCGGTTTATCATGATGGCGCCTTCCGTGCGCACTTCGCGAGGCGTCACCGCGCGGGGCGGCGCCTCGATGAATTCGAACTGGCGGCGCGGCAGCGTGACGGTGAACGCCGCCCCGCGCCCCTGGCCCTCGCTCTCCGCCGTGATCGTCCCGCCGTGCAACTCGACCAGATGTTTAACGAGCGAAAGCCCCAGCCCCAGTCCGCCATGACGCCGCGCGGTCGACGAGTCGGCCTGTCTAAAGTGGTCGAAGATGAAAGGCAGGAACCCCGGCTCGATGCCCTTGCCGGTGTCGCTGACCGTGATGCGGACGTTATCGGCGTCTCCCTCCATCCGCAACTCGACGCGCCCGCCTTCGGGCGTGAACTTGACCGCATTCGTGAGCAGGTTCCACACGATCTGCTGCAATCGCGTCGGGTCGCCGAGCACTTGTTCTGGCCGGGGGCCGAAATCGGCGACGAGCGTGACGCCTTTCGCCTCGGCAGCCGAGCGCGCCGTGTCGAGCGCGGCTTCGAGCACAGGAACGAGGTCTACCGGCCCCGGCTCGATCCGCAGCTTGCCCGAGATGATACGCGCAGAATCGAACAGGTCTTCGACGATTTGGAGTTGCGCCTTCGCGTTGCGCTCGACGATGGAAATGACGTTGTTGATGGCTTCTCTGTCCACCGGGCCGGAGCGCAGCATTCGCGTGTAGCCTAGGATTGCGTTCAAGGGGGAGCGCAGTTCGTGCGAGACCATGGCCAGGAATTCGTCCTTCGAACGGTTGGCGGCTTCGGCGGCCGCGCGCGCGACTTGCTCCTGCGCCAACTGTTCGCGCTCCGCTTCAACCTGCTTGCGCTCAGTGATGTCGAAGACCGAGCCAACGTAGCCGAGGAAGACGCCCGCCTTATCAAGGCGCGGCCTGCCGGCGTCGATGGCCCAGCGGTACACGCCATCCGCCCGACGCAAGCGATAATCGAGCGTGAACGGCTCGCGCTTCTTGTTGGCTTCCAGGAAGACGCGCCCGGACTCCTCGCGGTCGTCGTGGTGGACCGCGTCGAGCCAGCCAAACCCGCCCTTCCCCAGGGCCTCTTGCTCGGTCTGTCCGGTGAACTCGTACCAGCCCCGCGAGACGAACGTGCAGCGCCCGTCAGGTTCGGTGACCCAGAACATGGCCGGGGCCGTGTCGGCCATGTGTTGGAAACGCGCTTCGCTCTCGCGCAGCGTCTCTTCGGCCTGTCGTCGCTCGGTAATGTCTATTAACGAGCCGATGTAGCCGAGAAAGTCGCCGCCGGGCGAGAATCGCGGGACGCCGTGATTCAACATCCAGCGGTACTCGCCGTCATGGCGCCGCAAACGGTACTCCATCTCAAATGGTTCCCGCGCTTCGAAGGACTTGAAATAGATTTCCAGGCAGCGGTCGTAATCCTCCTGGTGAATACCTTCCGCCCAGCCGGCGCCCAATTCCTCTTCAATCGCGCGTCCAGTGAAGTCGAGCCACGGTTTGTTGAAGAAAGTGCAGAGTTTGTCCGTCCCGGCCATCCAGACCATGACCGGAGCCGTGTCCGCCAAAACATGGAACTTTTCCTCGCTCGCGCGTAGCGCCTCCTCGGCTCGTTTCCGTTCGATGCCCTGAGCGATGGGCGCCGCTACAGTGGCTATAGTTTCGACCGTGTCCTCGGTCAATGGATGGCGCGCAAACATCGCCATCACCCCGACGACTCGATCCTCAACCAGCAGCGGATAGCCTGCGAAGGCCACCAGTTCCTGCTCTCTCGCCCACTCCGGGTCGCCAATGCACGGGTCATTAGCCACGTCGTTGGTCAGATGCGGTTGGCGCTCTTGGGCGATGAGGCCAATCTTGAGTTCTCCGAAGGGCACGCGGGAGTGCCTGCCGTTCAGGCGCCTATACAGCCCGGCGCTGGCCTGCAGTTCCAGCAAAGACTCCTTTGGATTGAGTGTCCAGATGCGCGCAAACGTCACACCCAGATGCCGGACCAGGGCATCAGCGCTCTTTTGTAGCATGCTTTGCAGGGACTCCTTGCGCTCAGCCAAAGCGGCGCTCACATCGGCGCGCAGCGCCGCCCTTTTCAGGCTCGCCTCTTCCGCCTGCTTGCGCTCGGTGATATCCGCCAGCATGCCGATCATACGTATCGGCGCGCCATCGCGCGCCAGTTCGAAATTACCGGCTAACTCCAACCAACGCAGCGCGCCGTCCTTGCGGTAGATGCGGAAAACGGCGTGGAACGGGCGCCCGGACTTCATTCCGTCGGCAAGCGCCAGCTCGAACGCGGCGACGTCGTCGGGAAGCACGTAGCGCTCGATTAACTGCGCCTTGCTGAGCGCGCCGTCGGCGTAGGTGTGGCCGAAAATTTCATACATCCGCTCGTTCTCCCAGACGGCGCGGTCGGCCTGTACGTCCCATTCGAAAGCGCCCAACCCGGATGCCCAGGACGCCAGCGACAGCCGCTCCTCCCTTTCGCGCAGCTTCTCTTCGGTCCGCTTGCGCGCGGAGATGTCCTCGATGAAAGAGACGAAGTAGTCTGGCGCCCCGTCCGCCTTGCGCACGAGGGAAGTGGTCAGGCTGACCCACACGACGGAGCCATCCTTGCGATAGTAGCGTTTCTCTCTCAAGTAGGTCTCAACCTCGCCTGCCAACATCCGCCGCAGCGCTCCCAAGTCCTGCTCCAGATCGTCCGGATGGGTGATGTCGGCAAATGTCTTCGTCATCAGTTCCTCGCGGTCGTACCCGACGATGTCACATAACCGTTGATTGACCTCCATCCAGCGGCCATCTGGAGCCACGCGGGCGATGCCGACGGCGGCGTTCTCGAAGATCGCTCTGAACCGCGCCTCGCTATCGCGGGGCGTCTCGATGTTTTTCTGACTCTCGCGCAGGCTCTCGGTCTCGTCGTAAGGCCGCTGGCCGGGTTTCCAGCGGGCGGCTTCATTCGCGCCGTGCGGGAGCGTTTCAGGCTGATTGATCGGCGCCAGCGCCTCGTCACATCCAGTGGCCGAATGTTTTTTCCCCGGTTTGCCGCTCATAAATCACCTCTCACCAAGATATTTGGATCTACCGAGCAGAGCTGACAGGCTTTGCCACTATTATCATTTATCATTGGTTGACTACATACAAGCAAACACCAAGCCGCGAATCGGTCACTGTCGCCGTCGCGGCTGGCGCCTCATAATATGATTCTAGCGTCAATTCTGTGCGGGTTCGTCCGACTGATGAGGCCGGCTGCGATTTGCGCGCCTTCGGAGGTGGGTATGAAAGAACGGCAATTCTCCGCCATCAAAAAAGCCGAACAGCGGCGGCGAGCCGTGGCGCGTGAGCCTGAGCTTATCGATCAGCGCGTGGTCGTCTCACGGCCGGAGAACGCTTTTGACAATCAAGCCGAAGAGCAATTGCGATTGCTCAAAACGGCGATTGAGCAGAGTGATGAATCGGTCATCATTATGGGGGCGCGGCCCGACCCGCCGGGCCCAGTGATCGTTTACGTCAACCCGGCTTTCACGAAGATGACCGGTTACGCGCCCGAAGATGTAATCGGCAAAACGCCTCACATCTTGCAGGGACCCGAAACTGATCGCTCCGTACTCCGCCGGTTATGTAAAGATTGCGCGGCGGGCGAGGCCTTCCACGGTGAGACGATCAATTACCGCAAGGATCGTTCGGAAATTTATCTCGAATGGACCGTCGGGCCGGCGCTCAACGATCGCGGGCAAGTTACGCATTTCACCGCGACGCTGCGCGACGTGACCGAGCGCTGGCGAGTCGAAGAGGAGTTGCATGGGGGCGATAAAGATTTTCGCTCGTTGTTTGATCTGTCGGCCATCGGCATGGCGCAAGTCTCGTCCGAAGGCAGATACCTCCGTGTCAATCGCAAATACTGTCAGATGCTTGGTTACACCGAGCAGGAATTGCTTCAACTCACTCTCTATGATGTGACTCATCCCGACGACCGCGAGGCTAGCGTCATCAGTGTGAATAATTCCTTCGCTGGTGAGCCTGAAGAATACACCATTGAGAAGCGTTACGTGCGGAAAGACGGCGAAATCATTTGGGCGCTGGTCAACTGGACGATCGTCCGCGACGCCGAGGGCCATCCGCTGCACTCGGTCGCCAACATTCAAGACATCACGGCGCGGAAGCTAGCGGAGACGGAGCTCGAAGAACTGCTCCTCCGCGAGCGGGCCGCGCGCGAAACGGCCGAGGCCGCGGCCCGTTCCAAGGACGAATTTCTCGCCGTCGTTTCGCATGAGTTGCGCTCGCCTTTGAACGCGATACTCGGATATGCGGCCCTGTTACGCTACGGCAGCCTGGACGCCCAGGAGGTCAAGAAGGCGGTGGATATCATCGAGCGCAGCGGGAAGACGCAGGCGCGCCTGATCGATGACCTGCTCGACACAGCCCGCATCATCAGCGGCAAGCTCAGACTCGCCGTCGGCCCGGTGGACCTGGTCTCGGTGATAGGGGAGTCGGTTCAGACGATCCACCCGGCGGCGGAGGCGAAGGGCGTCTCGCTCCACGCCGAGCTGCCCCCTGAAATTGGCCAGATCACCGGCGATCCCGTCCGGTTGCAGCAGATCGTCTGGAACCTGCTCTCCAACGCGATCAAGTTCACGCCGCAGGAAGGTCGCGTCGAAGTGCGACTGGAGCGCGTGGACCCACACATTCGCATCACCGTGAGCGACACGGGCAAAGGCATCAGCCCCGATTTCCTGCCTTATGTCTTTGAACGCTTCCACCAGTCCGACACGTCGAGCGCCAGAAGGCACGGCGGCCTCGGCCTCGGCCTGGCTCTCGCCAAATACCTGGTCGAGTTGCATGGCGGGACGATCGAGGCCGCCAGCTCGGGAGAAAACCAGGGAGCGAGCTTCAAAGTAACGCTGCCGGTCCGCGCCATCGCTACGCCGATCGGGGAAGCCGAGGGCGCGCCTGTTACGGTCAAAAGCTCGGGGGAACTTGCGGGCGTGCGCGCGCTGGTGGTCGACGACGAGGACGATGCGCGCGAATTGCTCAAGGCGGCGCTCAATCATTACGGCGCAGACGTCATTGCCGTCAGCTCCGCCGCCGAAGCCTACACGCTGATTACCTCGACTCCGCCGCAGGAGCGATCCGATGTGATGGTGGCCGACATAGGAATGCCGGATGAAGACGGTTACAACCTGATTCGTCGCGTGCGCGAGTGGGAGCGGGCGCGTGGCGCTTATATCCCGGCGGTGGCGCTCACGGCCTATGGACGAGCCGAAGACCGGATGCGCGCCCTGAAGGCCGGCTTCCAGATGCACGTCACCAAGCCGGTTGATCCTGACGAACTGACCATCGTGATCACGAGCCTCGTCAGGCGAGGGAACGGGGGCGAAAGGACATAAGCCGGTCGAGATAGTTTAGGACGCCTATGAACATTGATCGAAATCATCGCCCCTGCCCATCGGCGTGATCGGAAAGACGTCGCCGTAGCCGACCGTCGTGAGCGTCATGACCGCCCATCACACTGTCGAGGGGATGTCGGGGAACTTGTCCGGCTGAGCTTCGTTTTCGGCGAAGTACATGAACGACGCCGACATTATGATCATCGTCATCATCATCATCATCGTTACTATAAGTTCTTCCTTCTTGTTCCTGAACACGCGCACGAACAGCCGCAGGGACGACGAATATCGGCCGAGCTTCGCCTGCGAGAAACCAGTCAAAGTGACCTATATGAGCGGCACACCAAGATGTGGATGAAGCGGTACGGTACCGGGAGCGGTAGCGACCGGGTGGTCTTGTGGGACGCTCGCTCCACTCCCCGCCCGGTCGCTACCGCTCCCGGTACAGATTCAGCGAGCCTTTCCGTATACGCAATTGCAAACTGATTTAAGTTTCTCGCAAAGGCGTTTTGAGGATGTGCCCCGACTTCAGGGGCTTGTCATCACCCGGATCTTTGCGCGAAGGAGGCATTTCTTCGTCGCGTAGCGACGGCGTGAATTTAGCCGCGCGTTTTAACGCGCGGAAAGCCCGTCAAAACGCCTCCCGTCGCGTCAGCGACGATTGAGCGCTGAGCCCTGGGGCCGTGATCGTCCCTGCGCGCCAAAAGCTCAAGGGTCGCTACGCGACGCGGAGACAATCACGCGTGTCTACCGTGGGTTGAAACCTTGTCATTACCCAAAACTTTTGCGATTCGCGATTGCTGCTTTTCGCCCTGGAAGGGCGATGGATATTAGCCGGTGGCGCCAACCACCGGGTCCAGGCGACCAATTCTTCGCGCCCCGGCAGGGGCGCCGGACGTGAATGAATTCGACGAAATAGTTCAGGATCGCGTTACGGTCCCGCGCCCCTGCCGGGGCGCAAAGGCAATAATGACGGGCTTTCCGGTGGCTGGCGCCACCGGCTAATCTCCGCCGCGCCTCCGGCGCAAAACTGAAAAGATTTGGGTAATGACAAGGGGTTGAAACCCACGGCTAAATTCACGCCGTCGCTACGCGACGAAGAAGGCGCGCATTTCACGCAGAAATTCACGTGATAATAAACTTTAGGAGAGGGGTCTTATTTTCTCAGCCAACGCCTTAAATCTCGGATCGCCGCGCAGGGCGTCCAGCATCGGCTCGACGTTGATGAACGCCATAAAACCCGAACGTTCCTCATAAGCCTTCTCGAGCCACTCGAACGTCCGATCCAGCTCGCCCAGTCCCAGATAAATAATCGCGATGAAATACGACGAGACGTACTGTCGCTTCGACACGCGCTCCAACTGCGCGATCATCTGCCGGGCTTCGCGGCTCTTCCCCAATCGAGCGTTGGCGTATCCGAGGTAGGAGATGAAGGTCGTGGCCGGGCCGGAGAGGCTGATCGCTTTGCGCAGCGCGGTGATGGCGTCGCCGAATTTCTTTTGTTGGATGTAGGCCATCCCGCGGTGCCAGTAGGCGAAGCCGAAGTTCGGGTCCATGTCCAGCGCCTTGGCGCCTTGCTCCATCGCGCGGTCATATTGGCGCGCGAAGTAATAGGCCCAGGCCAGACTGAGCGTGATGAACAGCGAGAGCGGCTCAAGCTCCTGGGCGCGCTGGCAGGCGCGGATGGAGGCTTCGTTCTGGCCCGTGGCTTTGAAATAGAAGCCGTAGCCGTCCCAGGCGTTGGCGAAATTGGGGCTGAATTCGATCGCGCGCTTGAACTCATTCTCGGCGGCGGTGAATTCCCAGTCGTAAAGCAGCCGGAAGAATCCCAGCGTGCAATGCGCCTCGCCCAGAGTCTCGTCAAGCTCCAGCGCCTTGGTCGCGGCGGCCTTGGCCTTCGGATAGGCCTCGCGCGGCCGCTGGCCCCCGGTCGAGGAGGCCAGAAAACCGTAGGCTTCGGCCAACCCGGCGTAAGCCAGCGCGTAGTTCGGGTCGAGGTCGCTCGCTTGCAAGAAACATTCAACGCCTTTCTTGATCCAATCGGGCGTACGCTTGTGGACGAAGTGGCGGCCTTTCAGGTAGAGGCGATAGGCCTCAGTGTTGTCGGTGTAACGTTTGATCAACTTCTGGCGCTCCTCCCCGCTCAATTGCAGCCGCAGCTTTCCGCTGATCTCCTGCGAGATGTCGTCCTGCAGCGAGAAGATGTCGGTGAAAGAGCGGCGGTATTGCTCGCCCCAGAGTTGAGTGTGACGGGCCACGTCTACAAGTTCGGTCTTGACGATCAGCGAATCGCCGAGTTGCATAATGCGCCCGGTGAGCACGGCGCGCACGCCCAGCTCCCTGCCGATTTCCTCCGGATCGACTTTCTGGCCTTTGTAGCGAAAGACCGTGCTGCGCGGGATGACGCGCAATTGAGGCAGTTGCGAGAGGCTGTTGATGATGCTTTCGGTGATGCCGTCGCCGAGGTATTCCATCTCCGCGTCGGCGCCGTCGTTGACCAGAGGCAGGATCGCCAGCGAATCGATCGCGCGACTGGAACTGCGACGAATCGGCGACGCGATGACCTCGTCCACAACGCCGCTGATCTCGGTGGTCACGGCTTCGCCGATCTCCATCCTCGCCTCGTCACTCACTCCGAATAACGATGGGGGCTGACCGGCGCGGGCTAGCGCAGATTCGAAGTCCAGCCGGCTTTTCAGGAGCTTCAGATCGCTGAGGAAGGTTCTTACAGTTTCGTAGCGGTCGTCGCGCTCTTTGCGCAGAGCCTTGTTCAAACTCCATTCGAATTCCGACGGGATCCCGGCGACGTGTCGCGAGATCGGCGTCGGCTCGCGGACCAGGATCGCCGCAATCACGTCGCTCGAAGTCGCGCCGTCGAAAGGCGGGCGTCCTGCGACCATCTCGTAAAGCATCACGCCGAGGCTGAAGATGTCGCTGCGCGCGTCGACTCGGAGGCCGCGCGCCTGTTCGGGCGACATATAAGTCACAGTGCCCATGACCGTGCCCGGATCGGTGTTGGGCATGAGCACCGTCGCGGCCTCTTTATCGATTTTCGCGGGATCGATCTTCGGGTCTGATTTTTCCGTGAGCTTGGCAAGGCCGAAATCCAGGACCTTGACGTAGCCGTCCGGGCGGATCATCACGTTCTCCGGCTTGATGTCGCGGTGCGTGATGCCAGCCTCGTGCGCGGCCTGAAGCGCGCCGGCGACCTGGATCGCGATCTCCAGAGCCTCGCCGAGCGGCATCCCGCCGGGCGGCGATGACTGGCGCAGCGTTCGGCCTTCGATGAATTCGGTGGCGATGAAATGAGCGCCTTCGTGTTCGCCGACTTCGTAGATCGTGATGATGTTCGGATGGTTGAGGGCCGAGGCCGCCCTCGCCTCCTGCTCGAACCGCGCCAGGCGATCCGGGTCCCGCGTGAATTCGGCTGGCAATATTTTCAAGGCCAGCTTGCGGCCCAGCCGCGTGTCTTCGGCCAGATAGACCTCACCCATCCCGCCCGAGCCGAGTTTGTCGAGGATGCGATAATGGGATATCGTTCGTGAGACCACGTTGCGCCTGTTCGTCGTGATACTTGTCGCGCTTAATGCAGGTCATTTGAGCCAATTTTCAATATGAAGGCCTGTTACGCGCTTGAAATGCTTTTCGTTGTTGGTCGCCACGCCGCAGCCATTGGCCAAAGCCGAAGCGGCAATCAAAATGTCAGCGTCGCCGATCAGCCGCCCTTGCTTGTGTAATTCGGCATAAATCTCAGCGGCCTTCACAACGATAGCGTCGGTCAGGGCAATAACATTGCTCGATGCGCATAGGCGCTCGAAAGCCGCTATCTGCTTGGTCGCATTCTTGGCTTTTAACCCCCGCAGGATTTCGTAGCGCGTGATTATTGAGAAGCTAAATTGGCTATGGACAGACAAGTAAACCGCCGCCTTTGCTGTCGCCATTTGGCGTCGACGCATAATCGCCGAAAGAACATCCGTGTCAACTAGCATCAGCGGCATTGGCGTTATTGGACCCTTTCTCCAAAGAAATCATCCCTATCCAAAGCGATCCGTTCAATCTCATCAATCTGATTCTCAGAAAGCCCCTCATATACTTGCGCAGCCAGATCCAACGGGCTTGTCGCTGATTGGGCCGGCGGCTCAATAATCAAACGAACCTTTTGCCCCTCGAAAAGTTGGAGATTTGCAGGGTTAATCAATCTGAACCCGCCACTCTCGTAAATAGCTTCGACTGTCTGTTGCATTGCGCCTCCTTCATATTTATAAATTTCGCGCCTGCCAGATCAGATTATCGTTTCAGAGCGATGCGACTTCAAATGTGTCATTCTGCTTTTACCAGCGCCGGATGATCGAGCCGCTGCTTGAGGTAACTCGCGGAAAGCTCGTGATAAATCTTCGCGCTGTGTTCGACCGACGCCAGGGCCGCGCCGGAGAGGTCTTTTTTGACGGCGGCCGGGGAGCCTGCGGCCAATGTGCGCGGAGGAATGATCGTACCCGGGGTGACCACGCCGCCCGCCGCGACCATTGCCTGCCGGCCGATCACCGCCGCGTGCAGCACGACCGCGCCCATCCCGACGACCGCGCCGTCTTCGACCGTGCAGCCTTCGAGCAACGCGCCGTGGCCGATGGTCACGTCCTCTTTGATAATCGTTGGGATTTCGGGTGTGGTGTGAATGACCGCGTTGTCTTGAACGTTCGAGCCGCGCCCGATGACGATCCGGCCCTCGTCGCCGCGCAGCACGACGCCATACCATACGCTCGCGCCGTCGCCGATCTCGACGTCGCCGATGATCACCGCGGTCGGGGCTATAAAAACATCTTGGCCGACGCGCGGGCGCTTACTTTCATATTCGATAATCATTCATATCCTCGATGGATACTCTTATACAAGCCTGAGGGCTTGCCCCATAAGGCTTAAATCAAGAGGAAATCGTGACTGCAGGCGATTGCCAGAGCTAGACTGCAGGCGAGAGCATGCAATTAACCGGTGATCGAATATCCGTCCGCTCGATGGTTATCCGACAAGTCTCCAATACAATTTTGATGGCATTGCGCCATCAAAGTTCAGCGGCGGGTAGTTGACCTCTCTTTTTCACCTATCAGATTTACGTGGACTCCTAGCGCATCCGGTTCCCCTCGCTTCTGAGCGCCGTCATTGGCTCCGAGATTCTTGCGGACGCTCCCGTAAAACGCCAGGAAATATCCGTACATCGACCAGCACGACGAGATCACCACCAGCCACAGCAACCCGCGGCCCAGCCCGTAAAAGAGCACCCTCCAATCGAGCCAGTTCAGGTCGCCGGCGCCGAAGAGGTGTTGCAGCGCGGCGCCCATCTCGGGCACCGTCCAAAAGGCGATAATGGGAAAGGCCTTCGTCTCGACCGGCGGCTGGCCGTCTACAGACGAGGTGATCAGCAGCGCAATGGTAACCACCTGGGAGAACATTTTGAACTTCCCGGCCTTCGAGGCCGGGATCGCCCAGCCCTCGCCGGCAGCCACCGCCCGCAAGCCCGACACGGCGAATTCGCGCCCGATGATAATCACCACCGCCCAGGCCGGCGCCAGCCTGTTTTCGACCAGCGAGATGAACGCGGCGGAGATGAGCAGTTTATCGGCTATCGGATCGAGCAGAATTCCGAACCGTGAGACCTGCTTACGCCGCCGCGCGATCCACCCGTCGAGAACGTCGGTGATCGCCGCAAACAGAAAGAGGCTCACGCCCGCGATGTGCTGCGGCAACCCGACCCAGTCCTCGGAAAACCTGGTCAGCAACACCACCACCAGCAGCGGTACGATGAAGATGCGGACGAGTGTGAGCAGATTCGGAAGATTCATCTTCAGATGTCAGATGTCAGATGTCAGATGTCAGATGTCAGAGTCAGCGCTGTCTTCGTTAACCGCCGGCGCCTGACATCTGACATCTGACATCTGACATCTGACATCTACCCATGAAATTTATTCGTGATCGGCATTCGCCGGTCGCGCCCGAAGGCTCGCGGCGTGATCTTGATTCCGGGCGCGGCCTGGCGGCGCTTATACTCGTTGAGGTCGACCTGCCGGACGACCCAACGGACGGTCTTCTCGTCATAGCCCTCGGCGACGATCGCTTCAGGGCTTAAATCCTGCTCGACGTAATGTTCCAGGATCGCGTCGAGGACATCATACGGCGGCAGCGTGTCTTGATCTGTCTGGTTGTCGCGCAGTTCGGCTGACGGCGCGCGTCTGATGATGTATTCGGGGATGACCGGTTTACTTGTGCGCCGGTTGACGTATTCCGAGAGTTCGTAAACCAGCGTCTTCGGCACGTCCTTGATCACAGCGAAGCCTCCCGCCATGTCGCCGTAAAGCGTCGAATAGCCGACGCTGGTCTCACTCTTGTTGCCGGTCGAAAAGACCAGCGCGCCGAATTTGTTCGAGAGCGCCATCAGGATGTTGCCGCGGATGCGCGCCTGGAGGTTCTCTTCCGCGACGCCCATCGGCGTGTCGGCGAAGGCCGGTTTGAGCATCTCCAGATATTGTCTGAAAGTGTCTTCAATCGGGATGACATGGTAATCGACGCCGAGGTTTTCGGCCAACTGTCTGGCGTCGCGCGCGCTTTCGGATGACGAATAGCGCGTGGGCATAAAGACGCAGGTGACGTGTTCGGCGCCGAGCGCGTCGACGGCGATGCAGGCCGTCAGAGCCGAATCGATTCCGCCCGACGATCCGATGATTACGCTCTGGAATCCGTTCTTGCGGACGTAATCGCGCGCGCCGATGACCAGGGCCTGATAAATCTCTTCGGCAGACCCGGGGAGCGCATGCGGCCTCACATGCCGGCTCTCGATCCTCGGCCTCGCATTTTCAAACGGCTGTCCTCTAAGCTCGATCCTTTCGACGCTGACGCCCGACGACGCCAGATCGATTCGCTCCTGCCTCCGGCGCGGATCGTGCAAGCGCTCTTTGAAGACCTTCTCAGCGTTGATGTCGGCGACGATCAGGTCCTCTTCGAACAATTTGCCGCGGGCGACGATGCGCCCGTTCTCGCTGATGACCAGACTCTGGCCGTCGAAGACCAGTTCGTCCTGGCCGCCCACCAGATTCACGTATGCGAGCGCGACGGCGTTGTCTTCGGCGCGCGTGGCCAGCATCCGCTCGCGGTCGCGCCCTTTGCCGGCATGGTAGGGCGAAGCCGAGATGTTGATGATCACCTGCGCCCCGGCCAGCGCCTGGATCTGCGTCGGCCCGCCCGGATACCAGATGTCTTCGCAGATGTTCACGCCGATCAGCGCGTCGCCGTAAGAGAAGATCGGCGTCGCCCGACCCGCGTCGAAATAACGGTACTCGTCGAATACGCTGTAATTCGGAAGGAAGTTTTTGTGGTAGACGCCTTTCAACCGCCCGTCGCAGATCACGGCCGCCGCGTTGTGAATGTCGGTCGTCCTGTCCACGAAGCCGACGATCGAAATTATGCCGGTCGACGCGGTGATGATTCGATCCAGAGCTTTCAGGTTCGCGGTGATGAATTGCGGTTTGAGCAAGAGGTCTTCAGGCGGATAGCCGGGCAGCGAGAGTTCGGGAACCGCGACTATGTCCGCCCCGATTTCACGCGCGCGCTCGATGTTGGAGATGATTTTGGCCGTGTTGCCGGCGAAATCGCCGACCGTGGGATTGATCTGCGCGAGCGCTATGCGGATGGTGGTCATGCGTATAAGTTTTGCGGCTACTGAGTGGCTTTCGCCGCCAAATTACGTTTAAAGTCGATATAAGCCGCCTCTTCCAATTCGACTCGTTCCTTGATAATGCGGAGCAACCAATCTTCCGCCTTCGATTCTCGATGCAAGCGCGCAAGAAAAACAATGCGCGCGGCCAACTCCCCAGGAAGACGGACTGAAGTAACCTTTGTCTTCTTCACTCGAACTGGCTTGTCCCAGGCCGACTCGTCACCCGCCCGCGCAATGACGATTTCATCCATTTCTTCCTGGGTAAGATTCCTTTTTTTACCTTTCGTTCTCATATCGGTACTCCCACGGGGATTTTTGAAGCTTTGTATTCAAGGGGCTTATTCAGAGGCTAAGAACTTCGCCGAGCAAATAGGCCGGGGCGAGAGGCTGCCTTTGTATTCAGCGGACTTATTTTAGACGCTAAGAACGGTGAGGCGAAACCTGTATATTTAATGTCTTACGGGTATCGCCCGTCGCTTCTGATGGTAGGTCGCTAAGCCCTTTGTTTTTAGATGTTTCAAAGATCAGATATGGAGTACACTCATATCGGCCAGCCGGTGATAAGGCGAACAACGTTACCACGTTTGAGTTGGAATACTATTTTAAGCCTGCGACCGAAAAGAGTCTGCCCGATTATTTGATAGTGATCCCGATAACTTTTATTACGTCGGACCTCAAAATCGGAGAAGAAACATTCGATAGCCTCTTCAAATGTGACGCGATGCGGGGCAAGCTCGTCGCGCTCAAAGTCGTATTCAAAATCGGACGGCGTGAACTCGCTCCACGTCAGCATAGCCGGATCGCCCTCCGCGCCTTGAGGCCCCCTGTATCAATCAGTAACTTCAACTATGTCAATAATTCCTACAATCGCCGCATCTACAGGCCGGTCTTTCAGCCCATCGGCCATACGCGCGCTGCTGCCCGTCACGACCAGCACCTTTTCACGAAAGCCCGCGCCGACAGTGTCGATCGCCACCAGATAACTGCTCTCGTCCTCGCCGGTGAGCGTGATCGGGCGGACGAGCAGAAGCTTTTTGCCTTCGAGGCGAGGGTCTTTGCGCGTCGCCACTACGTTGCCGATGATGCGTCCGATGATCATAAGTTTTAGTGGGCAGTGGATGGTGGGCAGTAGGCAGTGGTTTGGGTCTTTCGACTATCGCTAACTATCCACTGCCCACTGCCCACTGCCCACTTTGCTTCTATTTCCCGCTACTCAATTGGAGCGCCACGGGCAGGTTTTCGTCAACCGACGAATGCGGGCGCGGGATGACGTGGACGCTGACCAGTTCGCCAACGCGGCGCGCCGCCGCCGCGCCGGCGTCTGTAGCGGCCTTGACCGCCGCGACCTCGCCGCGCACGATCGCCGTGACGAACCCGCCGCCGATCTTCTCGTAACCGACCAGGCTGACGTTCGCCGCTTTGACCATTGCGTCCGCCGCCTCGATCATCGCCACCAACCCTTTCGTCTCGATCATTCCCAAAGCTTCCATTTACTTCTTGCTCCTTTCGCTCTTCTCTTCCGCCCCTTTATCCTCACTTCTTAGCCACTCCGTAATCGCGCTTTCGATGTTAAACCTCGTTTTGGCGCCGTCTTTTTTGATTATCTCGTATCCGGTTACGACGCTTTGGCCATTTGGGAAGTGGGACCATAGCCAATTTACTTCTTCATCTTCGCCCAACTCCACGCTCAGGACTTGCCCCGGCAAATCCGAGCTGCCCGAATAGGGAGCCTGGACTATGCGTTTCTCCTCAGTCGTTTTCATTTGCCGCCTCCACACGCGCTTTTGCCGCGTGACTATCTGACTATCGTTGAAACAGTCTCGCCGATTCTACCAGTAGTTCCACAAGCTCCGCGCGAGTCAACGTCACATGTTCATTCTCCCCGTCTCCCCGTCTCCCCGTCTCCCCGTCGCTATTCCCCCCCGGCGTATAAGAGCAGACCTGGCCGGTCCGCGCTTCGGGCCGCATGGCGCCGTTGCGTTCGCGGATTTCAAAAAGCTTTTCGACCGCGCGGTCCGGGATGGTGTTCTCGTTGCCGAGGGCGCGGGCGATGAAGCTTATTTTACAGGTGTGTTCGAGCGTCTCGAGTTTATTGAACGCCATTTCGAGAGTGTCGGCGTAAGCCACCGCGCCGTGATTGGCCATCAACAGCGCGTCGTGAAATTCCAGATAAGGCTCGATCGCGTCTGTCAACTCTCGCGTCGAAGGAGTCCCGTAAGCCGCGAGAGGCGCGCAGCCGAGCGTCAACACGACCTCCGAAAGAATCGCCTTGCTCAAGCTGAGGCCGGCGACGGCGAAGCCGGTGGCGTACGGCGGGTGCGCGTGAACCACGGCGTTGACGTCGGGGCGCGCCTGATAAATGACTCGATGCATGGGCCATTCGGACGAAACGCGGAGGTCGGACGGTTCGAGCGGATCGCCCTCGATGTCGACGACGACCATCATCTCCGGCCTCATCCAGCCTTTGCTGACGCCCGAAGGCGTGGCGATGATGCGGTTGGGCGCGACGCGCGCGCTGATATTGCCGTCGCCCGCCACCAGCAGGCCACGGTCGTAACAGCGTGTGGCGATCTCGACAATTTGCTCTTTGACCTTCTGCTCATCCATAACTGCCGACTATATATTGAGGATTAACATCATTTTCCATTTTCCATATTACATTTTTCATCTGTCATTGCGTCGGAATCACAATCCTGCAATGACAGATGAAAAATGTAATATGGAAAATGGAAAATGATCTTAGTCATCCTCCCGTCCCGTTCGCGCCAGTATCCTGGCGCAGGAACTCGCGGTAATGCACGTTGACGGCCTCGTCGCTCGGGTTGGCCAGGAAGTAAGACAGGCTTTCGAGCGAGATTGTCAGATCGACGTTTTTGACTTTGACGCCGGGCCTCGGGTTGAGGTGAACGGGCGCGAAATTGAGCACGGCGTGGACTCCGGCTTCCGTGACCTCTTCGAGAACTCTCTCGGCGGCGGTAGCGGGCACGGCGATGATCACGATCTCGATAAATTCGCGCTTGATGGTTTCGCCGATCTTACGCGCATCCTGAATCTCCAGCCCGGCGCGAGTTTTCTTCCCGATCTTCTCCGGATCGGCGTCGAATAAGGCGGCGATCTCGAAGTTGTTACGACCGAAACCCTGGTAATTGGCCAGCGCCATCCCCAGGTTTCCCAATCCGACTATCGCCACCCGGCGCTTCTCGGTCAGGCCAAGAATCTTCATCAAGTGCTGGCGCAAATCCTCGACGTAATATCCGACGCCGCGAACGCCGAATTCGCCGAAATATGCCAGGTCTTTGCGAATCTGCGCCGAATTGAGATTGAACTGATCGGCCATCGCCTGCGAAGAGATAGTCTTCACCTTAAAGACTGACAGCTCGTTCAGACAGCGCAAATAGATCGAGAGACGATTTGTCGTTAATTCTGAAACCTTCTCTGTTTTCATGTTGTCGGGATTTGACCGCGAGCGGTCGACGTTGGCGTCTTCTCCGCTCCATTTAACCCGTAATTCGCTCTTAGTCGGCAACGATAGCTCAGCGCCGCTGGGGCTGTCAACTTTATGGTTTGCAAGGAGATTACGCGCAAATTGACAGGCGAGCGGGATGCTTCGTAAACTGAGTTTTCCATCTAATCTGAAACAACCCAGAGTGGGACAGACTTCAGTCTGTCCGTAGTATGAATTGGGCGGACAGACTAAAGTCTGTCCCACTCTGGTTTTCCATCTAGGAAACAAAGTGCAGCATGCGCAACCGGCAGTCCCCAGGAGTAAATTTTGATCGCGCACATCACCGGCAAACTGATTCAGAAACAACCCAACTCTGTGATCATAGACGTCGGCGGCGTCGGCTATGAGCTGACCGTCCCGCTTTCGACATTTTACGATCTGGGCGATCCGGGGGCTGAGGTCTCGCTGCGCGCATACACCTACGTGCGAGAAGACGCGCTGCAACTCTTCGGCTTCCGAACCGAACGCGAAAAGAGATTGTTTCTTCTCATGATCGGCGTTTCAGGCATCGGCCCGAAACTGGCCATCACGGCGCTGTCGGGAATGAGCGCGGAAGAATTAATCCACGCCATTCGCAGCGGGAACCTGGCGAAACTGGTCGGCGTTCCCGGCATTGGAAAGAAGACCGCCGAGCGAATGCTGGTCGAGTTGAAAGATAAGGTCACGCAGCTCGCGTCGCCGGAAATGGAAGAACAATTGAAGGCAGGAGCGATCATTAGTGTTGGCGAGGCGATGCGCGATGACCTGATCTCAGCTCTGATCAATCTCGGTTATCAGAAGGCTCCAGCGGAGAAGGCCGTGGAAGCGACGTTGAATGAAGACCCGGACGCGAATTTTGAAGCGGCGCTGAAAAAATCGTTGAGAAAGTTGGCTAAACAATGAAGGATTACAGATGGCGACCAATCGAAGATTTGCCTGAAAACTGGCCTGAATTGGCTGCGCCGGAACTTCCCGCCCTGTCCGCTGCCTGGCGAAAGTACTCGAAAAAGCTTCGTGATTCTGACTCGTTGAAACATTTCAACGACAAACTAAGACGGGAATGGGCAATTGAAACGGGAATTATCGAGAACCTCTATTTAATAGATCGCGGCGTCACGCAAACACTTATTGAGAAAGGAATCGAGGCCAGCCTGATTCCCTACGGCAGCACCGATAAACCTGTAGGGCGCATCCTCCCGATCCTCAAAGATCAGGAAGAGGTTGTCGAATGGCTATTCGATTTCGTCTTTGGCGAACAACGGCGTGAACTTTCGACCTCCTACATCAAACAACTCCATCAAGCTTTCACGCGCCATCAAGATACGACCACAGCGGTTGACGGTTTGGGGCAAGTTGTCGAGGTCGCTTTATTGCGTGGTGAATGGAAACGCCTTCCTAACAATCCGACGCGGCCTGATGAAGGTGTTCACGAATACTGCCCGCCGGAACAGGTGGCCTCCGAAATGGATCGTTTGATCGCCATGCATCTGGAGCATCGACAAATAGGCGTACCGCCGGAAATCGAGGCCGCATGGCTGCATCATCGCTTTGCGCA
>Ga0137368_10000897_pt1 | contig 30558 bp, 29 predicted proteins | sample SagtaG_13_FD_104917 | JGI IMG/M metagenome (GOLD analysis project Ga0137368, IMG submission 104917) | Vadose zone soil microbial communities from Sagehorn Ranch, Mendocino, California, USA - Sage1_L_100_16 metaG | ecosystem: Environmental > Terrestrial > Soil > Vadose zone | place: USA...
ATCAGGTCGCCGCACTACAGCAGATAGACGACCGGCTCAATAACGGAATTTTTGATCCGGATAAGGACCTCGCAGACCTGGAGGAGTATCTCCTCTATTCGATGGGCCGAAACTCGAAGCAAACCATCGCGCTCGCCATCCGCACAGCCCAGGCCGACGCTCAGTTGAACAAGTGGAAGACGGAAAGGCAGGGCGTGGCGGAGAAGCTCGCCGAGGCGCAAGCGCAGTTGCAAAAGTTGAATGCGCGCCTGGATCGAGCAAACCGCGATCCTGACCCGCTGATGGTGGAACACCTGAATGAATTGATTCAGGCGACGAAGACGCAAATCGATGCTTTGCAAAAAAACCTCGCCGAACTGGACGAGAAGATTCAGCAACGCATGAACCTTCTCGGAGTTCGACTCTCGGAAATGGAAAACTTCGGCTATCAAATCGAGTCAACCAAACTGATGTGGGCTGAGTTGAACAAAACCAAAGACGAAATGGCCAAAGCCTTCGACGCGGCCATTCTCCAGCGACCCTCACAGTAAACAGAGGCTTTCCTGAGATAGCTCATTTTTGATTTAGTTGGCCCCTGGCGGCGTTTTCAGGCACTCCCTTAGGGGAAGCGTTGTCACCGAAAATCCCGCCAGACGGCTTTTAAACGCAAGAAAGGGGGCATGTATGATTTCATCCCGTTCGGGCCGTTGGCCGTCCATGATTTTCGCGCTGGCGCTGATCTTCTGCTGCGCTTCCCTGCCGTCGGTCGCCCAATCCCCTCCAGGTCCGGTGCCGAGTCCGCAGCAACAAACGGCCCTCAATACGGGACGCAGCCGCTCCCTCGGCGAGCAGATCGCCGCGCTCACCACCCGCGCGCGCCAACTCGTCCAGGTCCTTCAAACAGAAATGACAACCCACCTCATGAAGTGGGTTGAGTACTTCGCCTGGCTGCTGGCGCTGGTCCTGATCCCCGCCTCGGCCGTCCGCGAGTGGCACGAAAACGCCGGCAGAGGGCGAAACCTGTTCTGGTGGTTCGGCCGGCTGGCGGCCTGCCTCCTTTTGTTCGGCCTGGCCGTGCCGATCATCGACGCGCTGTACGTGGTAGGCAAAGACATCGCGGAGGGTAATGAATCAGTAGGCGAACAATCATTACTCTTCAATTTCTATTCACAACACCGGGACTCTTTCAACCAGAGCTACGACAAACTCGTTGACGGAAACTTTAAGGTCAAGGGCCTCGACGGACACGAGTACGCCATTCAGCCGCCGGACGGCTCGGAGCCGTTTCTAGGCGTCCCTTATGATCAGGGCACGACAATTAAAGACCTGACCGCCAACCTCAATGACTCATCGTACACGATGCCGACGCTATTCGCGTTGATGAGCGTCGCGCGCGGCGTAATGGACGCCGGCGACGTCTGGCTGATAGCCCTGGCCGGCCTCCTGTTATTGACCTTCAAACTGGTCGCGCCCCTCATGGTCGTCCTGGGCATAGACCGCAAGATTTCACAGCGCACGGTCACCGCCTATGTCTGGGGCCTGGTCGTCCTCACACTCGTTTGGCCTTCAGTGAGTTATTTCCTCCGCGCCCTCGCCTACATGGCCGGCAACATGGCGATGGCGGTGGGCGACGCGGACCAGGTCTACGCCTGGACGGCGTCGTCGCAAAAGGCCCTGCGCAATCCGTTCGCGCAGCCCTTCTATACGTTCGTGATCGGCTCGCTAACCATGCTCGGCGCAGGCCTCGCCCTCTGGGTGTCGCCATTTATCGCTTATTCAATTGCCATGGGGCGAGTCTTCGAGGGCGTCGCTCAGCAGGCCAGCCAGATCGCCGGATCCATCGTGGGGGCCGCGGTTGAGTGGGTCAGCGCGAATGTCGGCGCGAAGATCGGGCGCGAGGCTGACAACCTACAGATTCAGGGAGCATATGACTCCGAGAAAGAGCGAGCGAAAGGAGAGCTTGACTACGCCAACCTCGGCGCGCAGGCCCGAAGAATGCAGGCCATCGGCGCGGCCAGAGCATACCAAGCGGGGGGCCTCGCCAGCGCCTGGGCGAATTGGGCCGAACGGAGCGGCGCAACGACCAATCAGGAAAATTTCGCCATCATGGGCGCGAAGGGACAGGCCATATATGCGAAGGAGCTTGATCTGGCCCGCGGCATCAAGGAATTCGGAGATAACTCTATCAGTGGTGAACAACAGATCAAAAATATCAGCGCGCAAGGAATCTCCGAAGTCGCCCACAACGTCGGCTCGGCGGTCGGGCAGATCAGCGGCATCTATGGTCGTGAGCCTGGCGCGCCGAACATCGGCCCTGTAGGAGGCTCCGAGATCGGCGTTATAGGCGCCGGCGTCGGTCACGGGATAAGCATGGCCGGGTCAGGGGCGAAGTTCAAACTGCAAACCGATGCGGCCGCCCTGGCCACGAACAAGCGGGCCGACAATATTCAAAAATATCTCGATAATGTGGTGGGAAGCCCTGACCAGCCAGGAAGTCATGACCGGAACCGCGATTTCGTAATCTACAATCAGCAGGAGTTCGCCAAGAACCAGAGGGACACCGCCGGCGTAGCGGCGAACGTCACCGTTAGCGGCGTCAACCGCGCCGCGGGCATCCAGGTCGACACGGCAAATCGCCTCTATCGCTTCGAGACGGGTGAGAATGGGCCGAATCAGATTCGCTACGATGCTCAGATGCGCGCGGCGGAGGTCACGCGCCACGCCGGAGTGGAGGCTGCGAACCTCCGCGCAATGCAACACGTCCTGAGCCAGGTCGCCGGCATGGTCGCACGGGACATCCAAAAGAATATCGAGATGAGATTCTGACGAAGAACAACGGCGACGCCGGTTCCCTGCCCCGGCGTCGCTGGCGGCCGTTTTTGTACGGAATCGAGCGGAATTTCACGCAGGCGGATTGTCACGGCTCGCCGGCTCGCTCGGCGGCTTTGCGCTCTGCCTCTTTCTGCTCGCGATACATCCGCTCATAGTTTCGCTTCCCTGCTTCAACTGCCTTGCGCTGCGCTTTTTCTTGTTGCTCACGCAAATAATCGTCAAACTGGCTAACCGGGCTATACCACACCCTCACGTCAGCAATGTGCACATCGCAGCACGTAAAAGTGACCGCGATGATGATGAGTAGCATTTTGAGCATTCCGCGTCTGCGCTCTTTTTTGATATCGATGCCCGTCATCGTGACTCTCCTTTCCTCAATTGCAAGGCTCTGAAATCCCATCAAGCGTCATTTGTCCGCCAATGGCTTCGTGGTGCTCAGGCCAGATGTAGCCGTATACAGTCTGCCCACGCACTTCAGTCTGACAGACGGGACGTTCTTCCCTGCCATCAATTACAGTGACCAATGAGCCACTTGGGACCGTGACTTGTTCGCCGGAGCACATCTTCAGATTTGCGTCATACTCGCTGAAAAATACGAGTCGATGTGCGGTTCGATATTGCATTGTTGTCTTTGATTTCCTGGCCACGCGTAAACCTCCTTTATTCCCGTTTGTCATAAACAATCTGGAAGAATCCCACCTCGCCTTGCAAAATTTGCAAGACGGCGTAAACCCGTCGGCGTGAGACTTCGCCTCAACGCGATCTGCTTCACTAGGCCGCCCTTCCCTTCTCGGCGCGCTTCGGCTCCTCCGCCTTCGCCGAATCTACAAACTTCACACACTGGCACTCTTGATCATCGATTTTGCCATCGCATCCGACTTCGGGCTTATGCTTCGGCAGTGGATGTCCGCACTTACAAAGCTGAAGAAACGGAGTGACTCCGCTATCTTCAAGCTCTTTCCAATGAAGTCTCCAGGCCAGCACGGTCCCGTCCATCTCGCGCGAGAGCATCCATTTGCGCGCCCAGGAACTTGGCGCTTTTGGCTTCGTGAATTCAGCGTAAGCAAGATAGTCTTCGAAGGTGAGCTTATGGGGGCTTTGACTGCACTCCGGAGTGTGAGCACCGTCTATCCGCCCGCACTCCGAACAGCGTGGCGCGGTGAAGTCGTCCGCATCGGCAGGCGCAGTCTCGGCCGGTATTGGCGGACCGATCTGCAGGGCCTCGCGCACCTTCGCGAGCAAACGCTTGCCTTTCAGGGTTGAGCCATCGCGCTTCCAGGTGAATTGCGGTGACTTCCCGCCCTTCACACTCCAGCCGCCGTTCTGGCTCGATCCGCCTTGGCCGACGAATTCGAACGCGATCGCCCTCATCAACTCGTGGTCGTCAGCGCCAGCGTATTGCAGCGGCTTCCAGCGTTCAGCGGCGTTCTGGACGTGGTGAAGAGCATGATGAAGCGCGTCTTCAATCGTCGGCTCATTCGGCTGCGGCAAGTCAACTTCTTCGGGATCGGCTTCGATCTCGTCGTTCGGATAGTCAGCGCAATGATCGACGGTGTTGATCGCCCCCCACTCGTCAAGCGCGGGAATCGCCGCTTCGATCTGGCGCTTCTGAGCGTCCGTAGCATCGCTCCGCCTGCTATGACCGACCAGAAACACTCTGGCATTCGCGCAGGCCTCCTGCAAAGCTAGCTCGCGTGATTCGAAAGCCTCGCTACGCTTACTGGGCAACGAAGATGCGGAACCATTACCCGCGCTGACCGAATGAGACGAGCGCCACATCTTGTCGGCCAGGTCCTGGACCAGGTGAATGACCACCTCGACCTTTCCGGCCTTCTTCGGCATCGGGACCGTAATTTTCTTAACGCCTTTCACATACACGCCGTGCTCGTTGAGCTGTGGTGATTGTGGGGCTATCTCGGTCACCTGCTGAACAGCGGTCCCCTCGCCCAGGATGTAATGCTTGCACGTCGCCTGGTGGCCGCCTTTCGTGTCGCAAGCGGCGCAGTGGTAGCCCGTGCAACGTTCAACCGGGCTCGTCTTACCGCAGTTAAGAGCCGTGCATTCTCTAGTGTATTCTCCAGTGCGTTCGTCTTCGTTATGCCACTCCCGAGCATGACCACATCGACAGGGAGCATTCTCGTATTTTTCGCGCTCTTCTTGGCTCAGGCCGGCGAGCCATTCAGCCTGATAATCCCCTTCTTCTTCGGGAAGCGGCGCATCGATCTCGTCGTCGGGATAGGCAGCGGCGTAATCGACCACGAAAGCCACCTCGGGACCGACCATCACCCATTCGTCTGGTTTCCCCTTCGTGCCGCAGTTGACCTTGACACCGTGGTAGCTGAACGGACCACGGTAATCGTCGTCTTCTTCACGCCGCTTGTAATATTCAGCCTTGGCTTCGGCGTAGGTGCGCTGGTTGGTCTTTTTCGCTGTCAGGCTGTACGGCGGCATAACCTGGTACGCCCAGACTTTCTGGTAGTTCTTCGCATCACCACTGCCCATCGCGCCCGTGATCAGATACGGATGGCCGTCCACGTAGGCGGGTGCTTTGAGTGGCTTGTTCTCCCCAAGGCGGCCGGCATTGTTGAGAGCCGCGATCCGGTTGATTTCTTCCAGCGGCAGCTCGATCAGGGCTGGCGTCCCGTCGTCAGTCCGCGAAACCTCTGCCTCGGCTTCGATTTCGTTTTCCTCGTCCAGTTCGACAATTTCAACCGGCTCTCTTCGCCAGCGCGCAATGGCTTCAGCCTTCAGCCGCTTCTTGGCCGCGTCCGACCACTGGTTTTTGCCCCATTCCGCCGCGAGTTGTTCGACGAGCTTGTAAGCGGCGTCAGGCAGCAACCTCAGCAACGTGTCTTCGCCATAGTCCTCGGCGGTCAGCGGAGCGGCCCTGAATTGAATGGCTGCGTCCCGCACGGCGTATTGAATCTTGCGCGTCTCGGCGTCGCCGCCGGGAAGCAACGTGATACGGATCTCGATCGGCGAATTGAACCAGCCTGCGGGACGCGCGAAGAATTCGGTCGAATGCTCACCGGAGGCTTTTTCGTGATCGTCCGATTCCTCTAACTCCATTTCTGCTTTAAGCCTGGCAATGGTTTCAGGAGTTGGCGTGGAAGCCGGCCCTGAAGCGATCCTCTTCGACGGCGTTATGCCGAGCGCCTTCTCGACCGTGTTACGTTCGACAATCTCTTCGGCGGAGGCTTCCTGGAAAATCTCGCATTCGCAGTTAGTGCATTCTAGATATCGGCCATTTCGCACATGGTCCCCAGCCTTACAACCGCAGAGACAAATCGTTGAAGGAGCGACAGCTTCTACCAGTTCGGACTGTTTCGGCCGCGTCGCCTTCGCCTTCTCGATGATCTCTTTAGCGACCGTGTTCGTGACTTCCTGGCCGCGGTCGACAATTCGTTTGACCTCTTCGACAGCCTCGGCCGGCGTCGAAGGCGCCGCCAGGGCGTAGAGTGCGGAGACGGCCACATTCTCAATTGCAAAATTTGCAGAACCGAACCGGCGCCAGACGCCAATGAAATTATGCGCAGTTCGCGGCGACCATCCCAATTCCGCCGACAGCCAATCATTGAAACAGCCGTTAGCGCCGAGGCGCTGCTTCACGTCGGCGAGTTTCTCGCCGATCTCGACCACGTCCGCAGCCATGCGCTTGGCAATGCTCTTGATCTCCCCCGCGCGCTGCTGGACGACGATCCGCGTCTCGGCGTCGAGGGCCGCGTAATCGAAGAGCGCTCTCTGGCCGGCGACTTCAGTCTCTATGGGTTGCAATTCGTTCATCCACAGTACTCCTTTGCTCGTGGCGATGGTCGTTGAAAAGTCGTTATTGCTTGAGGAACCTGCCTCACCCTCAGATCGGACGGCCACTCTGCCGGATCGCCGCCTTTCTTATGCGACGCGCTTGCCTGCTTCGCCCAATCCGCGCCGAGTTGCTTCACGAAGCAAGGAACATTCGCATCGGCGCACTGCGCCACGATGTCTCTGATCCACGCCGGCGACGTCGGCTTCGCATTCGCCCCGCTCTCGCCACCGACGATGACCCAATCAATCACAGGATCGACGCACCAATGCGCCGATCGATCGAGGCAGGACTCGCAGTACAGTCCCCTGCCCCGCTCTGTCAGGTCGAGCGGCTCCCAAAGCGGCTCAATGCTGATGCCGCGCCAGCGGCACTCGACATTGAGCAGTTCCTGCCTCCTTACTTCCGCCGTGCGCTGAGACGTGATCGTTGTGAGGGCCATGCAGTTGTTGGGCAGGCCCCCGATCTGCGCCGAGAGTTTGGCCAATCGACTGATCTGTTTTGAGAGTAATAGCCAGAAATGCCGAGCGCCTGCTGTGGATCTGATCGCGCCGATGATTTCGTGTATGAAGTAGTCGCCGGGCACGTCACGACTGCCGAAATCGCCCATGTCTCCCACAAAGATCATCCGCGGGAGACCGTTCAACCACGGCTTGTCCGGTCGCTCCTTGCCCCTGAGGTCCGGCCACCGTGCCGCCTCCATCATCCGACCAGGAGCGAGGCGCACTTCCTGAAAGTTTTCGGCGTAAAGCGTCGGCATAGATTTCGCCAACCTGGCTTCGTGCAAATTGCCGGCGTAACAGACCCGAATGTCGCGGCCATTCCATAACTCGCATCCGTCGCATCCCGTGGATGGATTGACCGTACTGTCGCACCATTCAATATTCGTCTCTAATCCCATGAGTCCTCCTTTGTATGCGGTTCACTTCCCTGCCCTACTGCAATAATGGCCAGTCCTATGTATGCGGTTCACTTCCCTGCCCTACTGCAATAATGGCCAGTCCTATTGAATTCCTTTCTCTTCCCGCCTCGTCTTAATCCACTCCTCGACGGCCTTTTGTCTGGCGTCCGGATCGAGTCTTCCCCACGCCGCAAGCTGGCGCTTTCCGACATGGCCAAGATAGGTCTTATCTCGCCTTTGAACGGCGCCAGGCGGAGCGTGCCAAGCCTCCTTGCCGCCATCTGAATGGTTTTCCCAATCCAGGCGGTCGATTGCCGGTAACTTCGACCCGCTACCGGAAGGTGACTTACGGGTTTTCGGGGAGACTTTTGCCTTCCGTTCCGGGGAGACTTTTGCCTTCCGTTCCGGGGAGACTTTTGCCTTCCGTTCCGGGGAGACTTTTGCCTTCCGTTCCGGGGAGACTTTTCGTCCCGCTCCGGACGCCGGCGCGATCTGCTGGACTGCGCCGGGAGTCGTGGCCGGATTGCTCGCCAGGTTCAGCGCGGTTGGCCTGGCGATCAAATCCACCGCGCCGGGGCTTTTGGGCCTTCATCCTGGGGCGGGGCCGCGAAGCCGACGCCGGGCCGACGGTGGGCCGGTAGGGTCGTCGGCGGGGAACTCGGCAGGGCGTCGAGGTAGGCGTACTGATCTTTCGCCACGTCGTTAATCTGCCGCATATACTCGCGGGCGAATCCGGAGCGGCTAAATAGAATCCGCAAGGACAGAGACACGGCGTCAAGGAAGCCGCGCGTCTTGGCCGCGATCAGCGCAAGGGAACTGCCAATGGCCGCGCTCTTTCGGGCCGTGATTAAATCCTGTCGGCCAGTCTCGGCGCGCAATTCGAGAATGCGATTCCGAACAACGGCGTCCGCGTCTCGAATCATTGAGACGCCAATGAGCGCGGCGCAAAAGTGGATTGCGATTGAGTAGTGGTTGTAGAACAACAGCCACTCAGGCGGCTCCAGGCCGAAAATCCACAGGCCAAGCAGGGTAACGTTGAGTACCATCGTCGCCTGTAGGACTCGATACCAGATTTGCGCGTATAGGCGTTGGCTGCCGCTCTTGTAGGTCGTCGTCAGGCCGTGACGCAGGGTGAAGAAAAACGCCTCGACGAATCCCGTCACAAGTACCGCGAGGACAAAGGACAAGGGGACGCCTAGCCGCTGGGCGTGAGCGAAGGCGTTGACGTATCCAGTCGCGGCGGCGCTTAGCGTCACGGTGCAAATCTGAATCAGCTTAAGGCGGCGCTCGTTCTTCGTGTAGTCGTTGGTTCCGGCCAGCCGCTCGTAAGCGTTGGCGACCTTACCGCGAACGGAATCAAAGGCAGTGTATTTGCCTGTTCCTAAATTCTGAGCGTTCATTCGACTTTCTCCTTATTTGAAAACAGAGAAGGCCGAAGCTAGGATGCGATGTGCGTCGGCCTAGCTTCGGCAAGGTTGATGGCCAAGGGCTTGGCAGACGTCTTGAGCGTCTTCCAAGCCCGTCGCATTTAGTTCAAGTACGCGCCAGTCGCGCCACTACCGCACGTGTAGTTGGTCTGGTTGCTATCGCTGCCCGTGATGATCAGCGGGGAACCGTCGAGGCAGGTAGTCGGGCGCTCCTTGCGCGGGGCAGGGGGTGATGGAGCTGGCTCCGGTTGCTCGGCTCTCGCCGGCGTCGGTTCCAGGCGTTGAATGCCCTTTAGCTTCATCGGTCGAGCAATCGCCACGACGACAACAGCCAGCGTGAGAATGAATAGGAACGGTAGAAGTTTTTTCATTCGGCTTTTCCTTTGGAAGGCCGAAGCGGTAGGATTGACTTGTGAGCGTTAGCCTATCGCTTCGGCGGTTGGTTGATGTCAGAGCCGGGGAGTGTTTGCGCGCTCGCCGGCTCGCCGCGTTTACAGGCCTCAGTTGTTTTTCAGCCGTTCATACTTCGGCATCTCCCGCTCAATCCGCGTAAGCGCCTCTTCGCCGGCGGCGATGGAGTCGAGCTGCGTCTTACTGGCTCGACCCGGGCCAAGATTCTTGACCTGCGCCTTACCGTCAGCCACGACGCGCCGTAATTGAGTGACAGTTAAATTGCCTTGCAGAATGCTGGTAAGCAGCACGGCTATTTTGCGTTCGTGTTCGTTCACCGGCTTTTCTCCCTTGATGATGTATCGGGCTTGAAGGCAAACGTTCCCAGCCCGCTGCTCGTGGCTATTAACAGGGGAAAATCTCTTGTCCATATGGGTTCAGGACTCTCACCTTCGAGTTCCGCTTGCGAACTATCAACTCGGCCAACCTGAGGGCCGCGTCTCGCTGCCGGAAGGGAACCCTCTTTTCTTTTTCTTCACCATCCTGTTCAGTGCGATCTATTACAACGACGTACTTGCCCTTGGCTTCTGAACCGTTCGTGTGAGCAGTACGTTTGCGAACAGTATGTTTAGGCATTGCGTACTCTCCGTGTTCGAGAGCGATGAACGCGCCATGCGCATCGCTCGTGGTTGATGTTTATCTGGTGTGTTTGACGAAGCGTTGAACTTTCTGGGCGAAGTTGCCTCTGTTCAGCGCCTCCTCTCCAGCACACATGGGGCAGAGAAGGGCGGCGTTGTGCCAGCGTTTCAGCCGGCGCTCGAGATTTCTGTCGCCTCGCCAAGTTCGCGACACCTTCCAATCAATGTTGGCCTCGGTCACAACTTCCATAAGTCGAGCACCCATTCCGCACAGATGGTCTGTGATTCTCTTATCGAGGTTCTCCGTGAACCCCAGGTAATGCCCGGCGTGTTTGTAACGCTTGCGAAAGTGGATCAAGTAAACCGTGCCGCTGTTTTTTTGCTTGGTGGTGTCGCGCATAAGGCTTCCTTTCGCGTAATCCGTTGACGGAAGATAATGTACCCCCTACAATATCTTCCGGTCAAGCGAATTACTGTAGGGTAGATATTATTATCTAACGTGGCTCATGCGCTTGGCTGTAATCAGTGTAGGGGTTACGATTTTGTATATGAGGCATAAGAAGGAAGTGGAAATGATCACCCCGAAGGAATATGCAGCGCTGCACAATGTCGCATATACGACGGTCGTCAACTGGCTGCGCAAGGAGTTAATCGCAGGAGCGCAAAAGGTAGAACTGCCTCATATGAAGTCTTATGTGTATGCAGTGCCGAAGGACGCCAAGCCACCAGAATTGAAGCCTGGGCCCAAGAAGGGAACTAAACGCGGTACGAAGACAGCCAAGGGCCGGAAGAGAGGGATTGATTGATGCGCATCCAAGGGAGCGAATCTGCGGCAAACATCGACATCGTATCCCAAGACGATCGGTGCGTGATGAGTGGTGACCTAGCGGGAAATGCTTGGTGACCTGGTGGAAAGAGCGACGCTCTTCACCCTTTCACGAGACGCACTGCACTCTTTTGGGAGACGATTCAGCGTAAAGAAACTGATAAACGCCTGATTTCCGTATAGTTATCTCTCTCAGCACTTTTGGGAGACGCACTGCACTCTTTTGGGAGACGCAGTGCAAGTTTTTAGGAGACGATTCGTCGCCAATACACTTGTAAACACCTGATGTGCATACAGTTATATCCATCGGCACTTTGGCAAATGCATCCCGCACTTTCGGGAGACACACCCCGCACTTTCGGGAGACGCATCCCGCACTTTCGGGAGACGCATCCCGCACTTTCGGGAGACGCATCCCGCATTTTCGGGAGACGCATCCCGCACTTTCGGGAGACGCATGTATCACAAAAGCTGCGCTAAACTGTTACACTTATTACCTTTATCCAACAGGCAAAATGCATCGACAACAACATGACTCATGTCATGACTAAAATTAATACAACAACAACAACGGCAAAAGACAAGTATCGGACGAATGTTGTTGTTGTCTCTTTCCTGGAGGAAGCAGGATGAAAAAGCCTCAGGTGGTCGAGCCCCTAGATATTCAGGAAACTCCGACGACCGAGATAGTCCCTATCAGAACGGAGACTGTTCTCTGCCAGTACCCGATTCACAAACTAAGCAAGGATAATAGGTCTGTTAACATCAAACTCACCGAGAAAAACGAGCGCGGAAAGAGGGAAACAACTTGGGAAGTCACAGCAAACGCGAAGTATGGACACCCCGGAGAATTGGCATACAAGATTGACACACTCGTCATCAACCGCCTGGTCGATGATCTTTACCCAGACATTCCAGAAGTCATCAAAATTGCGGACAGCCTCCAACAACTCGCCGAACTGATTGGAAGGAAGAAAACGGGAAGTACCACCCAAATCAAAAACGCCCTCTATCAAAACGCTTTTGCCGCTATCACTGCGCGGCTTGAGTTCACAGGACAAGACAAGGTGCGCCGCACATTTGAATTCGGCTCCACTCGTTACGGCATTGTATTCATCGGCGAGAGACTGCCAAATGGAGAGACAGCAGACGCAATTTACATCGTTCTGAATCCTCTCTTTCGCGATCTGCTTCGTCATGCGAAGCGCCGCCCGCTCGATTACGAATACCTGAAAAAGCTGCCGCCAACTGCGCAGCGGTGGTATGAGCTGGTGAGCTTCCAGATCTTCGCCGCGCTCAATCTCGGAAATCCCCGCGCCAGTTATCCCTACTCCAAACTTTGCGAGCGCGCGGGTCTTGATCGCTTTTTCACTTGGGATCGGGCGAAGAAACAGTTGTACAAAATCCACCGCCCACACATCGAGAACAGCTATATCAGCAAGGTTGAAGCCGAACAGACGACTGATAGACAGGGCCGTCCGGATTGGATCCTCTGGTACACACCGGGCCGCAAAGCGAAACGCGAATACAAAAAGTTCAATGAGCGCCCGCGGCTGAAAGACTCGTCGCCAAAGCCGCCGGCGAGGCCTCGCCTCGTCGACGCGAAGCGGGACGACAGGGAAACAATCGCGTCGGAACGGACTCCGGAAGATTTGACGTTGATTGAAAAGCTCATGGGCTATGACATCGATGAAAGGACAGCCGCCCGACTTGTAGAGAACAAGCGCGCGTCGGCCGCGCTCTGGGCAGAAGCATGGCCGTACCAGAACAAAGAGGGCATGAAAAATCCGCCCGCCGTTTTGATCAGTTTCATAGAGAATGATCGCCAGCCGCCGAAGGCCTACCTGGAAGCGATTGAATGGGAGCGACGAAAGAAAGAAAGCGACGCCGCATACACCCGGCAGGTGGCCGAGGATCTTCACTTTCAATACTTCGAGCCTATCTTCTGCGCTCGTCTGAAGGAGGAGCTTGCTGGGATCGAGCGTGCCCACCCTGACGCATACGAGGCGTTCAAAGAGCACCTCGACAAGAACCACAGCAAAGCCCTGCGAATGGTAGAGGACGAAGAGCTACGCGAGATAGTTACCATGCGGAGGGCACTGGAATTCTTCAACCAGATTCGGCCGAAACTCGGCGTGCGACTCACCACTTTTGACGAGTGGAACCGAAGCGAGAACCGAGAAAACTCCGATCCGGTCGAGTGGTTCAGCAGCAACCCGGAAGCGGTTAACAAACTTCTGGCCCAGTGAATATGGATTTTAGGGTCAGATGTGGATTTGCGCATGGATGAGATGATCGAGATAGATGAGGAAATCTTTGAAGACTCATTTATAGTGAGAGAGACGGATTCAAGAGTTTGGATCGAACAGTACGGCGTGGAAAACCAGGTAGGATTCCTTCGCGCTGTAATTGAGAGAGGCGCAGAGCGCCAGGCAGCGGAGAACACGGCGAAGGAGCAGTCACAGAAAGCTATCGAGTGCTCCTTTTGCAAAGCCGGACTGCGTCGCATCATCAGCGAAAAGTATCGGCGAGGCGCCTGGAAGTGGTGCTCGCACGATCCGGAGATCAAGAGCAAATATACGTCGGCGGATTGAGCGTTGGAAATCTGCGTCTGATAACGAACGGGATTGGCATGTAGCAATCGCTTTGGGAGTGAGCCACCTCTGTTTTTTTCGATCCTCTAAAATCGCTTATAAACACCCTAATTAGATCAAGACAACACTAGCCTCGTCTCAGGCCTGAAAATCTTATCCTTGCCCCTCCTAAGCCCAAATTCGGGTCACTTAATGAGAGACTTGAACCCCAAAATCGATTAAAAATTGCTTTAGAATGGTCTGAATGTTACGAAATGTTCTGAACGTTTCATAACGTTACAACGCAAAATCGTTTCAGAGACTCCCCTGGATCGGCAATATGATGACAAACGTTTCATAATGTTCTGAACGTTTCATAACATTATGCTGTAAACCGTCTCTGGTTCGCGTCGAACGTTTCGGAACGTTCTGAACGTTTTGTATCGTTACGCCATGAACCGTTTCCGGTTGATGCCTAACGTTTCAGAACGTTCTGAACGTTTCTTTGCCAGTCACTCCTTATCATCGATTGCTTTTGATTTTTTGGCAGGGCGGCCGGTTTTGATCTGGGGGATATTCATCAGTATTTCTCTGAACTGCGCGTCCGTAGTCTCAGCCAAGGACCAGAGCCCGGCGCGAACCACTTCGCTTTTGCTCGCTCGAATCCCTAAATTTCTTGATCGGACAAGCAAGGCGTTGAGTTTGGTTAAGTCATCTTTGGTGCAGGAAAACCCATCTTTCACCGGCGGCTGCTTTCTTTCAGGTTTGGGCTTGGGTTTTGGCGGTCTTTCTCTTTTGGCCGGCCGCTCCGTTTCGTTCTCTATTTTGCTGGCCAGTTCCGCAAGGCTCGGCCGGGCGGTTGCCACTTTTCCACTCTCGGCCTGGTTTTGGACGCCCTTCAATACTGAGCTTTTAAAATCAGGTTTTTTCATAATTGGCAAAACGTTAGCGGTTTAAATCGTTATAAACATTCAGAAACGTTCTGAACGTTTATCTTTTATTCCATATTCTCGATTGATTCCAACGTTTCTACTTCAGGGGGAGTCGCTAGGGTGACCAACACTTCAGTAGTTAGCCGCTCGATTTCAGCCTTTGCATCCGGATTGTCCAAATCAAAGACAGTAAGGCCTGTGGCCGCTGACTCCCGGTATGCTGTTCTTTGACCGAGCTGGGTTACGAAACACTCTATCCCAAATTCCTTTATGGCTTCGGCCAGATCTTGCGCAAGCCGCGTGCGGTTCACTTGATTTAAAAGCAACCGAGACTGAAGGTATGGGTTTATGATCTGCGTTTGTTCGATGGCGTCTTTTATACCTACCGTAGCCCACAGATCCGGAGCCGATGGGATGATTGGGACAATGACCAAGTGCGCTAGCGGCAGCACCCTGGCAGTGGCGGTGTTCTCTTTGCTGGGCGGGGAGTCTACCAAGATGAAATGATAATCTCGGCCAAACTGCGCAATTCTCAAGTGCAAATTCTTTGATTCAGGTAGCGCAATGACCACGGCAGGGAAACCCCGCTCTGAGACGGAAGCCCACTGCGCCGCAGTCCCTTGCGGATCTACATCTACGACCAAAACTTTATAGCCACGGCGGCAAAGTCCGCCTGCCAGTTGCATAGCGGTGTTGGTTTTGCCGGGGCCACCTTTCTGATTAGCGATGGCAATGACAAACGCTTCAGTTATCTGTGCGGGATCGATTCGGAACAACTCATTGCTAGGCGCTTCTTCATTTTTCATACAAGGTGTTTTAGGAGGGACAGATTTAGAGTAATGATATGAAACGTTCTGAACGTTTTATATCATTCTAAAGATTTATAAGTCAGCCGGGACCGCAAGGCAAGGGCTTAAGACTGTAGCTGGAGGCCTCGGGCGGTCTCTGGTGGAGGAGGACTGTTTGAGGTTATCCGTTATCGGACGCGGGTTCATATGGGGAGGCTTCGAGCGCGAGCAGTTGCGCGAGTTCGCCAATTCCCGACAGATCGTCACGCAGGGAAGACAGTTCTGCAGCTCGACCTTCCGCTAACGAACTCAAGATCTTGTGTTCGATTACGAAGATTGACAAGATGTTCGTAATTTGTGAACATCTAGCCTACGGCCGACATGATCATTCGTAATTATGAAGAGATTGAAAAATTCGCCCGCAGACATGCGACCTCGCGGCCGGCGTTCAACCGATGGCGGCGAATCGCTCAGGTCGTCATTTGGGAGAGATTCGAGGACGTCAAGCGGGATTTCCCGGCCGCCGACAAATACAGGGCTTGCGTGGTCTTCGACATTGGCGGCAACAACTACCGCTTGGTCGCCAAGATTGACTACGCGGCAGGAATAGTCGCCATCAGAAAGGCGTTGACACATGCTCAATACGACAAAGACAAGTGGAAGAAAGATTGCGACCAGAATTGACAAGGAGGCCTACGGCCGACTGCTGGCCGAAACGCTGCCCGAGGTGATCGAGACCGAATCGCAGAACCGCCGGATGAACGCCATCGCCGACCGCCTGCAAAGCAAAAGGGATCGGTCGCCCGAAGAGAACCGGCTGTTGAAGCTGATCGCCACGCTCTGCATGAATTTCGAGGAGAGACACTACAACGTCCAGGAAGGCGTCACACCGGCGGGCATTTTGGCGGACCTGATGTCTGAACGTGGCCTGAAGCAAGCCGATCTGTTGCCGATCTTCGGCTCACGCAGCGCCATTTCGGAAGTGCTGTCCGGCAGACGTGGGATTACTAAAACCCAGGCCAAATCGCTGGCGCAGTTCTTCAAGCTGCCTGTGGAACTGTTCCTCTGAGCGCTATCTCGCCATGGTTACCCAGGAGAGCGTGGAGGCCGGGTTGATAAAGATCAATTCTCCTCCCCTTTCTTCCTCTTGAGCAGCCCAGAAGCGAAGCGATCGGGCGCAGTCATCCGGAGGGCCGGAACGAAGTGGAGGACTCCGGACCGGAGCGGAGGAGTTGACGGCGATCGGCGCGGAGCGACCATCGGCGAAAGAGGAAGATTAGGAGGATACGTTTGATTCAAGGCTTATGACGCGGCGCAGTGGCTGGGAGTTTGCGAGGCAGACTCTTCCTGTCGTCGATCAGCACGTCCGTGCATACGCCGGCGGCCTCGGCGTAGAGCAGCAGCACAGGCAAGGGCGGCTCCAGCTCGCCGTTCTCGTAGGCAGAAATGTTCTGTCGGTTGATATAGTCCCTCAGTCCGAACCGGTCCACCACTCCATTTTGAGAGAGGCCGAGCGCTTTGCGAATCCTCAAGAGTTTTTTCGGAAGACGGATCGATTTCAACCTGGCTCTTATGCCCACGGCGCTCTTCCTCCGCCGTGAGTTATCACTCTTGAGCTAGCCAGAAATCTGGCTAGCACGTCCACCACCAATTGCTTCGCGAAAATGGGGGAGAAATGGACTCGCAGTATAAGCAACCGGCTGACAAACTATTGCAAACGTGAGTACTTGTAAAGCCTCAGACTGTTTCCGACCCTCGGCCGAAGCGGGGCGCACGAGCAACGCAATCCAAGCCGATCTCTAATAATCAAATCTTTAGGCAAAATTCCCCGCGTTTTACGTCTTTTATGGATAGGGAGAGGTGTGATGGTGCTGATTAGTCAGGAGGACTTGGAATCTGGGCCGGAAGTAGAGGGCGCGCCACTCCCAAAGCAGCGACGTCATGACGGAAGATGACGGGAGCATGAATATGACATTTTTGAACGCCAAATCCCTCCTGTGTCGCTACCTTCTAGGCGAGCTGGAGGCGAAAGACAGGCGTGGGGTCGAAGAGAGATCACTCACCGACGAACGCTACAGGAAGAGATTGCAAGAGGCCGTATGTGAACTGATCGGAGCTTATGTCTCCGGCGGCCTCACTCTGGATAAGCGCGAGAGGTTCGAGAGATATTTTTTGACGTCCGGGGAGCGAATCGCAAAACTCCACATGGCCGAGTCGTTGTATAGGCACTTTAGCGCCGTGGCGGCTAAATCACCCGGCGCCGGCGACCCCTTGCGCCGTTACCTTCTCGGCGAATCGCCGTCTGATACCCTCGAAGGCCTGACCGAAGCCGAGCGTGAGGAGTTCGAGAGATATTTCTCAGACCCCTACGGGAGGGAAGAGAATCGCAGATTCGCCGCGACAATATATAAGTATTTCGATTGCGTCGCGCGGTTCGAATCTCAAGAACGCGCCGGCGCAAGCGGGTTCGACCGGTTCCGACAATGGCCGGCCGAAACGATCAGCCTTTGGGTAGGCGGGCGTAAAATCTCTCGCCCGCTCTGGCAGCCACTGACGGTCGTTTCGGCCGTCATCCTCGTCGCGCTAGCCTGGGGGTCGTTCTTCTACCAATCGCCTATTACCAAAGGCCTCAACATAGCCTATGCGTTCTATGCGCAGGAACGCCCGGCCCAGGGGCGACTCACCGGCTTCAGTTATGGGAAGTACCGCGCCAGCCAAAATGAGGGCGTCGTCAAACTCTATCACGACGAGCGCGACGAAGCTTTCAGGCTCGTTATCAGCCAAGCCACTGAAGAGAAGAGCGCCGCCTCGTACCAGGCCCTCGGCAAGATGTATTTGGTGTACAGGGATTTCAACGAGGCGGTGGCCTGCTTCGATCTCGCCCTGCGACAGAACGCGGGCGACGCGAAACTGCGTAACGACCTCGCCGTCGCGCTGATAGAGCGAGATAAGACAAAGGCGAAGAATCCGGGCCAGTCCACAGGCGAGGACGCGGCCTTAGCTTTGGAACATCTGCATCGCGCGATCGAACTGGACCCTTCGTTATTGGAATCCCACTTCAACATCGCCCTCTGCCACCAATATCAGACGTTGTGGCGGATGGCTGAAGAGGATTGGAAGCGGTATCTCGAAAAAGACTCCGGGTCTCCCTGGGCCGAGGAAGCGAGAAAGAACCTGGCGAAGGTCACAGAGAAAATCAAACAGTCTGGCGGAAATCGAGAAAACATCTATCAGGATTTCCTGAAGGCCTACCGAGGGCATGACTTGGATCAGGCATGGGGCGCATATAAGCAGAGCAGGGTAGCCGTGGGAAACTTCATCACCGACAGGTTGATCGATAATTACATGTCTCTGACGCTGTCGGGCAAGTCATCCGAGGCCGAGGATAATTTGTCGGCCTTGGTATTTATCGGAAACATCGAGTTGGAAAAGGTCCAGGACCATTTCACCTACGATCTCGCGCGCTTCTATCAGGTCGCTTCGCCGCAGCAGTTGCGAAAACTCTCCGCCGCCCGCTCTCTGACTAAAGTGGGCACTGAGCGCCTGATGCAGTCACAAGTGGACGAGGCCATAAACAACTACCGGCAAGCCATAGGACTATACGATGAGGCGGGCGACGTTTGTGAATCGTTGGTGGCCCGACGCCTGCTCGGCCATTCCTACTTCCGGCAAGCAAGCCCCGCGCTCAGTTTGCCAGTGTTGATGCGGGGCCGCCAGGAGTGCGAGGCGCGCGGTTACATATGGCCGCTCAGCCTATTCTTCAATGAACTGGCGAACACCAACACGTACCTGGCGAGATATTCGGAGGCCCTCGACTACGGCCGGAGCCAGATGAGCCACGCGAAACGGGTCGAAGACGATTACGGCGTTCTGCGCGCCATAAACAGGGTGACAGAAATATATCTGTTGCTGGCCAGGCGCGAGGAGACTTTGCAGATGGTCCAGGAGGGGTTATCGATCGCCGATTCGATTAAGGCTGAGCCAATGCAACTGACCGCGCTTTACACGTTCGCTTCCAAGTGCCACGAGGCTTCTGGCAATTTACTGGCCGCCCTGGATTACGAACAGGAGGCGTTCAAACTGAGTCTCGAAATCAATAATCCCCGGCTGGTCTCCCGCCATTACGTTAACCTCGGGTTGGTATACCACAAACTCAAAAGACACTCCGAGGCCGTCAATCTGATCCGGCAGGGCGAGGAGATCGGCGCACGGTTGCCGGACAAGAAAATGGGCAGGGAGATCATGGCCTTCGCGTATCTGCGCATGGGCGAGGTTTATCGAGAAACTGGAGACCTCGATAACGCCGCGAAAAGCTATGGAGACGCCCTCCGGCTGTGCGACGAGGGCGCGATTGATATCCAGTGGCTGCGCTTTTGGTCGAGGAAAGGCCTATTCTTAACCCACATCGACCGGGGGGATGACGCGGCCGCGGAGGAGGAGCTAAAGCAGGTCATGGACCTGTACGAACAGCATCGCCAAAATATCAACGACGAAACCAGCCGGAATAACTTCTTCGACAATGAACAGGGGATATATGACGTAGCGATAGCTTACGAATATTTCAAACGGCAAGACCCCCAGCGCGCCTTCAACTACGCCGAAATGAGCCGGTCGCGCTCGCTGCTCGATTCTGTCGATTTGCCAGCGAAAAAATTCCCCGAAGGGGACCTGTCTGGCATACGCATCCCGCGTTCAATTCGACCGCTCGATCTGAGGCAGATTCAGAGTCGGCTTCCCGATCGGACCTACCTTTTGCAGTATGCGGCGCTCGACGACAAACTGGTCATCTGGGCCGTTTCAAAGACCGATCTCAAAAGCCTCTCCGTCGAAGTCGGCCGGGAAGATCTCGATAACAAAGTGAGCGGCTATCTGCAGTCGCTCGCCGACAGCGTGAAAGCCGGGCAAGAGGGCGATTACAGGTCAAAGTCTTCGGAGTTGTACAGCTTATTGATCAAGCCCGTCGAGGGCTTGTTGGATAAGGATGCTGAGATTTGCATCATCCCTGACAAGGCCCTCAACCGGTTGCCGTTCGCATCTCTGATTTCGCCGACCACCGGAAGGTATTTGATCGAGGAGCGCACGATCTTCACGTCCCCGAGCGCGAACATGTTCCTTGTCGCCAGCGACAAAGCCAGGCAAAAAGAGGGTGTTCAAACCGAGAGGCTGCTCAGCGTCGGCAACCCATCGTTTGACAGGGCGGCGTTCCGCAACCTCAAGGACTTGCCATGGGCGGCCACTCAGGCTTCGGAGATCTCAGCCTTTTATCCGAGCGCACTGGTTCTCCTTGAAAAGAACGCCAGGGAGTCGAGCGTTAAAAAGGAGCTTGAGAAATCTGACGTCGCTCACTTCGCGACGCATTTTGTTGCGAACGAGTGGTCCCCCATGCTTTCGGCGATGCCGCTGGCAGGGGAGGGAAGACCTGCGGCAAAAGAGAGTGACGGCGTTTTGCAGACATACGAGTTCTACGGCCTCAACCTTTCAAGGCTGAGACTGGTCGTACTTTCGGCATGCCAGACCGTAGGCGAACAAAACTTCAAGGGCGAGGGCGCCGTAGGGCTAGCCAGGCCGTTCCAAGCGGCCGGAATCCCCCTTGTCGTAGCCAGTCTGTGGCCAGTAGAATCTTACTCATCTAAAGAGCTGATGGTGAGGTTCCACAAGTACCGTAAGAGCGGGGGGCTCTCCACCGCTCGGGCCTTAAGGCAGGCGCAACTCGATATGCTGAAAAGCGCCTCCGCAGAACTGCGCAATCCGTATAACTGGGCCGCATATACAATTATCGGCGGCCATTCCAATTTCTAAATAACCACCGCAGCCCTTGCAGACATAGAGGGGTTGAGGAAGAGATGCGTCTCTATCGATCTTTGCAGGTCTCCTCTATTTCTCGGTGTCTGCGGCGGCGACACCTACATCCCTGGATCGCGCTCGCTGATTTAGGCGCGTTCCCAACGTTATCCAGAATGCCCACCGGGAGGGAACGGAGACGCCTATGCTACAAGACGCTGCTATCACAACCGGAAGGATTCGAATCCGCTTTAGGGGGTTGTTGGTTTTTTGCTTCGATAAGCGGCGCAAATATTGCCAGATCGGCGCCCTCAGCAAGGACGATCATGAATTGAGATTTCACCTTGTCAAAAGGGGGCTTGATCCGGAGAGCGAGTCGGAACAAACGCTGACCATACCTCATGGCTTGATCAGACAGCCTTCCTACTTGTGGTTGGATGTGGAGGGCGAGCCTTCCCCGAAGCGACAAACTGCGGAACCTTTCATCGCCGGCAGGCGGGATAAGCCGCCTATTGATCCGCAGGACTTTCGTAGGGTCGTAGACCTCGAGGGTGAGCATTTTTATAACCGGCCACTGAAAGTGAGGAGTGGCGTTTTAGGACCGATACTGGTCATCACGACGGGGTTGTTTTACTCGGCCAGGCTGACCTCGAATTCATACCTGGCGCTCCCGGACGTCCCCAAGCGCTCCCGGGGGACGACGAAGGCGCCGGGCAAGTTGGGGCAGATTGCCGAATACATCGGCGCCGATCTCTCTATCCATCCGAAGCAGGCGCTCGTCTTGAGGGCGGGACGGAACGGCCCGGAACTACTAAGGCTTGAACGAGAAGAGGGCGTAACGTACGAAATCGCGGTTGAAAACCTCGATAAGACTCAAACGACCGTGGGCAGGGACTTCGGCCATTACTACGAGGCCTTCGAGCTGGATCAAGGAGAGCCCAGGATATTTCCCGTGCCTTACGGACTTCCTTCAATCGGAGGAGGGCTGGACGGAATTTGTTTAGCTGTTTGGCTTAGCAGGAGCGACGGGTTGATGGTCGGGTAAGAAGTAGGTTTCCTTACCCGACGACCATCTGCAGCTCCGCGGCCGCCATCAATAGTCAAGCGCATGAATACCTTCTACCAGGAGTTGCGCCATGCTCTGCGCGGTCTGATGAAGCAGCCGGCGCTTACCCTGATCGCCGTCCTCTCTTTGGCTTTCGGCATCGGCGCCAACACGGCTATTTTCAGCGTGGTTAACGCCGTTTTGCTTAACCCCCTGCCGGGGATGAAGGAACCGCATCAGTTGGTTCGAGTGATCGGCGGAGATCCGTCGGACAAAAACAATCAATACCCGCTTGCGCCGGCCGATTTTCTCGACGTCAAGCAAAACGGTGGCGGAGTTTTCGAGGCGATCGCCGCTTTTACCTGGGGAATTTACAATCTTACAAGTCACGGAGAACCGGAGAGTGTCATCGGTTGGCGAATCCAGTCTGACTATTTCAAAATAGCTGGCATCCAGCCGCAACATGGACGGTTATTCACACCCGAAGAACATGAGCCCGGCGCCGAGGCTGTAGCCTTACTCGGCCATAAGCTCTGGCAGCGGCGGTTCGGCGGTGATCCGAAGATCGTTGGCGAGCAAATTCGGATCAACGGCGAAGGTTACAAAGTCGTTGGTGTAATGCCGCCTGGTTGTACTTACCCATTCACGCAAAGCGAGCTTTGGACGCCCCTCGCGCTCAGTGAGGCTGAATGGACCAGTCGGACGAAGCGCTTTCTGCTCGCAACTGCGCGGCTTAAGCCGGGACTCAAGGCGGCGCAAGCCCAAACGCTTTTAAGACCCATCGGAGAGCAGTGGCGACAAGAATTTAAAGCCACCCATAGAAACTGGCAACCGCTCCTCTTTCCGGTGATCGAGGACGCCATTAAAGATGTGCGCCCCGCTTTGTTGACGGTCTTCTTCGCCGTCGGTTTCGTGCTGTTGATTGCTTGCGCCAACGTCTCCAACCTGCTATTGGCGCGAGGCGTCGCGCGCCGGTCCGACACGGCGATCCGATCGGCGTTGGGAGCGGGCCGCCTGCGTCTGATCCGACTATTTCTGATCGAGAGCGCGCTACTCTCGCTCATCGGAGGCCTCTCCTCACTGCCGCTGGCCTATCTCACTGTTAAGTTTCTTCTCGGCTTTTTCCCCCGAGTGACGACGGCGGTTCTGATTCCGCGCGTGGATCGGGTCCCGTTCGATCTACGTGTGTTCGGCTTCGCGTGTCTGATCTCCGTTTTGTGTGGCCTGTTATTTGGGCTGATTCCGGCATTGTGGGAGTCGAAGGCGAATCTTCTCGATACGCTCAAAGTAGGGCTGGGGGGAAAAGGAGTGGGAGGAGGGCTCGGTTTCAAAAGTTGGTTTCGCGCAAGCGCCCTGATTGTCATCTTTGAAGCCGCGCTGGCTTTTCTCCTACTTTCGGGGTCTGGCGTAATGATAAAGAGCTTCAAGCGGCTGACCGGAATAGATCCGGGCTTCGACTTCGAGCGCGTCTTGACCGCGCGTGTCTCTCTATTGGAAAACAAGAGATATGAGTCGGAAGAGCCACGAAGACTTCTGGCCAAGGGAATTATATCTGGACTCGAGCAGGTCCCCGGCGTCGAAGGCGTAGGGTTATGTACGTTATTGCCGGCGACCGGCGGAGGGTCATATCGTCAGATTACTTTTGTGGGAAAACAAATGGAGGTCGATATCCGTCCGAGAGTCTATATGAATGCAGTCAACCCTGGCTATTTCAAGGCCCTCGGCGCTCGCTTGCTCAAAGGCCGTGTCTTCACAGAAAAGGACGACCAGTATTCGCCTCCGGTAATCATTATCAACCGCAGGTTGGCGCTCAAATATTATCCGAACGAAGACCCGCTGGGTAAATATATCGAAACCACTCAGGGGTCGTCGTTGAAAGAATTAGGTCCGCGCGAAATTGTCGGAGTGGTGGACGATCTTAAAAACGACGGTTTGGATGTGGAAGCCCATCCGGAGATATATGCGCCATATTTTCAGGAGCCGCTCAATCGCTTCTCTATTATCCTGCGGGCGAAGTCAGACCCGATAAGATACGAACAGGTGTTGCGCCGAATAGTGAGTAATCAAGATAAGGAGATGCCGATTTCCACAGTAGTGACTTTCGCGCAGTTGGTGAGCGAGTCCCTCGCGCCCCGCCGGATCGCGACGGTCATGCTCGGAATCTACTCGGCGATGGCCTTCGCCCTGGCGGCGATAGGAATCTACGGCGTGTTGACCCATGCGACCGCTCGGCGCACGCATGAGATGGGCGTCCGACTGGCGCTCGGCGCGCAACCGAGGGACCTTTTGCGCATGGTGATTCGGCAGGGAATGGTTCTGGTTCTGATCGGCCTCGGCCTGGGGATGGGCATGGCCTTCGCGCTGACCCGACTGATCGCCAGCCAGCTTTACCAGGTAAGCCCGACAGATCCGGCGAGCTTCGCGTTCGCCGCCGTTTTGCTGGCGGCCGTCGCGTTAACCGCATGTTTATTTCCGGCGCTCCGAGCGACCAGAGTCGATCCGATTAAAGCCCTGCGGCAAGAGTAGAGGCGGGAGGTTTCTGTCGGACTTCCGCTACCAATAGCGATCCGTACCCTTCTCTCTCACGCTGACCTTGATGGAGCACTTGCGCGCCATGGCCTCCCTTTTGATTTCCCCCAGCAGAGCATAGATCTGCTCATCGAGGTCCGCCTCGTCCTCATGGGAAAACGTCAGTTCGTACTCCTTGTCGCCCAGCTTCTTCATCCCGTACTGTTTCAAAAGTTCTTTTTCGACGCCCTTGCGCGCGCGATTTTCGTCGCGCGTGACATGGCCGTCGCTCTCAATGTCGAGCCAGAGCGTGACCGTGGCGCTCATAGCCGCCTGCGCCTGCCTTTTTTGCAGCTTTCCCATCAGCCCTCTCACGCGTTTGGCCGCCGGCAGTTTTTTGGGCAGATCAACATCATCATCGATCAAAACGTCGATTGAAATCCCGGCCACGTCTGCGTAGGCCTTAAGCGTGAACAAATCCGGCTCGAGCCCTTCCGGGTCCTCGAAGGCAGATATCCTCTCGCGGCGTACATATTCAGCAAGATCAGGGTTGATTTCGATAAGAAGCTTAGCCATACCACCCTGTGATAGACCGAGACCGAGGCGGATCTCCTTCAACTTCCTCGACAAACGCTCCGGTCTTCGACGCGCGGCTCTTCCCATCAGGCAATATCTCCCTCAATAACTGTTCCGGAACCATAGCACGAGCCGCGAACAAGCGAAATTTCGCTTGCGCCTAGACATATATATGACTATAGTAGCTTTTAGACATAAATATGACTAGAGTGACCTAGCGGCATCACATCCCCAGGGCGATCTTTTTCACACTGACACCCTCGTGACCGCGCGCGCACTCATAGTCAGGCATCGCTTAAATTTCGAAACCCAACATTGAGAAATTTAAGCGGTGCCGCAGCGTCACAGTTGAGGACATCAACAACAAGCCCCGCGATCGTGGGGAAAGCGAGAAATATATTGGAACTGCCTAGCCCCTGTAAACATGCGGACGCCGGAGTCGCTCGGGATCTGATGGTCTCTTTCGCGACCGGGTCGTGCTCAGAAGAGGAGAGAACCGAATTCGAGGCTCACTGCCTCGATTGCGACGAATGTGTCGCAATACTGGCGATCATCCTGCAAGAGAAATCGTTGATGCGACTGCGTCAGATCGGCGCGGACGCCGCAAGAATAGCCCTCATAGAGGAGAAACGGAAGTCTCGACGCCCGTCGATAGCAAATCGAGTTACACCGCAGCGCGCTGCAGCGCGCTGATGAAAGAGCCGTGAAGGGGATGGCTGGTCGTTCTCCTAACCCCTTCATGGCTCTTCGAGAGTGTCCATCGCTCAATCCAGTGCCCCAACATTCACAGATCATTGCAATCCCACCGCGCCGAACTCACAAGAGAAAGGAGAATCGATCGAATGAGAAAGAATCTTGTTCTTATCCATCAAACGCCAAGAAGAGCGATCGGCGCATACACGGACTGAACACGCAAAGGGCGCCGCTTGCAACGGCGCCCTACACATTAACCACACGCCGAAGCGATAGGCCAATGAGCCGAACAAATCCTACCGCTTTGGCCTTCACCAAACAAGAAGGAGGTCAACAATGAGAAGGACGATACTTTATCTCAATACCATTCTTTGCCTGCTCTGCCTAACGCTGTTTTCCATCGCCGCGCTGGGTCAAACTACTACCACTGCCAATCAATTGGGGCCAGAACCCTCGAAAGCCGATCCCAAGGCCGATCCTGTGGCATGGAATCTCCTCAAGGAGACGCGCGAAACAAGATACTACTTCCCTCCACAGTTCGGCGGGTTCACATCCGACGTCGTGATCAACGACAACGGCAAAATCGCCACAGCGGTGATCAACTACGACGTAGGAGGAGGGGCGGATCTCCAATTCAAAGGAGGAGAGGTCGATGAAACCTCGCCCTGGGTTTTGGAGGCGGTGCTGAACATTATCAGGCACCGGCGCAGTACAGACTTCGAAAGTAGAGACGGACGCTATCCGATCTGCTTCGCCGAAGATGACAAGGCGCCCGCAGGCCGCCGAGTCACAGTCAACGACACAATGAAATCATTCTACAGAATCCGTGACGGGCGGGTCACGGAAGTCGACCGAACAATCGGCGGGGAACACTTCATCATCAGCGTTCTCGAAGAGGTTCCCGCCGGGCAGGGCAGATACCTGCCCCGCCATTTCACTGTCAGCTACTTTGACGCCAAGACCGGCGCGCTGACACACACGGACACATACATGGACGAATATCAGCAAGTTGACGGCCTATGGTTTCCGGCTTCGGAACGCATAGTGAGGGCGGAAAGCGGGAAGGTGATCACCCGGATCATTGAGTTTCACAATCCTCAAATCCGATATTCAAAGGAGGTCAAGCGATGATGAGGAGAATAATCGTTTGTATCCTGCTCGTCGCGCTCTTTTTCGCTTCGGCCTTCGGGCAAACTTCCGCCGCCCATCCGGACGCGGAGATTAAGGCCGACCCGGCCGCCTATTCAATGCTGCGAGACGCCCGCCAGGCCAGGTACTACTTTCCTGAAAGCTTCCAAGGGTTCACGGCGACTGTAGTCGCTGATGAAAATGGGAAGGTTGCGAGAGGCGACCTTGATTACAGTGTCCGTGGAAGTGTGGATCTGGACATGAAAGATGATCCCGGGTTTGAGGAAGAGGCCTGGGCAGTTGCGGAGATAACGGCGATGATAGGGCGACATCTCAGTCAGGATCTTTTCAAGGAATATATGGGTCATCCGCTGACTTTCGGTAGAGATGACCATTCGCCAATAGGCCGCCTTGTACTGGTCAACGATCTGGCGACAAAGGCGTCGTTGAGAATTCGAGATGGAAGGATCACAGGCGCTGAACGAACAGTTAACGGTCAGCGCCGGATCATCAGCGTTTTGGAAGTGGAACCCATCGGCGAGGGTAGATTCCTGCCTCATGCCTTCACAGTTTCATATCTTGATCCCCGAACCGGGGAGATCAAACGGACTGAGGCATATGTGACGGAATACAAGCGGATTGATGATGTGTGGTTTCCGTTCCGGCATCAGATGATCAGAACGGAGAAGGGCAAAATCACAACCCACGTCATTGAATTCCATAAGCCGCGACTCCGATTCTCGCCGCCTTCGCAGTCCGGGAGGCTTTCACAGGAGGGGGGGCCACGATGAAGAGGATGAAGAGCAAGACAGCCGACGAGCCTTCCGCATCGGCGATCAATGAAGAGATCGAAGAGGCCAAGGCCACGAGGGATGCGTCGCAGGCGAGAAGCGATATTACTCAAGTCGCAGGAATTGAGCATGACGGCGCCACAAATCGCCTTAGCTCATGGGAGATCCTCGCGCTGATCGCCCGGACGGGAATGTATCTCGACCTTTTTTGAATTCCTGCCCGCCTTGATCCTGTGAGGCTTTTGCGGCACGCGCGGGAGGCCGCCAGATTCGGACTGAGCTTCGATCTCTATCTATAAAGGAGGGCGCCTATTAAACGCATAATCACAATCTCATCTTTGTGCGCGCTGGCCGCACTATCAAATAACGTTCACATCTCGGCCCGCGAGTTTCCGCGCGACGATGCGCGTTACTACTCTCCCATCATGGGCGGGTTCACCCGCGTCGATGATTCTGACTTAAAGAATCATCGAGATTACCAACGATGGAAAAAAGCGCTTCTCGAAACACGGGCCGGCAGGGCGCTTTGGGGCAAGTGGAATGACGGCTCCGTCACCGTGCGTATCGCGATGGGGGCCAACTCAGGAGGGATGGCGGGGGCGGTAACAAAAGACTTTGTCTTTGACGACGACGGCAAACTGACAGGCGTAACGATAGTGTTGGGAACTGAGTTTGCCAAGGACGCCCCAAGGAACAAAGACGCTTACCCAGTCTTGATGGCCCTCGGTCCGGAAAATGACATCAGCAGGGAGGCGCGGGCCATCGCCTTCCTGGCCCATGAATTCGGGCACGTCCATCACGCGCGTATGCTTGGGGGAGCGGCTTTCCGACGCCAGGATCAACTGCTGAGCGAACACGAAGCCGGATTCTTCACGCACGGATGGGACTGGTTCAAGCGGCCGGAGTATCACCGCATCGTGGACGAGCTGGGCGCCAAGCCCTTTGAAGTCGCGCGTCAACGGGAGATTGCCGCGGACGCCTTCGCCATTCCGGTCATCGTGGATTACTACCAGGGAAAACCGCCCGCGACGGTTCGGCAGGCGATTCGCAGCTATAAGGAAACATACCCACTATCAGTAGCGGTGGCTGACACACAACGGACATTCGCTTCAGATCTGGACGTCGAGTTGCCCAAGGTTTCATTCGCGGATTGGTTTGAGCGGGTCGTCGGGCCGGACGCCGGAATCATCTGGCAATTGAGCGAATGCGGACAGAGAGGGGAAGACGCTCTCAAAGAGACAGGCGACATACCGGCCTGTGTGGAGGCCAACGCGATGTTACCTGACGGGCGCCGGATAATCGTCATGACCATGGTCGGGACCTTCAGGAAGGGAGTGACAGGCGCGCCCAGCTTTCATTTCGGTGTTATCGACCAGGGGGGTGAGTTATACCCGATCAGGCGGCTTCGGGATCTGCCGAAGCAACTATCCGCGCCCTGGGGCCTCGTGAGGAGACCGCCGATCGGACCGCCGGACGTCGGCCCTCTTGAGGTCAGGCTGTCGGCGAATAACGCGCAGGCGGACTCGGCTCCGGCATGGGGCCTGGACGCGTTCGATCCCATCACAGCGATCGCAGAGCCGCCTCCCCCGGCGCCACGACCGCGGACGGAGCCGCCTCCAACGGCGCCGGCTCCGTCCGTGGATAAGCGCGGCGTGTCGGAAGGGTCCCAAGGCTCCGTAATTATCAAAGCGGAGCCGACCTATCCCCCGGGGGCTGAAAAATTCAACGCCTCGGGGCCAGTCGAAGTGCGAGTGACGGTCTCCGAAACGGGACGCGTCAAGAACGCGGTCGCCATCAGCGGACATCTGCTCCTGCGCGCCGCCGCGGTGCAGGCGGCCCGCAGGTGGGTCTTCACGCCCACGACGGTGGACGGCGTTCCCGTGGAGACACAGATTGTCCTGACTTTTGATTTCACAGTCCACAAATGAATCCATAAATGAATAGGAGGTTTCGATGATAAAACAAGTTACTTTAATCAATTGGGGAATGAGGGTGACGGACGCTTTGAAGACCTGGAGTCTGGGGCTGGCCTGTTGCGCGTTGGCGGCGGCCATGGCGCCGGCCCAAACCATCAGCGGCCGGATCGCCGGCGTCATCACCGACCAACAGGGCGCGGCCGTTCCCAACGCCGCGGTGACAGTGACCAGCGAAGGGACCGCGGCTGTGCGGCGCGCAAAGGCGAATGAAGACGGTTTTTACGTCGCGCCCGAATTGCCCGTCGGCTATTACACTCTCAAAGTCGAAGGCGGCGGTTTCGCCCCCGCGACCTTAACGCGCATTAAGGTGGACGTCGGCGCGGAGACGCGCCTGAATGTCAAGCTCGCGCTGCAAGCCACACAGGTGGCGGTGGGTGTCAGCGCCGCAACGCCGACCTTGCAGTCGGACAGCGCGCTGGCCGAGGTCATCGACAATAAGCAGGTGGACGCGCTGCCGCTCAACGGCCGCGATTTTCGCCGATTGACGACGATCGTGCTGGGCTCGGCGCCGCGGACGCAGCGCGGCGCGCTCGGCACGTTCACTATCAACGGCCAGCGTGAGAAGACGAACATCTTTCTTATTGACGGCGTGGATAACAACGACTCATTCCGCAACGCGCCGTCGTTCAATCAGGGCGGCGTGACTGGCGCGATCGCAACGGTGATCCCCATTGACGCGCTCACCGAGTTCAATATACAGACGCAGGGCCCGGCGGAATACGGGCGCAACGCGGGCGCTACCGTCAACATCGTGGTCAAGTCGGGCACGAACCAATATCACGGCTCGGCCTACGATTTTCTGCGCAACGATCAATTCGACGCGCGGAACTTCTTCGAGCGCTGCCCGGCTTCCACTCCCAATTGCGACGGCGGGGGGAAGCAGGAATTTCGGAATAATAACTTCGGCGGCGTGATCGGGGGCCCCATCATAAAGAACCGGACGTTCTTTTTCGGCGGCTACGAAGGGCAGCG
>Ga0137368_10000903_pt1 | contig 30504 bp, 14 predicted proteins | sample SagtaG_13_FD_104917 | JGI IMG/M metagenome (GOLD analysis project Ga0137368, IMG submission 104917) | Vadose zone soil microbial communities from Sagehorn Ranch, Mendocino, California, USA - Sage1_L_100_16 metaG | ecosystem: Environmental > Terrestrial > Soil > Vadose zone | place: USA...
CAACCGCCGCGCTGCGTGGGCGCGACGCATTGCGGCCGATCAGCGTGTCGAAGTGCAACGCGCAAGCACGACACAGCAGGTCATCACGCGACAGATCCAGTCGGTCAGACCCGGCGCACAGGCGAGGGTTGCATCGGTGGGTCCGCTCCAGGGCGCGGGTGTGGTGACGGCGATTCTTCCGAACGGCCGCCGCAGCCGCATGCGCATCGTTCCAACGGTGGCGCCGATTACCGAGGTCAATAAGCTGCGCACGGTGATCACCATCAACGATCGCCGTCAAGCGATCGCGACAACCAGGAACTCGCGCGCCATTGCGCAATTGGCTTCTGCGCAGGCCGCGACGGTCAAGAAGCTGACCGTCGAACAGGTGAAGAGCGACCGTGACTTGCGCAAGCGGCTGGTTGAAGGCGACAACCGTCTCGACAGGCGCATCACCAAGGAGCTCAGTAGCGGCGCCGGCTCGTTCGGCAGGCACGGCAAGCAGATCATGGCGCAGCTGAAACGCCAGCGGCAGCGGCAGATCTGGAACAACGTCACGATTGCCGCGTCACTGCCGTTCTGGGCCGCGTTCGGCGACCGGCAGTTGTTCGGACGCAACAACTTGACGCTCGGCATCGCGACATTGGGCTGGCTGCTCGGCGATGAGATCGTCGATTCGTTCCGCGCCAAGTCGGGAGTCGTCAAAGGTGGAGCGAATCTCTGGTCGTACCTCGCGCCGGTGGGCAACGGCGCCACCGTGTTCTTCCTGCTGAAGGATCGGCAACACCAGCGCTTCATCAGTGGGGTCAGTGAGCTGAAGGGTTCGGGACCACAAACGATACCAATCACGGGGAACACCACGCTCTTCAAAAAGAAGGCCGCAGAGGACTTCAAGGCTGCGACCCACAGCGTTGTCGCCTCGCTCGTCTCGACCACCCCGGACGTGCTGTCGCTGCCGGGGACGATCGAGCTGCATGCGAAGGTGGTAAGCGAAAACCTCGTGCTGCAGGTCCAGGGCCTGGGTGGCAACGACACGGCGAGGGTGGCGTGGATTATCGATACGAAGCCGGAGGTGACAGTCAATCCGACGACGTGACGGAGCCGGCAGGTGACGGGCGACTTTCCGCTCGACCACGACGAGGGACGCTTCGACGGCGATATCAGCCGCGAGGCGGTCCCTCGCGGCGCACGAACGCTGAACGCGCTTCTGCCGAACGGTCGAACGGTCTGGCTCCGGGTCGATCCGCCGCTGGCGCCCGTCGCGGAGCTTCGGCGCGCTGCCGACATCGCGGAGCACGGCGCGCGCTGGCGGCGAGCTGGAACGCGCGCGAATAGCGCCGCCATTCAGCGACTCGGCGAGCAACTGGCCGCTGATACGGAGAAGCTGACGGAGTCGCGGCTCGCACGCGCCGAGCGATGGCGTGATCGTATCGTTCGGCGTAATACCAAGTCCGATCGACGGCTCGCGAAGGCGGTGGCGGAGTTCCGCTCGCATCTCGCCGCGCAGATCGCCATCGAGCGCGAGACGATGCGGCGAATGCGCCGCCGCGATCTGTGGGACAAGATCGTCATCGCCACGTCTTTGCCGTTATTTGCGGCGTACGGGCAGCAGGGCAAACCGTTCGGCGCGAACAATCTCACGCTGCTGATCTCGCTGCTGATCTGGCTGGTGGGAGACGAAGTCGCCGACGTGTTGTTTCGATCGTCGAAGAAGTCGCCGTATCCACTGCGCGACGCCGACGCCTGGTCGTACATCGCGCCGGTGGGGAATCTGCTTGCGGGGTGGTGGCTCATGAACGGACTGCAGCACGAAAGGTTCGTTGCCGGCTTCACACGCGAGTTCAGTCGCGACGAGCCCACGAAGACCCAAGCGGGTGAGGTGCGCCACACCTACGTGGCCGAAGTGCCAATGTCGAAGATTGTTGCGGCGCGGCACTTCGAGGACTTCCAGACGTTTAGGGACGTGCCGGCAGTCGCAATGATCCGCACGGCCAAGTTGGCGCCCGAGGCGCTCGACGCGACGATCGAAAGCGTGACCGCGAACGTGAACGAAGTCACTCCAGGCCTTGTGACCAAAGGTAAACCGGGCATTCTGACGATCACGGTCACGATCGTCGCGCCCGATCCCGGCAAGGTGCCGATACCGTCCGTTCTCGACCTACTGGAGGTCGCGTGGATGGTGGACACGCAAGACCCTGAACTCTCGAAGCCGAAATAGAGACCGCCGTGGCAGAACGATCGGGAGCAACCGACCTCACCACCGTCGCTTCCAACGCGAGCAACAGCAACGGAGCGGTGATCCGTCAGTCGGCCTCGCGGCCGGCTTCGGCAGACGAACGGCGGCTGTCGGCGGCCATTGAGCGGCAGCGCAAAGAGCTCCAGCAGCTGCAACGCGCGCATGACGATTTAACGCGAAAAGTCGAAGCGCTCGAAAAGCGAGCGAACTCGTGGCGTGGTGCCCTCGATCAACTGAAAGATCTGCCGCAACAGCGGCAGGCCCTCGAGTCGCAACTCCAGTCGGCGCGCGTTCAGCAGGTCTCCGGCGTTGTGGGCAATCTTCAGGCGGCCGCATTCGGTGACGCGGGAAGCGTCTTCACACGGAACAATCTGTTCCTGGCCGGCAATCAGCTGTTTTGGATCTTCCTGGATCCCGTGCTGCGGCAATTGGGCGTGATCCGCGGCACCTCGCCAGGCGTCGTGAGGTGGTTGGCCCCGGTTGGCAGTCTCCTGACCGGCCAACTCGCGCTCGCGAACCAACAGCATGTTCGTTTCATTTCCGGCGTCGCGACAGTCACCCCCGGAACCGTCACGCTCGATACCCTGCGCGATCGCATCGCTGACGGGTTCTGGGAGAAGTTCCAGCGGCGAACCGATATCGCGGTGACGGCCGTCGTACTCGACCAGCAACCTTTCGTTCCATTCGCGGCCGTGCGCCAAGGAGTGCTGCGAGTTGGAGTGACACCTCTTGGCAAAGGCGTCGGAGAGCCACCCGACACTGGCGGCTTGCTCCTCGCGTCCGTTCCATCTCTCCCGCAAAGGGTTCGCGTCGCGTGGATCGTCGACACAGGAGTGGCCAGTGGCTGAAAGCCCGCTCGCGACGCTCGCGCGGCTCCTTGCCGGCGTCGTGCTGGTCCAGGGCAGGCTGGGGCACCAGGTCCTCGGGCAACTGCTCATCGCCGGTACAAACGACGCGGCAATTGCGGGCGCAGCCGTCGTCGTTGCCGGGACGATGCACACTCGAAATGCGGCGGCACAAGTCGCGCTCCGCACAGCCGCCCCGGCGATCGCTGTGCATGCATTGCTGCACGGCGAAGAAAGGCGCGTCAACCGGCTGGAACAACTGGTTCGCGACCGCGAAAACAAGATTACCGCTCGCGATGCCAGGCTCGAAGCACAGAACCGCGATCTGGCCGCGAAAGCGACGACGCTCGAGCGTGACAACGCGACGCTCGGCGGCGAGAAGACGAAGCTCCGCGACGAGAGGACGGCACTCGAGCGAGCGAAGGCGGCACTCGAAAGTGAGAAGGCGGCACTCGAGGGGACGCAGGCGGCACTCGCGAGTGAGAGGACGACGTTCGAGGGAGAGAAAGCCAACTTGCACAAGCAGGTCCGCGAACTGGAAGAGGAAAACAGCCGCTTGGTCGACAAGCTCGCTACGGTTCCCGCGGCGCCGGCTAAGGCCGCGCTGCGCGCGAAGAAGCGACGCGCAACGCCCGAGAAACCCGCAAGCGCGAAACGGGCCAAACGGCCGCGAAAGAAACCAGGACGGTGAGCCGTGTCCAGCCGAATTCTTCTGCACACCAATTTCGCAAGATCGTACGGCGGTGTCCGGCGGCTCGATCGCGAGGCCGATCTGTTTCTCGCTGATCTCACCGGTCAACCGTCGCCTGCGATGCACTCGCGAGGCACGACGTCAGTACGCGAGGCCTGGCCCGAGATGGCCGAAGTTGCGTATCCCAAACCGGCACCACCTCTCGCACAACGTGCGGAGATGGCCGCGCAGCCAAGCCTGCAGTTTGTGGGCGTGACCGGTGCACCATTGCCGGGTGCACGCTGGGCGATTCACCAGAAGGACGCCGTCTACACGGGAACGCTCGATGCACAGGGTTCCACCGGCGCTATTACGAGCGCGGGCGCCAGATTCGATCCGTCTTTGCCGTTCTACGTTCACGTGGACGGCTGCGTCTGCAGCATCGTCAGCGGAGCGCAACTGCTGACGAAAGAACCACAGGTCGAATACGGCGGGCAGTTCGTCGACTGGAGCCACGCTGACGATACGGACCCGCAGAGGCGTGACGCGTTTTGGCAGGCCTACGGAAAGGCGCGACAAATTCGCGGGCCACTCGACGTGTTCCGGTTCATCCAACACGACCACGTGATGCGCCGGCCCGTGAAGCTGCTCACACGGCAAATCCGTGCGGTCTTCGAGGCGCGGCCGCTCGCGATGCGTCTCGGGCCCATCGTTCGCTATGTCGATCGACAGCGTGCGCTGATCTGGCTCGAGTTGGAGACGCCCGGCATCGTTCGCGTCACCTACGGTAAGGCCGCGAATCAAAGTCAGGTACCTCCTCCCGGCACGCCCGCGTCGCAGAGTCGACGCTACGCGACGAGCGTGCGCGTCGGTGGACGGCATTATGCCCTCGTGTGGCTCGACGGACTCGAAGCTGACACGGCGTATCAGTACACCGTTGTCCTCTGGCCGCAGCCGGCAACGGGCCCACTGCCGAACACCCAAAGCGACTTCACCGAGGCCGTCTTTCCAAAGGCGCCACGATACGGCGCCGGCCCGAGCGCGGACCTGGGAGAAATTGCGTTCAAAAACGCTCAGTGGCTCTTCTTCCGCACGCTGCCTGCGGTGTTCGACACGTTCAGGTTCGCCCACGGCTCCTGCCGCAAATGGCCCGGTGATACGGGTGTCCCTCCGGCTGTGCCTATTGGGAAGGCGTGCCGGAGATGGGCCGGTGATGCCAATGAAAAGATTCTGGAACCAAGACCCGACATGCTCGATGCGCTTGGCGACTGGCTCGAAGGCAAGTCGTGGACCCAGTGGCCGCGCTTTTTCGTGCACACCGGCGACCAGATCTACGCCGACGACATCGGGGTGGCGATGGGCGGTGCGATTGTGAGGCACCGCTTTGCGGCGGTGATCCCGGGTCCGCCGGCGACGCTCGCGATCGACGTCGCGTTCGGCGCGTGGAGCGGCCGTTTCTCTGCGCGCTATGCCGCACTCCGCGCGGCTCCGCCGGCGCCCGCCGCCGAGCTCGATTCACTTTGCGAGCTGCGGCCGCGAGTGACCCACGACAACTTCCACGACATCGATCACGCCATCAAGGTCGCGCTGCGCGCGCGAAGACAGTCGGCGTTCGCCGGCAGCCGGCAGGCCTTGCCGTTGCCTCTCCGGCTGCGCGTAGCCAACGACCTTCTGTGGGAGGTACCCGACGAGCTCGATCAGGTGCCGCGCGTCGACAAGCGTACGGGTCTGATGGCGCCGCAGATCTATCGACTGGATGGGCCGCCGCCGCGCGAATTTCGCATCCAGCACCCAAGCGCCGGCGACACCGCCGGTGTTCACGCCGCTGATTTCGCCGAGTATGCGGCGTTGTACGAACAGGCATGGCGCACCCGGCGCACCCGGCGCGTGCTGGCGCATCTACCGTCGTTCATGATCTTCGACGATCACGAAGTCACCGATGATTGGAATGCGGACCAGGGCTGGCTGAAGATCATTCACTCGACCGCAGACCCGCTACGCTGCTGGCCGCACACCATTACGGACGCGCTCTGCGCGTATTGGATGTATCAGGGCTGGGGCAATCTTGCACCCAACCAATGGACCGCGGATCCGCGCGTCAAGATTCTCGAAAGTTGCCGCAAGAGCGGCCGCGATGCGTTGCCGGAGTTGCGGCGGCTCATAGAGCGACGCGCGGTCGAGACGTTAATCCCTGGGACGAAGGCGTCGAACAAACTCGATTGGCACTTCCCGCTGCCCACGGGTGACATTCCGTTCCTCGCGGTCGACCTGCGCACCGACCGTGACGTGAATGGGACGGGTGGCATGTCGGCTGGGCGGCTTGACTGGCTGGAACACGAGCTGTCCAGCACAAAAAGTCCGATCGCGCTGATCGTACTGCCGGTGCCGTTCCTGCTACCCGACCCGATGCTCTTCGCGTTCAGGAACCCGTGGTTCACCGGCCGTCTCGCCGGCGCGCCGTCGACTGTCGCCTTCAAGCGCGCATCGGACATCGAGCATCCCGCCGGCAATCCGGTATGGGATCAGATCAAAGGGATCATCCAGCGATTGCAGAAGTCGTCGACGCTCAAGACCGTGGTCTTGATCTCCGGCGACATCCATTTTTCGTGCAACCTCGATGGCCGGCTCAAAGGGTCGCGCAAGCCACCGCGATTGCTGCAGTTGATCTCGTCTGGTCTGCAGCAGCAAATAACCGAGGGCAAGCAAGGCAAGCTGTTCAGCGCCTACAGAGGTTGGTTGAATACGATCTCCGGCGCGCAAGGCGTCGATGTGCATCGTGGCGTGCGCATCACGCTCGGAGGAATGCGAGGACCCGACAAGAAGCGGCACAACTTCTTGTTCAAGACCTCGCTCGCGCTGGTCGACATGCGGCTCGTGCCTGGCGACGGGCAAACGGCCGGTCGAGTCCCACAGATCGTGCAGACGCATCTTGTGTGCGAGCCGGGGCCAACGTTCAAGGAGTACATCTTCCAGCACAAGACACACGCCGACGGCAAAGCGACGATGACCGTGCACGATCCAGGTTTTGCGGGTGGCGATCCGCGCGATTATCCGCGCGCGACGGATCTGACGACGTCGACGGCCGCGATTGAAGCGGCATCGCGTCCTGACACGGTCGTGCCCATCGAACCAAGCTCTGAAGCGGCCGAAGACAAGAGCTCGCTCGAGGAGGGGCAGTCGATTCTTGTCGACGGCCAGCAGCTTCGCACCTACATAGATCTGATTGCGTGGTACACCGCGCGCCGCGATGTGCTGCTCCAGCAGCAGCGCGCCTTCACGAAGGAGGGATATCAGGTACCGCCGGGCGTGAACGACCTCATCGCCGCGGCCGAGGCGAGCGTCAAGGAGATGCGGCCGCTCGGCACCGCGCCAATGAGCGACCGCCATGTCGAGGCGATGCTCGACTGGCTCGATCGATATCGTGATGCTCTTCTCGCGTGCGAGCGCAAGGCCGAGACGATTGCCGACGATCGGTATCGGGCGGCAAAGGCTCAGATCGACGATCTGAAGGAGCAGTTTGCGCGGCTGACACCGAAGATCCGTGAGTTGCAGCGGAGCGCATTTCGCGCAGACAAGACGAGCATCCTCAAGTCGTCGGCCGAAACGTTTGCGACCGTTCTCGACAGCGTGCTGGTCGCCGATCAATGGGTGCTCGATGCCGCCACCAAAATGGACGACATCAGAGTGCTCGGCACCACGCTGCGCACGCAGAAGGCGTTACACGGATCGCGTACGCCCTGGCACGAGCTGATGCGTAAGAACACCAACGCCAAGATCGCCAAGTTGGTGTCGGTCGCCGAGGGCTTGAACAAGGTCCTGGCCGCATGGCAATTGGTCGATGCCAGCATCACGCTGCTGGCAGGCGGCAAGACGGCGAGCGATCGCACATCGGCGGGCATCAACCTCGCAGCCACGGCGGCCTCGGCCGGCGGCACTCTGCTTGGCGCCTCGGGATTCTTCTCGCTCTACACGAACCTGTACATCGGGCCGATGGTCAAACACATCCTCGGCCAGATCGATCAGCTGAAGGACAGGATCTCCACCGGAGTCAATCGGCCCTGGATCCAGCTTGGACAGCTCGACGCGGTGAACTGGGATCTCGAGCCTGGCGGCCGTGCGATGTACGAGTTCATGCACCGCGTGATGAAGGCCCGCGAGTCGTCCGACATCAAGACGATTCCCGGTGACGTCAGCAAGTACTTCTCAAAGCATCGCAAAGCGTTTGACGCGGGCACACCAAAGATCCGCGGGCAGCATCGCGACTACAACGACTTTGACGACAAGCGCGTCTGGGTTTTCCTGTTTCGCGACGACATCTGGGGCATGTTGTACGGAGCGATGCCGGTGCCCTAAAGGAGGAATGCCGTGACTCTCGGATACGCGCAAGGATTCGACTGGGGATCGCGCCGGCAGCGTCGTGAGGCAGATCTTTTTTATCGAGATTTGCTGGGGACCAGGGCGCCCTGGCGCGGTGGCGAGGCCTTTGGCGAGGCGCTCGATCTCAACGACCGACGCCGCAAGACATTCCGCGAGATGTGGGATCTGATGGCCCGGTTCCGCTGGCGCGAGACGCCTGCCATGTTCACCAACGAGTTGATGCTGGCCATCTGCTGGGAAGAAAGTACGTTCATGAATATCTGGCAGGAGGGCCGCGGCGGAGCGAAGGGGCCCGCCAAAGGGTACGGGCAGCTCGAACCAAGCGCGCTCGGCCTCATCAAACGAAAATATGGGTTCAAGCAATCGATTCCCGAGCTGCAGGCGCTGATGGACGCCGACGCGTTCAGCCTCTCGTTTATCGGGCGGGCGCTGCACACGCTGCACGACAACATGCTCGCGGAGAATCCGCGGCAAATCGATGACCCCGAGAAATTGAAGCGCCGCGCGCTGCTCTACGGTTATGGCGGCTACGCGACCGACCACGCGCAATGGCGCGTCGAGGCGATCGATTGCTGGTATGACTTCGAGCGGACCGTCTTGTCGGGGCGGGGAAGCAGCGGCTATCCGACACGCACCGCCGCGATGAAGGCGCTGCACGTCGGCATGCCCCCTAAACGACGAGCTCCCGAGCTGCAATGGCAGGAGTTCCGGGCACGGCTGTGCGCGACGCTGCCCGATCCATGATCGCGTCATGTCCGCGTTCTTCGACTCGGCGTCGCGGGCCGAGCGCCTGCAGGCCGATCTCTTCTTCGCCGATCTCACCGGACGATCTCTCAGGCCACCAACACGTGAGTTCCCGCCGGCGAGTGAGGCGGAGGAAGAGATGTGGAGCGAGGCCGTGGCGGCCTTGCCCGCGCGCTATCGGCTTGCCTACGAATACGCGCAACTCGCCGAAGAGGAGTTGGACGGCGAAACGATCGGAGCGCTGACCTTCGATCTGCTGTCGGTCCAGGATCAGGCGGGACTGGACGAGTTCGTCAAGAAGCTTGGTCGTACGGTGACGCGCACCGTAAAGAAAGCGGCCTCGGATGTAGGCCGGACCAAGCTGGCGAAAACGGTCGGCAAGGCCGCCATCGATGTCAGAAGATCGAAGATCGCCCGCACGGTCGGCAAGACCGCCAGCAGTGTCGGCAAAGGCGTCGCGCAAGTCGGTGCGGCCGTGCCGATCCTGTCGACGGCCGCCAAACTCGCCAGCCGCGGCACGCCGCTGGGCGCGCTCGCGCGCGCCACGTACGGGGCCGTATCCGCGGCGCTGCGTGGTCAGAACATTTTCATGGGTGCGCTTGACGGTTTGTCAGGCACGCCGCTCTTCGGCGCGCTCGTCAAGCTCGGAGGTGGCCTCTTGCGCGGCGAGAACCTCCTTGCCGCAGCCAAGGCCGCAGCCAAAGCCGGCATCTCCGACGCACGGGAGGCGCTCAGATTCGCCGCCATGGTCGCGCCGTTCGTTCCCGGCATTGGCACGGGCGTGGGCGCCGCCCTCGGCGCCGCTGACGCGCTCGCGAACGGACAGCCGATCACACAGGCGCTGATTGCAGGCGTGCGCGGCGCGATCCCTGGCGGCGTAATCGCGCAGGCCGCGTTCGACACCGCCGCCGGACTCGCGCAGGGCAAGAAGATCGACGAAGCGTTGCTCACGGCGGCACGCAACCGCTTGCCGCCGGGGCCCGCGCAAGCCGCGTTCGATACCGGCCTCTCGATCGCACAAGGCAAGAAGCTCCAGGACGCCATGCTGCAGGGCGCCGGCCAACTGCTGCCTTCGTCTCCGTACTCGGCCGACGCGATGACATTTGCGCGGCGCGCGCTCGCGGGTGAGAACCTCGGGCACGCTGCGCTCTCGACCGCCGGGCACGCCGTCCTCAGCCGCGCGAAACAGCAAGGCACCGATCTCGTGGCGACCGTCCAGGGCCGTGCCGTGGCGGCCGCGCAGGCAGCCGCCGCTGGCACCGCCCGAGCGGCGGGGCCGCGGCCGATTGCCAATCTCAATCAGGCCATCACGGCGGCCAATCTCGCGGAGCGACGACAAGCCAACCTGTTCGCTGCCACGCTCGCCGGTGCGCAGATTGCGCCGCGCGCGTCTGCTGGCGCTTCCGCGCGCTGACACCTCACGCGGCTCGCGCGTTGTACCCGTCCCCGCGCGCCCGATGCGCGGCGATGATGTCGCGCGCGCGGTTGATGTCGACCGAGATGCGGCTGCGGCGCGCGAATTCGACGGCGTTACCCGCCGCCGCATCGGGGTGCATTTCAACACGCCGGCGCCGCCATGCATGATGCACCTCGCGGTCCGTGGCCGTGGGTTGCACGCCAATCACGTCATATGCCCAACGCACTTCGTCGGCCGGCGGAGGGCTCGACTGCGTCGTCGCACGACGATATGTGCGTTGCTGCGCGGCCTCACGAAACACGCGGGCGACACGATGGGCCGCCGCCTGATCGAACGCCAGCTGCAGCGCCTGAACGACGAACGCGATGTTGTTGGTGATTCCCGAAAAGACGATTCCGACCAGCGCGCTGCGGCCGATGACATCGACCTCCGCGGTTGTCGGCAGCCCCGAATCCCAGGCCAGCATCTCTGCCTGCCGAAAGAGGCAGTAGCCTGGCAGCACGCCGGCGGCGCCCACGCCGCACGCGCGAAAGCCGTTGTGAAGATAGGCCACAGCGGGACCGCCTGAGGTGATCAGATCGAGAAGACTCACGGTGCCGAGCGCGATGTCCTCGTGCTCAGCGGAGAGCTGTTGCGACAACGCCTGACTGAAGGTGTGGCGCGGGTGCACCGACACCAGGAGCACGGCGAGCCCCGAGCGATCGATGAACTCGAAAAAGCGTGCGGCATCGACAGGAATCGGTTCGCTCATACGCCGCGTTCGCGGATCGATTTACGACGCGTCTTCGTCGGCTTCCGCGAGGCTCGCATCCAAAGTCGAGCGCCGGATTCTCTGAATACGGGCGAGAAAGACGTGCGACGTCGAGAGAGGCCCTGCCGCGGTCCCGAGCGTTTGCGTTGACGCGCTGAAGCTGGACGCAAGTGCCGCGACGGATGCCGGCGGTGGCGTCAATGACAGGCGCGACTCCTCGGCGGTGAGGGTGGTATCGATCGAGGCCAGCGTTGCGTCAACCGAGGCGCCCCGCGGCGTGCTCACGTTGATCACCGACGACAGACCGGCGCGTGCATCCCGAACGGCCTGGCGCGCTGCCGCCAGCTCGGGCCGTGCCATCACTCCAGGCACCGTTGCTCCGGCAGCGCTCGCGGCGCCATGCAGCGTGCGGAGCGCGGTGCGTGCCCGCGCGATACGTGTTGCCACGTCCGCTGCGGCCTGCAGATCCCGTTCGAGTTCCGCCAGCACGTCGCCCTCGCGCCGTTGCAGTTCTGCCACGGCTGGCGGAGGCGGTGGCGTCGCCTCCGTGCCGCGGGCGATGCGCTGAATCAGACGCTCGAAGCGGCGGCGCGCGGCCGCCAGTCCCTCCTGGATAGCGCGATCGAACAGAGCAGCCATGCCTTTCTGCGATCGAAGCAGATCGCCGAGAGGCGCACGGGCCCCGCCGGGTCCCCAGGACACGATCGCGGCGAGCGATGGCAACACATAATCACGGATGGCCGCTTCGATCTGCGCAAGCTGAACCCGGCGCTGTCGCCCTGACAGGATCAGCGCGGCCGTGAGCCTCTTGTCATCGCGGACCGCGCGCTCGGCCGCCGCGGCGCGCAACAGTCGGCTGCGGGCCGAATCGAGCACCACGACGCGGGCCGCATTGATGGCGCCGCCGGCCACGGTGAACTCCACGTCGATGCCGTACTTCTGTAGCTCATCGCGGAAGCTTGCGGGCTGACGCGCCTTGAGAAGGGCAAGGTACGGCGGAAGACCGCGGCTGCCTGCGAACTGGATGAAGCCGACGCTGACGAGCGCGCGATCGTAGGTGTTGATGGCGTCGAAGTTGCCTTCGTGTGCCGAAACGAACTTCAGCGCGGCCGCTTGTCCCTTCGACAGGCCGAGCGCCTCGTACTCGCCTATCGCGATGGCCGACGGCGGCGCGGTTCCAACGAACATGACGCCGTCCGCGCTTTCGGTCACACCGCTCACGACGTGATCGCGAAAGGTGATGCCCGACGTTGGCGTTCCCACGGTGTAAACGGAGACTGAATCGAGCAGAGCAGCCGTGGCGTCGCCTGGCGCGACTACGCCAGGAGTGATGGTGCCCGCGACTCGACGCCGCTCGGACCAGAACTTCACGTCCTGCTGAAACGTCCGGAGCGCGGCTATCGTCGCGCGCAAGCTGCTTTGCGGCACGATGCCCGTTGATCCGGCGGCAGGCGTTTCGTGATGCGCCGCCGAAAGCTTGCCGAGTTCAACCAAACGCCGCTGCACTTCGCGCACGTCGTCCGGCGCATTGCCGGTTGCTGTCGCGCCAACGGGCCCCTTCAATGTCAGTCCTCGACTGACGGTCTGTGCGATCGCGTTGCGCTCGGCAGCGGCGGCTGTGAATGCGGTCGCGGAAGGGAGAGGAATAGCGCGATCGAGGTCCGTACGTGTTGGGCTCTTGAGGTCGACTTTGCCGTCAACGGCGATTCCCGAATGTCGTTGGAAGCTCTCGATCGCCGTAATCGTGCGTGGCAACGACGTGTCGGCGAGTGCCGCAGTGCCGGCCGGCTGCTCACCAGCGACGTCGGATCGGTCGAGTGCACGGAGTTCGACGAGCCGATCCTGCACGGCACGAACATCTGCCGGCATGTTCCGCGCACCGCGGCCAACGCTGCCGGTGATCGCGAGCGGCGGTCGCGGCGGCACGATGGGATCCTTGATGCCTTCGGCTTCGCCGGCAGGGCCGGTGACGGGCAAGGCGAAGGGCGCTGCCTCGCTGTCTTCGGGTGGCGCTTCGACATCGAACAACGCCTCGATGGCTTCGGGCGCGTCCGCATCTTCCGGCGGTGCTTCGAGCGCAACGAGTGATTCGCGCGACGCCATACGTCCTCAGCGTTTGCGCACACGCAAGTCGAACACGAGCTCCAGATCGTCAATGAGCTCGGACGGCTTGACGCCGCTCGATGTGACCGCGAGTTTCCAGGTGCCCGGCGGTCCCGACGCCTCCGCGCTCGCGCGCATCGTCCGCGCGCGTGGCCACGGTTGAACCCAGGCCGCAATTGGCGCCCCGGACCCTTTCGGCGGATCGAGCCGCAGTTGCAGCGCGTCTGGCGCGAGCGTGCCACGGGGTTGCGCGAATGCCGTAGCACGCTCGATGCGCAGCTCGAGTCCGCGGTAGCGGCCGGAGAATCGATCGGGCTCCAGGGAGAGCGGCAGTTCCACTTCCCGCCCGGCCGGCGTCTCTTCGAGGCGTTTCCACAGCGCCGGGGCGTCGCGGCGGATACTCAGATGATGTTGCGCCGGCGGCTTGAGCTCGCCGCGCCCCAACACCTTTTCGCGTTCCGTGCGGGCGACCGCTTCGAGCGCCGCTCCTCCCGTGCGTGCAGTGTAGGACAAAGTGACCACGACGTCGGTCAGGCTTGCGAGATCGAGAGCGTTGTCTGCTTGCGGCAACTCAATCCGCCAGGTCGAGATCGCCCCAGCCCCCTCAAACGGCAGATACCGCTCATCATCGAACCGCAGATGGAACAGGCCGGCATCGTTGTCAGGCTTGCTGGTTGCGACCGCCTGCACGGGGACCGGGTTGATCAAGAATCGCGAATCCTCGGCATCGGCCGATTGCGCGTACGAACCGCTGGCGTTTCCGTTGATGCGGATCTTGTTTTCGAGCAACGTCAGTGTGCAGTTCACGTTGTGGAGCGGCTTGAGCGCGCCGGACACGGTGAGGCTGACGGTCTTGATGCGGCGGAAGTAATGGCCCGGGAAGTCGCCGTCGAGCAGCGTTTCTGTGACGTCAATCTGGCAGCGGCCGGCAGCGAGGAGCTCGATGAACGCGAGAGGAAAGTCCTCGCGAAGCGAGATATGACGTGTGATCTCCAGCAGCCGGCGATCGCCTTCCGTGTGCGCAGCGTCGAGACGGCGCAGATCGAGCAAGAGCCGTTCGCCTGCGAGCAATCCCTTCTTGAGACTGTCCCAATACGAGAATTCGATGAAGGACGATGACTGATCGCCGCGCTCGAAGCGGAAAGCACGTTCCGCCTGTTGTGCGGCGTCGAACGCCACCTTGTACGCCTGGAAGTACACCGTGGAAAGCTGCCCCAGCATCCATCCATAGAGCTGCTCGTTCGTGTACTTGTCGCGGAAGAACGCCTGCACCTTGCTCGAGTTTTCGACTTCCAGCTCGTGGCGGCGCAATTCGGCGGCGCGGATCTGCAGCTTGAGTTGCGTTTCGTTGATGCGCTTTTCGATTTGCGCCTTCTCCTTGGCCAGGAGATCGAGCTCGTGCTGCCACTCTTCGCGGCGGCGCTGGTATTCGGCCTGAGCGGCGGCCAGATCGGCTTCGTTCTCGTGCTTCGAGGTGATCTTCTCGATGCTGGTGGCAAACGCCGTCGCGATGTCGCCGACCATCTGCCCGCCGAGCTGCAGCGTGACGAACGGAGAGCTGAATGCACCGGCAGCGCCGGTCTGGAACTCCGGAACGGCGTAGGCGACTTTGGCGACGAGATCGATGCCTTCGGCGATGCCCGACATCACCTGCGCGGCCGTGAGCGATTTCTGCTGCGCCTGTTCCTGCGGGTTCATCAACTGCTGCAGCAGCATGTTGAGATGCTGCATCTGCATCTCGACGTGCTCACGCTGTAGCGACAGCTCGGCGAGCTCTTCTTCGATTTGCTTCACTCGCGTCTTGCCGATATCGCGAATCGCGTTGAGGAGCGCGGTTTGGTTCGATGCCTGTAATGACGCGAGTGCTTCCGCGTCTTTGCGCTCCAACACCCGCAGCGTCATCGCGCCGAAACCGCGAATCTCCTCGGCAAGGCGCACTGCGCGGTCGAGCAGGACGCGGAAGCGATAGTGCGGCGGCGGCGCGTTGAGGCTTGCGATGACGCTGCCCAGATCGACACCGGCGGCGGCGGCGCGCACGAGCAGACCAGGATCGATCGGCGGCTCGAACAGCGGGAGCTGCCGCACGATGCCTTGGATGTTCATGCAGTTCCGGATCTTGAACAGGCGATCGGCAACCGTGTCCCAGTACGTATCGAGTTGCGGATTTGGCGGCGTGCAGAAGTACTGCGTCGCCATGCCCAGGACCGCGGCCGCGCCGCCGCGGTCCGGGCGGGCATTGATACGGAACGGCCGGCGCACCTGAAGGTTTTCGACACGCACTTCGAAGTTCGAGAACAGGTTCAGCGCGTGACGCATCTTTTGGAACGTAAGCGGTTCCTTCGACACGATGGGCGGGATCTTCTCGGGACGCGGTCCGAGAATGTTGGCCGCGAGAATGTAAATCTGCGTCGCTTCCTGAATCGACTCCATCGAGTCGCGGCGGAACAGCTTGTCGCCCCATTCGACGAGGTTGTCGATGTATTTCATCACCACGGCCTTTTGGTACGCCGCGATGCGAAGCCGCGCGATGACGTGTGGCGAAAACGGCTTTTCCCACCATGCCGACAGTTGATTGCGCACCTGCGCTTGCCGCGCGATCAAGCGGCCTTCAGGTCCGTTGTACGACAACAGGTGCATCAGCTCGAGCGCGCTGTCGTACTCGTTGTTCTCGTAGAACGGCGCAAATCTCCAGTAACGCTTCGGACTGGGCGCGCTCGAATCAGTCGTGGGATCGAAGATGAAATGAAACCAGCGCTGCGCCTCCTCGTGACGGCCGTCCTTCGCAAGGCGCACGGCCACCTGCAGCGGTGCGTGGAAGAACAGCTCCCAGTTGTACGCGCTGTATGGACTGTCGCTCTCGAAGGCCACGTCGAGGTGCGGCAGATTGCGCGCGTAGATGAGCGGGCCGACGCCATAGTGACGTTGGAACCAGGTCTGTCCCGTCCGCGCCCACGTGCCATTGGGCTGCAACATGTGATCTCGGCCGCGTGGTGGCCGCGTCGTGCTGAAATCGAAGAGGCCCTCGATTCCCTTCGCCTTCAGCGTCGCGATGAACTTGCAGGTGTCGGGATGTTCGAACGGCGTGAAGTGCAGTTGCTGTTCGTGGTAACCCGCTTGCTGCCGCATCACGACGCGAGAGACGGCGGTGGCGCGCGCCGGCGGCGCAGTCGGGCGGCGTGCCGGCGGCGGCGCTGGTCGCGGCGCGGGCATGGGTCGATCCTGCGGTCGCGGCTTCGGCGTGCTCTTGCGCTGAGGCTGGTTGCGGGCCTCGGCGGCGTCATCCGGGTGCCATGCCTCGTCTTCCTGATCTTCCCAGGCGTCTTGCGCTTCGAAGATCAGCTCGGGTAGATCCTCGATGTCTTCACGGCGGCCGCGACCGCCGCGCAGGCGTGGCAATGCGGCCAGCTTGCGTTTCGCGATCAGGGCCGGGCGCACGCGTGGAAACGCGCGCGGCCCAGCGAGCGGCATCGCCACGAGTCGGGGTGGCCGCCAGTCCGTGTAGATCGGCCGCACGAAGTAACTGCGGAACTCGTCCTGGAAGAAGAAGGGGAACAGCCCTCGCTGATTCGGATCGTTTGGATTGATGACCGGGAGGATGTGAACGGCGCCCTGTTGCGCGCGCGGAGCCGGCAGGGCAACGCCGACGCCGCGTGTGTCGCCCGCGGGAAGCGCGAGCAGCGGCCCGGAGCGTCCCGGCGACGCGGAGTAACCCATGCCTGAAATGTGATATCCAGTCGGCGCGTTGAAGGTGCGCGCATGCGACACTCGAAACGGATGCACGGCGCCGCGGGATCGCCGAACGTTACCCAACGCCGCTGGCAGCAGTCGTCGCTTCGCAAGCGCGCGCACCGGCGGCACGCGCTCCGAGTGGCTGTCCCGCACGGGTTCGAGTGCCCCACTGCAGCCGTTGAGGGTGAAGCGTCCCACCAGTGTCACGCCTGCCGCCGCCAGTTTGGGACGCTCGTTTTCCATGCCTTCGACGGTGCGTCGGTACAGGTGGAGAAACAGGCGCGGGAGGTCGCCGCCGTCATTCACCGTCGCGCGCAGCGTGTAGTCGGCGGGCGAAAGCAGCCGGCTGCCTTCGAAGTCGTGCGTGGGGATCTTATCGACGACGCGGAAGTTGATCGGGAAGGACAGAATGTCTCGTACGCCATGCGATGACATGCGCTTTCGCGACCAGCGCCCGCGGTCGTAGACGGAGTACGCGAGGTGAATTTCCCAGTCCTTGCCGACAGATTGCGGGCTGCCTTTGCTCTGCCGGCTCATCGGCGGGAGCTTCTTGCTGACCTCACGGAACGCCGTCCAGAACAAGTGCATCCGCCGGTTGAACACCACCGGCACGAGATGGTCGCTCTCGATGTCGACGTCGATCTTTTCCCACGCCGTCCATTCGCGCCCGCTCTCGAGCCGCCGGTAATACCAGAGGTGCGGTGCGTTGAAGGTGCGCGCAAAGATGTGATAGGTGCCGTGATCCCATTCCGATCGCGGCGCCTCCGGGATGCGAAGTCCGGTCGGCGCGGGCCGCGCCACCATGCGATGCGTCTGCCGGTCCTCGAACCAGACGCCGCGGACGTCGAGGCGTGAGATCTCGTCGAGCCCTTCCAGGTAGTCGGCAAAGGCCGCTTCGACGTTGTCGTTCTTGATCTCCTGCTGCAGGATGCTCGACTCGAGCGTCTGAAAGAGCGGCGACTTGTCGTCGCGCAACTCTGGTTCGATAAAGTTCTCTGGATACAAAAATACTTTGCGAGCCGCTTCCCACACCCGGTAGTTCTTCAGCCACTTCCAATCGCGGTCGTCGATGACGCGCGGCGACACCTTCGGCTCGAGATTCATCAGGCAGCGTTGGAAGAACGTCTGGATGGCGCCGGTGGCCTGACGGATGCGCGACGTGAGCATGCACGGATTCATGTCCACGTCGATGAGGAAGTACTCGAACAACTGGTTCCGGTTCTTGACCCCGAGATCGCGCATACGTGGGAGAAGGTACGCGACGAGCGCGTCCCGGCGCTCGGATCGCAATGGATCGTTGAGGCCGCGCGCGACCTCGAGCCATCGCGTCTCGTCATAGCGCGCCTTGACCGCCTGCACGATCGTCGCGGCGCCGTCTGAGTCCGGGACGCTGGTCGCCCATGCATACAGCGTTGCGGGCGCGACGCCCAGGCGGCGCTGCACTTCGACAGCGCGGGCCAGCCGCAGCACTGCTGGTTCGTCAGCCGAATCCGGTGCGGGGCGCAGCGCTGCGACCGAGTCAATCGCGAGACCATCAGGACCGAGAAAGATCTCAACGGTGCTTCGCTCCCAGCCGGTAGCGAGCACGAGCCGATCGATTGCTTCGGACATCGCGCGTGCGCCAAACACGTCGAAGAGATCAACGTTCGACCGCGGCAGCTTTTTGCGCAGTGCGTAGAGGGCAGCGAGCTGGCGCCATCGCCGAAGCAATGCGACGCCGTCTGCGTCTGCACCGGCGGCCATTGGCAGTCCCTCGAGGTTCAAGTACGGAGGACTGCCGGTCAGCCATTCGACGTGTGCGTCGCTCATCCCGAAACCGGTAACGATGAGAGCGGCTTTGTGGAGGCGCCGGTAGCTCTGCTCGACCGGCGCAAACGACGATAAGCCGTCGGCGGGATAGAGATTTGTCGCTGGAACGGACTGTTTCGCGACTGGCCCCGTCCCAAACTGCAGGAAGAGTGTGGCCGGACCGCCCTGGTTGCGATACTCGAGCCTGATCGCTACCAGATTGCTTGGGTCCAGTGCGATCGGTTCCGACGCGTGTTCGACGACTCGGCCTGCGCCTGGCTGATCGATCAGCACACGTTCAACATCGTTCACGGTGAGCGTCAGGCGAACAGCGCCGTCTGTCTCTATATAAAACGCGTGCGGAGCCTTGCTCTTCGCGAGCAGCCGGCCAGTCCACCGAACGCTGAACCCGCGAGCAGGTACGCGATCCGCGGGTGCGGAACCAACCCATGCGAACGCGATTTCCGGATCGATGCGCGTCACGACAGGCTCGCCGCTCAAATCGGGATTGGCGTAATACGCGCCGGTAAGGCCCGTGCCGAGCAGTGCCAGGAAATCGCGCAACATCGGCTCGTTTGGTTGCTGCCGCGAGCGCAGCACCACGTCGAGCAAACGCGCCGTGGCCGGAACGCTCAGCCCGAGCGTGTCGCTCAGCGTCTGAATGACCGCGCCGCGCAATTGCCGTTTCCTGAGCTGCGGCAGCAGGTGGTCGAGCACCAGGTTGATGTTGGCTTTCCAACGGGCGTCCAGCGGATTGCCCGCAGGCGCGCCTGATGCGCGTGGCGCGTCCTCCTCGCTTCGCGGCTCGACAGAAGCTGCCGCCGGCGGCGCTTCGGGAGCAGAGGTCGGTGTTGCCGGCGCCGCAGGCGCGGCGACAGGTGGTGTTGCGGGGGCTCCGAACAGGCTGGCCGCCGCGGCCGCAGGGTCGGCGAAGATCTTCGCGAGATGGCGGTCGAAGAACTCGCGCCGTTTTTGCGTCGTCAGCGGCGTGCGTGGATCGAGCGCTTCGAGCGCGGGATCGAGCAGCGCCGGATCGAGCAGCATCGCCAGCTTCTGGCGCAGCACGTCGCCCGTGACTTCGGCCGGGTGACTCGTCTCCGAGAACGCATCGGCAAGACCACGGCGAATGTTGGCGAGTACGGCCTCTACCTGCGCGGGCAATGGACCGGGATCGCGTCGCGGCTCGGATTCGTGACGGAACAGGTACGCCAGGCGCTCAGGCGTGAAGTCCGACGCCTGTACCTCGCGCACGATGTCGACGAAGCGTCGTGTGGCTGCTGGATCGGCGGGCCGAAACGGGTCCGCTTCGGGCGGCGTCAATCGCAGCAGCAAGTCCAGCGCGGGAATGCGAAGTTGCAGCGCACGTGCGAGCACGACGACGCGATAAATGGCCGAGAGGCCAGCGAGATCGAGGCGTGGCTCGGCGCCTCGCCTGGTGTGCAAGGCGCGGATGAGCGCGAGCTCCTCGCTCGTGATGCGGAACGCCGCGAGCAGCGGCGACACGGCTGGATCGAGGCTTGGGCCGGTCTCCGCCAGCTCCGTGCGATCGGGTCGAAGCTGGAATGTCCGCTCGTCCTGGGTTCGCCACATCACGGCGCGCGTCGTGAAGAGCCGATCGAACTCGTTGTCTTTGCCCCACGTGTCGATCGGACTCCACAGGACGAGCAGCTCCGACAACGGCCGATCGAGACTGGTCGCCAGTTGCTGGGCGATCGTGAGCTTCTCGAGCAGCGGCGTGTCGAGATCGGCGGCCTGCAACCCGATGAGCACGCATCGAGGATGGCAAACGGCCAGCCGAGTCGTCGCTGCAGACGAATCAGTCGTACGATGCCCGTCAACCGTGGCTCATCGAGACCGGCCAGCCGAATGACATCAGGGTTGCAGTCGAGTGTCGGCGTTTCGAGCTGCAGCTGATTGTCGCCGTTCAGAAAACGCGTGCTGACAAGGTCAATCAGATTCTGGAAAGTGATACCGGTCGCCTCGAGGAGCGCGGGGACATGCGCCAGTGTCTGTACAAACGAGGTGCCGCCTGCGTCCGCACCGGCAAATCCGAAATGGCGCCAGACCTCCGTTGGTCCGCTCGCGATGATCGCGTATTCCTCGGGGGAAGTGCCGAGCGCTTCGGCAACCATGGCCTCGCGTACGCGATCGCCGCGCCCGAACGTGCGCAGCAACTCGAGGCGCGTGACGCCCAGGTGCGCAAGATAGGCGCGCGCAACCGCAAGCGGCTGGTGATAGGGAAGCGTCAGCGGATAGACCGCTTCCTGCAGCTTCTTGTAGGCCTCACGTGAGATGTGCTGCGGTACGGCTCGAAGAACGTCGGCTGGTGTCTTGCCGGTATCGTGCGCCGCGGTTTCACCCGTGATCCGCGCCTCGAGCAGCTCGTTGACGAGATCGATGTACGGCAGTGGCGTCAGCGTGTTCTCGCAGGTGAGCGGCAGATCGGCGAGATCCGGACGCCGGTTGAGGAGCACGTCGAGCGGCTGGTATTGACTCAGACTGCGTCTTGCAACCGGAGTGGTGCTCTTGTCCGTGAGTCCCTTTTCGATCCGTTCGAGCCGTTCGGGCGAGCTGACGTTGAGATACCGCAGCAGGTCCACGAAGTAAGCGGCAGGACTGTAGACGGAGCCGCAGTGCTCGCAATCGCAGAAGCCGCCGGCGCCTTGAAACAGCGTCTTGGTATCGGGGATGTCTTTGATCGCATCGGGAGCTTGAGCTCCCAACACAAAAGGCGCGCGCTGCAGAGACTGAAGCAGGCGGAGAGACAGCAGCTTGCTGGCGGCGGCTGTTTGTTGTGCCTGCGCATGCACGCGCGAGGCTTGCGCGCGGCCGCCGAGGGCTTCGGCGTAGACGTCGATGAAATGCCGCTCCGGCATTGAGCCGATCTCGATGGCAGAACGCATCCCCGTCTCGACGAGCACGCCCACTTCGTTGGCGCGATCGGTCACGCGGCTGAGGCGCTCGACGACTTCCACTTCTTCCACCGCGGCTTCGACGCCGCTCTCATCGAGTCCCTCGAGAAGCGCGGGATCGTTGGCGATGCGCGCGCGGATCGATCCCCGGAGAAAGTCGTGGTTCCTCGCGCGTTCAATCAGGCCGCGCGCTGCCGGGCTGACGCTTTCGGAGTCGACAAGACGGTCGGAGATGCAACGGTTTGGAAACGTCTCCTCGAGTGTGTCGACAATCGCCTGGGCGCGCGCCTCGATACGGTCGCGACGGTCGTCATCGCTCTCGGCAGCTTCGCCTTCGAGGTCTTCCGCATCCGCCTCACTCTGTTCCCACTCGACATCCTCGAGCAGATCGCACCAGTCATCGAAGCTGAGACGTGTGAGATCATCCGCGGTCTGCCATCGGCCCTCGCGTCTGAGCTCGTGCACGCGGCGCAGCAGCGGAGGATCCGGTCCTAGCACTTCCGCCACACGGACGGCGTGCAACACGTCGCTCGCCGTCCCGTCCGGGAGTGCTTCTGCCGCCTCGCTGCGTTCGCCGAATGAGTCCCAAAAGTCTGATGCACCCTCGGCGCGCGCTTGATACCGGCGGAGAACGTCGCCGATCGTCGACGGCGGGATTCCCGCCGCGGCAAGCACTTCGTTCAGTCCGCCGCGCTCGTTCGTGTCAAGTTGCACCGCCTGTTCAACGATCTGCCTCGCGAGTCGAATGACTACCGAATTGACGTCGCCGAGCGGCTCGAGATCGATCACGCCGTCAGCAGCGGCCTCCGCGATCGTCGTCCGCAACTCATGGATGGGGACATCGAGGAGTTCGTCGAGCGCGGGTGCGGTTCCGCTGCGGCCGAGCGCGTAGAAGACCGGTGCGGGGACGCCGGTTTGCTGCTCGAGCGCCCGCGCCTCCTGAAACAGCGTCAGCCGTTCGGGGTCGACATCGAGCCAGTTCGCAACTTCGTCGATCGCCGATTCGTCGGCGGCCTCGAGTGCGGCAAGCCCGCTGTCCAGGTCTTCAGCGATCTGGCGCTCGAGCTCTACATACTCGGATGGCGCCACCACGATGCGCGGCGCGCGCAGATCGATGCGCGTCCGCTCGGGCGGCGAGAGGACAGGCGTGGACTGCGCGAGCAGGTTGGCATTGCCGGGCGCGTACAGGTAAACACTGAGGCTCGTGTCGCCGGGTGCGGCGGATACCGAGTCCGCGTTGTAACGCATGCGATACCAGCCAGCGGCATCGACCGCGCCCTCAGCAACAATCTGTTCGTGGATACGTCCTTCGCGCAGGCTCTTGACGACGGCTCGAACGGTGGAGCCTTCGGGAATCGCTCCTCTGATGCGTCCGACGACTTCGTTTTGCTCGACGGGTGCGTCTTCGATGACGGCTTCACTCGCCGGCGTCAGCGAGCGCGGGACGCTGAGCTCGATTGTCTCGGGTCGTCCGTGCACTGGTAGCGCGCGCACGTCGGTGATAATCTGACGCTCGCCTTCGAGAACGCGCAACTCGATATCGACGAAGCGTCCTCTGTCTGCAACACGGTCGCGCGGGAGGGAGCAGCGAAAGAACCCGGTTTGATCACTTTCACTGGCGGCTACCAGGCTCGGGCCCTGGCCGTTGGCGCTCCACAGCTCCACTCGCAAACCGCCGAGTCCAGCTCCAGTCTCCGCGTCTGCCAGGAATCCGCGCACCGCAAGCGCGTCGGGAGGGCTCATCGATTTGTGTCCGCACCGCCTGCAGCATCGTATGTGTCGCCAGGAGACTGCGTCCGTACCGGATCGTACCGAGCGCTCAGCGCACGAGCCTCAACACAGCAGGCACGCCAACGCCCCGTTTGGAAAGCCGAACACGACATGGCCGACATCAATCCCAAGACACACGAGTACCAGGAGTATCGTCAGGCGGTCCGCGAGTTGTGCGCGCAGTTCGACAGCACGTACTGGCAGGACGTCGACGCGCGCGCGGGCTATCCTGACGCGTTCGTCAAGGCGCTTACCGACGCCGGGTGGCTTGCCGCGCTGATTCCCGAGGAGCACGGAGGCGGCGGCCTGACCCTCGCCGCGGCATCGATCATCCTCGAAGAGATCAACCGGTCCGGAGCCAATTCCGGCGCGTGTCACGCGCAGATGTACATCATGGGCACACTGCTGCGGCACGGATCGGAGGAGCAGAAGCGCACGTACCTTCCGCGTATCGCGTCGGGCGAGCTTCGCCTGCAGTCGTTTGCGGTGACGGAACCAACTACCGGCACCGACACCACGAAGACACGGACGCTCGCCGTTCGACACGGCGACCGCTACATCGTCAACGGCCAGAAGGTGTGGATCTCGCGTATTCAGCATTCCGACCTGATGCTGCTTCTCGCACGTACGACGCCGCTCCGCGATGTGAAGAAGAAGACCGATGGCCTGTCCATCTTTCTCGTCGATCTTCGCGACGCGGAGAGAAAGGGCATCACGGTGCGCCAGATACGCAACATGGTCAATCACGAGACCAACGAGGTGTTCTTCGAGAATTTCGAGGTGCCCGCCGAGAACCTCATCGGCCAGGAAGGCGCGGGGTTCCGCTACATCCTCGACGGGATGAACGCCGAAAGGATTCTGATCGCGGCCGAATGCATTGGCGATGGGTACTGGTTCATCGACAAAGCGCGGACGTATGCGAACGAGCGGACGGTGTTCGATCGGCCGATCGGCAAGAACCAGGGCGTGCAGTTTCCGATTGCGCGCGCGTATGCCAACATGCGCGCCGCGGATTTGATGCGGTTCGAAGCGGCGGCACTGTTCGATGCGGGGAAGGCGGCCGGCGCCGAGGCGAACATGGCGAAGCTGCTCGCGGCGGACGCGTCGTGGGAGGCGGCGAACGTATGCCTGCAGACCTTCGGCGGGTTCGGCTTTGCGGCGGAGTATGACGTCGAGCGGAAGTTTCGCGAGACGCGCCTCTACCAGGTGGCGCCCGTTTCCACCAATCTCATCCTGTCGTTCATTGGCGAACATGTCCTCGGAATGCCGAGGTCGTTCTGATGCTGCCGCTTGCGGGTATCACTGTGGTTGCCGTGGAACAGGCGGTTGCGGCGCCGCTTGCCAGCCGTCATCTGGTGGATCTCGGGGCGCGCGTGATCAAGATCGAGCGGCCCGGGGCAGGCGACTTTGCCCGCGGCTACGACGCCACCGTGAACCGATTCTCGCGGAGCTTGGCTACGACGAAGCGACGGCCGTCGAGTTCGCGCGCCGCGGCGTTGTGTGAGGTGATCTGATGCCGATCAAGCAGGGATGGAATGGCCGGACGTACGAAGACTTCGAAGTGGGCGACGTCTACGTGCACCCGCTAGGGCGTACGGTGCTGGCGGTCGACAACAGCTGGTTCACACTGCTCACCCAGAACACGAACCCGATTCACTTCGATGTGGCCTATGCGGCCCAGACCGAATTCAAGCGGCCGCTCGTCGATTCGACGTTCACGCTGGCGCTCGTCACCGGACAGTCGGTCGACGATCTGTCGCGTAATGCGATCGCGAACCTCGGTTGGGATGAAGTGCGCCTTCCGAACCCGCTGTTCGAGGGCGACACCGTCTATTCGCGCAGCGAGGTCCTTGAAAAACGCGAGTCGAAGTCGCGCCCCAATGCCGGGATCGTGCGCGTGAAGACGATTGGCTTCACGCAGGTTGGAACGATCGTGATCGAGTTCAAACGCACAATCATGGTGTGGAAGCGCGGACACGTGCCTACGTCGCACATGCCCACACCGAAGACACCAACGGAACCGTGAGCGCCGGCCCCGATTGCGCGTCCGATATCTGAGCGTTACGACTGATCGGGTGACTATGGCTCAATCGACCGGCGTGCGATTGATTCGCGGAAACGTCGTTGTCAGCAGTTCGAGCATGGCGCGGCACGCCGCGCCATGGTGTTTCTGCGGATGATCGACGACGCTGAAACTGCGGTGCGGCAGCACTGACTTCACGTCCAGTTCCCTGAGGGTGCCGCGTCTGAGCTCTTCCCGGACCGTCAGCTTCGAGGTCATTGCCAGCCCCAGGTTAGCGGCGACGGCGTGCTTCACACCGTCTGGTCCGTGAAACGTGAGGGTCTTCGGCGGCTGGAGTCGATGACGATGCCACCAGGCGGCGAGCGCCTTGCGCGTCTCGGATCCTTCTTCGCGGAGAATCCACGATTCCGAGATAAGGCGTGATGGCGTCAGTGTCTTCGTTTTGGCCAACGCGTGACGCGAGCTCGCGATCAGCACGTACTGATCCGCCATGAGCGGTTTTGATTGCAGCTCCGTCGTCGGCAGCTCGCCGCCGAGAACACCCATGTCCAGGTCGTTGCGAGCGACGCGGTCGGCGATTTGATGTGGGGCAGCGATCTCGAAGTGCAGATCGTAGGTTGCGTATCGCTCGCGATACATGCACAGCACCGGTGGCAGCAGGTAATGACCGGCGGTCGGCGACGCGCCGAGCCGAATGCGGCCGACGGCACCGCGAGCGACTTCCTGCATGCGTTCACGCGCACGGTCGACGGCGGCGAGGATTCGCTGCGCTTCTTCGAGCATCACCTCGCCTGCGACCGTCAGAGACACGCGACGATTCGCTCGATTGAGCAGGCGCACGCCCAGTTCGTTCTCGAGCAGCGCGATCTGGTGCGATACCGCAGGCTGCGACAGGTTGCACAGACTCGCGGCACGCGCGAAGTGCCGGAGCTCGGCGACGGCGACAAAGGTCCGAAGAAGCGTCGGGTTCATTCACGTTATCTATTAACACAATTCCATCATTTCATTTGACGAATCAGTTCAACGGCGGTAGTTTGTGACCGAGGAACATGTCCATGCCGTTGCTGTGCCCCGTGGATCTCGATGCCGCTCGCCTCCGGACTGAAGTGCGCGCGATGTATCGTCGCGTCGCCGACTTGCCGGATGACAACTTTCACTTTCACCGCGGGCCCGAGTATGCCGCGCGCGTGCTGGGATACGACCCCGATGAACTCGCGCTTCTGCCGTCGGAGACCACGGCGCGATTTGCGGGTATCGGCAATCCTCTCGCGATTCGGCCGCTCGAGCGTGGCGCGACGGCGCTCGATATCGGCTGTGGCGCCGGAATGGACCTCCTGCTCGCAGCTCGCCGCGTCGGCGCGCAGGGTCGCGCCATCGGTGTGGACATGACGCCGGAGATGCGGCAGCAGGCGCGCGCGGGCGCCGTGCAGTGCGGCTTCATGCATGTCGAGGTGCGCGAAGGCGACGCGACGGCGTTGCCAGTCGATGACGAGAGCGTCGACGTCGTGATTTCCAATGGCGTCTTGAACCTCGTGCCCGACAAGCAGGCGGCGATCGCCGAGATTCGGCGGGTGCTCAAGCCGGGCGGTCGCGTCCAGATCGCCGACATCGTGCTGGGGCAGGACCTGCCGGAGAGTGCGCGACGGGACGTCGAGCTATGGACTGGTTGAATCGGCGGCGCTCTGCTGGAAGCAGAGCTCGTGAGCGCGTTTGCGGCTGCCGGGTTTCACGACGTCCACGTAACCGGGCGATTCGACTGCTTCGCCGGCACGACGAAAGAACAGACGGCACGCCGTTACGGCGTTGTCGGCGTGAATCTGGCGGCGGCTCGGCTCTAACCTGCAACCAGAACATTTGCATTCGCAAGCGTTGAGGTCGCGGTACGTGGCACAATTGTGACCTGGTGACCCGCTTCCGAGCCGCTGCCGTCGTCACCCTTCTGGCCGTCTGCGTGTCGACCTACGGTTGGACGACGTGTATCGGGTGGCAGGCGAAGGCCTCGATGCGGGCTGCGTGCTGCAAGGCCGCGGCGCACGCGTGCGCCGGCTCTGCAGCCGACGACTGTTGCAAGAACGGCGAGCAGCGGCGGCAATCGTCTTCCTCCGATAAGGTGGCCGTGGCGATTGTCCCTCCTACGCCGATCGCCAACTCGCTAGTCCCGCCTCTGCAAGCCACGCGCGTGATCGAGCGGCATGCTTCGAATCTGCCGCCGCACGTCGCGACGCATCTCCTCCTTTCAGTCTTCCTCGTCTAGCGCCTCGACAGGATACGTGTGTCTGCGCGACGCCGGAGTGGCGTCGCGTGAACCGCGCGCGGACGCGCGCCATTCGTCCTATCGAAACGCATGATTCAAAGACTCATCACGTTTGCATTGCGGCACCGCTCGGCGGTCGTCGCCTCGTATGTGGCGCTTGGTGTCTGGGGGTTTTGGGCTCTTCGCGCCACGCCAGTGGACGCAATTCCGGACCTGTCGGACAACCAGGTCATCGTGTTCACCGATTGGCCCGGACATAGCGCGCAGGAAGTCGAGGACCAGGTCACGTACCCGCTCACCGTCAACCTTCAGGGACTGGCCGGCGTTCGTGTCGTGCGATCGCAATCGGCGTTTGGCTTCTCGATGATCTACGTCGTGTTCGAAGACGCCGTGGATCTGTATTTTGCTCGGAGCCGGGTGCTCGAGCGGATGAGTCTCGTCAGCAAGCTCTTACCGGCAGGTATTGTGCCGACGCTTGGGCCGGACGCGACCGGCGTTGGTCACGTCTTCTGGTACACCGTCGAGAGTCCCGCACACTCGCTGCGCGATCTGCGGACACTGCAGGATTGGTTCATCCGCTATCAATTGAACTCAGTGCCCGGTGTTGCAGAAGTCGCCTCCGTCGGCGGTCACGTGCAGCAGTATCAGATCGATGTCGATCCCAACAGGCTCCGAACCTTCAACCTCTCGCTGCGCGAGGTGGTGGAGGCGGTGCGTGAAAGCAATCTGAATGTCGGCGGGAATGTGCTCGAGGCAAATGGTGCGTGGTCGGTCGTGCGCGGCGTCGGCCTCATTGCATCGGTCGATGACGTTCAATCGATCATGGTGCGCGCGACGAGCGGCGTACCGATCTTCGTCCGTGACATCGCCGATGTGCGGATCGGCGACGCGTTCCGCGTGGCCTCGCTCGTCAAGGGCGAACACGAAGCCGTCGGCGGTGTCGTGGTCGCGCGCAGCGGTGAGAACGCACAGGAAGTGATCGATCGTGTCAAAGCGCGGATCGAACAAATCAAAGCCGGTCTCCCGCCCGGCGTGCAGATCGTTCCGTTCTACGACCGCTCACAGCTCATCGGCCAGTCCATCGACACGCTTCGCGTTGCGCTGATCGAAGAGATGGTCCTCGTGACGCTCGCGCATGTCGTGTTTCTGCTGCACCTTCGCTCGGTACTGATCGTCACGCTCCCACTTCCGCTCGCGGTGCTCACGTCGTTCCTCGGCATGTACTACGCGGGGATCTCCTCGAACATCATGAGCCTGGCCGGCATTGCAATCGCAATCGGCGTGCTGGTCGACGCGGGCATCGTGGTGACGGAGAATGCGTTCCGGTTCGTCGAGCGGCGCGGGATTGACCTGCGGGACCGAAGTACGGTGTGGCACACCGTACTGGACTCGACGCGTCTGGTCGCGCGGCCAGTTGTCTTCTCGATGGCCATCATCCTGCTCGCGTTTCTGCCGGTCTTCGCGCTGACCGGGCAGGAAGGGAAGTTGTTCCGGCCGCTCGCGTTTACGAAGACGTTTGCCGTGTTCGCGGCAACTGTCATGGCGGTGACGCTCGTGCCCGTGCTGTGCACCCTGCTGCTCGGCGGTCGCATGCACGCAGAGGAACAGAACCCCGTCATGCGGGTTTTGCACCGCCTGTACCGACCTGTGTTGACGTGGGCTCTCGCGCACCGCGTCACGATTGTCGCCTTCGCGGCGGTGCTGTTCGCCGGGGCGCTCATCCTAGGCAGCCGCATCGGCAGCGAATTCATGCCTCCTTTCTTCGAAGGTGACCTGATGTTCATGCCGATCGCGGATCCGAGCATCTCCATCGAAGAGAACACCAAGATCGCCAAACGTCAGAACGCTGCGCTGCTCGCTTTTCCCGAAGTCCAGTACGTGGTGGCGAAAGTTGGCCGCGCGGACACGTCCACCGATCCGGCACCGCTGAACATGACCGAAACGGTCGTGCACCTGAAGCCGCGTAACCAGTGGCGCGCTGGAGTGACGCTCGATGGCTTGCGCGCCGAGATGAGCCGCGCGGTGCAACTGCCAGGCGTCGCCAACATCTGGACGATGCCGATCATCAACCGAATTGACATGTTGACGACCGGGATTCGCTCCGAGGTCGGCGTAAAGGTCTACGGTAGCGATTTGGCCGTGCTCCAGCAGCTCGCTTCGCAAGTGGCGGCGGCGATTCAAACAGTGCCCGGCGCGGCGAACGTCTACGCGGAGGCCGTCAGCAGTGGTCAGTACCTCAACATCAACGTGGACCGTCAGGCTGCCGCGCGCTATGGCATCAGCGTCGGTGCCGTGCAAAGCGTTATCGAGAACGCGATCGGCGAAAACGTCCTGAGCCTCACGATCGAGGGACGCCGGCGGTTTCCGATTCGCGTACGGTACGCGCCGCAATACCGCGCGGATTCGCAGTCCATTGGAGACGTCGTGCTCATCTCACCGACCGGCGCGCAGATCCCGCTCAAACAAATCGCGCGAATCGAATCTGCTCGCGGGCCCGCAATGATTTCGTCGGAGAACGGCTTGCTGGTCGCGACGGTTTTGATGAACGTGCAGGATCGCGACGTCGGTGGGTTCGTCGACGAAGCAACGCGCGTTGTTGCCGAGCGCGTCGGCATGCCGGGAGGGTACTACCTGGGCTGGAGCGGCCGGTACGAAAATCAGGCGCGCGCACGACAGCGTCTCCAGATCGTTCTGCCGATCGTTCTCGTGGTCATCTTTGGATTGCTCTACATCACCTACCGGTCACCGTCCGAAGCTGCGCACGTGCTGCTGGCGGTCCCGTTCGCGCTCACGGGTGGCGTGTACCTGCTCTGCCTGCTTGGCTACAACTTTTCCGTGGCCGTTTGGGTCGGCTTTATCGCGCTGTTCGGAACCGCAGTGCAGACCGCTGTGGTGATGGTGATTTA
>Ga0137368_10000909_pt1 | contig 30471 bp, 23 predicted proteins | sample SagtaG_13_FD_104917 | JGI IMG/M metagenome (GOLD analysis project Ga0137368, IMG submission 104917) | Vadose zone soil microbial communities from Sagehorn Ranch, Mendocino, California, USA - Sage1_L_100_16 metaG | ecosystem: Environmental > Terrestrial > Soil > Vadose zone | place: USA...
CTTCCCGGCGCTGGTCGAGGAGCACTCCATCCGCAAAGGCAGCGGGGGACGTGGAAAGTGGAGCGGCGGCAATGGCGCGACACGGCGCATCCGGTTCCTCGAGCCGATGAAGGCGGCCATTCTGTCAGGACATCGTCGTGTGCCGCCCTACGGTATGGCAGGCGGAGATCCGGGCGGATTGGGTCGCAATTGGGTGGAGCGAGCGGGCTATCCGGAGAGTGGCGAACGTATTGAACTATCCTACGCGGATGAAATTGATATGAGGGCAGGTGATGTGTTTGTCATTGAAACGCCGGGCGGCGGTGGATATGGCGCTCCGGAGTAGGGCAGTATCCCTGACTCAGGGCTATTGCATAGTCTCTCAGATCGGCGGAGCCTTTGGAGTGCGGCGGTTCGGCGCCGCTTTGGTAGTCTATCCACAAGTTGAGAATTGACAGAACAAAGACCCATTGCGGGTCAGCCCTAATCACTGTGTGAGAGACGGGAAGGACTACCAAAGCGGCGCCGAACCGCCGCACTCCAAAGGCTCCGCATCTCCAAGATTACTTGATCATTATCAAGTGAAAGACCGCAACGATGACTTTGCGAAATCTCTGGCCCATTCACCCTTACGCGGCGGCCCTAGCCCTTCTCTTCGCGGCTTTGGCGCGGTTCTTTTGTTTGGGGTTCGGCCTGGTCTTGCCTGAAGTTCCCCGCGATATCTTTCCCCGTTTCGAGCGTTGATCGCCTCTACCCATTCAACACCTCCGTATTATTTCGACCTGTGCGGACAACCTCCGAATCAGTACCGTGAGCGGTAGCGAGCGAGTCTTTCGAAAAGGACTTATTGATGGAGCCTCGCTCGCTACCGCTCACGGTACTGACCCGGAGGCGCAGGTCGTATTATTTATCAGCCAATTCGAGAACGACGATCGTGTCGTTCTCGTCCGCAAATCCTTGCGGGTTCCTGATGAAGAGTCCGTATTTGTCGTGCTCCAGGAATTCGACCTTGGAGCCGTCCTTGAAAAACGTGGCCGATTTGACCTTCTTCGGCATCTTGGGCATCGCCAGCACCGGGTCCGGCCAGTTCAGAATGTGAAGATAGACCCTGTTCCCTTTGCGCGTCGTCACGCCCCACGGGCGCGGAGTGAGGGGGCCGCCGCGCGTGCCGTATATCGTTTCGCCGTTCTTTTCGAGCCACGCGCCGACCTGCTTCAACCGGTCCGCGAATTCGGGCTGGATTTTACCGTTCGGCATCGGGCCGATGTTGAGCAGGAAATTGGCGTTGTATCCCGCGGCCTTGACCAGATAGTGGATCAAATCTTTCGTACTTTTGAAACGCTTGTCGTTCGCGTTGTAGCCCCACGCGCCGTTGATCGTCTCGCAGGTTTCGAGGGGCAGGTCGCCGACCTCCGACTCCGCGTTGAAGCCGGCGGTCTTCTGTCCGGGCAGGTCCTTCTCGAACATCTGAAAATCTTCGCCGGGGAAGGGCTTCAGATGATGATTCGATCCGACCAGCGCGGAGGGCTGCAATGAATGAATCAACTTGTACGTCTGTTCGAATCGCCATTCGGCCTTCGGCCTGTCCCACATCCCGTCGAACCAGACGCCGCCGATCGGGCCGTAATTGGTCAGCAGCTCTTTCAACTGCCCGTCCATATAATCGATGTATTTGAACCACTCGCCGCTCTCGGGTCGGCCTGCGGTCGTTCCGGTTCGCCCGCGCGGGAAATAGTCGGGATGATGCCAATCGAGCTGCGAATAATAAAAGAAGAGCTTGATTCCCTGCTCATGGCATTCGTCGGCGAGCATCTTCAACACGTCTTTTTTGTATGGCGTGCGGTCGACTATGTCCCAGTCGCTGATCTTCGAATCGAACATCGCGAAGCCGTCGTGATGCTTGCTGGTGATCGTGATGTATTTCATGCCGGCGGCCTTGGCCAGCGCCACCCATTCCGCCGGGTCGAATTCGGTCGGGTTGAACTGCGCCGGGAGATTCTCGTATTCGCTGATCGGCATCTTCCTGTTGTTCATCACCCACTCGCCGTCGCCCAGCACGCTGTAGACGCCCCAGTGGACGAACAATCCGAACTTGGCGTCCTGAAACCACTTGCGCGCTTCCAGGTTCTCCGAGGTCGGCTGGTATTGCGACTGCGCGTTTGAACTTCCCGGAGCGCCCGCCGATAAGAAAGCGGCGGCGATGATCAGACAGACAAATAGCGCGCGAACCCGCGACCACGTAGCCATAAACGTCTCCCTTCTTGTCGAGCAAAAATCAGGTGTGAACAGAAGGCGCGTATTCTACGTTGGGCGATAGCGAAGCTCAAGGGCGCGACATCACAAGCCCGCCACCATTCGCTTTATGGCCTCCGCGAAATCGCTCTTGCCGTCGAGGTAAGGCTGCCAATGCTTCTCCATCAACTGCCGATACTCGCGAAACACTCCCTGCTTGTAAGCATACGGCTCGTAATCTTTCTGGCCGTCTTTGAACAAGGCGCGTTTAACGATCTCACCGGTCGTATGAAACAGCACGGCATGCCAGAGTCCACGCGGAGCCTGTTTGCTCTGAGCCGCGCACTCTTTTTCGATCCCTTTCCTCACTGCGTCAATCATCGCGTGGCTCGCTTCGTGAAACATGGCCTCCAACGCCGCCGTGCCCTGCTGCCTGGCGTCCGCGCTGGAAATCGTAATCAGCGTGGGATCGGTCGTCGTGTAAGCGCCTGCCCAATTCGCATAGATCGCCACTTCGGCGCGGATCGGACCTTTCGCCCACGGCTCGCGGTAAGTCGTGGCGAATTGTTCGCTCAAAATGCGGCCATGCTTTCGAATTAACGACGCGACCGCTCCGATCCAGGAGCGATTGATCCTGTCGTGCTCTTTCCACCAATGCGTCCGGTACAGAGGCGCGGCCCGATCGAGCGCGACGATCAATTCATCCGGCAAGCCAGACTGTTTGAGCGTAGTTTGATTTTCCAATTCGGCCAGGCGATAGTTGATGTTGATCAAGTCGCCATCAAACGCCAGATCGCGATTTACCCAATTCTTCTGATAGCTCTCCAGGACGGCCGCCCAGACACTCTTCTCTTCGTCATTGAGAGCCTCGACGCTTACAACCTCGCCTGCGCCTCTGATGGGGCGCCCCTCGCGACCAGCCTTTTGCGCCAGCGCCTGCTGATAGAGAAAATGATGCAGGTTCATCCAGAAGCCGCTATGAAAATCAAAAATATCCTGATCGGTCTTCACACGCGCTTCGACCTGCTGCGGCTCTCGATCGATTTCAACGGCGGTTCGGGCTTGTCCTGGAGCCTGCGCCGCGTATCCGCTGATCGCCATCAGCGCGCATAGCGACACCGACACACAGCAATTTTTGTGACTGCTCTTCGATCTCATAATATTCCCTCGGAAAAAGAACATGGGGTTCGGCCTTCAGGCCGCCAGGCTGATCGCAAAGGCTGATCGTCGAAGTCCGGCGGCCTGAAGGTTGAACTCCATGCCGCCTGTTTGTGTTTCAAATTAATCTGAAGCCATTCGCCGCCCGTGTCACGCGCCCTTCGCCCTCCAATTTTTCCAGGTGCGCCAGCACGGACAGTTCGGCCAGTTGATGCATGTCTTCGGGCACGTCGGTGTAGACGGCTTTGACTATCTGCGGGATCGCGCTCGCGCCGGCTTGCATTGCGCTGATGATCTGCTTTTCGCGGTCGTGGCGGTGGGCGATGTATTCTTCGATGCGGCCCCGCGCATCGGCTATCACAGGCCCGTGGCCCGGCATCAGCGCGGTCAATCGCGGCAGCGCTAGGTATCGCCGCAATGAAGCGAGGTAATCGTTCATATTGCCCTCGGGGGGCGCGATGACGACCGTGCCGAAGCCGACGACGCAATCTCCTGTGAGCAGGCTTCCCGTGCGTTCCTCGTAAAAACTGAGATGACCGCGCGCGTGGCCCGGCGTCCACATCGCCCGCAACCGCCAGGTCAATCCGGTCGAAGCTTCGGAGAGTTCGATCACTTCGCCGTCTTCGACGAAGCGGTCGACGCGGACTTCGCCGCCGACGGCTTCGGCGGTCAGCCGGTGCGCCGCGACCGGCAGGCTGAATTTTTCGGCCAGATGAGTAACCCCGCCGATGTGGTCGGGATGCAAGTGGGTGATAAAGATCTCGCGGAATCGCCTTCCCTGCTCAATGAATCTGGCGACCACGTAGTCGAGCGCGGCCTGTTGATCCTGGTAAGGCGAGCCGGGATCGATCACGACCATCTCGTCGCCGCCGACCAGGTAACAGTTGGTGTGAGTCGCGGGCGGAAGCGTGGGCGCGCGCAGCGGGCAGAGGAATACGCCGTAGCGGAACTGGACTCGACGTTCCAAATGATTGCGCTCCTCCTGCGAGACGCTTAGCATTCGCTCGGCGAAGTCCTCGACGCCTTCGGCCAGCGCCTGGATCGCGGAGAAGATCGGCGTGACGATCAAGCAATCGCCGTCGATCCATTTTCGCAACGCCTCCTTCGGACGCAGCCATTCGCCAGCCTCAAGCTCTCCCGGAATGACCTCGGTCTCCTGCCCCTCGGGCAGCCACGCCGCGAAGAACCGCGTGTTATAGCGCCGCGGAGAAGTCTCCGGAGTGACCCAGCGTGGAGCCTCGATCAGCAGGCTCGCGTCGAGCGCCAGACCTTCGCGTTCGAGCAATTCCTTGAACGAAGCCTGCCCCGCGTGTAGTTCATCACGCATCGAGGCGCGTCTCTCCGCCGAAAGACTCTCGACTCCGCGAGCTATCAGCACTCCTGTCTCCTCGAAAATCTCTCGGAGGGCAGTGACGCGCATCGCGGCGTCCGGAACGTTTTCGGCGTTGAGAATCGGGACTTCGGCGTCGTCGGCGTCGCGCTGCCCTCCGGGGAACGCGTGGTAATTGGCCATGAAGGCAAGCGTCTTCCCGCGCTTCACCCAGAAGACCTTCGGGTCGTCAGGGTCGCGCAGCAGGATCATCGCCGCCGCGTCTTTGGGAGTCACGGGCGGTTTCGCGGGTGAATTGATGGTTTGATTCATAATGGGCGCTTATTTCTGCCCGATAATTATGGTCGCCTTGATCGAAACGTCGAAATCCATCTCGTGGCGTTCCTCGTCGATGATCTCCGTCAACTGCTGTCGAACCCTCCGGCGAGTCTCCTCATCCGGAAGGATCGCCAGCCAGTCGTTGAGGAAGAACGCTTCGATCAGCGGCGATTCGAAGAACTCTTTTCCGTCTTTGTAATCGAACCGCTCTTTTCTCGTCACGCTGCGGACGTTTTCCAGGCCGGCGTCGAGCGCGAGTTGTTCGGCGTCGCTCACCGTCAACCGTTCGGTGATCAGGCCTTCGAGCTGCGGCGTGTAATCGAGTAATCCAAGGTTGTATAAAGATTCCCAGTAGATCGAAAAGAACTCGTCGAAGCTGCCGCGGGTCGTCAGCTTCAACACGACCTTCGCCCCTTTTTTCGCCACCCGTCCGAGTTCCGCGAGCGCGGGGCCGATTTCCGAAGGCGGCGCCATAGACGCGTCGCCGAGCACAAAATCGAACTCCTCGTCGGGGAATTCGAGCGAGCGCATCTGGCCCTGGCGAAATTCCACGCGGTCGAGTTTTTTCACTTCGGCTTTGACGCGCGCCAGAGACAGCTTTTCGGGACTCGGATCGACGCCGACGACTTCCGTCTTCGCGCCTCCCCTGATCGCCAGGTCAATCGCGTAGCCCCCTACGCCGCAGCCGGCGTCCAGGAACTTCCCTTCCTTCGGCAGTTCAACCTCGTCGTCGACTATCTGATCGAAGGCTTCGCGCCAGGTGGGCACGACGTACAGGTCGTAGAGATACGCCATTTCTTTAGCGTCTCTCATTGTTCGGTTATCGCTTAGCATGACAACACGATAGTAGCCAATCAAGCGCGCGGGCCGCAAGAGCCGCCGCCGCGGATTGCTCTTGTTGAAATCGTCGGCGGAGTCTATACTTTCGCCCTCCCTTTCCCCTTCGTCATCCAGTCCAAAGCAATTCCCAAGGTTACCCTGCGGCGACAGTATAAGGAGCCGAAGTCATGCAAGAACAGATATGCGCCCCGGTTGGAGCTGAGCGACTCCAACAGAAAGCGTCTTTCACCCCGTTGAAGAAAGAGACTTCCAAGGTCCTCGCCTTTGTCAACCAGAAGGGCGGCACTGGTAAAACCACCATCGCGCAAAACCTGGCCGTCTGTTTCGATCTCTATCATGACAAACGGGTGTTGTGCGTAGACCTCGACCCTCAGGGCAATCTCGGTCAAGGGTTGCTCCACAACCAGATCGATACTCCGAAAACGGCCGACCGCCTGCTCGTCGTTCCCAAGGCGAGCATCAACGAATACATCATCAAGGTTCGTCCCAACATTGACCTCATTCACAACAGGTTCCAGAAAGAGTTGCACGAGGCGGTTGATCGGTTGCCACTCCTTCCGGATTTGCTGAGAAGGCAGATCGGCCCGGCGTTGGCGCGCTACGACTACATCTTCATCGACACGCCGGCCGGGTTGTGCCGCTCGACTCAGATCGCGGTCGAGGCGGCCAATCAGGTCGTCCTCATCGTCTCCTGCGGGATGTATGGACTGAAGGACATGATCGCCGTGATCGACTGGATGTTGGAGAACTGCAACCGGCTTATCAAGCCGATGCCATCAATCAGGGTGGCTCTGAACAACTATGACAAACACCGGCGGTTCGACCGGGATTTCAAACTCGAACTACAGCGGATCTTCGGCGACGAGTTGCTCCAAACACACATTCGGCCCAGCGTGAGAATCATCGAAGCCGCGGCGCGGGGAGTCTCGGTAGTCGAGCGCAATTACGACTATCCGGTCGTAGATGACTTCAAGTGTCTGAGCCGGGAAATCCTCGGCCTGCCGTTGGAGGGGGAGCAGTCAGACGGGCCGGTCAATGGCAATAGGCTACATGAACATGAGGAAGATGTCGTTTTTGAGACGATGTTTACTAACTCGACTCTATACAATTAGACTCCAGCAGTCGAGCAGGATATCAAGCAATCGCCGCGCCGCAGCCGGCCAGGCGCTAACGATGTGGATTCAATAAGCTTTCGCAATCACGACCCGCTGACCAACTCTTTCGCCCGTCAGAATGCAGGCGCCGGAGCCATCGTATTCATCCTTGAGTGGGATGTTGCGAACACTGGCCTTGAATTCCTTGACGCGAGCGTCGTTCTGCGGGTCGTCTTTTAAATGCGCCATAACGAACTTTCCACCGCCCTTTTCAGCCGTGGCGTCTTTGAGAATCGCTTCGACCTCTTCAATGGAATCGGCTAAGACCGTGTTCTCTTTAAGTCGCTCCTTGGCTTTTCTGTAGAGGTCCTTTTGCATAACCTCTAGCGTAGTTGCAAACTTCGTGACGACTTCGGTTTGTGAAATGGTCTCCTTGGTTTCTGCGTCCCGACGCTTCATGACAATATTGCCACTTGCAACGTCTCGCGGACCAAGCTCGAAGAGAACAGGCACGCCACGACGCTCCCAGTGGAAGAACTTTGCCCCAGGGGTCTGGCCCTCTCGCGCATCCACATGGGCGCCAAGCCCTTCGGCGAGTTTGTACGCATGTTCCAATACCTCCGCGCGCTCTTCTTCTTTGCGGAAGATAGGTACAATGACAGCTTTTTGTGGAGCAAGTTTCGGCGGCAGCACGAGTCCCTTATCATCTGAATGCGTCATGATTAACCCGCCGATGAGGCGAGTGCTGACACCCCAACTGGTTTGCCAAACGTAGTCAAGCTTGCCCTCCTTGGTCTGGAACTTGACGTCGAAGGCTTTACCGAAATTCTGGCCCAGGTCATGGCTCGTTCCGGCTTGGAGCGCAAGCCCGTTTTGCATCATGGCTTCAATGGAATATGACTTCAGCGCGCCTGCGAATTTTTCGGCGCGCGTTTTTACCCCTTTAATTACGGGCATTGCCATAACGTCCTCCGCCACTTCAGCATAAATATCGAGAATGCGGATTACTTCTTCCATCGCTTCTTCATGTGTCGAATGCGCTGTGTGACCTTCTTGCCAAAGGAATTCAGTGGTGCGAAGAAACAAACGCGTGCGGAGTTCCCACCGCATCACATTCGCCCATTGATTAAACAGAATGGGCAAATCGCGATAACTTTGAATCCACTTCGAAAAGAAGTGCCCAACGATGGTTTCTGAAGTCGGGCGGATGACATAGGGTTCATCTAACTCCTTACCACCAGCAATTGTGACTACGGCCAATTCTGGGGAGAAACCTTCGACGTGTTCAGCCTCCTTTTTCATGAAGCTTTGCGGGATGAGAAGCGGGAGATAAATATTTTGATGGCCAGTCGCTTTAAAGCGATTGTCGAGTTCGCGTTGAAGAAGTTCCCAGACGGCATAGCCATTCGGCTTGATGACCATGCATCCTTTAACAATTTCAGCCGGCTCAGCCATATCCCCCAGCAAGACGACATCTTGATACCAGGAAGCAAAGTCCTTTTCACGTGGAGTAATTGGTGATTCCGCCATTAGTATTTTTCTCTGGATTGGAAATAGAGCCGCGCCCGCAAATGGTCGCGCTCGTGTTGCAACTGTGGCATGAAGTCTGAACCCATAAAATATCCGCGTAGCGAAAGCTGGAGACAGACCGGCTCATCCGCCTTTGATCTCGGCGACTAGCTTGCCCGCGCCGTAAAGCTTCTGCAGCGCTTCGATGACCGCCGCGCCATGCACTCCGACCGCCCGCGCGCCCTCGTTCTCGTCAATGTAGAGATAGCGATTCGGCAGCTTCTGAATGTTGCTGTCGAAATTTATGCCGACGATCTCGGCGTTGCGATTGATGACCGGACTGCCCGAATTGCCGCCGATGGTGTCGGCCGAGTAGACGAAGTTGAGCGGGGTCGAGAGGTTCAACACGGATTTCGCGTCTTTCCAACGCGGCGGCAAATTGTAAGGCGGCTTCTCGTTGAAGCCGGTGGCGCGGTCGAATAGTCCGTAGAAGGTCGTCTTGAACGGCACGAGCGTGGTGTCTTCCTCGTATCCGGCGACCGTTCCGTATTCGATCCTCAAATTGAAGTTGGCGTCCGGATAGACCGTCTTGCCGTAGACCGCGAAACGCGCGTTGGCGATCTTCTCGCCCGCGCCGGTCTCGACGTTCTTGATGTTCTCTTCTTCCCAGGCGCGAAGCTCGCGGATTATCGGCTCGACCTTGCGCGCGAGGACGACTAGCGGGTCGTCGGATTTGCCGATGGCTTCGGCGCCGCCTTCAAACAAGGCCTTGCGAAACGCGACGTCGTGAAGTTTCGATCCGCCGATCACGCGCTTTGCCGCTTCGGACGGGGTCGAACCGCCGACGGCCGCGCGAACGAAGGGGTCGTCGGCGCCGAGCGTTTTTTGGCCCTCTTCGAGCCACGACGCCAGAACCGCCTCATCCATCTCGGGGTAGATCGGAGCGGGAGAGAGCAGGTTGCGCTTCAAAGCCTCGATGCGGTTGTCGCGGAACTCCTCGTAGCGTTGATCGTTAGGTTTGCGAATCTCTTCGGCGTAGCGAACGAATGATGACGCTACGCCGCCGAGTCGTGAAGCCGTGAGATTCGAGAAGGAGATCCGCTTCGCCATCGCGGGCAGAGCGGCATAAGCCTTCTCGATCCGCGTCCAGGCGTCGCCGTAAGCGCGCTGCCATTCGGGCTTCGAAGCCAGGCTACGCCGCAGCGCGGCCTCTTCGTCTTCCTTCTTTTTGAAGATGCGCGGATTTTCCAGCCCGGCCCGTTGGCCGACAAGGCGCTTGATCGAATTCTCCAGGCCGCGGATCGACTGCGAGGCCTGTCTTTGTTGCTCGGCGCCGCGTTTGGCGTAGGCTTTCAACGCGGCGCTGCGCGAAGTCCACACCTGCATCTGCAGCGGATTCCCGAGGTCACGGTGATAGCGCAGTTGCGCCACGGTCAACAGCCGCGCGGTCGATCCTGGAAATCCGGGCACGATCACAAGCTCGCCTTCGCCGACCTCTTTCGAGGCCCACTTCAAATAATGCTCGATCTTCGCGGGCCGCCCGTCTTCGTATACGCGGAAGAAAGTGATGTCCAGGTCATGGCGCGGGAAGGTGAAGTTGTCGTAATCGCCGCCGAAATAGGCTATCTGCTCTTCGATCGAAAAGACCAGCCGCACGTCGGCGTACCGTTTGAAGCGGTAGAGCCAGTATTCGCCGCCGTTATAGAGCGTCACGACCTCGCACTTCAAACCTGTCTTCGCCGATTCCTCTTTTTCAATCGCGGCCATCTCGGCCTTGCGCTGCGCGGCGGCCTCTTTGTCCGAGGCTTCAGGTTTGACCGCGCCCTGCACGCGCCTCGTCACGTCCTCGTAAGAGACCATCACGTTGACTTCGAGGTCGGGGCATTTCAACTCCTCTTCGCGCGTGGCGGCGTAAAAACCCTCTTTGACGAGGTCGCGTCCGCCGGTCGAGAGTTTCGCTACCTGCCCCGCGCCGACGTGCTGGTTGGTGAAGACCAGGCCGTCAGCCGAAACGAAGGATCCTGTCCCGCCGCCCGCGTCCTCGTTCAAACGCACGGTGGAGAGCCGCGCGTGATCGAGCCATTCGCGCGAAGGCTCGAAGCCGTACTTCTCTTTCCACTGCTTGAGCGGCGGGTTGTCGAAGGTCCACATCCCCTCGTCGGCGAACCGCGCGGGGGCGAAGATCAAACAGAACACGATGACGATAATGATGGAAAGTTTTTTCATCGATTGGCTCCGAATCAGTACCGCGAGCGGTAGCGGGCGCGCTCTCTAAATAAAAGTAACGCTCGCTACCGCTCGCGACGCCGAAAAATCATGCGCCGAAACTGTTAATGGCCTGCTGCTCCTTGTCGAAGATTTCCAATATCTGCGTCAGGTTGGTGACAATAAAAAGCCCGCGCAAATTCAGCGGGACTTCGGCCAGCTTCATCACACCCTCGCAATCGGCGATCATTTTTTGCGATTTCACCAACTCGCCCAGCGCCGTGCTGTCCATCCGTGAGCAACCGGCCAGATTGAGCACGAACAGACGGTCGCCCGACTGCAGCCGCTCGCGCGCGAGTTGCGACAGACGCTCGGGCTGCTGGTCAATGACCGCCTGGCCTTGAATTTTGATGACCGTGATTTTGCCGACCTTGTGTTCGCTTATTTCCATCTCGTCCTCCGCTATTTCTTACTATTCGGGAAACGCAATATGAGCAAGCCGGGCGATCAAATCGGCGAGGTATCGCCTCAATTCTTCAGTTGAGACATTGCCCGGTGGAACGAGGTCGTCGCCCAGTTCAATTTGATTCAGCACCCAACCCAGTTGCGCGGGCGTCAAACCAGTGTCCTTTAAGGCCGCAAACGGAAGCGCGTCTTCAACCCGGCAACCAGCCATTTCAAGCGCGCGAACATCAACCAGGTCGCGGATTTCGGCCCGTTCAAGCAATGTGCAGAGCTTATTCGCCAAGATTTCTTCGGGCGGATCCACGCGGATGCCGCTTATCACGGGCTTCTCCGGAACCATCTGCTGAACACGTTCGCGCACAAGGTCAATCACGACAGCCTCGGATCCCCGGCGCAAAAGCAATCGGCGAAAATCAGGGGATGTGTGGATAGTTTCAAGTGAAGCTCCCCATTGCAGCGCAATCTCAGTCACCATGGCCAGCCCGTCATCGAGCGCATCACTCAGAGTAAAAAGGTCCAGATCGTGAGTCTCCCGATGTCCAAGATGAAAGCCTGCGAGCGCAGCCCCTCCAGTCAAAAAGAACCGGTCTTCACGCCCGAAGAAGGCTCCCAGGAAATCTTTTTGTAGGGCGGTCAGTTTGCTATTTGCCAATTAGGCCTTCTTTCTGCCAGCGATCCAAAAGAAACTCCCAGAATTTACGACGCCGCCCAAGGTGGCGGGAGAGATCGGGCCATTTTCGCCAAACTTCTTCGGGCGAAGTGAATTTCCAGACATCGGTGTCGCGAGCTTCGCGCAGCAACTTAGCCAGCAGCCGTATTTGTTCTGCTGGCGCCGACGTTGTTAAACGCCGCCGGAATTCCGCGACAGTCAAAGGCTCATCCCAGAGGAAGTACGGAACCGCCGAAGGGTTGGTCAGGTCTGTTGAGAGAGAAACGCTCATAACGTTTTCACATCCTCGAATTGAGGATCACCCTGATTATAGCCGAAACTGTCGTCGGTCTTCCTCCGCAGTTCACCCAAAATCAACGCGCTGCGCGCCGTTACCAGCGCCCTCCCCGCGCCGAGCCTGGCCGCGCTCTGTCGCAACTCCGAATTGCCCGCGTGTCTGGCGTCGCCGAAGATTCTCCACCCGCCTTCGGGAATCGCAAACTCCACGGCTTTGGCCTGCGGATTGAGCAAGACTAACGCCCGCGACCATTCATCGCGCCCGGCGCCGTCTTCGATCAGGAATCCGACGCAACCCTGCGGGACTGGTAATCCGAGCTGATCGTCGAGGAACTTCAACGCGCCCCGCGCTTCGTCCGCAGTCTCCAGGCGGAAGAGCGGGTGGGCGCGCCGCAATTCGATCAGACCGCGATAGTATTCGACCACGTCGTGTTGTTCGGCCTTTTCGCGCCAGCGGATCATATTCACCGCGTCGGTTTTGTCGAAGCTGTTGTGGTCGCCGCCTTTGGTCCGCAGAAATTCCTGGCCGCACTGGATGAAAGGGATGCCCTGCGAGGTGAAGATGATCGCCGCCGCGAGCTTGTCCATGGCGCGACGGTCGGCGGCGGTGACCGAGGCGTTTTCGGCGGTGCTGATCAGCAAACGATCCCACAGCGTGTGATTGTCGTGGCACTCGACGTAGTTGACGGCTTCGAGCGGCGAGTCGGTGAAATCGTCGACCGCGCCGCGGATTCCCTTCTTGACCTCATCCACGCTGAAGCCGGATTGGATGAAGCCGGTGGCGCGGGCGTCGAAGACGTTGCCTTTCAGAGCGTCTCGGAATTGGTCGTTGAAGACCGCCCACCCGCCGCCGCGCTGCGCCCCCTTGCCGTTGATTTGAATCGGCGTCGGGCCGCCCACCCAGGGTTCGCCGTAGATCAGCAGGTTCGGGTCGATGGCCCGCAATTCGCGGACGACTTCTCTGACGGTTTCGAGATCGATCAGGCCGAGCAGGTCGAAGCGGAACCCGTCGACCTTGTACTCGTTGACCCAATATTTCACCGAGTCGATGACGTAGCGTCGCGCCATCGGGGCTTCGGTGCGGAACTCGTTGCCCGTGCCCGAACCGTTCCAGTAACCGCCGTCGTGTTTCATTCGATAGTAATATCCTGGGACCAGCCCCTCGAAGCTGTAGACGCGATGTTTCGTGAACGCCTCGAAAGTGTGATTGAAGACCACGTCGAGCGTGACGCGGATGCCCCGGCGGTGCAGCGCATCGATCATCCGCTTCACTTCGGTAACGCGGCGCGCGTCGTAGCGCTCGGTGGCGTACCAGCCGTCGGGCGAATGGTGATGAACGGCGTCGTAGCCCCATCCGTATCGATCATTCGATTCGTCGTTGGCGAATTCGATGATGGGCTGCAACTGGACGACGTTAACGCCCATCTCCACCAGGTGATCCAGCCCCGTGGCGACGTCGCTGCGGCCGGTCAGATGCGTGTTCGACTCGGTCAACCCGAGGTATTTGCCGCGACGTTGAATGCCAGAATCGGGATCGATCGTGAAATCGCGGATGTGCGTTTCGTAAATGACCGCTTCCGAAATCGGAAACGTCGGGCGGTCGGCGACCGGCGTCTCGTCGTGGACGACAATGGCGCGACCGTTGTGGGCGGTGACCGCCCGCGCGTAAGGGTCGATTAGCTCGCGCGCGAGGTCGAATCTGGGGTCGCGCCCGGAGGCGCAGTAGGTGTAATAGACCCCGCGCCAATCTCCGAGCAGCATCGTGCTCCACGTCCCGTCCCTATGGCGTGACATACTCAGCAGTCGCGGCCGCCCGCCCGAAGGCGAGTCGTGGAGCTTCAGCGTGACCTTTCCCGCCGTCGGCGCCCACACCCGAAAGGTCGTCTTTTCGGGCGTGTAAATCGCGCCCAGGGCCTCGGTCGAAAATATGTTGTCCGCCGGATGAGAAAGCTGATTCGATGTATGCATTGGTTAATCCCGCTCACTCACGCAAAAAAGCCTGAATCTGACAACAACAGACTCAGGCCGCTAATCCACGTCTCGGTATATTTTTGAGTGCTTGGAAAAGCGCCGCGGCCATTTCCGGCGCGGGCGTATCTTAAATTGCGCGCCGCGACGGACGCAAGCCGCCAATTTCACGTCCGGCTTTCACTTCCTATGCCGGTTTTCAGGTGTATGAAGACTGTTAGCCACAGAGAGCACAGAGAGCACAGAGGTGGTTCACTACTTCTCTGTGTTCTCTGTGATCTCTGTGGCTATTCATTCATGTTAAAACAGCTGTGGGCCGTGAACGAGGAACTGCCTATCACCGCTTCGAAATCTCCGCTAAATATCGTCCCAGCGCAGTCAGCGGAAACTGATTTCGGTACTGATGGTAGTTGATATAAAAATGGCCGGGAAAACCGGCGCCGGTGAATTCGGGTTCGGGCCAACTGCCGTCGGCGTTCTGCCTGTTGATCAGATACTCAAAGCCCATCTTCACGTTGTCAGATTCGTAATCGCCTGCGGCCATCAACCCGATCAAAGCCCAAGCGGTTTGCGACGGCGCGCTCGGCCCACGGCCGCGCGTTTCCGGTTTCTTGTACGACCAGCAGGTCTCGCCCCAGCCGCCGTCGCTGTTCTGGACGCTGCGCAGCCACGCGGCGGCCTGTTTGACCTGATCGCATCCCATGTCGAATTCGACGAACGGCGCAATCGAGCGCAGGCCGACCAACGCCAGATAAGTGCCGTAGATGTAGTTGACTCCCCACCGCCCCCACCATGAGCCGTCGGACTCCTGCAAACTCAACAGGAAATCGATCGCGCGTTTGACCTGCTCGTCGGTGTAAGGCTTCTCGCCGAGTCTCCGCCAATGGCCCAGCATCTCCAACACGCGTCCGGTCAGATCGGCGGTCGGCGGATCGATCATCGCTTTCAGGTCGCCGTACGGCATTTGGTTCCACAAATCCTGGGTGTTGTCCACGTCGAACGCCGCCCAGCCGCCCGATTTGCATTGCATCGTCATCACCCATTCCGTGGCGGCGCGACAGGCTTCGAGTTTGTAATCGTCATCGTCGAGCTTCATCGCCAGCAGCGCCATAATCACAGCCGCGGTGTCGTCGACGTCAGGATAGTAATCGTTATAGAACTCGAAGGCCCAACCCGCGGGTTTGCCTTTGCGGTTGAAGACGGCCCAATCGCCGTAGCGAAAAATCTGTTGCGTTAACAACCAATCTCCGCCGCGTCGGACGCGCGCGGCGGCAGGCGACATGCCCGAATCGAGCAGCGCGGTCAATCCCAACGCCGTGTCCCATGTCGGCGAGATGCACGGCTGCAACCGCAAGTATTGCGGCAGTTCGGAGCCGGCGATTGCGCCCTCCTCGATGCAGAAGCGGTCAAGCGCGTCGAGGCCGCGTTTGACGTAGGGGTGTTTCGCCGAATAGCCGAGCGCGTGGAACATCAGAATCGAGTTGAGCATCGCGGGAACGATGCCGGCCCAATCGCCCGGCGCGTCCTGGCGTTCGATCACCCAGCGCTCGGCGGCCTCGATTCCCTTTCGGCGCAGTGGGACGAGGCCGATACGATCGAACCGTTTGAGCATCCTGTCGGCGGCGAGGAAGAAAGCGCCGATCGTCGTCCCTTCGTTGTTCTTCAGGCCGGCGCGGCGGGAGTCGCGCGAGCCTTCGACGAAGAGTTCGTCGGCGTAAACGCCAAGATCGTAGACGGGCTTTTTATCGATCACGACCAGCAGCGGCACGGTCGAGGATCGCGCCCAGCTCGCCATCGTGTAGATGTTCAGCGGAAACCAGCGCGGCAAGAACATGAACCAGGGCGGCAACGTCGGTATGCCTTCCCAGGGGTAGGCGCCGAACAGCGCCAAGTGCAGCTTCGTGAAGACGCGGGCCTTGGTCAATCCGCCGCGCTCAAGGATGAAGTCGCGCGCCAGTATCATCTGCTCCTCGTCCGGCGAATAGCCTGCGAGCTTCAACGCGAAGTAGGCTTCGATCGTCGTGCTGATCTCTCCGCCGTCGCCGTAAAACAGCTCCCAGCCGCCGTGCGGGCGCTGTTCGCGCAGAATGTAGCGGGCCATCTGCCTAATCTGTTCCTCACGATCCTTGCCGGCGCCGAACTTATTGCGCGGATCGGCGGCGATCAGGATGCGGTGGAGCATGACGTATTCGGCGGTGAGCGTAACGTTGGCCTCAAGCTCAGCCCACCAGTATCCTTCGAGGTTCTGTTGCGCCGACAGGTACGCCTGGGCGCGATGAACGGCGTCGGCGACGCGTGATTGTATATCCGATTTAACGACTGATTGCGCTGTGCTCATAGAGATATTTCATATGCCATATTTCATATGCCATATTTCATATGCCATATTTCATATGCCATATTTCATATGGCATATGAAATATGGCATATGAGACATGGAGGGAGATTCAAAACGTATCGGGCGACCGCTCCGTTGCGGGCGGGGCAGGTTGATCGGCGCTGGCGCTCGGGGACTGATCCGCGCCTGGCTGTTGGTGTTGCGGGTATTTCAAGTAATAGCCGATGATCAGCGGCACGTCTTCGTCGAAATTTTTGACGCCGCCATGAACGCGGTTGACTCTGAGGTAGGCGCTGAACGTGCGGCGCGACAAGAGGCTCAGCGTCGGATTCTTCGTCCCCTCCCAGAATTCCGAGCGAGTTCGCAGGTCGGCTCTCGGGCCATCATTGATGCGCGAAAGCAGGTCGTTGTAGCGATCCACATTCCCTTTCGACAACACCTCCAGCACTTTCAGGCCGTAAAGATAGCCGGAATAACGCACGTAAGGGTCGGTGGAATTTACGCAGACGACGTAGCCGATAAAATTCGCCTCGTCCTCTCTGGCGTATCCGCGTTGGTGAGCTTTGTGGTGCGCGATGACCCATGGCAGATCGAACGCGGGGACGTTTTGGTTGAAAGTCACCTCGCCCGTGAAGGGGATGTAGAATCCGCTGACGCCGGCCCAACTGGTCAGGCGCGACAAGGCGAGCGGCTTCGGATCGCTGAACGTGCCGCGGCTGGCGTCGCCTAGCAGCGTTTCGTTCTGAAAAGCCTGCTCGACCACTTTGTAGATCGCGTCGCGCGCCGGCGGCGCCGGACGTTCCGCAGACCCTCGCGCCAGATCGTAGTTGCTATTGACGCCGGAGACGATCTGCAGCCCGATGGTTTCAAGTTCCCCGGCGCGCGTCGGTGCGCGGTCGAAGCCCAGAGTCTCCGCCAGCGGCATCCGCTGGTAATTCAATCCCCAAAACACCAGAAAGACCGGAACCAGGATGCCCATCGCCCATAGTATCTGAAGGAAGAAGACCTTTACGACATTGTAGAGCCGCGTCTCACGCCGCCACGACCTGCGCAGATACCACAACGACCACAGGCTGAACCAGATCACCATGAGCGCGAAGAATATCTCGCCCAGGGATATGTTCTGGACGAATTTGTTTACCGCTGAAAGACCGCGGGTGGTGTAATAAAAGATGTATTTGCTGTAGAAGGATTCGACCTCCTCCGACATTAAACTGGCGGCGGTCTGCCCGGCCAGGGAGATCAACAACCAGACAGTGCCTTTCCAGTATGAACGGCGAGTGGTAAACGGATTGCCATCATCGGCAGCCTCATCTTCAGAGTCGCCATTCGCAATAAACACGGGGGGCCTTATTGGCACGCCTAAATTCAATGGAAAACGCATATGCGCCTACCTCCAAGGCTTTACAACACATAGGGGGCGAAAGGTCAAAGGTGCGAAGGCGTCGCAAGAACTGCGTCAACTTCTATTTCGATCAGACTGTCATTCTGCCAAAACGATTTTCTGAAAATCAACCACGAATAAACGAAGAGCGCGAAGAAAGGGCATAAAACCTTTGTGCTCTTCGTTTATTCGTGGTTGATTTTCATTCCAAAACCATTCGAGCGCATTCCTGCCCGCTCTGGACGGCGCCCTCGATCGTGGCTGGCAATCCGGTGGCCGTCCAATCGCCGGCGAGGAAGAAATTGTCGAATCGAGTTCGGCTCGAAGGGCGCAGCTTCGCGGTTCCGACCGTGTGTGAGATCGTGGCGTCGTATTCCCTGACGACGAAAGCGTGGAACGGGCGCAAACCGCGGGCAGCCGGGAAGAACCGCTTGATCTCGGCGTCGGCCAGCGCGATCAATTCCTCCTTCGGCCTGGTCGCGGCCTCGTGCGCCCCGCTGATGACCAGGGCCAGGTGTTGGCGGCCCGCTCTTTCAGGCTCGGCGCCCTGCCCGCCGCCTTGCCCGCCGCCTTGATTGATCGCGTTCTTGTTGAAAACCCATTCGATGGGCGAATCGAGCAGGCCGGCGAATTCCAGGTCTGTGAACGGCTCGTCGTACCAGAGATTGATTGAAACTATCGGAGCCGACTTGAAGTGGTCGAGATAGGGAAAATGGGCGGAGGCGAACTCATCCGTCAGCATGCGCCTGAGCGCGAAATATGGAACGGCGCTGATGACGGCGCCGGCGTCGATCCGCTCCCCGCTCCGCAGCGTCACGCCGGCCGCCGCGTAGCCTCCAGATTCGATTCGGGCAGAATTGATGCTGGCAGAATCGATCCGGGCAAACTCGATTCGGGCGACGTCGGCGTTCAATCGAACCTCGCCGCCTCGGTCTTCAATAAAGCTCCGCGCCTGTTGCGTGTAAAGATCGCTCAACCCCACACGCGAAACGACCATAGCCGAATCGCGCTTCGTCCGCATAAATCCGAGTTCGATCACTCGCGCGAACATATCGGCGGAAGCGACCTCAGGCGCCTCATTCAAAGTCGCCAGCGCCATCGGCCCCCAGAACCTGCGCTGAATGCGCTCGGACTGGCCCAGACTGTCGAGCCATTCCCGAACGGTGATCTCCGCGAGCTTATCCTGATTGCCATTGAGCGTCCGAACTGCCAATCCCACGCCCAATGCCCGCAAACGGTCTCCCCAGCCGATGGTCTTCAGTCTCGCCAATCCGCCGAGCAAGTGCAGAGGCGCGGGCAGCGGAGGACATTTGAAGCTCGCGCGGGTTACCGAGCCGTCGGCTCTTTCATGAAGGAAGTCCACCTGCGGGTCGGGCTGAAATTTGAGTTTGTCGAGCGAGCCGATCTTCTCAAGAAACCGGAGCGTCCGATGATAACAGCCCATCATCAGATGCTGTCCGTTATCAATCGTGTCGCCGGTGGTCTTATCCGTGAACGAATAGGCCCGGCCGCCCAGAAACGAACGGCGTTCAAGCAACAGGACCCGCCTTCCCGCCTCAGCCAGATCGACAGCGGCGGCGAGGCCGGCGAAGCCGCCCCCCAGAATCAAGAGCGGGAGAGCGGGAGAGCGGGAGAGCGGGAGAGCGGGAGAGCGGGGGAGATGTTGCGAATCAAAACTCATTGTCCCATTCCTCCTTCCCCCACTCCCCCGCTCCCCCGCTCCCCCGCTCTCCCGCTCGCTTTCGCCCATTCGCTGAGCGCGATGAGGAACCGCTCCGGCCTGTGTAACCTGATCCGGTTATTGAAGACGTCGTAATCGAGGTGTTTTATCTGTTCGAGCAAACGGTAATAGATTTTGCCCATCGTTATGGCGGCGGTCATGGTCGGGCGGTCTTCTTCGGTCAGATGATCGGCGGCGAGTCGATAATAGCCTCGCGCCCGCTCGCATTCGAACTTCATCATTTCGCGGAAATTGTCGTTTATCTTCCCGCACGCCAGGTCGCCCTCCGAGTAACCGAACAGCCGCAGGTCCTCCTGTGGCAGATAGACGCGCCCGCGCGCGGCGTCCTCTTTCAGATCGCGCAGGATGTTAGTCAGTTGCAGGGCGACGCCGAGGTTGACGGCGTAATCCTTCGCGCTCAGGCTTCGATAAGTGAAGATCTCTATGCACATCAACCCCGTGATCGAGGCGACGCGGTAGCAGTATTGATGAAGCTCGTCGAAGGTCTCATATCGGTTGCGCAGCAGGTCCATCTCGCAGCCGTTGATCATCTCCTCGAAATACTCTTTCGGCATCGGGAAACGTTCGAGGACGCGCCGCAGCTTGACCGCGATGGGCATGGTCGGTTTGCCCGCATAGAGGTTATCAAGCTCTTCACGCCATCTGTTCAGTTCAATCCGCGCCTCAGCATATGCGTTGGGCGCGCCGCCGGCGCCCGATTTCTCCACGATGTCGTCAACAATGTCGTCAATCGCGCGGCAGAAGGCGTAAACGTCAATTATCGCGTCCCGCTTGGGCTTCGGCAGGAAAAGGAACGAATAGAAGAAGTTCGACTGGACGGTCTTCGCCAATTCGCGGCGCAGGTTCCGCGTGCGCTCGCGCAGATGCCAAGGTGTGAAATGAATCTCTCTGGCCTGAATTGCCTTCATGCTAAACCACCTATTAGTACAAACCACGAAGAGGATCGAGGATCGAGGATCGAGGATCGAGGATCGAGGATCGAGGATCGTCTTATGCATAATGACGCGACCTTCAATCTTCGATCCTCGATCCTCGATCCTCGATCCTCAACCTTCTCAGCGCCTTTATCAGCAAGACGATCTTGTCGGCGGTCGAGATCTTTGGCCGCGCGTTCAAGGTGTCGTAACCCATCTCTTCGATGCGTTCCAAAATGCGGATCCCGCCCAGCCAGGTCAGTCTCAACTCGAAGGCCAGCCGCCCGCCGACCAGTCCCGGCAACGGCTTTCCGCGATTGAACAGCTCCCACGTTCGTTCGACCTGGAATTTGAGCAGCGCGGCGTAACCTTCGCTGAATCGTTTCTCCCGCAAGTCATCGTCGCCGACCCCGAACCGGGCCATCTCATTTTGCGGCAAGTAGACTCGATCCTTCCGTATGTCGACTTCCACATCCTGCCAAAAATTGGCGAGCTGCAGCGCCGTGCAAATGCAATCCGAAAGGCCGTGCAGGCGCTCCTCGCGGTAACCGAACAGAAGCAGGATCAAACGGCCGACCGGGTTCGCCGAGCGCGCGCAATAATTGAGGACCTCGTCGAAATCGGCGTAGCGCCGTTTGACCACGTCCTGCTTGAAGGCCGAAAGCAAGTCGCGGAACAGTTGAATAGGCAGCCGCAATTCTCTGACCGTTTCTGCTAGCGCGACGAAGACCGGATGGTCGGCCTGGCCCCGATAACAGTCTTCCAGTTTTCGCTCCCAATCGTCGAGCGCGGCCAATCGCCGCGCCTCAGTCAATCCGCCAGTTTCGTAACCTTCGTCGGCGAAGTCGTCCGCGATTCGGGCGAACGCGTATACGCTGTAGACGTGTCTGCGGCGGTCTCCGGGTATGAGCAGCGAGCCTACGGGAAAATTCTCGTAATGCGTCCGGGCCAGGCGTTCGCAATAGGCGAACGCCTCGACCACACTTCGCGGCGGCGGCTGCGACCCCGGTTTCCAGGTCTCTGCTTGGATTCTCATAACTGATTGGGGCTTCGAGGGCGAAAGAATAGCAAGATACAGAAACCAATTCAATTTGCGCCTCCGATTTGCTAATTCTCGCCGCGTGTTGATAATCTTGCCGTCATTACTAAATCGCCCCTTGGAGGATTAGGAATGGGACTTATAGGACTTGTAGGACTTATAGGACTTATAGGACTGATGGGATGTCCTATAAGTCCTATAAGTCCCATTCCTGATCTTCCCAGGGATTTTTTTTATAGGAGGAGAATTCGCCTTGATGAAGACGCTATTGCTCAATCCGCCGTCGTTCGAGAAATTTGACGGCGGCGCAAGTTCCAGATGGCCCGCGACGCGGGAGATTGAAAGTTACTGGTATCCCGTCTGGCTCGCCTACCCGGCGGCGATGATCCGCGACCTCGGAGGCGAATCCCGACTGCTCGACGCGCCGCCGCATCACATCAGCCCCGAAGAGACCGCTCAGATCGCTAAAGATTATGAATTCGTCGTCCTCTTCACTTCACACGTCGGGTTCAGAAACGACGTGCGACTCGCCGAGCGGATGAAGGAACTCAGGCCCGACCTGAAGATCGCGTTCGTCGGCCCGCCGGTCACCACGCACCCGGAACAGGCGCTGCGGGCGTCAGGCGCCATCGATTTCGTCACGCACAAGGAATTTGACCACACAGTAACGCGGTTCGCTTCGGGCGAACCGCTGGACAAGATTCCCGGCGTCCATTTCCTGCGCGACGAGAAAATGGTTTCGACAGTCCCGGAGCCTTTGGTTCAGGATCTGGATAGATTCCCATGGGCGACGCCGATTTACAGACGCGACATGGACATCACGCGCTACAACGTGCCGTTCCTGCTCCACCCGTTCGTCGCGTTCTATTCGACGCGCGGGTGCCCGGCGCTCTGCACCTTCTGCTTGTGGCCGCAGACTTTCGACGACCACCGCTGGCGCCAGCGTTCTGTCGAAGACGTGCGAAACGAAGTCGAGTGGGCGCTGGACGCGTTCAGGCCGGAAGGCTTGCAGGAGATCTTCTTCGACGACGACACATTCACCTTCAACCCGAAGCGGATGATCGAGATGAGCAAGGCGTTCAAGCCGCTCAAATTCCAATGGTCTTCCACTTCACGCGCCCACCTCGATTACGAGACGATCAAGACAATGCGCGACGCCGGCTGCCGCCTCTTCATCGTCGGTTTCGAATCGGGGAACGAACAAATACTGAAGAACATCAAGAAGGGCATTTCGGCCAAACGCTCGCTGCAATTCGTCAAGGACTGCAAGCGCGCCGGCATCAAGGTCCATGCCGATTTCATCATCGGACTGCCCGGCGAGACGCATGAGACTATCCGCGAGACTATCGAATACGCCAAGGAGATGGACCCCGAAACGCTCCAGGTCTCGGTCGCGCACGCCTACCCGGGCACCGAAATGTATGATTGGTTCAAGGCCAACGGCGTGATCCTCAAAGACGAAATGTCCGACGAGCTGGGGCAACAACTGCCGATGGCCAACTTCCCGCACCTCTCGGCCGCCGAGATGCTCGATTGGGTGCACCGGTTCTACGACGAATACTACTTCCGCCCGAAGCCGATCTACCGCATAGTCAAAGGCGCGATCTTCAAACCGCAGGAGCGCAAACGGCTCTACAAAGAGGCCAGGGAATATCTGGCGACGCGGGCGCGGAGGCGCGAACTCGTGAAGGCCGGGCAGGTTTGATTCAATAATTCAATTAAGGTCGTTCATTCGGTAGTGAGCGACGCGGTAGAAACAACGAAAATCAACCACGAATCAGTACCGCGAGCGGTACTGATTCGTGGTTGATTTTACGGATACTGATGCCGGATGATTTCTATTGCGAGGAGGCGCTCAGCGGGCGCGCTTCGATCAACAAGGTGATCGAGACCGACAACGTGCTCGCCTTCCATCACACGCGCCCGTTCTGGCCCGTGCATATCGTCGTCATCCCCAAACGTCACATCACTTCTCTGCTGGCGCTCGAAGCGGGCGACGATCAATTGCTGATCGAGATTTTTGACGTCGTCAAAAAGATTGCGGCGCAGGTCGTGGCTGAGCGCGGCGGCGCCCGCATCCTGACCAACCTCGGCGACTATCAGGACTCAAAGCATCTCCACTTCCATATTAACTTCGGAGACTCGCTGCGTTGAACTTGGGGCATGCGCTTTCGGCGCCGAAACAACCCGGGAATAAGATACGGCGTTCGCGCGCCAAAATCATTTTGCTCGCGCTGCTCTGTTTCCCGGCTTTTCTCGCCTTATGGGCGTTCGTGATCGAGCCTTCCCGGCTGGTCCTTCGGGAGACGCGGATTACATTGCCGTCCTGGCCCGCAAACTTCAAGGGGCTGCGCGTCGCCGTCATCTCAGATTTGCACGCCGGATCGCCTTTCATCACGCTCGACAAAATTCAACGGGTCGTCGGGATGACGAACGCCGCGCGACCCGACCTGATTTTGCTGCCTGGAGATTTCGTCATTCAGGGCGTGCCGGGCGGGAAATTCATGGAGCCTGAAGTCATTGCCTCGACATTGAAGGGGCTGCGCGCACGCTTCGGAGTCTTCGCCACTTTGGGAAATCATGATTGGTGGTATAATGCCCAGCGGGTGAGGAAATCCCTCGAAAACGCGGGTATAACGGTGCTCGAAAATGCCGCTGCGATGATTGAACGCGATGGCGCCGCGATCTGGGTGGTCGGAATAGGTGATAAATTGGAAGGCAAACCTGACATAGCCTCGGCGCTGGCGAGAGTTGGCGCCGACGCCCCGATCATTGCGCTCACACATAACCCCGATATTTTCCCCTCTATTCCCGCGAGAGTTGCGCTGACCATTGCAGGACACACACATGGTGGCCAGGTCGCATTGCCGATCATCGGACGGCCGATCGTCCCGTCGGATTTCGGCGAGCGCTACGCGGCGGGTCACATCGTCGAAGGCTCCAAACATCTTTTCGTAACTACCGGCGTAGGCACGAGCATCCTCCCGGTTCGGTTTCGCGTCCCCCCTGAAATCTCGCTGCTCACGATCGATTGAAGGAAGGATTGCAATAAATGCTGTCTTCCATAACTACAGGTTTAGCGACAGGCTGGCGAAACCTCCTCGCGCCTGACCTGGCGATTGATCTTGGCACGGCAAACACGCGCCTTTACGCGCGCGGCCACGGCCTGATCGCCGACGAGCCCACTCTGATCAAAATTCAACCCGGGACTGGCGCCGTCGAGGCCGTGGGGGCCAGGGCCGCCAGGCTCTCGAAGTTGGATCGATTCGCCTACGCGGTCTCGCCGCTGCACGCCGGCGTCGTCGCCGACGTCGAAGCGGCGTCCTCGCTCCTCAAATTCTTTCTGAGCCGCGCGCAAAGGCTCGGGATATTGAGGCCGCGCGCTCTGGCCTGCGCGCCCACCGACGCCTGTGAAGAGGAACGCGCGGCGCTCATCGAGGCGACGCGGCGCGCGGGCGCCTCGGCTGTCGTGGTGGTTCCGGAACCGATGGCGGCGGCGATTGGCGCGGATCTCGACGTTTCGTCGCCTTACGCCCAGATGGTCGTGGACATTGGCGACGGCGTGACCGACATCGCCGTCATCCGTTCGGGCGCGCTCGTCATGACCTCCGCCGTGCGGACCGCCTGCAGCGACCTCCGCCACTCGGTCTCGCAGACGATCGCTTTCCGCTACGGCGCGCTGCTCTTCTCTGAGGAAGCCGAGCGGCTCATGCGGATAGTCGGCGCGTCGGGCGACTATGAGCGTGAAAGATTGTTCCTGACCCAGGGGACGGACCTGCTCACCGGCGAAGCGATGAGCATCTGCGTCAGCAGCCATGACGTGGTGGAGGCTGTCGAGCAGCCCCTCGAAATAATAGTCGATGCCGTTCAAAAGGCCGTCCGCAATCTTCCTTTGGAAACCTCGTGTGAAGTGATTGAAACCGGCCTCTGTCTTACCGGGGGCGGCGCGCAATTACAGGGCATGTCCGAACGCCTTGCGGAAGCCACCTCGCTGACCGTTCGCGTGGCCGAAGACCCGATGCGCGCGGTCATCAACGGCGCCTGCCAGATGCTCAAAGTCGGAATCGCGACCGATATCTGGAACAACTGAAGAAGGGTATAGTTGAGGATTTAGGCCGACCGCGAACCGGTAGGGAACAAGATCAGGCTGGCAAGTCGCCGTCTGCAACCGGCCCGCGTCGGGGTCGCTGACAGGCTATCAGCGATAATGATCGGCGTTGATCTGGATGTAATCCTTCCACTGTTCGGGCACGTCTTCGTCTCGATAGATCGCTTCGACGGGACAGGCTGGCTGGCAGGCGCCGCAGTCAATGCACTCGTCTGGATGTATAAAAAGCTGCTCTGTGCCCTCGAAATCAGCCTCATCCTTACGAGGGTGAATGCAGTCGACGGGGCAGACGTCAACACAAGCCGAGTCCTTCGTGCCGATGCAGGGTTCGCAAATTACGTAAATAGCCATTACGCTGGTCTCCTTCCACAATCTTCGTATTGGATTTCCGGTGAATTAAATAAAAACGCTGATTCAATCGGAACGGTTATTGTACCGGTTCACTCCTTGTTTGCAAGCGACGGGACACATAGCAATCCGGCAACAACTTTGAGCAAGATCGCGCAAGAATTTTCGCCTCTCTACCGCTACCCTTCCCGCGTCATCAATTGGACTTATAGGACTTATAGGACTTATAGGACTTATAGGACTGATGGGAGGTCCTATAAGTCCTATAAGTCCTATTCAAAAGATTTCCCATAGGAGAAAGAACCATGTTGCAGAAAGGCGCGCCGATAGCCGATCCCAAAGGCAAGCTCGGCGTTCTTCTCGTCGGAATGGGGGCGGTGACGACCACGTTCGTCGCGGGCGTCGAGGCGATCCGCCGCGGGCTGGCCAGCCCTATCGGCAGCCTGACACAGATGGGAACCATCCGTCTGGGCAAACGCACCGAGGGCCGATCCCCGCTGATTAAAGACTTCGTGCCCCTGGCGAATCTAGATGACCTGGTCTTCGGCGCCTGGGACATTTTCGAAGAGAACTGTTACGAGGCGGCGATGAGCGCGGGCGTGCTCGAAAAAGAACTGCTCGTCCGGCTCAAACCGCAACTCTCGAAAATCAAGCCGATGACCGCCGTCTTCGATCAGCAGTACGTCAAACGCCTCAACGGAACCCACGTCAAAAAAGGCAAGACGAAGATGGCCATGGCCGAGCAGTTGATGGACGAGATCGCCGAATTCAAGAAGAAGAACCGGCTCTCGCGGATGGTCATGGTCTGGTGCGCCTCGACCGAGGTGTTCATCAAACCGCATCCGGTTCACAAAAGCCTCGACGCTTTCGAGAAGGCCATGCGCGAGAACCACAAGGCGATCGCGCCCTCGATGATCTACGCCTACGCCGCGCTCAAATCGGGAGTCGGCTTCGCCAACGGCGCGCCCAACCTGACCGTAGACGTTCCGGCCATGATCGAGCTGGCCGAAAAACAGAACCTGCCGGTCTGCGGCAAGGACTTCAAGACTGGGCAGACACTCATGAAGACCATCCTGGCGCCGGGATTGAAAGCCAGGCTGCTGGGACTGCACGGCTGGTATTCGACCAACATCCTGGGCAACCGTGACGGCGAGGTGCTCGACGACCCCGGATCTTTCAAGACCAAAGAGGAGTCGAAGCTCTCGGTTCTCGAATACATCCTCCAGCCGCAGGTCTACCCCGACCTCTACAGCGATTTCTCGCACCTGGTGAGGATCAATTACTACCCGCCGCGGGGCGACAACAAGGAGGGCTGGGACAACATCGACATCTTCGGCTGGCTCGGTTACCCGATGCAGATCAAGATCAATTTCCTGTGCCGCGATTCGATCCTCGCCGCGCCGATCGTCTTGGATCTGGCGCTATTTATGGACCTGGCGCAGCGAGCCGGGATGCGCGGGATTCAAGAGTGGCTGTCGTTCTATTTCAAAAGCCCGATGTGCGCGCCGAAGCTCTACCCCGAACATGACCTGTTCATTCAATTGATGAAGATGAAGAACACGCTGCGTCACCTGCGCGGCGAAGAGCTGATCACGCACTTGGGTTTGGAATACTACGACTGATACTTGCCACAGAGATCACAGAGAAATCCTATTTGCTCGGCCCTTGCCGCGTTAGCGGCGCCATGAATTTAGCCGTGGGTTAAAACCCACGGCTAAATTCATGGCGCCGCTACACGGCCGGGGAGATGAGCAGTCACGAAAAATCATTGATTCCCTAGTTACGCGCTCTGTGCGCTCTGCGCGCTCTGCGCGCTCTGTGCGCTCTGTGGCTTAAAACTGGCGTTCGCCGCGAGGGACAGCGCCACAACGCTCAACAACATCAGCAGCGGTTCGGAATCCCCGAAATTGTAATTGACCAGAGAGCTGGCCGAGAACCCGGCCAGCGCCGCGACCGCCCCCAGCATAAGACCGCTGCCCACATTGTCTCCGGCGGGCAGCGATTTTTTATACCCGCGCCAGGTCATTACGAATAACATCGCCATCAACCACAGATAACAGCCGAGGGCCGGCAGCCCTCGGTCGACCGCGATCTGAATCGGAGTCGAGTGCGTGTGTGTGACGTAATCGCCGGGGAACCCCCACTCCTTCCAATGATATTTCTGCGAGTCCATGCCCACTCCGAAGATCGGATGGCGCGGAATCAAACGCAGCCCCGCGCGCATGTAGTCGAACCGTCTTTTGCTGCTGTCATCTGTAAGACTAGTCACGTGCGACGTGCGAATGGCGGGCAACATGTAGACCGAAACGGCGGCCATTGCGATCACGGCGACCAACGCCAGCAGCATGGCGCGCCGCTCTTTTATCAGAGCGAGAGTGACGATCAGAGCCAGAATACAGGAGGCGATTGCGCCCCGCGACGCCGTCAGGATGAGCGCCAGGGAAAACATACCGGCCAACGACAGAGAGACCCATAACCAGGCGCGGGAACGGCCATTACTCAGCGCCTTCAGATTCGAAAGCAACAATCCGTAGGCGAGCAGGGCGAAAAGCTGCATTTGCTCGGCGTATGTGATGAAGTGGCGCGAAAAGCCGGAGATGCGAAAGCGGCGGCTGTGTCCGGCGACGCTGACTCCGAGCGGGTTGGCCCGGCCCTTCATTTCATCCGTGATCACCAGCGGCGCCGGGGCCGGGTCGCCGTCGCGCAAGGCCTCGATGGTGTATGTCGCGCCCGTCGCGGATTCCCTGATAATTCGGTTCGCCTCTTCGAGAGAATTTACCCTATGCCTCCCGATCATCCAGATCACGTCGCCCGGCCGCAGGTAGCTCGTTCGCAACGGGCTATTATCCTCAATAGCCGTGATGATCATTCCCCGGCCCAGCCCCTTTTCCATCAAGCTATAGCCGACACCGAGGAGCCCTGAGACGATCATTAGCCCGATTATCCATCGGGCGCCACGCGGGCGGAGATTTGCGATTATCAGATAGAAGACCGCGAACAGCGTCAGAGTGCGCAATTTGGGTATACTCTCGGCCGGTTCGACGGACAACACCGACGAGACAATAGTCAGGGCTATAAAGCACGACAGAGGGCGGTCAATCAGCGTCTGAGGAATTCCCAGCCGGCCCACTGCAAGAGCGCGGGCGATCCAGGCTACATAACTCAATCCGAGGCCGATTTGCGCGGCGGCGATCGAGTGCGGGACCGAAATCGCGAAGATGGCCAATCCGCAAAGTAATATGCGGTTCGCCCACTGCGCAAAACTGCCGTCGCTCGCACGTTCGGGAATGGCCTCTACGCCGGGCGCCCCAATGATTAAAGACGACATTTCAACTTCTCTGATAAATGATGCCTTAACCTAAACGGGGATGATTTTATTACAGAGGGAGAGTTTCCTTTTTAAAGAGTAAAACTATGCCTTTGTATAGGCCATGATCGCAGAACCGGAGGTGAACACGATGACACCCTTGCTCTTGCAGATGTAGGAGCAGCCGGTTGACATTGTAGTTGTTCATCTCCATATACGGATATCTGAAAGAAGGGCCTTTCACAAGATTGGCAAGGTTGTTGACCAAAGGGAAGGTCGCGCGAAGTTTACGCGCCAAGCGTCTCCAGCCGGGAACGCTACTCGCGTAAATGAAGTGAAGGGAGCCAATTCCGTTGTCCGACAGGCGCCGGAGCAGGGCGCGAAGAATCACTTCGCCGCGCCGCGACGGGATGTGCTGAAACACGATGAAAGAGTGAAGGAAGTCGAAGTCGCCGGGTAAATTCTCCAAACTGTCGTCCGACTTGAGCAGCGTAACGTTCCGGACGCCGGCCTCTTCACAATTCTTTTTCGCCTCGTCAAGCATTGAATCGGACACGTCGATCGCCACCACTTGCGTGACGCGACGCGCAAGCGGGATTGTGACTCGTCCAACTCCACAGCCGAAATCAAGCGCGCGCCGGGGGGCGAATTCCGGGTCCAGGCTCTCCTTTATGGTCGCAAAAAGTCGCTCGACATGATCGGCGCCTGATTCGAAAAACTCGCGGCGTGTCTCCCCCTCTTTTGCCGCCGCCCTAAAGCGAGGATGAGACAATACGGCAAAGTAGGGATCGATCTGTCCGAACCTTTGCCATTCTTTATCTGTATTTCCCATCCACTGCCTCTTAGAAGGTTGGCCATGAAGAAACGATTTTGTCGCCCTCCAGCCAGCGTGAGAGCGGCGGATTGTAATGCCGCCTGATGAACGAAGCAAGCGGTCGACCCTGCATGCGCCCGCTCGCTTCGGTCGAAACGACCATCAACTCACTGGGCAAGGCCATCTCTGGCTGGACGGCGTAACGCGGCGGATTGTAATCCGGAGGGATGTCTGAGGTCTATAAATTCAAGGCTAAGTGGCCGAGACCCACGCGCCGTAAATCCTTTGAGCGTGTGAAGGACGTCAGACGATACAGTACGGGGAGCGTGAGCCATTGGTTTCCCCACAAGTCAAGCGATGCATTTTCGTCCCGGAGGGACGATGGATATTAGCCGGTGGTGGAGCGCGAGCGTAACCACCGGAGTTGGACATAA
>Ga0137368_10000910_pt1 | contig 30457 bp, 30 predicted proteins | sample SagtaG_13_FD_104917 | JGI IMG/M metagenome (GOLD analysis project Ga0137368, IMG submission 104917) | Vadose zone soil microbial communities from Sagehorn Ranch, Mendocino, California, USA - Sage1_L_100_16 metaG | ecosystem: Environmental > Terrestrial > Soil > Vadose zone | place: USA...
ACGCCGCCGGCGCGCTCATGCTCCTGCGCACGGAGAAGCTCCGCGACCCGGCGGCGGCGCTCGCGTCGGTCCGCCGGTTCCGCGCGCTCCACACCCGCCTCGAGCACGTGCTCGTCGGCGACGGCTGGTGCGCGTTCCGGAACGGCGGCACCCTGCTCGACGAGCTGCTCGCCGCGAGCGCCGCGTCGTCCGGATCGCGGGCCTGACCGCCGGGCTACCCGTGGCCGGGCGCGGCGGGCTTCCGCGCGAAGTACCAGTCCTTCACGTCGAGGCCCGTCGTCCTCGCCCGCTCCTCCGCCGCCTCGGTCGTCACGGGCGCCGGGACGATGACCTCCTGACCGGGCTTCCAGTTCGCGGGGCAGGCGACCGCCTCGCGGTCGACCGTCTGCAGCGCGTCGCACACGCGGAGGATCTCGTCGAAGTTCCGACCCACGTTGAGCGGGTAGTAGATCATCGCGCGCACCGTCCGCTTCGGGTCGATGAAGTACACGCAGCGCACCGTGGCGGTGATGGAGCTCGGCGTGTGGAGCATCCCGTAGAGCCGCGAGACCTTCTGATCGAGGTCCGCGATCACCGGGAAGCCGATCTTCACGCCGAACTTCTCCTCGATGTTCCTCACCCAGGCGATGTGGCTGTACACCGAGTCGATCGAGTTGCCGAGGAGCTTCACCCCGCGCGCCTCGAACTCCGGGGCGAGCTTCGCGAACTCGACGAACTCCGTCGTGCACACGGGGGTGAAGTCGGCCGGGTGCGAGAACAGGAGGATCCACTTGCCCTGTCCGTACTCCGACAGCTTCAGCGCGCCGTGCGTGGTGTTGGCCTCGAAGTCGGGGGCCGGCCCGTTCAGCTCGATCCGGGTCGCGGCCTCCGGGACCGTGGCCGGAAGCTGCGTCTGCGTTGCGGCGGTCGCCATGTCGTGCTCCTCTCGCGGGCGCGGGAGCCATGCGGCACGCGCCTGTGATGCCGTCGTTAACGACGGCGGCCCCGCCGCGCAGCGCGACGTAGGCTAGCGTGACGACCGCTTTGTCCCGCGCCGTCCGCCTGCGCGCCCGCGGCCCCGGCGGCGGCTCGCCGCGCCCTTCGCCTGCCGCGAGAGCTCGCGCGCCGAGGCGGACGAGCGCCGCTCCCGGCGCAGTGCCCCCTCGGCCGCGGCGCTCCGGCGGGGCGACGGCGCGCGCGGCTTGCGCTTGCCCTGGCCCACCTCGTACGCGCGCTCCGCGGACTTCCGGGTCCGCTCGGTCGCCTTCCCCTTCGCCGGGGGCGAGAGCGGCACTCCCGCGCGCCGCGCCTTGGAGAGCCCGATGGCGATCGCCTGCTTGGGCGACCGCGCACCGTGCTTGCCGCGGCGGATGTGCTCCATCTCCTCGCGGACGAACTCGCCCGCGGCGGTGGTCGGGCGCTTTCCTTCCGCGAGGTCCTTCTTCGCCCGATCGGTCGTGGTCTTCCACGGCATGGCGTGCTCCCCCGCCCAACAAGGTAGGGGCGCTCGCGGTGTGCCGCCGTCGGGCGCGATCCGGTACACTCCGCGGATGGCCGACTCCGAGTCCGTCATCCCCGACGTGGTCGAGGCCGCCGCCGCGCTCTTCGACCAGGGGTTCACCTGCGGGCAGGCGGTCCTCGTCCCATTCGCCGAACGTCGTGGGATCGACCGCGAGCACGCGCTCCGGCTGGCGTGCGCCTTCGGCGGCGGCATCGCGGGCACCGGGTCCACCTGCGGCGCGGTCAGCGGGGCGCTCCTCGCGATCGGCGCGGCGCACGGGCGCACGAAGGTCGAGGACGAGCCGGCGCGCGCGAGGACCTACGACGCGGCGCGCGTCTTCCTCGACCGGTTCCGCAGCGAGCACGGGTCGGTCGTATGCCGGGAGCTGCTCGGGGTCGACATCGGGACGGCGGAGGGGCGCGAGGCGGCCGTGAAGGCAGGCCTGTTCCGGTCGCGCTGCCCGCTCCTCGTCCGCGGGGCGGCCCGCATCGTCGCGGCGCTCGTGTGAGGCGGCGGGCGTGAGGCGCGGCGCGGCCTTCGGGTCGAAGCAGTGCGGTGACACGCGAAGTCGTCGCGGGCTTCCCGCGTCCTGTGCTGCTATGGAGAGGGCGTGACCCTCTTCTCGCGCCGGCTCCCGCACGTCCTCACCCGCTCCGATCTCGTCCTCCTCCTCGCGCCGACGTACGCGAAGGCGCGCCTCGTGGAAGAGGACGAGGCGAGCGAGCGGCTCGGGCGCGCGCTCGCGGTGCCCGCCGTGCTCGACGAGCTCTACTCGGGCGTCTCCGCCGCCCTCGCCGACTCGCGCGGGCCGCGCACGACGGAGGACGCGCTCGTCGACCGGCTCTCGGCCGGCGTCGCCGCCAGACGGGCGCGCGCGAAGGCGGCGGACGCGACCCCCGCGATCTCGGCGGTGCTCATCCGGCTCGATCTCGAGATCGGGATCGCCCAGGAGCCGATGCGGGCGACGCTCGCGACGCCGCGCGGGCGCGCCCTCCTCGACGAGGGGCTGCGGGCGCTCGGGAGACACATCGTGAACGAGCTCCTGCGCGGGTGACCGCCTCGGAGCACCGCGACACGGCGGCGCGGGTGCACGGCTCGTATGCGAACGCGTGCCCGCTCTACCGCTCGCTGCGCGCCGCCATCGCGATCACGACGGAGCTCGTGTTCACCGAGGGGTGAAGGACGACACGGGTGCTCGCGAACCGGAGCGAGCGCTACCCCCCGCAAGGCAGGAACCCCCACGAGCGTCGCGCGTGATGTGCCCTCGTGGGGTGTCCTCGCCGTCTGCGTCGTTCGGCATGGATCCTCGCCGGGCGGGGAGTGCCCGGACCCCGGGCAAGGCGCGCCGGCGCGAGTCCGCCGTGAGCGCCGAAAACGCTGGCGCGCGGCAAGATGGCGCAGGTCCGCCCCGATGGCACGAGCTGCGCAAGGGAGCAGTGCGGAGGCGATCATGGGACGAGCTTACGAGGCGACCCGCACGCGGAATCTGGACGGGCTGTTCGGCTACTTCGGTCTCGAGGTCGAGCCGACGCTGGTCGAGGCGCACCGGGACCAGATCTCGCAGCGGTTCGGCGCCGAGCTCCGCGAGATCGTCCGCCTGTGCGCGGGACTGCGTGAGCGCGAGCGGTTCACGATCGTTCGCGAGGCGCTCCGGCTCGCGTACGACAGCGCGGTGCTCCGCGGCCTCTCGGCGGCGCATTAGCGCGGACGACCGGCGCCGCCGCCCCGACGTCCGCCTCGTTGCCAGGCGGCTCGGGGCGCCGCACCGTTCGCGTGGGGAGGCGGACATGGCGGCCTGGCGCTCGCTCTTCTTCTCGCCGCGTGGGCGGAGCGCCCCGGGGCTCTTCCCGGCGTTCTCGCGGGGCGTGCGCCGCGGTCCGTTCGCGGCAGGGATCGCGACGGCGGCGGGCGCGGTCGCGGTGGGCGCGCTCGCGGTGGGGGCGCTCGCGCTCGGGAGCCTCGCGATCGGCGCGCTCGCCGTCCGGTCGCTCGCCGTCGGCCGGGCGCGCATCGGCCGGCTCGAGATCGACGAGCTGCACGTCCGGAGCGCGCGCGGCCTCCCCGCGCCGCCTTCGGAATGACGGAATTCGCCGCACCCGGCGGACGTTGCACCGCCGCATGAAGACCCTCCTCGCGAAGCTCGCCCTGCTGCTCGACCTCCTCGCCTCGCTCGACTCGCGCACCGCGCTCCGCCCGGTCCTCGTCCCGGTGCGGAAGTAGGCGCGGCGACGCCGGCGGCGCCGGTCGCCTTCCACCAGCGGTGCGCACAATCCCCCACCGGTCGCCCGCCGGTGTCGTTGTCACATGGGGGTTCATGCAGACGCCCATTCCACGTACCATGCCCTCTCACGGAGGAATCCTCCCGGAGCCCCGCGCATGGCACAGACCTCTTCTTCCTCGATCCGCGTTCTCGCCGCCGCCGTCCTCGCGCTGCTCGCCGCCGCCCCGGCGCGCGCCGACACGGACCTGAGGGGCGTTCCCGTCGGCCCGAAGAAGGCGCCGATCGCCCTCGCCGCGCCGAAGGACCTCGCCGCCGCGGTGGCGGTCATCGAGCAGGCGACCGGCGCCCGCGGCGAGAAGCTCCCCGTCGGCGACGTCCCGCTCGCGGATGGACGCTCGTTCGCGCTCGAGCCCTCCGTCGCCGAGCGGTTGCTCGAGGGCAGCCACGCCACGTTCAAGAAGGCCGGGATCTACCTGTTCCGCTACGAGCGCAGCTTCGGGATGGCGGGAGACAAGGACCAGATCGGCGTCATCCAGACGACGGACGCGAACGCCATCATCCGCCGCGTCGGCACCGCCGGAGGCCGCCGCCCTCTCACCGCCGATCAGCTGATCGCGTGGCTCGACGCCCTCGCGAAGGAGGAGCCGTTCGACCTCTGGGAGGTCGGGGTCGACTACATCGCCGGCCGGTTCGACCGCGCGCCGAAGGATCCCGTGGCGGTCGCGAACCGCTGCGCCGAGTTCGCGCCGGACCTCGTCGCGGGCCGGGCGAGCACGCTCGACCTGCTCGCGACCGAGATCAAGACGAACCGGACCCTCTACCTGATCTGGTGATCGGCGCGGCCGTGCTCACGCGAGCGCGACGAGCTGCTTCTTCAGCACCTTGCCCATCGCGTTCCGCGGCAGCGCCTCCACGAGGCGGACGACACGCGGGCGCTTGTGCGGCGCGAGCAGCCGCGCGACGTGGTCGGCGAGCTCCTCGGCGGTCGGACCCTTTCCCGGCGCCGCGACGACGAACGCCACGATCCGCTCGCCGAGATCGTCGTCCGCGATCCCGACGACGGCCGCCTCGCGCACCCCGGGGTGCTCGAGCAGCGCCGCCTCGACCTCGCCCGCGCCCACCTTGTAGCCGCCCGTCTTGATGAGGTCGGTCGCGCGCCGGCCGACGATGCGGACCTCGCCCTCCGGGGTCAGCGCCGCGATGTCGCCCGTGAAGAAGAAGCGGTCGGCGTCGATCGCCTCGGCCGTAGCGTCCGGGCGGTTCAGGTACCCCGGGAAGACCGTGGGCCCGCGGACGGCGATCTCGCCGAGCGCGCCGGGCCCGGGCGCGATCGGGCGGCGCTGCTCGTCCACGAGCCGCAGCTCGATCCCGGGCAGCGGCGCGCCCACGGTGCCGGGCGTGCGCGGGCCGTCGTGGCGGGCGGAGCAGAGGATGAGCGTCTCCGTGAGGCCGTAGCGCTCGATCGGGCGCTGCCCGAAGAGCTTGAAGAGCCGATCGTTCTCGCGCGTGGGGAGCGCCGCGGAGCCCGACACGAGGAGGCGCGCGCGCGCGAGCCGCGCCGCGTCGGCGGCGGTCGCCTCGCAGTGCTCGGCGAGGCGGTGGTACATCGTCGGGACCGCGAACAGCATCGTGCCGCCGGCCGCCATCGCGGCGCAGACGCCCTCCGGGGCGAAGCGCGGCAGGAGCCGGAGCGACGCGCCGACGCGCAGCGAGCCGAGCACGCCGAGGATGAGGCCGTGTACGTGGAAGAGCGGCAGCGCGTGGACGAGGAGGTCGCGCTCGGTCCACGCCCAGGCGGCGGCGAGCGCGTCGAGATCGAACGCCGCCGCGGCGTGCGTGATCACCGCGCCCTTCGGCGGACCGGTCGTGCCCGACGTGTAGAGGACGAGGAGCGGATCGTCCGGTGCGGGAGCGGGCGGCAGCACGCCCGCGGGGCCGTCGACCGACACGCCCCTGACCGCGGGCGTCCGGGCGCGGAACGGAGCGGGATCGGCGGCGAGCACGAGGCGCGGCGCGGCATCCGCGAGCACGTGGCGCAGCTCGCCCTCCCCCACGGCGGGGTTGAGCGGCACCGTCGCGACGCCGAGGAGCGCGTTGCCGACGACCGCGGCGAGCGTCGGGAGCTGCGGCGTCGCCCAGAGCGCGACGCGATCGCCCGGCTCGACGCCGTCGGCCCGCAGGCTCGCGGCGTGCGCCCGCGCGGCCAGTTCCAGAGCCGCGTAGGAGACGATCGCGTCGTCCGTCCGGATCGCGGTCCGCCCGGCGCGCGCGCCGAGATCTCCGAGGAGCGGGTGCACGGTTCCGCAGTGTAGCGACCCGAAGGGAGCCCTGCACCCGAACCCGCCGTTGACGGGCGTGCAGGGGAATCGTTAAACCTGCCCAAGGTCGTAATTCATAATTATGCATTCTGCGACGGCGGGAGCCCCGCCGCCCCTTTGTCCCGAGGCGCCCATGAGCCCGTCCCGCCGTCCCCTCCCGCTCGCCCTCGCCACGGCCGCCGTGCTCGCCGCCGGGGCGCTCGCCCCGTCGTCCGCCCATGCCGCGAAGGACAAGATCGTCGTCGGCGCGACCTTGCCGCTCACCGGCGCCGAGGCGCGCGTCGGCGGGTTCTTCAAGGAGGGCTACGACCTCGCGTTCGAGGAGCTGAGCAAGAAGGGCGGCCTCGACGTCGGCGGGAAGAAGCTGCCGGTGCAGCTGGTGCTGCTCGACGACACCTCCACCCAGGCTACCGCGGTGAGCCTCGCCGACCGCCTGGTGAACAGCGATCGGGTCGACTTCCTGCTGGGGACGTACGCGAGCCACCTCGTCGAGGCGCAGTCCACGGTCGCCGAGGAGAACAAGATCCCGTACGTGAACGGCGGCGGCGGGGCGACGAAGATCTACAAGCGCGGGTTCAAGTACCTCTTCGGCCTCATCTCGCCGGTCGAGCTGCTCGGCACGACCCTCATGCAATGGATCGACGAGCAGCAGCGCGCGGGCAAGCTCCCGAAGCCCGCGAAGATCGCGCTGCTCTGGGAGAACACCGCCCACGGCAAGGACTTCCGCAAGGGCGTCTCCGACTTCGCCGGGAAGAGCGGCGGCGCCTACCAGATCGCCGTGGACGAGTCGTTCGAGCTGAACGGGAAGGACTTCGGCGCGCTGCTCGGGAAGGTGAAGGCGGCGGCGGTGGACCTGTTCCTCGTCGACGCGCACCTGCCCGACTACATCACCATGCACCGCCAGTACGTCGCCGCCGGTCTCTGCCACAAGATCGTCACCTACGGCGCGCGCGGCGCGGAGAAGGACGCGATCCAGGCGCTCGGGCCGGAGAACACCGCCTACGTGCTCTCCGGCGTCTGGTGGAGCCCGCAGCTCGCCGCGAAGCCCGGCCCGTCGCGCGACTTCGTCACGGCGTTCAAGGCGAAGTACGGCGGCCGCGAGCCGGAGTGGTTCCAGGCGCTCGCCTACGAGTCGGCGCGGGTCCTGTTCTCGGCGATCCAGCAGACGGGGAAGGTGGACCGCGAGGCGGTGCGCGAGAAGCTCCAGGCGACGAAGATGCAGTCGCTCCTCCCCGGTGGGACCGTAGAGCTCAAGGCGCAGTTCGGGAACCAGGTCCAGAACCCGTTCGTCGTCCAGCAGAACCAGAAGGACGGCAGCGCGCCGATCATCTTCCCGCCGGACGCGGCGACGGGCACGGGGGTCGGCGCGAACCCGAAGTGCCCGAAGTAGGCCGTGGCCCGCTTCGTCGACCTCGCGGTCTCGGCGGTGCTCCTTGCCGGGCTGTACGCCACGATGGCGTACGGCCTCGGCCTCATCTACGGCGTGCTGCGCGTCGTGAACCTCGCCCACGGCGGGGTCATCATGGCGGGCGCCTACCTCGGGTGGGTCCTGCACGGCTGGGTGGGCCTCGATCCGTACGCGTCGATCCCGATCGTGGTCGCGGCGACGTTCCTGCTCGGCGTCGCCATGTACCGGGTGCTCGTCCGACACCTCCCGCGCGGCGCCGCGGGCGGGCCCGCGTCGCTGCTCCTGCTGTTCGGGGTCTGGCTCGTCCTGCGGAACGCCGCGTACCTGCTCTTCACCGGCAACGACCAGGTGATCCGGACGTCATACTCGACGCACGCGATCCCGCTCCTCGGGTCGTGGGTCTCCGTGAACCGGCTCGCGGTGCTCGCGATCGCGGTGGTGACGCCGGCGCTGCTCCAGCTCCTCCTGCGCCGGACGTATCTCGGGCGCGCCATCCGGGCGGTCGCACAGAACGCCGACAGCTGCACGCTCGTCGGCATCGACGTGCAGCGGATCTACACGATCACCTTCGGCATCGGGACCGCCCTCGCGGGGCTCGCGGGGCTCCTCTCCGCGACGCTCTTCTCCTTCAACCCGGGCTTCGGCGCGAGCGAGCTCCTCAAATCGTTCGTGGTCGTCGTGCTCGGCGGCCTCGGATCCGTCCTCGGCACCGGGCTCGCCGCGCTCATCCTCGCCGTCGTCGAGGTGTTCGCGATCCTGGTGATGCCCTCGTACCTCACCGCGGCGGTCGGGTTCGTGATGCTCGTGCTCGTGCTCGTCCTGCGGCCGGGCGGGCTCTTCGGCCAGCGGGTGCTCGGGTGACGCGCTGGCCGGCGATCTTCCCGCCGCGGGCGGCGATCCCGTTCGCGCTGGTCGTCGTGGCGCTCGCGCTCCTCCCCGTCCTCGTCGGGGTCACGCCGTACGAGCGGAACCTCTTCACGCTCACGTTCCTCATGATCTCCGGCGCGCTCGCCTGGAACTGGATGGGCGGCTACCTCGGGCAGGTCTCCTTCGGCCACGCCGCGCTCTTCGGGCTCGGCGGCTTCGTCGCGGCGCGCCTCATGCTGCACGCGAACCCGACCCCGGCCCCGATCGCCTGGTTCCTCGGCGGCGTCGCGGCGGGGATCTTCTCTCTTGGCGCCCACCCCATGCTGCGGCTGCGTGGCCCGTACTTCTCCATCGCCACGATCGGGGTCGGGGAGGCGTCGCGCCTGCTCTTCACGTACTGGGAGGAGTTCACCGGCGGCGCCTCCGGCCTCTCGCTCCCGATCGACATCGGGATGAAGGCGCTCCTCTACTGGTGGGCGCTCGGGCTCATGGCGCTCGTCGTCGTCGCGTCCTTCCTCATCCGGCGCTCGACGCTCGGCCTGCAGCTCCTCGCGATCAAGGCCGACGTGGACGCGGCCGCCGACGTCGGCGTGAACGCGACCTTCTACCAGGACCTCGTCATGGTCCTCTCCGGCGCGGTCGTCGGGCTCACCGGCGGTCTCTACGCGTCCTTCTTCGCGTTCATCGAGCCGTCGGACATGTTCGGGTTCGACCGCTCCATCGCGTTCGTCCTCATGTCGGTCATCGGCGGGGTGGGGACGATCCTCGGGCCGGTGCTCGGCGCGATCGTGTTCGTGCTGCTCCGCCAGTTCCTGCTCGCCTCCTACCCGCAGCTCTACCTCGGGCTCTACGGTCTCCTCCTCATCCTGATCATCCTCTTCGAGCCGCTCGGGCTCACCGGCCTCGGCCTCCGCGTCGCCCGCGCGGTGAGGCGGCGCCGCGCCGGCGCGCGCCGGGTGGTGGCCTCGCCGTGACGACCGCGGACCCCCTCCTCGCGACCCGCGCGATCTCGAAGAGCTTCGGCGGGCTCAAGGCCGTGGACGGCGTGGATCTCGAGCTGCGCGAAGGCGAGATCCTCGGCGTCATCGGCCCGAACGGCGCGGGAAAGACGACGCTCTTCAGCCTCATCGCCGGCTCGATCCCGCCCACCTCGGGCGAGGTGCTCATGCGCGGGTTCCGGGTGTCGCGCCGCCCGGCCCACAAGCTCGTCCGCGCCGGCGTCGTCCGCACGCACCAGATCGTCCGTCCGTTCCCGAACCTCACCGTCGCCGAGAACGTCGCGGTCGGCGCGATCCACGGGATGTGGAGGGCGACCGGCACGCCGCGCGAGCGCGCCGCCGAGGTCCTCGAGTTCGTGGGCCTCGCGGACCGGGCGCTCGACTTGCCCGGCACGCTCACGCTCGCCGGCCGCAAGCGGCTCGAGCTCGCGCGCGCCCTCGCCACCGTGCCGCTGGTGCTCATGCTCGACGAGGTGATCGCGGGCCTGAACCCGGCCGAGGCGATGAGGCTCGCCGCGCTGATCCGGCGCATCCGCGACGAGCGCGGCGTCGCCGTGATCATGATCGAGCACGTGATGCCGGCGGTGATGTCGCTCTCCGACCGCGTCGCCGTCCTCGACCACGGGAAGAAGATCGCCGAGGGGACGCCGGCCGAAGTGGTCGGGAACCCACTCGTGGTCGAGGCGTACCTCGGCAAGGGGCACGGGGAGGCGAGACCGTGAGCGCGCCGCTCCTCTCCGTCGAGGCGATCGACGTCTTCTACGGCGACGTCCAGGTCCTCTACGGCCTCTCGCTCGAGGTGCACGAGGGGGAGATCGTCACGCTCCTCGGCTCGAACGGCGCCGGCAAGACGACGACGCTCCGCGCGATCTCGGGGCTCCGCCCCCTGCGGGCGGGCGACGTCAAGTTCCGCGGCCGCTCGCTCACGGCGCTGCCCGCGGCGGCGCGCGCCGAGCTCGGCATCGCGCTCGTGCCCGAGGGGCGCGAGCTCTGGCCGCAGCTCACGGTGCGCGAGAACCTCGAGCTCGGCGCCTACCACCCGCGCGTCCGGGCCGCCGCGCGGCGCAACCTCGACAAGGTCTTCGCCACCTTCCCGCGGCTGCGCGAGCGGACCTCCCAGATCGCGGGCAGCCTCTCGGGGGGCGAGCAGCAGATGTGCGCGATCGGGCGCGCGCTCATGTCGGAGCCGACGCTCCTCATGCTCGACGAGCCGAGCCTCGGCCTCGCGCCGCTCCTCGTCGAGCAGGTGATGCGGACGGTCGCCGACCTGCACGCGACCGGCATCACCGTGCTCCTCGTCGAGCAGAACCTCCACAAGGCGCTCGAGATCGCGCAGCGCGGTACGGTCATCGAGACCGGGCGGGTCCGGCTCGAGGGGACGAGCGCGGCGCTCTCGGCAAACCCCGAGATCCGCGCCGCGTACCTCGGGATCTGAGCGGGGGGAGGATGACCTCGACGATCCGCCACCTCGCGCTCTACCAGGAGGTCGCCGACCGGGTCCGCCGGCTCATCTACGACGGCGCGCTCGCCCCGGGCGAGTGGATCGACGAGCGCGCGCTCGTGGAGCAGTTCGGGATCAGCCGGACGCCGCTGCGCGAGGCGCTGAAGGTGCTCCACGCGGAGGGCCTCGTGCGGCTCACGCCGCGGCGCGGGGCGCAGGTCGCGGGCGAGCTGACGCCCCAGGACCTCGACGAGCTCTTCCCGCTCGTGTCGCTGCTCGAGGGGCTGTGCGCGCTCGAGGCGGTGAAGAAGGCGACGCCCGCCGACGTGAAGCAGCTCGAGGTGCTCCACGCGCGGCTCGAGCGCCACGCGGCCGCGGGCGACGTCGCCCGCTACTACGAGCAGAACTACCTCTTCCACGAGGCGCTCCAGCAGGTCGCGGCGAACCCGTGGCTCTCGCGGACCCTCGGCGAGCTGCGCCGCTTCCTGCGGCTCCTGCGCGGGCGGCAGCTGCGCGTCCCGGGGCGGATGCGGGCGTCGCTCGGCGAGCACCGCATGCTCATGCGCGCGCTGCGGCGCCGGGATCCGGAGGAGGCGGAGCGGGTCATGCGGGCGCACCTCATGGCGCAGCGGGCGGCGCTCGCGGTGCAGGACGCGGGCGCGGCGGCGCCGCCGCCCGCTCGGCGCGGGAGGCGCGCGTGACCCGGGTCTGGGACACCGCGCGCCGCAGCCGGGCCGCGCGGCTCGAGCGCGCGCGCGCGGTCGCCCCGGGGCGCTGGGTCGAGGCGGCGCGCGTGCCGGCGCTCCTCGAGGCGCTCCTCGAGCCCGGCGACCGCGTCTGCCTCGAGGGGAACAACCAGAAGCAGGCCGACTTCCTCGCCCGCGCCCTCGCGCGGGTGGACCCGGCGCGCGTGCGCGACCTGCACCTCGTGCTCTCGGTGCTCGCGCTCCCGGAGCACCTGGAGCTGTTCGAGCGCGGCATCGCGCGGCGGGTGGATTTCTCCTTCTCGGGGCCGCAGGCGGTCCGGCTCGCCCAGCTCGTCCGCGCGGGGCGAATCGAGATCGGGGCGATCCACACGTACCTCGAGCTCTACGCCCGCTACTTCGTCGACCTCACGCCGCGGGTCGCGCTCGTCGCCGCGCTCGCGGCCGACCGGGACGGGAACCTCTACACCGGGCCGAACACGGAGGAGACGCCGGCGATCGTCGAGGCGACGGCGTTCAAGGACGGCCTCGTCGTCGCGCAGGTGAACGAGCGCGTGGAGGCGGTGCCGCGGGTGGACGTGCCGGCGGGGTGGGTGGACTTCGTCGCCGTCGCGCCGACGCGGAGCACGATCGAGCCGCTCTTCACCCGCGATCCGGCGCTCGTCGGCGAGGTGCAGGTCCTGATGGCGATGATGGTGCTGAAGGGGATCTACGCGGAGTACGGCGTGGATCGCCTGAACCACGGGATCGGCTTCGACTCCGCGGCGATCGAGCTCCTCCTCCCCACCTACGCCGAGTCGCTCGGCCTCCGCGGCAAGATTTGCCGGCACTGGGCGCTCAACCCCCACCCGACCCTCATCCCCGCCATCGAGGCGGGCTTCGTCGAGTCGGTCCACGCCTTCGGCTCGGAGCTCGGCATGGAGCGGTACGTCGCCGCGCGCCCGGACGTCTTCTTCACCGGGCGGGACGGGAGCCTCCGCTCGAACCGCGCCCTCTCCCAGACCGCCGGCCACTATGCCTGCGACCTCTTCATCGGCTCGACGCTCCAGATGGACCTCGCCGGAAACAGCTCCACCGCCACGGCGAGCCGGATCACCGGGTTCGGCGGCGCGCCGAACATGGGCGCCGACGCACGCGGGCGGCGCCACGCGACCCCGGCGTGGCTCAAGGCGGGGCGGGAGGCGCAGGCCGACCCGCGCGCGATGCCGCGCGGCCGCAAGCTCGTCGTGCAGCTGCTCGAGACCTTCCGCGAGCACATGGAGCCGGCGTTCGTCGAGCGGCTCGACGCGTGGGACCTCGCCGCCACGATGGGGATGGAGCTCCCCCCGGTCATGATCTACGGCGACGACGTCACGCACGTCGTCACGGAGGAGGGGATCGCGAACCTGCTCCTGTGCCGGACGCCCGAGGAGCGGGCCGAGGCGATCCGCGGAGTGGCCGGGTACACGCCGGTCGGCCGCGCGCGCTCCCGCGCCACGGTGGAGAACCTGCGCGACCGCGGCATCGTGCGGAGGCCCGCGGACGTCGGCGTCGACGTGCGGCAGGCGACGCGCGATCTGCTCGCCGCGCGGTCGGTGAAGGACCTCGTCCGCTGGTCGGGCGGGCTCTATGACCCGCCGGCGCGCTTCCGGAGCTGGTGAGAGGAGGATCCATGGAACGCCTCGTGTTCGATCTCGAGTCCGGCGACGCGCCCGCGGCGCGCCGCGCGCCGATCGTCGTCGGCGTCGTCGCGTCGGGGAACCTCGAGGTGCTCGTCGAGCCGGGCGGGCGCGGCCGCTGCCACGTCGAGGTCGCGACCTCCGCGAACGGCTTCGGCGAGATCTGGGAGGCGGTGCTGCGCGACTTCGCGGCGCGGCGCCCGGTGGCGGGGCTCGCGCTGTCGGTGAACGACGCGGGGGCGACCCCGGCGGTGGTCACGCTGCGGCTCGACCAGGCCGTCGAGGAGTACCTCGGGCAGGTGCCGTGATCCGCGACGCCGCGACCGCGCCCCCGCGCGCGTCCTTCCGGGAGGCGACCGCGCGCCGCCGCCTGCTCGGCCTGCTCGACCCGGGGACCGTCGTCGAGGCGCTCGGCCCCGCCGAGCGGGTGACGAGCCCGCACCTCGCCGCGCTCGGCCTTCCCATCGCGTTCGACGACGGCATCGTCGTCGCCGAGGGACGGCTCGAGGGGGCCCCGGTGCTCGCCGCGAGCGGCGAGGGCGGCTTCATGGGCGGCTCGGTCGGTGAGGTGCACGGCGCGAAGCTCGTCGGGCTCCTGCGCCGCGCGCGCCGCGTCCGCCCGCGCGGCGTCGTCCTCCTCCTCGACTCCGGGGGCGTGCGGCTCCAGGAGGCGAACGCGGGGCTCGTTGCCGTGTCGGAGGTGATGCGCGCGGTACTCGAGACCCGCGCGGCCGGGATCCCGGTCGTCGGCCTCGTCGGCGGGGGGGGGGGCTGCGTCGGGGGCATGGGGATCGTCGCGCGCTGCTGCGACACGATAGCGATGAGCGAGGAGGGGCGGCTCGGCCTCTCCGGCCCCGACGTCGTGGAGGCGACGAAGGGGGTCGAGGAGCTCGACGCGTCGGATCGCGCCCTCGTCTGGCGCACCTACGGCGGGAAGCACCGCTTCATCCTGGGCGAGGCGGACCTGCTCGTAGACGACGACGTCGCCGCTTTCCGGGCGGCGGCGGTCGAGCTGCTCGGGCGCCCGCGGCCGATCTCGGAGGCGACGCTCGCCCGCGAGCATGCGCTGCTCGCCGCGCGGCTCGCGCGCGCCGGGGGGTGCGCGGACGCCGCCGACGTCTGGCGCGTCGCCGGCGCGGCCGAGCCTGAGCGGCTGCCGCTCCTCGACGCGGCCGCGTTCCGGGCGGCGGCCGGGGGTGCGCGGCGCGCGCTCGCCGCGGAAGGCGCCGTGGCCGAAGAGCCGCTCGGCGCGGGGTCGGCGTACCGCGACCCGGGGCTCGACGCGCTCTTCCCGCGCGGTGACACGGTGCGGGAGGCGACCGGGATCCTGCGCGGCAGCGGGCGCGCCGAGGGGGGCGAGGTCGCAGTCGTGGGGAGCGCGGGCGGCGCAGAGGTGGGCGTCGAGGCGGCGCTCGCGCTCGCCGCCGAGGTCCTGCGGGTCGTGCGCGAGCACCCCGGCCGTCCCCTCCTCGCCCTCGTGGACTCGCGGGGCCAGCGGATGAGCCGCCGGGACGAGCTGCTCGGCGTGAACGGCTACCTCGGCCATCTCGCGGCGGCGGTGGAGCTCGCCCGGCAGCGCGGCCACCGCGTCGTCGGACTCCTGCGCGGCGACGCGGTGAGCGGGGGCGTCCTCCCGCTCGGCTTCATGGCGGACGACGTGGACGCGCTCGAGGGGGCGAACCCGTGGGTGATGGCGCTCCCGGCGATGGCGCGCGTCACGAAGATCCCGGCCGAGCGCCTCGAGGAGCTCTCGCGGACCTCGCCCGTTCTCGCTCCCGGGCTCGACGGCTTCCTGCGCCTCGGCGCGATCGGGACGGTGTGGCGCCCCCCGCTCGACGTCGCGCTCGCCGCTGCGCTCGCGCGGCCGCGTGAGCCGGACCGCCGCGCCGAGCGCGGGCTTACGCGGGGCGGCCGGCTCCTCGCCGCGGCGATCGCGGACAGCGTGGCGGGAGGGGCCGATGCACGCTGACGCGGCGCCGCGCCGGCACGACCTCGTCACGCTCGCGCCGTCGTGGGAGGGCGCCCTCGCGGAGCCGCTGCCGCCCGCGCTCCTCGCCCGCGTCCGGGCGTGGGTCGCGCGCGGGCGGCCGCTCGTCGCGGCGCGGCGCGACCCTGGGTGGCCCGGCGCGGTCGCGCTCGGCCTCGCGCTGCCGCCGGCGGAGAGCCTGCGGCGCATCGCGCTCCGCGTCGCGCCGGCCGCGCTCGCGCGGGTCGCGCCGCCGCTCCTGCTCCGCGCCGCGCTCGAGAGCGCGCCGGCGGCGTGGCGGACGCCGCTCCTCGCGCTCGACGCCGAGGCGCGGAGCGCGGGGCTCGCCCTGCGCGCGTACGGATCCCTCGCCTGGCAGCACCTCTCCGGCGAGCCGTACCTCACGGAGCGCTCCGACGTCGATCTGCTCGTCCGCCCCCGTGACGCGGCGGACCTCCGCCGCGCGCTCGCGCTCCTCGGGTCGCGGGCGGCGCTCGCCGCGCCGCGCCTCGACGGCGAGGTGATCCTCCCGGGCGGCGGCGTCGCCTGGCGCGAGCTCCTCGGCGGCGCGGCGCGCCTGCTCGTGAAGGCGCCGGCCGCGGTGGCGCTCGAGCCCGCGGCCCGCGCGCTCGCCGGCCTCCCGGGGGTCGCGTGACGCCCCGGCTCGCCCTCGCGCTCCGCCCGCCCGCGCCGGCCGCGGACGCGGCGCGCGCCATCGGCCGGCTCGCGATCGCGGCGCTGCGGGAGGAGCTCGAGACCTGGCCGAAGCCCGGGCTCGTCTCGGCGCGGGACTCCGGGGCGCACACCGACATGGACGCGGCGACGTTCGCGGCGAGCCTGCGGGCGCTCGCGCCGAGCTTCGAGGCCATCGCGCAGGCCGGCGTCGAGGGCGCGCCGTTCGCCCGCCTGCGGGACCTCGGCGTCCGGGCGGAGGCGCGGATGCTCGCGGCGACCGGCGGCGTGAACACGCACCGAGGCGCGATCTTCGCGCTCGGGCTCCTCTGCGCGGCCGCGGGCCGGCTCGCGGCCCGGGGCGCCCGGGTGGACGCCGCCGCGCTCCGCGAGACGGTCCGCGGCGTCTTCGCCCCGGCGATCCGCCGGGAGCTGCCGCGCTCCGCGGCGAGCCACGGGGCCGTCGTCGCCCGGCGCCACGGCGTCGGCGGCGCGCGCGCCGAGGCCGCCGCCGGGTTCCCGCACCTCTTCGACGTCGCGCTCCCCGCGCTCGAGGACGCCCTGCGACGGGGGGCGCCGCGCCGAGCGGCCGCGGTCGAGGCGCTCCTCGCCTCGGTCGCGACCCTCGCCGACACGAACCTGCTCTACCGCGGCGGACCGGCGGGGCTCGCCTTCGCCCGCGCGGCGGCGCGCGCCTTCCTGCGCGCGGGCGGCGTCCACCGCGTGGGGTGGGAAGGGGACGCGTGCGCGCTCCACGCCGAGCTCGTCGCGCGGGGGCTGTCGCCCGGCGGGAGCGCCGACGTCCTCGCCGCCGCGCTCTTCGTCCACGGGCTCGAGGCGCATGCGAGCGCAGGGGCAGCCGGATGAGGCTGCCCCAGAGCGAGCGGGGGGTCGGGGGGGCGCGAGCCGCGCGAAGGCGCGGCGAGTGTCCCCCCGCTTGAAATGGCCGGGCTCGCGCTCCTCTGCCCGGGCCAGGGCGGCCAGCACCCCGGGATGCTCGACCTCGCCGCCGCGTCGCCGGAGGGCGCGGACGCGCTGCGCCGCGTCGCGGGGGCGCTCGGCTGGGATCCGCTCGCGCGCGCCCGACGCGGCGGGCCGGACCTCTTCGCGAACGCGATCGCGCAGCCGCTCGTCTGCGCCGCGGAGCTCGCGACCTGGGCCGCGCTGCGCCCCGTCCTGCCGGCGCCGCGCCTCGTCCTCGGCTACAGCCTCGGCGAGCTCGCCGCGTACGGCTGCGCGGGCGCGCTCGCGCCGGAGGAGACGGTGAGGCTCGCCGTCCGGCGCGCGGCGCTCACGGACGCGGCGTCGCCCCCCGGCTCGGGCCTCGTCGCGCTCCGCGGGATCGCGCTCTCGCGCGCGGAGGCGCTCGTCGCCGAGGCGGGCGCCGAGATCGCCATCGCGAACGATCCGGACCACTGCGTCGCCGGCGGCAGCGCGGAGGCGCTCGCCGAGGTGGAGCGGTGCGCCGCCCGCGCGGGCGCGACGACGATCCAGCGCATCCCGGTCGGCGTGCCCGCCCACACGCGACTGCTCGAGTCCGCCGTGGCGCCGTTCGCCGACGCGCTCACGCGGTCGCCCCTCGGGGATCCGAAGGTCCCGGTCCTCGCCGGGACGAGCGGCCTCCCGGTGCGGACGCGCGACGAGGCCGTCTCCGCGCTCTCGCTCCAGCTCGCCCGCCGCATCGAGTGGGCGCGGTGTCTCGCCGCCGCCGAGGAGCTGGGCTGCACGGTGTTCCTCGAGCTCGGGCCCGGAAGCGCGCTCACGAAGATGGCCGGGGAGCTCGTGCCCGCGGCGAGCGCCCGCTCGGTCGCCGACTTCCGCACCGTCGCGGGCATCGCGCGCTGGATCGAGGGCGCGCTCGCCAGCCGGTAGGTCGCCCGGCAGTTCCCCGTGCATCTCGCCCGGTCCCGGCGCGATGCCGGTCGCCCGCCCACCGCGCACGTCCCACCTTGAGGCCGAGGAGGCGCGGCCATGGACCTCGTGAACCCGATCGTGCGGCGTTGGATCCGGGAGGGAGAGGAGGACCCGGCCGGCTTCTGGGCTCGCCAGGCGAGCCGGTTGCCGTGGCTGCGGACCTGGGATCGGGCGTTCGTGCCGGAGTTCCCGAGCTTCCGCTGGTTCGCGGGCGGGCTCATGAACCTCGCCCACGCGGCGATCGACCACCACGTGGCCGCGGGCCGCGGCGGCCACGCCGCGCTCGTCTACGCGAACGAGCGCGGCGCGCGACGCGTCCTCACCTACGGGCAGCTCCTCCACGAGGTCGCGCGGACCGCCGCCGCGCTGCGCGGGATGGGGATCGGCCAGGGCGACCGGATCACCATCTACATGCCGACCTGTCCGGAGGCGATCGTCCTCATGCTCGCGGCGGTCCGGATCGGCGCCATCCACAGCGTCGTGTTCGCCGGCTTCGGCGCGAAGGCGCTCGCGGATCGGATCCAGGCGAGCGGCTCGCGCGCGGTCTTCACCGCCGACGTCACCTGGCGCAAGGGGAAGGAGCTCCGGCTCAAGGAGATCGTGGACGGCGCGCTCGCGCTCTCCGGCGGCGCGGTCGAGCACGTCGTCGTGCTCCGGCGCGGAGACGACCCGCCGGCGCTCGAGGCGGGGCGCGACCTGTGGTGGGAGGACTTCGTCGCGCTCGCCCATGGCCCGCGCGGCGAGGCGGTGGCGGTCGAGTCGAACGAGCCCGCCTTCATCCTCGCGACGTCCGGCACGACCGCGCGCCCGAAGCTCGCCGTCCACGTCCACGGCGGCTACGGCGTGCACGTCCACGCGATGGGCCGGATCTGCTTCGGCCTGCGCCCGGACGACGTCTGGTGGTCCACCTCCGACATCGGCTGGATCGTGGGCCACAGCTACATCGTGTACGCACCGCTCCTCACCGGCTGCACCACGGTCGCCTTCGAGGGCGCGATCGACCACCCCGGCCCGGAGACGGTCTGGCGGCTCATCGAGGAGCTCGGCGTCACGGGCGTCTTCACCTCGCCGACCGCGGTGCGGCTCCTCATGCGCTACGGCGAGGCGCCGCCGCGCGGCTTCGACCTCCGCTCGCTCGAGCGGCTCGTGTGCGCGGGCGAGGTGTTGAACGCGCCGGCGTGGGAGTGGCTGCAGCGCCGCGTGTTCGACGACCGCGTCCCGGTCATCGACCACATGTGGCAGACCGAGACCGGCGGCCCGGTGTTCGGGAACCCCTACGGCCTCGCGATGCTGCCCATCAAGCCCGGCTCGGCGGGCCTGCCGCTCCCCGGCATCGACGCGGCGGTGGTGAACGCCGCGGACGGCCGCGCCTGCGAGCCCGGCGAGAAGGGGATCATGGTGCTGCGCCGGCCGTTCCCGGGGCTCACGCCCGCGCTCTGGGGCGAGCCCGAGCGGTACGCGGCCGACTACTGGCAGCGGATCCCCGACGTCTACTACACCGGGGACTCCGCCCACGTGGACGAGGACGGCTACGTCTTCTTCGCCGGGCGCGCCGACGAGATCATCAAGTGCGCGGGCCACAGGCTCGGCACGATCGAGGTCGAGACCGCGCTCCTCACGCACCCCGCGGTCGCCGAGGCGGGCGTCACCGGGCGTCCCGATCCGCTCCGCGGCGAGGTCATCTCCGCGTTCGTGGCGCTGAGGCAGGGGCACCGGCCGTCCGCGGCCCTGCGGGACGAGCTGCTCCAGGCGGTCCGCCGCGAGCTCGGCCCGGTGGCGGTGGTGGGCGACCTGAACTTCGTGCAGATGCTCCCGAAGACGCGCAGCGGGAAGATCATGCGGCGCGTCTTCAAGGCGGTGACGCTCGACCGCGACCCGGGCGACATCACCACGATCGAGGACGAGGGCTCCGTGGACGAGGCGCGCCGCGCCTGGCGGGAGATGCGCGCGGAGCTCGCGGAGCAGCCGGAGCACCCGGGCGAGGGGCCGCAGCCGCAGCCGCACTAGACCGCATCCCGTTCGATTCGCTGCCCCTCACCCCGACCCTCTCCCCCGCTGCGCGGGGGCGAGGGGGGTATTCGAACCGTCTGCGAGGCGAGCGGCCGCGCGCTGTCGTCAGCGCGCCGTCGCGCGGTGTGCCGAGAACGCGCGGCGCACGAGGCCGTGCAGGCGGTGCGGGAAGGACGTGCCGGGGAGCGCCATGAACGGGCAGAGCCCCGCCACGACCGCGATGCCGTTCGCGCGGCAGAGCGCGAGCGCGGCCTCGCTCGCCGAGCCCGCGCCGGCGCCGCGGTGGAACCAGATCCGCTTCACCCGCGCGACGAGGCAGTCGCGCACCGCCTCCTCCGCCCGCCCGGACGGGACGAGGAGGAGCGCCGCCTCGGGCGGCGGGGCGACGTCCCGGACGCGGGGGAACGCGCGGAGCCCCTCGGCGGCGGCGAGCGCGGGGTTCACCGGCACGACGTCGTAGCCGCGCTCGACGAGCGCCCGCACGACGCCGCGGCTGAAGTCCCGCTCGTTCCGCGAGACCCCGACGACCGCGATCCGCTTCACTGACAGGAACTGCCGCGCGTCCTCGATGCTCGACGAGATCATGGGTCACTCCTCTCGCGATCGTAGGCCGCGGCGCGGCTGCTGCGGAGGGACACGTCGCCGTGCGTCCCCGTGCCGCGCGTCAGGGCGTCGCCATCACAATGCGCGGAGCGCGGCGACCACGACGCCGAAGTGGCAGGCCGCCGCGACGACGACGAGCGCGTGGAACACCTCATGGTAGCCAAACACGCGCGGGAAGGGGTCGGGTCGGCGCACCGCGTACACGACCGCCCCGAGCGTGTACGCCGCCCCGCCTGCGCCGAGGAGGACGATCGATCCGGCGCCGAGCGCGGCGCCGAGCGCCGGCACGACCGGCACGATGACCCAGCCGAGGAGGACGTAGACGGCGGCGACGAGCGGCTTCGGCGCCCGCACCCAGAGGATCGACTGGAGCACGCCCGCCGCAGCGCCCGCCCAGACGACCACGAGGAGCGTGGTCCCCGTCCGGTCCGGCAGCAGGAGGCAGACGGGCGTGTAGGTCCCGGCGATGAGGAAGAAGATCGCGGAGTGGTCGAGCCGGCGCATGAAGAGCCGCGCGCGGGGCGCCCAGGTCGGCCGGTGGTAGAGCGCGGAGACGAGGAACAGCGTGAGGAGCGACGCGCCGTAGACGTTCGCCGCGAGGCGGGCGCGGCCCGGCGCCACGGCGACCGCGAGCGTGATCCACGCCACGAGGGCGACCGCGGCGGCGATCTCGTGCGAGACGCCGCGCAGGAGCGGCTTCGGCGGGGCGAGCGTGGTCGTGGTCACGATGGGATCGTGTCGCCGGCGCGTCACGCCCGTGTCACGGCGAGCGGCGCGGGGCGGGGCGGGGGAAAACCACGTCGACTCCCACGAGCGGGCCGAGGGCGGGTAGCCTGCTCGGGTGATCCTCCCCCCCAGCTCCCGGACGAAGCTCCTCGCCCCGCTCCTCCTCGCGCTCGCGCTCGCCGCGCGCGCCGAGGAGCCCGCTGCGGGCGTCCTCACCCGTGCCCCGGCCGTCGTGAGCCCCGCCACCCCCGACTACCCGGAGGCCGCGAAGGCGCGCGGCCTCTCCGGCGAGGTGACCCTCGAGCTCGACGTCTCGCCCGGGGGCGAGGTCGTCGGGGCGCGGGTCGTGAAGCCCGCGGGCGACGGCTTCGACGAGGCGGCGCTCGCGGCAGGGCGCATGCTGCGCTTCTCGCCCGCCGAGATCGACGGGAAGCCCGCGGCGGTCACGCTCGAGTACCGCTTCCGGTTCGACGCGCCGCCGCCCGCCCCGCCGCCAGTCGCGGCCGCGGTGCTCCGGGGCGTCGTGCTCGAGCGTGGCACGCGCGAGCCGCTCGCCGGGGTCGCGGTAGCCGTCGGGGACGGGGCGTCCACGTTCACCGATCGCGAGGGCCGCTTCGAGCTCGCCGGCCTCCCGCCCGGCACGGCGAAGGTCGTCGCAAGCGACCCCGCCCACCAGCGCTTCGAGACGGAGGAGGTGCTCGAGCCGGGCAAGGCAGTGGAGGTGAAGTACTGGCTCCGCCGCGCCGTTCGCGACGCGTACGAGGCGGTGATCGTCGGCGAGCGCGAGAAGAAGGAGGTGACCTCGGTTACGATCACCTCAGGCGAGGTGGGGCGGGTCGCCGGCGTCTCCGGCGACACCGTGAAGATCGTGCAGAACCTCCCCGGGGTCGCGCGCGCGCCCGGCGGGTTCGGGATGCTCGTCGTCCGCGGTGGCAACCCGACGGACACCCGGGTCTACGTGGACGGCGTCGAGGTGCCGCTCGTGTTCCACTTCGGCGGCCTCACCTCGATCATCCCGAGCGAGCTCGTGGACGCGGTGGACTTCGAGGCCGGCAACTTCGGCGTGCGCTACGGGCGCGCGACCGGCGGGCGGGTCGACCTCCGCACGCGGGACCCCGGCTCGAAGCGGCTCCACGCCGTCGCGGACGGGAACCTCTACCACGCGCTCGCGATGGTCGAGGGGCCGGTGGGGGAGGACGTCAGCATCGCGCTCGCCGCGCGCCGCTCGTACGCGGACGCGATGATCTCGGCGGCGGCCCGCTCGAGCGACGCGTTCGGCGTCACGGTCGCGCCGCGCTACTACGACTACCAGGGGAAGCTGACCTGGCGCGCCGGTCCCGACGACACGCTCCGGCTCTCGGTGCTCGGCGTGGACGACCGCATGGAGCTCACCGGCATCGACACCGGCGGGCTCGAGGAGCTCGATCGCTTCAAGATCGGGACCGGGTTCGTGCAGGCGACGGGGTCCTGGGACCACCGCTTCAGCGAGGACGCGCGGGCGCGGCTCGCGATCGCCCACGGGGTCATCGACATCTCGAATCGCTTCGGGAGCTTCGCCTCGGAGCGCGACCGCTTCCAGATGACCACCCTGCGCGCCGAGGCGTCGAGGGACCTCGGCCCGGCGGTGACGCTCGCCGCAGGCGCCGACACGCGCTTCCTCCCGAGCTCGGAGCTCCAGCTCGAGTACCCGGAGATCCCGCCGCCGAACCAGCTGCCCGATCCGGACCCGCGGAAGATCCGGACCGTCCTGCACCTGCAGGCGATGGAGGCGGGGGTCTGGACGGAGGCGACCTGGAAGCCGCTCGACGGGCTCGTGATCGTGCCGGGGCTCCGGCTCGAGCGCGAGGTGCTCATCAACACCATGACGTGGTTCGACCCGCGGCTGTCGGCCCGCTACACGGTGCGCGACGGCACGACGCTGAAGGGCGGCGCCGGGCTGTACCACCAGCCGCCGCAGCCCGTGTACCTGACGCGAGAGTGGGGGAACCCGGAGCTCCGCGAGGAGGGAGCCTGGCACTACATGGCCGGGGTGGAGCAGCGCGTGTTCGGCCCGGTCACCGCCGACGTGCAGCTCTACTACAAGCGGCTCTTCGATCTCGTGCTGCCGACGCCCACCGCGGACCGCTACGTGAACGGCGGCACCGGTCGCTCCTATGGCGCGGAGGTGCTCCTGCGCTGGAACCCGGGCGGCCGCTTCTTCGGGTGGCTCTCCTACTCGGTCTCGCGGAGCGAGCGCGACCAGAACGTGATCGGCGGGACTATCATGCCGAGCGGCGACGCGTTCGATCAGCCGCACAACCTCGTCGCGCTCGGAACGGTGGAGCTGCCCGAGGTGTGGGAGGGGTTCTCGGCCGGGTTCCGCGTGCGCTACGCGACCGGGAACCCGTACCGGCGCGCGGTCGGCGCGGTGTACGACGCGGACGCCGATCGGTACGAGCCGGTGCAGGAGCCCTCGGCGGGCGCGCGCATCCCGGACTTCTTCCAGCTCGACCTGCGCGCCGACAAGCGCTGGACCCACCGGACCTGGGTGCTCTCCGCTTACCTCGAGGTCCAGAACGCGACGAACCGGAAGAACCCGGAGGACGTCGCCTACAACTACGACTACTCGGAGCGCGGCTGGGCCACCGGCCTGCCGCTCTTCCCGTCCTTCGGCCTTCGCGCCGAGTACTAGCGGACCGCCGGAGACCCGACATGAACCGCACGATCACGCTCCTCCTCGCCGCCGCGCTCGCGGCCTGCACGCCCGACTTCGATCCGGCCTCCCGGATCGAGAAGCTCCGCGTCCTCGCCATCAAAGCCGAGCCGCCGGAGATCGATCCCGCCGGCGTGCAGACCGCCGCGCTCACCTCGCTCGTGCTGCGCGCCGACTTCGCGCAGGACCCGTCGCGCACGACCACCGTGGTCCACCTCGCCTGCCTGCCCGTGCCAGGGGATCCCTCGCCGAGCCCGTGCGTCCAGCTCGCCGGCCTGCGCGATCCGACCGCTTTCCTCGCGGAGGCCGCGCCGGCCGCCTGCGCCGCGCCGGGGACCGCGCCCATCGCGTTCGCCGGAACGGAGACCTGCGTCGGCGGCGACTGCGGCCCGGCGACGCTCGCCGGCGGCGCGACGCTGAAGCGGCCGGAGGTGAGCGTCCCCGCCGCCTGGGCAGGGCCCGAGGGGGTCTTCGCCGCCCTGCCGCCCACCGCGCCCGAGCTCGTCCTCGGTGCGCAGGCGATCGTCCTCGCGTTCGCGCTCGATGCGACGCCCGACGAGCTCGCCGCGGGCGGTGGCGGGCCTTGCGTCGCCGCGGACCTCGTCTCCGGCCTCGCAGGTCTGTGGGCAACGCGCGAGCACGTGCTCTCGACGAAGCGCGTGCAGATCCGCGGCCCCGACGCGTACGACCCACCGAACCAGAATCCGGCCGAGCCAGGGATCCGCGCGGGGACGACGAGCCTCGACCCGGACGCCGTCACGACGCTCGCGCCCGGGGAGATCTCGCTCGCCCCCGTTCCGGGCGGCGAGCCCGAGCTCTACACGAAGCTCGACGCGGCGGGGCTCCCGCTCGAGGGGGAGGCGCGCGAGGAGTGGGTCTACTCGTGGTTCTCGACCGCCGGAGAGCTCGACGCGACCCACACGCGCGGCACCGAAGCGGACGCGTGGACGGTCGGCGCGACCGCGGCGGGCACGCCGGCGCGGGTCGTGGCGGTGGTGCGCGACCTGCGCGGCGGCACCGCGTGGGCGGTGCGCGACGTCGCCGTCGCGCCCTGACGGGAGGCGGGCCGAGCCTACCGGCGCCGCTTCGGGCCCCACGAGCCGACGGAGCGCGGCTTCGCGCCCGCGTCGCTCGACCGCTCGCCGCCCGACGCGTGCTTGGCGGCGTGCCCGCCGGCGGTGTGCGCGGCGGCCGCGCGGTGGCCATGGCCGCCGCCCGAGGGACGGGCGCGCTTCGGGTGCGCCGCGGGGCGGGCGTGGTGCGCGCGGCGCGGGGCGGAGTCGCGCGGCTCGGCGGCCCGGGTCACCTCGGCCTTGAAGGTCTCCGTGTCGCGCGGCACGTCCGCGCGCGGGATCGCAGCGCGGACGAGCTTCTCGATCGCGGCGAGCTGGTCCTTCTCCTCGGGCGCGGTGAAGCTCGAGGCGCGGCCGCTCGCGGCGGCGCGCGCGGTCCGGCCGACGCGGTGGACGTAGTCCTCCGGCACGTGCGGCAGGTCGAAGTTCACGACGTGCCCGATCTCGGCGACGTCGATGCCGCGCGCTGCGATGTCGGTCGCCACGAGGACGCGGTAGGTGCCGTCCTTGAAGCCGTCGAGGGCCATGCGCCGCTGCGCCTGCGAGCGGTCGGCGTGGATCCGCGCGACCTTGTGGCCGGCGCGGCCGATGCCCTTCCAGACGCGATCGGCGCGCCGCTTCGTCCGCGTGAAGACGAGCGTCGTCACGTCGTCGCGCTCGAGGAGGGCAAGGAGGAGCGCGAGCTTCTCGTGCTGCTCGGCGAGGAAGACCTGCTGCTCGGCGCGCGCGGCGGTCGTCCCGCTGCGCGCCACCTCGACGCGCACCGGGCGGACGAGGTGGGCGCGGGCGAAGTCCGCCACCTCGCCGCCCATCGTCGCGGAGAAGAGGAGCGTCTGCCGCTTCTTCGGGACGCGCGCGAGGATCCGGTCGAGCTGTGGCTTGAACCCCATGTCGAGCATGCGATCGGCCTCGTCGAGGACGAGCACCTCCAGCGTGTCGAGCTTCGCCGAGCCCTGCTGCAAGTGATCGACGAGCCGGCCGGGCGTCGCGATGACGACGTCCGCGCGGTGGCGGAGCGCGTCGGTCTGCGCGCTCATCCCGACGCCGCCGATGACGACGGCGCCCCGGACCCGGCGTCCCCCGCCGAAGCGGGCGAGCTCCTCGCCGATCTGGAGGGCGAGCTCGCGCGTCGGGGCGAGCACGAGCGCGCGCGGGCCGGGCTTGCCCGGGGTCGCGGCGAGCCGGTCGATGATCGGGAGGAGGAAGGCGGCGGTCTTGCCGGTGCCCGTCGCGGCGGTGCCGACGACGTCCTGACCGGCGAGCGCGGGCGGGATCGCCTGCGCCTGGATCGGCGTCGGGTGCTCGAACCCGGCGCGGTCGAGGGCGTGGAGGGACTCCGGGGAGAGCTTCAGGTCTGCGAACGACTGCGTCAAAGGGGTGAGGCTCCTCGCGCCCGCGGCGCGCGGACGAAAGGGTCCGCAGCGCGCAGCGCGTTCTGTGAGGCCGGATGTTCCTTGGGGGACCGCGCGCGCCGGGGACTCCCGGCGGGTGAAGCGTCGAGGCGCGGTGGGGTCGAAACGGCCGCGCGACGTATATCCCGGCTGGCGCGGCAGGGCAACGTGGTGTCCCGCCCGGGCCGACGTTACCCCCGCCCGTGCAGCAGGACCTCCTCCCAGGGTTTTCGCCCGACCCCGGCTTTCCGGATGGGCTCGTCCACCGGCCCGGCTTCCTGCCGTCCGCAGAGGAGGCGGGCGTGCGCGGGCGGCTCGCCGCGCTCGATTTCGGCGAGTTCACGATGCGCGGCTTCGTCGCGAAGCGGCGCGTCGCGTACTTCGGGCACGGCTACGCCTTCGACGCGCGCGAGCTCTCCCCCGGCCCGCCGTTCCCGAGGTTCCTCCTCGCGCTGCGCGCTCGGCTCGCGCCGCTCGCCGGGGTCGCGCCCGAGACGCTCGGGATGGCCTCGGTCATCCGCTATCCGCCGGGCGCCGGCATCGGCTGGCACCGCGACGCGCCGCAGTTCGGGATCGTCGTCGGGCTCTCCCTCGGCGGGCCGGCGCGGTTCCAGCTCCGCCGCGGCGGCCCCGGCGGCGAGAAGCGCGAGCTCCTCCTCGTCCCCGGCGACGTCTACGTGCTCGCGCGCGCCGCCCGGTGGGCATGGCAGCACCACGTCCCGCCGGTGCGCGTCGAGCGCTACGCCGTCACGTTCCGGACGCTGCGGAGCGACGGGCCGCGGCCGGCGTGACGCACGGGCATACCCGCCGGGGTTGCCCGTCAGGGACGCCGATGCGCAGGCTTGCGTCCATAGCAGTGGTACTTTCGCAGGCACGGAGGGTTCGATGGTCGTATCCGAGCCAACGCGACTGGAGCATCTGTCGACCGGCGTCGCAGGGTTCGACGCCGTGCTCAACGGAGGGCTCCCGCACCGCCGGGTGTACCTCGTCCAAGGGGACCCGGGCGCGGGGAAGACGACGCTCTCGCTCCAGTTCCTGCTCGCCGGAGTCGCGAACGGCGAGCGCGCGCTGTACATCAGCCTCTCCGAGACGCGCGAGGAGCTCGACTCGATCGCGGTGTCGCACGGCTGGTCGTTCGAGGGGCTCTCAATCCTCGAGGTCGCGAGCGACGCGCAGGACGACACCGAGACGACGCTCTACCAGCCGTCCGAGGTGGAGCTCGGCGAGCGGATGCGCGGCATCCTGCAGGAGATCGACCGGCTGCGCCCGACGCGCATCGTGCTCGACTCGTGCTCGGAGCTGCGGCTGCTCGCGCAGAGCGGGCTGCGTTATCGGCGCCAGATCCTGGCGATGAAGCGCCGACTCGCCGACTGGAGCTGCACGATCCTCCTCATCGACAACACGCAGCCCGGCGCGCCGGACATGCTCCTGCAGAGCCTCGTCCACGGGGTCGTGCTGATGGAGCAGCTCGCCCCGCAGTACGGCGCCGAGCGCCGGCGGCTGCGCGTCATGAAGCTGCGCGGGCTGCGGTACCGGGGCGGCTATCACGACTTCGTCATCCGGACGGGCGGCGTGTTCGTCTTCCCACGGCTCGTCGCCGCCGAGCACAAGCACGACGTGCGCCGCGAGCGGGTGTCGAGCGGCCTTCCCGAGCTCGACGCGCTCCTCGGCGGCGGCCCTCAGCGCGGGACGAGCCTGCTGCTCATGGGCCCGTCCGGCAGCGGCAAGTCTTCCATCGCGACGCGGTACGCGCTCGCCGCGGCGGAGCGGGGCGAGAAGGCGGCGATCTACGCGTTCGACGAGAGCGAGGCGATGCTTCGCGGGCGCGCGGCGTCGCTCGGGATGGCGCTCGAGCCGCACGTCGAGCGCGGCATGCTGATGGTGCAGCAGATCGATCCCGCCGAGCTGTCGCCGGGCGAGTTCAGCCACCTCGCCCGCCGCGCCGTCGAGGCGGACGGCGTGCGGCTGCTCCTCCTCGACAGCCTGAACGGCTTCATCTCCGCGATGCCGGAGGAGCGGTTCGTGCTCCTGCAGCTGCACGAGCTCCTCACCTACCTCGGCCAGCGCGGCGTGCTCACGCTGCTCACCGTGGCGCAGCACGGGCTCGTCACCGGGGAGGCCACCGCGCCGTTGGACGTGAGCTATCTCGCGGACGCGGTCCTCCTGTTCCGCTACTTCGAGGCGCAGGGGCAGGTGCGGAAGGCGCTGTCTGCGGTGAAGAGCCGGTCCGGTCCCCACGAGAAGACGATCCGCGAGCTCTCGCTCGACGCGGACGGCATCCAGGTCGGCCCGGTCCTCTCGAGGTTCCGGGGCGTCATGAGCGGGGTGCCGGAGTGGGCGGGAGGGGACGGGGACGAGGCCCCGATCCCGGGGGCGAGCTGAGCGTGTCTCCCACGCCCGCAACCGCCGAACGGATCGTGGTCCTCGCGCCAACGGCGCGGGACGCCCCCCTGACCGTCGCGATCCTCTCGAGGGCGTCGCTGGCGAGCGTGATCGCGCGAGATGCCGCCGATCTGTGCCGGACCCTCGAGGAGGGGGCGGCCGCCGCGCTCGTCGCGGAGGAGGTCTTCCTCCGAGGCGGCGGGGCGCCGCTGCGCGAGTGGCTCGCGCGCCAGCCCCCCTGGTCGGACCTCCCAGTCATCGTCTTCACCGCCGCGGGTGCGGCCGCCGAGGCGCGCAGCCTCGCGATCGAGACGCTCGCGGAGTTCGGGAACGTCACGTTGCTCGACCGGCCCGTGCGCCTCGTGACTCTCCTCACGGCGGTGCGCGCCGCGCTGCGGGTGCGCCAGCGACAGTACCGGATGAAGGAGCTGCTCGAGCAGCTCGCGGGTTCGGTCCGGACGCGCGATCAATTCCTCGCCATGCTCGGCCACGAGCTCCGCAACCCGCTCGCAGCGATCCACACCGCGACCGAGCTGCTCGTGCGAGCGCCGTCCGCGCCCGAGCGTCCGGCAGGGGTGATCGCGCGGCAGACCCGCAAGCTCGCGCGGCTCGTGGACGATCTCCTCGAGGTCTCCCGCGTCGAGTCCGGCAAGATCGCGCTGCACCGGAGCGTCATCGACCTGCGCGGCGCGGTGGAGCGGTCGATCGAGGCGATGGGCGGGCGGGCGGAGCGCGCCGGCGTCCACGTCCACTTCGCGCTCCCGGAGGACCCCATCCCCGTGGATGGCGACCCGGAGCGGCTCGAGCAGGTGGTCGGGAACCTGGTCGCGAACGCGGTGAAGTACACGCCGGCCGGGGGAAGCGTGGACGTCTCGGTGGAGCGGATCGCGGCCGCGGCGCTCCTCCGCGTGCGCGACACCGGCGTCGGCATCGCGCCCGACATGCTCGAGTGCATCTTCGAGCCGTTCACTCAGGTGATGACGTCGCTCGACCGGAGCGAGGGCGGGCTCGGGCTCGGGCTCGCGCTCGTGCGCGGCCTCGTCACGCTGCACGGCGGCCGCGTCCATGCACGGAGCGACGGCCCCGGGCGCGGGGCCGAGCTCCTCGTCGAGCTGCCGGTCGCCGCCTCTCCGCTCGCGGCCGCCGCGGCGACGGCCGGACCGACCGAGACGCACGAGCCACCCGCGCGCAGGCACGTGCTCGTCGTCGAGGACAACGCGGACAACCGGGACACGCTCGTCATGCTGCTCGAGTCCTTCGGGCACGACGTCGTCACCGCCAGCGACGGGCCGAGCGGCGTGCGCACGGGGCTCGCGGCTCACCCCGAGGTCGCGATCGTGGACATCGGCCTGCCCGGGTTCGACGGCTACGAGGTGGGGCGCCGGCTGCGCGAGGCGCTCGGCCGGAGCGTGACCCTCGTCGCGCTCACCGGCTACGGGCAGGCGGAGGACCGGGCCCGCGCGCAGGCCGCCGGGTTCGACGTCCACCTGACGAAGCCGGCCGACGTCGCGACCGTCGCAGCGGTCGTCGAGCGCGCCGGGGCCCCGACGGCGCACGCCTGAGGGCCTAGCGCCGACCGCTCTCGCCCGCCGGATCCTTGCGCTGCACCGGGCCGTGCTCCTCGCGCCAAGCGGCGAAGCCGCCCGCGAGGAGCTTCACGGGCGCGAACCCGAGCACGCGGAGCTGCTCCGCCACGTGGGCCGCGTCCGCCTCCGCGTCGTGCGCGCCGTACACCACGACCGGACACCCGCGCGACACGTGCGTCGCGTCGCGCGCGATCGTGGGCAGCCGCACGCGCACGGCGCCCGAGACCTGCTCCTGCGCCTCGGCCCAGCTCGGGTCGCAGCGCGCGTCCACGAACTGGACCGGCTCGCCCTTCGTCATCCGCGCCACGACCTGGCGCGGGGTGATCCTCGAGACCATCAGCACCGGC